>Ga0114999_10000307_pt1 | contig 73046 bp, 56 predicted proteins | sample ArcticOcean_MG_C_3_FD_89820 | JGI IMG/M metagenome (GOLD analysis project Ga0114999, IMG submission 89820) | Marine microbial communities from western Arctic Ocean - ArcticOcean_MG_CB8_126 | ecosystem: Environmental > Aquatic > Marine > Oceanic | place: Arctic Ocean: Canada Basin | collected...
CCCTGGTCTGGCTCTACGAAGAGACCGGCGACGACCGGGTGTTGGACCTGTCGCGCCGAATCGCTACGCATCATTTGGAATACACCACGACCGATGATGGCAGCGTTCAGCCCGGTTTCATCGACCCGAAAAATGGCGGGCACAACCACAGCTATCACGGGACCCTGAGGGGGCTGCTGCTATACGGCTTGTTAACGGGGCAGAAGGAGTACGTCGACCGCGTCGAAGCGACGTATCGCCGCGGCGTGCGCCTGCAGATCGTCAAGGAATCGGGGTGGACACCGCATGACTTAGGCAAGACCAGGTTCCCGAACGACTTCGGCGATCCCGTCAGCGATCCGGCCAGCACGGGTGATTCCGCCCAGATCGCCCTGTGGCTGGCCCTCGATGCCGGCTGCGGCGATCTGCTCGACGACGTTGAGCGCTATGTGCGCTCGCGGCTGGCGCCGTCGCAGTTGACCCAAGTCGATGCCGACGCCCATCCGGACATCGAGGTCACTGAGCGGGATATAGGAACCTGGGGTATCCACCTGCCGACTCACGGTGGCAAGAAATGTACCCCTGACGTGGCGGCGGCGGTGACGCACACGATGTGCGATATCTACAACAATATTTGCACCCAGTCAGCGACGGGCCGCCAGGTTAACCTGCACTTCGACTACGAAGATGCAGACATCACCGTCACATCGACACGGACTGCCCGGGGCCAGGTGGCCATACGATTGGCGCAACCGGAGAGTGTCATGGTGCGCATTCCCGGATGGGCACCGGAATCGTCCCTCGAACTCACCGTGGACGGCAAGGCGACGCCGATCAAACACCTCGGCCAGTACGCCTGGGTCCCCGGCGGCGCCCTGAGGACAGGCAGCGAGATGGTTCTCACCTACGACCTGCCCGAGCGGGTTACGAAGGAAGAGATGCCGTCGGGTCGTGTCTATACCATCGCCTGGCGCGGTGACGAGATCGTCGGGATCGATCCCCAGGATGGGCCGATGCCTTTTTTCCCCGCGCTGGGAGGCGATGCCGCCTGACCGCAGACACCGCACTGATTTTCGGCGCCGTGGGTGCCTCCATTCAGATCACCGCCGATGACGGCGACCTTCGATGAAGTCGAACCGGGCGCCTACGAGGTTCCTGTGCCGGCACTCAATGGGTCTTGTAGGCCCCGAGCACGTACCGGATCATCTGGTGCTGCAGGACTGGGGCTGGAGAATTTCGATGGCGAGACGCTGCTCATGACGGGTCATCTCAAAACGGTAAGCGTTGAAGACCTCATCGACGCTGAAGGCCGACGAAATCCTTCTCCCGAACTTCTCAGCCCTGTGGAACTGACGTGGTTCGACCGTCAAGCCATTTTCGTTGGCTCCGAGATCGCTGATTTGGCCTTCGCTGCCGCCACGGGCTATCGCGCCACCCTCGACACGCGACTCGATGTCACCCTCGTCGCGAACTATCCAGACCCCTTCAACTGCACCACGACCATCACCTTCGCCTTCGAGGCGGAAGACCGGGTATCGTTGGCGATTTACGACGTCGTCGGTCGCCGTGTCCGCACGCTGGGGGATCTCCATCCACTCACCGCCGATGCGGCCTGATCAGTCGTCCACGTTTGGCTGCTTGGTCTACGCCTTGCCGCCAAAATTGACGTGATCGTCCAGGTCGAGTAGATCGAACCAGCCGGCGATGTCCTCGCGGTTCTTGCCGGACTCGGGGATCAAGTTCTCGAAGTATCCCCGAGTTTCAGAATCAGACGGAGTGCGAGCGGCGTGATAGGCAGACCACTGCTCAATCTCCCACGGTTCGCGTGAATGCGCCCCATTCGCCTGAATCCATTCCACGACCTGGCCGTCGCCTTTGCCGGCGGCCAGTTGCTCCTTCACGGATTCGGCGTCGATGCCGACGAAGGTGAGAAATCTCTTATCCATTGGGCAGTCGTAGTGGTATTCCCCGCTCTTGCCGGCTAGGGTTGCTCGGCCTTTGTCGAGCATTCGTGGTAGCAGGACGAAGCCGCCGAGTTTCACGCGAGGCGAGCGGGGGGGACGCTGAGTCAGGTCAGGAGCGGTGGTGTCTGAGGTCATGGTAGTCTTTTTCCGGGAATACTAATCGTGGAGGTGTGAGTGCCGCTGTTCGGCGACACGGTATCTCGGCCACGCCTGGTGATGGTCGTCGATCACGAAGACATGCGAATGTTCGATGCGACCATGGCGATGGGGATGCCGATGCGGTTCGTCGCCCTCGGATCCGTCATGGCCGTGATCGTGGTGCTCGTCGTGGACGTGTTCGTGTTCGTGATCGAGTTCATCGTGCACATGAGGCAAAGATTTGTCGTCTCGCGCCGGCCACAACCGCGCCGCTACGAGGGCGAAGAGAAGGACATTCGCCGCCAAAATCAGTGCCGTCATCTCAATGCCGATTCGCGTCCCGAGGTGGCCCGCCACAGGATACAGTACGAACCAGCACGCATGGGACAAGGCGAACTGGGCCGAAAAGTAGGCTGGACGATCCCCGGCAGATGCAGAACGATTGACGAGTCTCCCCGCTGGCGTCTGCACGGCCGACCACCCTGCACCCACGAGGAACCACGCCGGCAGCAATGCCACGAAACCAGGCCCCATGCCCATCCAGACCAGGCCCGCAGCCATCAGAATGGTGCCGCCCAGCATGATCGGTCGATCGGGGCGTTTGTCGAGTAGTCGGGGCAGCAGCAGGGCGACGAGCATCGATCCCATGCCGGCGGCGCCTAGGGCGATGGCGACATCTGACTCTGCTCTACCGAGCGTGCCCCGCACATAGACGACGGTGTGAACGATGACCATGGCGCTGGCGCTGGACACGGAGACATACAAGGCCAGTAGGCCGCGCAATCGGGGTGTTTTGAGATACGCGAGCAGTCCGAACTTGATCTGCTGGCTCAACGTGCCCAGGCGATCGCTTGGTCTACTGATCGGCAAGCGAGTCACCAAGACAAGCAACGCGGACAGAACGAAGGCGACGGCATTCGCCATGAACAGGTTGGAATAGGTGAAGACGAGCAGGGCGAGTCCGGCCAGCAGGGGACTGAGCAGATTCTCCAGATCATAGGCGAGTCTCGACATGGACAGGGCACGCGTATACTGGCGCTCATCCGTGACGATGTCGGGGATCGTTGCTGTGAAGACGGGTTTGAAGCCGGCGGAAAACAGGTTCAGCAGAAAGATGAGCAGGTAGATCTGCCACACTTGTGTCGCCAGCGGAAACAGGAGCATCGTCGCCGCACGCACGAGATCCATAGCGATGAGGAAACGCTTGCGGGCAAAACGATGGGCGAGACCGCCGACGATCGGTGCAAAGACGACATAGGCAACCATCTTGAAGGCGAGTGCCGTGCCCAGCACTGCTGCCGCACTGCCGCCGACCATGTCGAAGGCCAGTAGTGTCAGGGCCACTGTACTGAGGCCCGTGCCCACCAACGCGATGATCTGTGCAGAAAACAGGCGGCGGAAGCTGGGGATGGCCCATGGGGTGACGTGCATTTGGTCAGGCCTCCTTCAGCCTTAATCTGGCGAAGGAGGAGGGGTGCCGCCAGACCCCCCCCAGCTTCCGCCGCTGGAGGAGGGATTCACTGTATAGACCCCTCGGTCTGGTGAAACGTTCAAATCAAATTTCGCCAGTGTCCTGTCGAAATGTCCCGAAGTGGCTCTGTAGGTTCGACTATCGTGCGATCGTCACGTGTCCGTGCTGACCCTTGTGCGAGTTGGCGGACGCACGCGCACTGGAGTCGGTCGTGCGCTTGCTCCATTTTCGTCCAGTTTGCGCACCCCATCGCCCTGATACGGGCGGCATGGATCGCGAGATGATCGCGGGTGCTGCAGATCCCGGGGTGTCGGGGACGACTTGTGGAAACTGTGCGCGAGTGTGCTCAAGCAAACGATCTACCGCCGAGGGACGATGTCTCTACAGGCCTTGTCTGGTGCCAATTGACGGGTGTATGCACACGATCGAGGAGGGTCCGAACCAAGCCAAGAGGAGGGCCGTCATGACGCTGATTGAGCACGGTAGTACGGGCCGTGAAGTACTCGATACGATGCTGGCATCGGGCACCAGTGCAACGCGGGTTGGAAGATCCTCACGTCGCCGTGCAGCATGCGGTGGGCGTCACCTACAGGCCTGCTGCTTCCAGTTGCTGGCGCAGTGCATTGACCGAAGCAGAGTCAGGCTGATTGCTCAGCGAGCTGACGGCGATATAGCGGATTCGCTGCAGCCAGCCGGTCAGGATATGGGCGGCGATCAGCAATAGCGCCCGCTGGGTCTTCGTCGAGGGCCATTTCGCGTTCAAGGGCGTCCTGGCTGAATGAAGGTAGGTAGATATGAGCATGTCCTGACTCGTCTCTGCTGACCAACCCTTCTTGTGCATGATCTGTCGTGTATCCGGTGTCCGTCATCTGCTCGACTCTCTGTCGAACCGTTTTTGAGCCGGATCGCCACAGCGATTGCAGGATCACCAGTTCGGCACCCGGCGGAATTTTTGGGATGTTCTTGCCATTGTCTCATTCCTTTCTACGAAGCGCTTCGTAGAGGCAAGCGAACTGTTTCCTGCCTGGACAGACGCCGAAGGATGTGCCGAGTTTCAGTTGTAGTTCCAGTCACGGGGGGCTTGAGTATATTCGGCGGCGCAGATCGGTTCGTGATTCGTCCTCTCACTTGGACCATGATGACCAACTTCAGAGCCTTCAAAAAATTCAACCAGGGCCTCCCAAGTGAGATCATCGCGTCGACGTATGGTCTGAATCTGGCCGTTGCAGATCGTCACTTTCCCGGGGGCGGCTTACACGCGGCGATCGTGCGATCCTTGGCGCGATCCAGATGCATTCCTATCAAGGAAGTCGTGGAGAGCTTCGAGGTCTTCGAAGTCGTGCGTCGTGATCTTCGCTCAACGACGCTTGTGGATCTGTGCTGTGGCCACGGGCTGGTGGGCATGCTGATGGCCGCATTCGAGCGCAGTGTCGAAGCGGTACATCTTTGCGATCGAAAGATTCCAGATAGCAGTGTGAGTGCTCTCGAGGCAGTGGCAACCGTAGCGCCCTGGATCACCGACAAGGTGCATCACCATGTGACGAAACTGAACTATGTCGGTGAGCAGATTTCATTTACGAGTGCGCTGGCGACACATGCCTGCGGCCATCTCACAGATCAATCCATCGACCTCGCCATCGAGCACGGCTGCTCCATCGCTGTGACGCCCTGCTGCTACACGAAGCGGACCAGCAAGGCGCCAACCGTCTTACAGCGGGAACTCGGACTGGAGATCGCCAGTGATACGGAGCGGACCGTTCGCCTTCATCAGGCGGGCTATACGGTCAAATGGAAATCCATCCCCGAGGTAATCACACCAATGATTCGGGTCATCATCGCCACACGGTGAGTTGCAGCGATCTACTTCGTCAGGCGAGCAACGTCCGCGTCGACCATTTCTTCAATGATCTCTGCGAACAGCTTCTTTGGTTCCCAACCCAGATTCGCCTTGGCCTTGCCGTAGTCGCCCTTGGATGCGGCAATCTCCGTTGGACGCATGAAGGCTTCGTCGGTGACGACATGGTCTTTCCAGTTGAGGCCGGCTCGCGAAAAGGCCACATCACACAGATCACGAATCGTATAGGACGTGTTGGTGGCGATGACGTAGGAATCGGGTTCATCCTGCTGCAACATGGCCCACATGGCGTCGACGTAGTCGGGTGCATATCCCCAGTCACGGACGGCATCGAGATTGCCCATGCGTAGTTTGCCACCCTGCACCAAGGGGGCGCCGGACTCGTCCAGTGGGGGGATTTCAATCTTCGACACAATACATGCCACAGCCATGGTGACTTTGCGCGTGACGAAGTGCAGTGACCGTCGTGGACTCTCGTGGTTGAAGAGAATACCACCGCAGGCGAACAGGTCGAAGGAATCCTTGTAGGTCTGAGTCATGAGGTGAGCGTAGAGCTTGGCCACACCATACGGATTGTTTGCGCCATAGGGGGTTGATTCATCCACGACCTCTGCCTCGACACCCCCAAAGATCTCACGACTGGTGGCCTGATAGAATCTCGCCGTCGGGCAATGGTTTTTTACCGCTTCCAAGACTCGTAGCGTGCCCAAGGCGGTGATCTCGGCGGTGACGATAGGTTGCTTCCAACTGTCGGCGGGTACCGACTGCGCCGCCAAATGGTAGACCTCATGGGGTTGCCACTGGGCGATGACTCGATCAATGCTGGCTCCATCCAACAGATCGGCGTATTCAACCGAAATTTGGCCCGCAAGATGATCGATGTTTTCGTGATGATAGTGGGTTGTTCTGCGGCTGATGCCGATGACTTCGTAGCCCTTGGAAAGGAGCAACTCGGCCAGATAAGAGCCGTCCTGGCCCGTGATCCCCGTAATCACTGCGCGCTTCTGATCGGTCATTTCCACTCACTCAGGTAGGTTGTTTACTACACAACCATACAACGAGGAGGGCCCAGAGCGCCCGTACGAAACTCGTTGGCTCGGAGGGGAACCGAATCAAAACCCCACCGTCTCATCGGGCCGCGGTTTGTCTGGTTGTGCCTTGGGGAGAGGTGAAGCGTGGCGTTGACTGACTGCATCGACCGCGCCGCCACACATGGCCGTAAAAAAAATCCCCGCCATCCTGAGATGGCGGGGACTTAAAGATCTATCGACCGGAAGGTCTATGCTGCCTTAGGAAGGCTGCACATTCTCGGCGGCAGGACCCTTCTCACCTTGGACGAGGTCGAACTCAACCTGCTGACCCTCGGCGAGGGACTTGAAGCCCTCACCACGGATTGCGGAATGATGAACGAAAACGTCGCCGGAGTCGGACTGAATGAAGCCGAAACCTTTTGCGTCGTTAAACCACTTAACAGTGCCGGTCTTACGCTCTGCCATCTGTTGGATCTCCTAAATAGTGTTTGCTCGTTGGTCGTGTTCTCGTACCTGACCAAAAAGGCCAACAGGAGATCGCTGCCAACAGCATGGTACGCGCTAGCCGGTGTGGCAACGCGCTGATAACTAGAAGATAGGCTTCTGTCTAGCGGTTTGAGAAGGGGAATAATGGTAAATCTGAGATTTTCCTGATTTCCTCAAAATCGGCAATTTCCGATCTGGGGTCTCGAGAATAGCAGATGCACCCAGCTTCTGAAGCTGATCCACGGCCTCAATTACCTGTTTTCGACGCACCATGGCCCGCACAGCGCACCAAAATCGGCAGGTGATCTGCTCTGCCGGAGCCAGTCTGTCTCGAGGGATGTCGTAGGCAAATTGGCCACTGAGAAAACCAGGCGCGTAGCCGACCCGATGGATCGGGGCTCCGACCAATACCTGCCCCCAACTGCCTCGACACCAAGGTGTCCAAGAATCTCTCCGCTCGGTTTCTGCAATCGGAGGATTGCCCAGTCCTGGTCAGGATGTGAGGCAGGATCTGGTGCCGAACTATCAGTTGATGATCAAGCTGGGCATTGCCGATACTTATGCCGGTCTGATCATACCGGCTTCTTTTAGCGCCTTTGGCACCTTATCTCCTGCGCCAGTTCATGTTGGGCATTGCCTCGTCGTGGGATGAGGCGGCCGAAATCGATGGTGCGAACAAATGGCATGGTTCTGGGACGTGATATGGCCATTGGCGCGCCCCGGGCTTATGACGCTGTCCATTTTTACCTTTGTCGGTAGCTACCACAGTTTTTTCTGGCCGTTGGTGATGATGTATACGTTGCCGGTGGGGCTGATGTTTTTTGATTCGACCCAAGCACAACAGACCAACTTGTTGATGGCAGCGATCTGCTATGTCGGTCGCGCCGATGATCGTGCTCTTTGTGGTGTTGCAAAAGCCTCTGGTAGAGGGGATTCAGTTGGGGGCGGTCAGGGGTTTGAGCTGGCAAGATACTGTTACATAAAGCGAAAGTAGAAATAGATGAAATATTGCGTATCAGTAACCAGTATAGCTTTGCTTCTGGTTATTCTATGGCCCAGGCCGCGGCAGCTGATCCCGTAGCTTTGCGAGATGATATAGCGGTTCGCAAAGTGCTCGAGCTCGGCCGGCGGACGATGCGCATCGCCAAGGACCCCCGCGACAACGTGCTCTATACGTTGACGGCGACGGGAAACATCTCCCGCGTTTTGCTCAAGAGCGAGGACGAGCTCGTCGGCCCCAGGATCGCTCGCGGTCTACTCAATATCGATACTGGCGAGATCACCTGGACGCATTTCGACCCGCGCGGCGATGTGCCTGAGGGGACACCGCTGGGCGCGGTCCTCGCGGCTGGAGAGGAAAGGATCACTCTCATTCTGAATCCCATCGACGATAAGATGTACGCGCTGTCGTTGCGCGATGGGACGATCGTTTTGCCGCCGCGGACGATTGTTGCCGCGCCAGAGGATTATGGCATCGAATTTCCGCGCGCGCTCTTTATCGATGCTGAGGGCATCTTTTATATCATTCTCGACACGGAACTGACCAATGCCTCGTCCGAGCAAGAGCTCTACACTAGTTCCGATCACGGCTATAACGATACGCAGGGCTTTGATATTGGGCCGGATGGCAGTTTCTATCTCGGTGCGACCACTCGCCAAGGCGGCGATAGGGTAACGCATGCCGTGCGCGGTTGGCTCGACCCGAATACCGGGGTGCATCGTTGGGTGACTATCGCCAGCACGGAGCCAATCCCCCCGGCAGCAAGAATCACCCTCATCCGGGGGTCACGGTCAGTCCCGACGGGCGTTTTGTATTTCTCAATAGTGGGTCGCGGACGGATCACGGCGAAATGGCTGACGGTGTACGCGAAGTACCGTTGTCCGCGACCATTCTGCGCGTGCCTGCCGATGGCGAAGGCCTTATCATTCCGGCGGATGCCGAAGCGCTTAGAGCCTCCGGTTTTCTCTATGCCGACGGGTTCCGCAACGCCTTCGATACGGCCTTTGCTGGCAATGGCGATCTATTCGCCGGGGACAACGGGCCAGACAGCGACCAGCCCGAGGCGATTAGTTGGGTGCGCGAAGGACACCACTACGGATTCCCGTGGCGCATCGGCGGCGTAGATAATCCGATGCGGTCTCTTAACTACGATCCGGCGGTCGACAACTATATCCTGTTTACGCGTTCGAGCGCTCGCAACGACGGTTTGTTCTACAACGACCCCGATTATCCGCCGCCGCCGATGGCCTTTACCGATCCGGTCACCAATCTGGGTCCCGACGCCGACCGCTTCCGCGACCCGGTGACGGGGGAGGCCCGCGACGCCAGCGACCTGGGGTTGACCGTGCATACACTGACGCCGCACAGTTCGCCGCTCGGGCTCGTATTTGATGTACACAATGCCTTGAGGCAAGAGTTTATGGGCGCTGGTTTTGTGCTGCGCACGGGCGGCGCGTTCGCCGATCTGATAAATAGTTTCAATGATTCTGACCAGGACTTGCTGCACATGGATCTGGAGAAGGTCGGCGATAATTACCAGGGACGGTTCACCCGCATTGTCAGCGATTTTCGCGGTCCGATCGATGCGGAGATCATTGGCAATAAGATCTTCGTGGTCGAGTGGAGCGGTGATCGCGGGCTGTGGGAGATCACCTTGCCGGCGGGCGGCGAGATGACAGCTGTAGAGGAGCTTGGTGTTGCCGCCGAGCCCCAAGAATCTTCGTTGTCACAGAATTACCCCAATCCCTTTAACCCCAATACTACGATTGAATATCAAATTGATCGGCATGGCTTCGTCGAGTTGACGATCTTCGATATGTTGGGGCGGGAGGTCAGGACATTGCTCGCCGCAAAGCAGATTCCCGGCCGGTATCGATTGCAGTGGGACGGTCTGACGGATGCCGGGACGGCGGTAGCTAGTGGCGTGTATCTCTACCGCCTGCAGGCGGGAACATATCATGAGACGCGGCGGCTGATTTTGCTCAAGTGATTTAGTATATAGTTCAATTTGCAGTTAAGGTGATGTCTCCTGCCAGATGCATCATAACGCGTTTTATCTGTTCTAACTGCAGCTCCTAGATGGCTTCGGTTGGCGTAGTAAAAAAAGAAGGCCCGGAGAGCATTTCGTGCGCTCTCGGGGCCTTCTTTTTTAAAGTGTCGTTATTCCCCTTCTTGGATATCAACAGACCATGGCTTGCTCGCAGCGCGGATACAAAGGAAGAATTCCCTCGTGTCCCGCAGGTTGAGCGTGCGGTACACGGACACTCGCCCGACTCGTTCGCGTCCTTGCGATTGCTTAAACTCGTCAGCTGAAACATGACGCTCGGGAGGCGAGATGCCAGATAGTGACGGACCAGACACCGGCAAGCCAGAGATGACAGACGATGAACTGCAGGCAGCCGTCGCGGCGGCCCTGCCTGATCTGACGACACCACAACAATTCGCTGCACTCGAGGGCGAGGCGACGATTCATCGCGATGCCTGGGGGATTCCACACATTCGGGCCGGCAGCGAGTCCGATCTGTATTTCGCTCAGGGATTCGCGACGGCGCAGGATCGTCTGTGGCACATGGATGCGGATCGGCATCAGGCGCTGGGGCGTTGGTCTGAGCGGGTCGGGCCTCGTGGTCTGGCGCGCGATCGGTTGCTACGTGCGGCAGGTATGGGTCGCACGGCGATCCTCGATCTGGCCGCATGCAGTGATGCGGCGCGAGCGATGGTCGACGCCTACACAGCCGGTGTGAATGCCTTCATCGACTCCACAACGAGGCTGCCGATCGAATACACTCTGCTTGGCGAAACGCCGGAGCCCTGGGAGCCGTGGCATTGTGTGGCGGTCTACAAGATGCGCAATTCGCTGCTGGGGACCTTCGAGCCCAAGCTGTGGCGCTCGCGCTGGTTGTTGAAGGCGGGTGTCGACGAGGTGCTTGCCCTCGTCGGGGAGGGATCCGCACCGGGACAACTGCTGACGGTGCCACCGGGCGCACAATACGAGGGGCCTGCGCTGGATGGTCGCGCGTATCTGGCGGCAGCGCGTGACGCCCTGCTTGAATTGTCAGTCGATCCTGAGCTGTTGGTGCCGGGGGCCCTGGGATCCGGCGAACTGCCTGCGGATGTGGATGCCGGTTCCAATGGTTGGTCGATCTCGGGAGAGCGCACGACATCCGGTCAGCCGCTGATGGGTGGTGACTCACACCGTGCCCTGGATACGCCCAATGTCTACTACCAGGTGCATCTCGCGTGCCCTGACTTTGACGTGATCGGCCACTCTGTGCCCGGCGTGCCCGGGGCGCTGCACTTTTGTCACAATCAACATGTTGCCTGGGGCATGACCCACGGCGCGGCGGACACACAGGATCTTTTCCTCGAGCGTTTCCGCGATGATGGGCGCGAGGTCGAAGCGAAAGATGGTTGGCGTCCGGCGAAGGTTACGCCTGAAACACTGCGTGTCCGTGACGGGGACGATGTGCAGATGGATGTGACCGTCACCGATCACGGACCTGTCATCGCTGGCGACCCCTGTTCCGGGTGGGGTGTGGCGATCTGCGATCCGGGTCTCATCGAAGCCACGCCATGGCTCGATGCGGCACGGGATGCGATGCATGCTGATTCAATCGAGTCCCTGCACCACGCCCTCCGCCACTGGAATGATCGCGTAAACAACTACGCCGTCGCCGACACGCAGGGTCATTTCGGTTATCTACACGAGGGGCGTATTCCGATCCGTGGGCCAGCCAATGGTTGGGCTGTCGTGCCCGGTTGGACGGGTGAGTACGACTGGCAGGGGGTCATTGCGCCAGACGACTTGCCGCAGGCTGTCGATCCGGACACAGGCTGGGCTGTCACGTGCAACCAGCGTGTCACAGGTCATGAGTATCCGCACTATGTGGGGCTGTATTTCGCCTCTGATCATCGTGCGTGTCGTGTGCGAGACCGTTTGCTGGCACTGGCTCCGGGTGGCGCGACGGTGGAAGACATGGCGCAGGTGCATGGCGAACGTCTGTCGTTGCCGGCGCAGGTCTTCGTCGAGCGTCTTCTGGCCGCTGTCCCGGATCTGACCCGTGCAGGGGGAGAGATTCCACCGCAACAACGAGTGCAGGCACTGAAGGCGCTGCGCTCGTGGGATCTGCGCATGGATCGTCACGAGGTGGGGCCAACGATCTATTCCGTGGCGCGCCGCGCGCTCATGCGACGATTGCTGATTAGTGCGGGTGGTGCTGCTGCTGAAGGGATTCTGACGGGGGAGATCGGCGGTGAGGCACACGTGCGTCTCATGCTGCAGGCGATGCATCAGGAACTGGCGGCCGAGTCCGGTGGCTTGGCGTCGGCGTCGGAGGAGATCGCAGCGGAGGCGCACGGGTCGGGGCGTGATCTGTTGCCACCGGATCGCAGCTGGGACGATCTGATGAATGCCGCCTTCGATGCAGCGTTGGTAGAACTGGCGGAGCGTCTCGGCGACGATGTGTCACAGTGGCGTTGGGGACGCCTGCATCACACGCAGCATCGGCATCCGCTATCGGTGGTTTTTCCGCAGGCGGCTGGCGTGTTAGATCCGGCGTCGCGTGCCGTGCATGGTGATGGCGACACGCCCCTGGCGGGCAGCTACGGACTGGGGTCGTTCGTCGTCACCGGCGGATCGGTGAATCGCTATCTGATGGATCCCTCCGACTGGACGCAGAGTCGCTGGATCGTGCCCCTCGGTGCCTCGGGACATCCGGCAAGTGGGCACTATGCAGACCAGGCGTCGCGCTGGGCGGAGCTGAAGTATATCCCCATGCTTTGGGATTGGACGCAGATTGAGGCCGAGGCCGAGTCGGAGCAGGTTTTGTCAGGAAAGCTGTGAGGAAAATGCTCGTGAGATTGAGCGCTTGACCCCGATCGAGGCTCACGGCAACTGAAGGCCACTTGGTTAGCCGAAGAACGGTGTCAGCCAGTCTGCGCTGATCTCCATGCCGAAGCCCGGTGCGTCGCTGGGAATGACGACGCCATCTTTGGCGATGGGCACACCAGGTATTCCTCGTAGTTGCTCGAGGGGCACGCCGGGTGGGGAACCGATGAAGTATTCGGCCAGGTCGGCGCAGCCCATGGCCATGGTGAAGTGTTGGCCGAAGGCGGTGCCCCCGCCACCGTGAGGCAAGACGGTAATTCCCGCGGCGTCTGCAGCGGCAGCGATTTTCACGCACGTGCTTAGACCGCCAACCCATGTGAGATCGGGCTGCAGGATGTCGACGACACGATGGGCGCATGCCCACTGGAAGGGCACGTGGGTATACCAGTGCTCACCGGTGGCCAGGCCTTGCCACGGGAGGCGATGTCGTAGGGCAATGTTGGCATCGAAGTCCTCCGATAGCAGGCACTCCTCCATCCATTTGAGACCATAAGGCCGCAGGCGTTCGGCGAGGCGGACGGTATATTCCACGTCGAAAGCCATCCAGCAGTCGAGCATCAGTTCATATTCGTCGCCGATCTGCTCGCGGGCATGAGCGACGAAGTCTTCGTTCTTCTTCAGGCCATCGAGTCCATCTGCGGGGCCATGGGGACAGGCGAGTTTGAAGGCCTTGAAGCCGAGCTTCAGATACCAGTCGACATCATTCCCCGTGACGTAGCAGGGGAGGCTTTCTTTCTGTGGGCCACCGAGCAATTCGTAGACGGGTTTGTCCAGCGCCTTGCCACGCGCATCCCAGAGGGCAAGATCGACGGCGCTGATCGCGTACGATGCGAGGCCCACCGTGCCGTAGGGTTTGGTCAGGCGGAACATCATGTCTGCCAGCTTCTCGCCGGCCATGATGTCCTGGCCGATCAACTGTGGTGCCAGATGATCGTCGATGACGGCCGCGACGGGTCGTCCGTGCGCCGTCGAACCGAGGCCCCAGGTGCCATCCTCAAGGGTGACTTTGCACCAGACGGCACCCCAGTCTTTTGGCAACCACATGCTGCGATGGCGCTTCACGTGGGGATAACGTGACATGGGGTTGGCGACCTCTGCGTCCTCTGCCCAGCCGCTGCGCCAGGGCTTAGCTGTCGGTTCAGTCGCTGGATGGCCAGCCGCGTGTTGGGGTGACGTAACCGAAGCCGCCGCTCGGGATGTGGCTGGAACGGTGTCGGGCAGTGTCAGTTTGACGGCTTGGATATCTGTGATCTTCATGATTTCCTGTGATCTTCACTGATTTCGGGATGGCAAGATGGTCTCTTGGGAACACTTCATCACGTCCATGGTGTTACAGATGTGCATACTACCTATAGACGACTTTGCAGGAGGCGACAAGATGAGATTTTCCAGAATGAAACTCGCTGCCGGTATGCTCTTGCTCGCCACGACCGCTTTTACGCAGCCACAGAGCATTGAGCTGCAACTCGGTCAGCCCCAGGACCTGACCTGGTCGAGCGGCACGCCCTGACCTTACGCTGGGATGAGGTCGTCGCCGATTCGCGCTGTCCGAAGGATGCCGTCTGTGTCTGGGCAGGAGAAATCGAACTGCGTTTGAGTGTGACAGTTGCTGGCGCCCACAGCCCGGTGCTGGTGCTGCGGTTGCCGGAAAGGGACGATGTCGGATCGACGGGCACGGTGGCAGGGTTTGCGATTCGCCTCGACCAGATGGATCCCGATGCGTCGCTGGCCTCCCCGCCGACAGCGGAAACCTATCGAGCGCACTTGACGGTGGTGTCGCCAGGCACCCTGTTACCCAAGGCCGTCACTGCTGTCACCCCGCAAGGGTGGGCTCACTTCAAGCTGCAGATGTCGGCTGACATCGATCGCTGAGCTATAGAGCGGTCGCAGCACAAGAACTCACAGAGCCACTGGGAGCCGACGATGAAGATCGCCACGATCGAGCAGTTCTTTCCCTTGCCACGGGTGCGGCTGGTGAAGATCACCACAGATCATGGTCTCGTTGGCTGGGGGGAGACGACCCTCGAGGGCAAACCCGCGTCCGTCGTGGCGGCGGTTGAGGAACTGGCCGAATACTTCGTCGGCAAAGATCCGCTGCGCATTGAGCATCACTGGCAGCATGTCTATCGCTCGGCCTTCTTCCGTGGCGGTAACATTCTGATGACGGCGCTGTCCGGCATCGACCAGGCGTTGTGGGATATTTCAGGCAAACATTTCGGTGTGCCGACCCATGCCCTGCTTGGTGGGGCCGTGCGCGATCGGATCCGTGTCTACGCGCACTGGGGGATTGACTCCTTGTCTGATGAAGGCAAGGCCTCCGCACGTGAGCGGCTGGACATGCTCATGGCGAAGGGCAACTACACTGCCTTCAAGTCGGGCCCCGGTGGTAAGTGGCGGGCCCATGAACCACCATCGATGATCGACGAGTTCGTGGAGCGCGCCTATTTGATGCGCGAATGGGTCGGACCCGATGTGGAACTGGCCTTCGACTTTCATGGCAAGATGACACCGGCCATGGCCATCGAGGTCTGCCATGAGTTGAAGGGGATGCGGCCCATGTTTGTGGAAGAGCCCGTGCCGCAGGAAAATGTCGATGCCCTCAAGCAGGTGGCAGACAAGGTGAGCTTTCCCATCGCCACGGGTGAACGTCTGTTGACGCGCTGGGGCTTTCGGGAAGTCATCGAGAAACAAGCGGCGGCGTATTTGCAGCCGGATACGTCCCACGCCGGCGGTATTACAGAACTGAAAAAGATCGCCAACATGGCGGAGGTATACTACATGCACATCCTGCCACACTGTGCAATCGGCCCCGTCGCGTTTTCGGCGTCGCTACAGGTGGATGCAGTGGTGCCCAACTTCCTCGCCCAGGAGCAGATCGATCAGGGTCTGGGCGGTGGTCTGTTTCAGCAAGACTGGGAAGTCGTTGATGGACACATTGATCTGACAACGAAGCCCGGCCTCGGTTTCGAGATCGACGAGACGGCGGTAGCGCAGCACACTCAGTATCGCGAAGAGCTGGGTGGCGAGTACTACTACGAGACGGATGGCAGCGTCGCCGACTGGTAGCGCGTTCGCTTAGTAACGGTTTGGCAAGTCGCTGGCGTCACAAGCGGCGATCTGCGCCTGCTGGATCTCACAAAGGGTCGCGTAGAGAGATCAGGCGAGATCCGGATACTTCAAGCGCAGTGCCTGCGCACCCGCCGAACGCCCCGTCGCTTCGAGGCGATCCAGATACTTCGGCAGCGGTGATCGCCCTGGTTCGAAGATCGCATGGTTCGGCCCGCCTTCGCGCATGACCGTCCACAGGGGGTCGACCGAATCGCTGCAGTGGGCGGCCATCTTCTGCATTTGCTGATCGTGCCAGTTCGTCAACCGATACGCCCCATCGCGAACAACATCAGGATGCTGATCTGCGATGTTGTTCTGCTCGAAGGGGTCTGCTTCCAGATCGTAGAGCATCTCCGGGTCAAAGGGATGAAACCCGTCACAATACGTGCGGATATACATCCACTTGCCGAAGCGCACACTGCGCTGACAGACGTGACAACACTGGCTGATGACCACCTCTTCCCGGCCCGGCCCGCTGCCTGAGCGCACAGTAGGGGCATAGGATTCACCATCCCATAAATCTGGCACAGGTTGTTCTGCCTGCAGAAGATCCATGCAGGTGGGTGCCCAATCGAGACTGTAGTGAAACTGGTCGTCCACCTCGCCCACGGCGCCTCCTGGCCACTTGATCACCATGGGAACATGACACGTGCCCTCATCAGCGGTGCCGTGCTCGCCGTAGATGCCGAGCTCACCCTGGTTTTCGCCGTGGTCAGCCGATATGATGATGGCGGTCTCATCGTAGACGCCGGCCGCTTTCAGCTGGCAGACGATTTTGGTGATCTGATCGTCGACGTAGCGCACGGCGACATCGTAGCCATCCATCCATTGCTTGAGAGAGGCCCGATCCGTGATGCGCAACGGCAGGCGTGGAAATTTTTCAACATTGTTGTCGGAATACATGCCCAGATCCTGCGCCGAATGAGGTCCGTAGCGCTGTACATGTCGATCGATCACTTCATCCGTGAAGAAGTCGGCGACGGGCTCGCCGGCGAAAGGATTCCCGTAGTCATCGGGTGTGCGATAGGGCGTATGGATGTCCCAGTAATTGACGTGTAGATACCAGTTGTCGTCGGCAGCGTTTTGATCGAGCCAACGGTCGACGACGGGTTGCACGACTTCGACGGGTTCCATGCCGCCCTGGCCCGTATTGTGGATTTCATTGAAGCCAGCATAGAATTGGTGCGCTGCATGCCGCTGACCAAAAGGTGAGATCATCGCCGTGTGTAATCCGGCTTTCTGCATCTGGCGGGGGTACGAGGCCTCTTCCTGGTGCGAGCGAAAGCCACGAAGTCTGCCCTGGCGCTTGGGGTCGGCCGCAGTGCCGCCATGGCCGACGACACCGGTCTGAATGCCGAAGCGGCCCTGGTAGAACGCCGTTCGCGACGGCAGACAGGGTGCATCACAGGTGTAAACCTGGCTGCAACGCAGGCCCTCTGCGGCGATGGCGTCGATGGTCGGACTCGTGTTGAGATGATACCCGTAGCAAGACAGATGGCGTGGATTCAGGGCATCGAGGTCCAGATAGAGGATTCTCATTTGATTCCGTTCAGATGCAAGTGGGTCGCCGTTTGATCGGGCCCGCGTCGTGCGGCTCACGGGATGCGCAGAGGGAGTATCGTCCGTCTCGCATCGATTGAGCAAGTTTCTGGACTGCCGAGGTGGTCTCGTATGATGTTCGCACAGAGATGACGCCGGTCCGGTTGCCGCTCCGCCCGGGGTGGCGTACAATGCTGGCCATGAGCCGAACCTGCCGACTTCCACTCTTTCTAACCATCTTCCTCGCACTGGGTGCGTGTGATCTGATTGGCATGGGGGACAGCGAGCCCGTCGCGCAAGAGGTGGCTGAGCAGGCAGACCAACTGTCGGACCAAGCGGGCAAAATGGCGGGGACCGCAGGTCGTGCCGCGGAGAAGGCTGTGCAGCTCAAGGAGATCTACGACGAGCTGAAGGCAGACGCAGACGCCGCCAAGGCCGCGTGGGAGTCGATGGCTCAGCAAGCGAAGGATCTCAAGACGGAGGCGGCAGAGCTGAAGAAGCGCGCTGTTGCGTTGAGCAAACGTGCTCAAGCGATGAACAAATAGGCAATCGAAACGGAGACAATCGCAGGATGGTAAGTTGTCCCCCGGATCTCCGGTGGGGCTTTTTTTTGGAGAACAGCACATGGCGAAGATCAACTGGCCCTCTTTGCGATCCTACACAGGTGAACACCTGCAGCGGATCGCCTTGCCTTTGGGTGGCATCGGTACCGGCACTGTCTCCCTCGGCGGGCGCGGGAATCTGACGGACTGGGAAATCATGAATCGTCCGGCAAAGGGTTTTGTGCCTGGGCCGAGATTCAGCGGTGCCCCCTTTCTCTGTTTGCGGGCGCAGCCCATCGGCGGCGCAGCGGTGACGCGCCTGTTGGAAGGGCCCGTGCCCGCATCAGAGATCCAGGGCGACTTCGGCTCTGTCGCCTCAAATCATGGGTGGCCGCGATTCCGCGAGGCTCGTTTCGACACGGCGTATCCCCTGGGACAGGTGCATCTGCACGATCCCAGTGTGCCCCTGCGAGCCCGCTTGGAAGCATTCAATCCCTTCGTGCCCGCTGATGTGGAGTCCTCCTCCTGGCCACTGGCTGTCGTGCGCTGTGTACTGAGCAATCCGGGGCCGATTGCCGTGCGTGCATCGGTCTGCCTTTCCGTGCCCAACTTCGTCGGCCACGATGGATCGGAGGGCGAGTGTGCGGGGAACCGAAATCGACGCCGCAGCACCAAGAATGTGCAGGGCATCCTGATGGATTCCACGGGTGTCGACGACACGGCATCGCAGTGGGGGAGTCTCGCTCTGGCGACGACGGCCCAAGCCACGACATCGAGGCTGGCTTGGAAACAAGCTGGCTGGGGGACGTCGGTCCTCGACTTCTGGGATGACTTTCATGGCGATGGTCGTCTCGAAAATCGACAAGCTGGTGATGAGAAGATGCCCATTGCTTCCCTCGCGGCGACGGCCTCGGTGCCGGCTGGTGCAGAGCGATCGATCACCTTCTTGCTGGCATGGCACTTTCCGAATCGGCCTACCTGGACTCCCTGCGGCGAGGCAGACGGGTGCGACGCTGCCGATGATCTGATCGGCAACCAATACACGCAACGTTTCAGCGACGCGTGGGATGTCATCCGATGCGTCACGCCGAAGCTGAAAGAGCTGGAGCGTCGCACGGTTGAATTCGTCGACGCTTTCTGCTCGAGTGACCTGCCAGACGTGGTGAAGGAGGCGGCTCTTTTTAACCTGAGCACATTGCGCACGCAGACATGTTTCCGCACGCCGGATGGTTATCTGTATGGTTTTGAGGGATATCTCGATCGCAGTGGCTGTTGTCTGGGGTCATGTACACACGTGTGGAACTACGAGCAGAGTCTGGCCTTTCTCTTTGGTGATCTGGCACGTGGCATGCGCGAGATCGAGTTCGAGCATGCTACGGCTGAGGATGGGCTGATGAGCTTCCGCGTTCATCTGCCGTTAGATCGAGCGCAGCAATTCGGCAAGGGTGCTGCTGATGGCCAGATGGGTTGCATCGTCAAGGTCTACCGGGAGTGGCAGCTGTGTGGTGACGACAAATGGCTGCGACGACTCTGGCCGCATGTGCGGCGCGCCCTGGAGTTCTGCTGGATCCCTGGTGGATGGGACGCAGATCAGGACGGTGTCATGGAGGGTTGTCAGCACAACACGATGGATGTGGAATACTACGGGCCGAATCCGCAGATGGGCACCTGGTATCTGGCGGCGTTACGGGCGTCACAGCAAATGGCTTTGCAGGTCGGGGAAGCGGAATTCGCCGAACGCTGTGGCAGCCTGTATGAGAGTGGTAGAGCCTGGATGGATGAGTATCTGTTCAATGGTGAGTACTACGAACACGAGGTGCGACCACCAAAGAGTGAGGATGACATCGCTCCGGCTCTGCGACTGGGAGCCGGTGCGGCAAATGTAAAAAAGCCGGATTATCAGCTGGCTTCAGGCTGTTTGGTAGATCAACTGATCGGTCAATTGCTCGCGCATGTGTGCGACTTGGGTCATCTGCTCAAGCCCGCAAATATCAAGCGAACACTGCGCAGTATCTCCAAGTACAATGGTCAAGCCTCGCTGCAGGGGCACTTCAATGTGCTGCGGTCCTACGCCCTGGGGGACGAGGCGGCGCTGTTGATGGCGAGTTATCCGAAACAGAGGCCAGAGAATCCCTTCCCCTATTTCACCGAAGTGATGACAGGATTCGAATACACGGCGGCGATCGGCATGCTCTACGAAGGACAGGAAACCGCCGGTCTGCGACACATGACGGATATCCGAGACCGTTACGATGGACGCAAGCGAAATCCCTTCGATGAGGCCGAGTGTGGACACCACTACGCACGGGCGATGATTGCCTGGGCGGCACATCTAGCATGGACTGGTTTTCACTATTATGCCAGTGAGCAGCGTCTGCGTCTTGCGGCGCGCCCGGGGCAGTGGTTCGTCTCAACCGGTGATGCCTGGGGAACGGCGATCCTTCGACGTCGGGGTGGCGCGATGGAGCTGTGCCTGCACTTACTAGGAGGCGCGATCAGTGTGCGCGAGGTTGTGCTACAAGACTGGGGGCAGATACGGCTTCCCAGGACTCGTGTGCTACGCGGTGGCTCCAAGGCGACGTGGCGTATCACCGGCGAGGACTGACGGTGCGCTGCGCTGGGACCCCGACACAGATGATCCAAGACGACACCCACAGGCGTTAATCGACAAGTAGCACACCTTCAATCGACGGATCCGATCCACGTGATCCGTCCTCTCCATCAAGTAGAAGAGGCAAGAGACATGGCGAAGAGAACTACGAAGAAGAAGACTCTGCGCGTGGCATTCATCGGCTCCGGTGGCATTGCGGGAGCACATATGCGCTATCTGTCGAAAATGGACGATGTAGAGATGGTCGCTGTCGCCGACATCTCCAAACCGAGTATGGCACAGCGGCAGGAGGAATTCGGGATTGAGGGTGCCTTTACCGACTATCACAAGATGCTGCGTGACGTGAAGCCGGATGCAGTGAGTGTGTGTACGCCAAATGGCTTACACGCAGCCGCATCGATTGCCGCATCCAACGCCGGAGCTGACGTGTTGGTTGAGAAGCCGATGGCGATGACGGCAGCAGAAGCGCAGAAGATGATCACCGCTGCCAAGACGGCCAAACGCAAGCTCGTGATCGGCTTTCAGTATCGCTACGATGCGAAGACGAAGTTTATCAAGGACGCCGTCGACGCGGGTCGGATGGGCAAGGTCGTCTATGGCCGGATTCAAGCGTTGCGCCGACGTGGTATTCCCAATTGGGGTGTCTTTGGTCGGAAAGACCTACAGGGGGGCGGGCCACTGATCGACATCGGTGTTCACGCACTGGAGATGACCCATTTCGTCATGGGATCTCCAAAGCCCGTCGCCGCCAGTGGTAGCATCTTCACCTATTTGGGTGACAAGAAATCTGACGTCGTGTCGCAGTGGCCGAACTGGGATCACAAGAACTACACCGTTGAAGATCTCGCGGTGGGTCAGATTCGCTTTGACAATGGTGCCGTGATCAGCATTGAAGCATCCTTCGCCGCACACATCGAAAAAGAGGCGTGGAACTTCACCCTCATGGGTGAGAAGGCGGGAGCCAGCTGGGATCCACCTGGTCTGTTCAGCGATGAGGGTGGTTATATGATGAATTCGCAGCCCAATTGGCTGCCATCAGGACCGAATGCGGACGCCTTTGGCATGAAGATGCGCAACTTCGTCGAGCATTGTCTCTACAACAAACCGACGATGGCTCCCGCAGAACATGGTTTGATGGTGCAGAAGATGCTCGACGGAATCTACGCGTCCGCCGAGAAGGGCCGGGAAGTCGCAATTCGCTAGCGCGAGTTGTTGGAGTTTCGCGGCGTGAAACGTCCCCGCGCTACGTCGGCGTTAGCTGGGGATCAGCTGTTGCGCGCAACGTTAGATGATACTGCAGTTGTCTGAATACCGAGGGCACCTTCCGCATGGGAGGTGTCCTCTTCTATTGTGAATCGATGCGGGACCAGTACATAGTTGGCGACTGCGACGGCGAAGGCGACGATGATGACCCATTTGAGTCGGCTGCCGTGCATGCTGCGTACGCCGCGGGCGTAGAGATACAGGGCAAAGCCGATCCATGTGGGGATCGCCAGGATGATCTTCGTGTCCGTACCACCCAGATACTCTCCGGGGGCGCCAAAAAGCCACATGGCTCCCATGCCGAGGCCGATGGTGAAGAAGAAGAAACCACCTCCCGCGCTGTAGAAGGCGACGCGACTGGCGGCATCGAGGGCGGGTAGATAGTGATTGAGGCGACCCCGCTTCAGTGCCCGACGTTGCAGTAGATGCACGGCGGCACCCAGGAACGAGAGAGCAAAACCGACATGGCCCAGGAGGGTGATGAAGACATGCACGCCGAGCCAGGGGTAGCGCACCAGCATCGATCCCGCGTCCTCGAAACGAACCGGCATCAGCAATGGATAGAGCAGACCAAGAAAGGCGATGGGTGCCAGAAACAGCGTGAGATTGCGCACGGACGTGCGCAACTCGATCAGCAGGCCAACGACAAGGAAGGCGACGACGACGAGAGAGATGACGGAGGTCATGTGGCTCAGAGGGGACTGACCGGAAATCCCCGAGTGCAGTCCAATGCCAATGACGTGAACGACGATACCGGCCATCAGACTGCGCTGACCCCACTTCTCCCAGCTGGCATGACCCCACCAGAGTCGGCCTTGCAGAAACAGGGATGCCAGTAGATAAAGAAGCAGCGAGATCCCAAGCACGACGAGGCAACCGGTGGTCATGATGTTTTTTCGTCCTGTGACTCATCCAGATGGAAGAGCCGGCGCACTGTATCGAGGCGGATATAGCCATCCTCGCGATTTGCCAGATCGCGAATTTGTACCAGTGGCTGATGCAGAAGCTTGTTGGCATAACCTCGCAGGATTGATTCAACGAGTTGGCGGTCGTCATCGCTCAAATGCGACAGTTTGCCCTGCCAACGGTCCAGCTCATCCCCCTGCAGATCGGCTGCCTGCTGTCGCAGTGCTTTGATCAGCGGCCCGGCACTGAGGGAGTTGAACCAATGCAGAAAATCTCCGAGCTCTTCGTCGACGATGGTTTGAACACGCAAGATTTCACCCTCGCGCTCGCTGCGGTTTGCGGCGACGACACTCTCAAGGTTGTCCATATCGAAGAGAAAGACGTTATCCACGTCGCGGATGGCTGGGTCGATGTCGCGTGGAACGGCGATGTCGATGAGGAATAGTGGTCGTCCGCGGCGACCTGACATGGCGGCGCGTACTGCCTGCTGTGTGATGACAAAATTTGGTGCCGCGGTGGAGGCAATGACGATGTCCGCCTCGGTGAGGCTCTTCTCCAGAGCATCGAGGGAGACTGCGTCGCCGTCGAAGCGGCTCGCAAGTTCCTGGGCGCGCTCGATGGTGCGATTCGCCACGGTGAATTGGGTAAGGCCCGCCTCTACCAAATACTGAGCGGCGAGCTCCATCATTTCACCGGCGCCAATCAGCAGGGCGCGGCGATCGTCGAGTCGGTCAAAGATCTGTCCTGCGAGCTCTACGGCGGCTGTCGCCACAGACAGTCTTCCACGGCCGATGTCTGTTTCGGAGCGGGCGCGCTTGCCGACGTGTAGTGCACACTGAAAGACCTCATTGATCACGAGGCGCGCTGATCCGGTGCTCTGCGACATCTCGAGTGCTTCGCGCACTTGCTTCAGAATCTGCGACTCACCGATGACGAGGGAATCGATTCCTGAGGCGACACGGAAAAGGTGTGTCGCCGCGTCGGCGTCTGTGTGGCGATAGAGGCAGGGCTCTATGTGACCCATGTCGAGGGCGTGGTGCTCACTCAGATAGGCCTGGACACCCTCAAAATGCGCCTCTTCGCTGGCAGCGTAGATCTCTGAGCGATTGCACGTCGACAGGATCGCCGCCTCGGTCAAACCGTATTGCTCACGCAGACGTCGCAGGGAGTCGGGTTGGTCTCCTTCAGCAAAGGCCAGCCGCTCGCGTACCTCAACGGGCGCTGTCTTGTGATTGAGGCCAAGGGTGAGAAGATGCACGCGGGATCAGTCTGTGACGGACGAGACAGAATACGGGCGAACCCCCGATGCCATCGTTGCATCCAAAGGGACGATAGAGCAATTTGGCCCTTTGGGCCGACGCCCTACCAAATTTGGCCCTTTGGGCCAACGCCCTACCAACAGAGAAGAAACGCAGGGATGAAGCGAACGGCAACGAAGCGCAGAGCGATACGTGTGATCATAGGCCTCGTGGGCAGGTCTGGTTGTGACACCCTCCTGTGTGGAGGCGGGTGCCTGGACGCTGCCCGCGGGACGGGTGTGGACGAAGGTTTCGTGGTTTCAGCAGACGACGAATGAATGGTATATCGACACACCCGAACCGGTTTTCCTCGACGATGGCACCTTTGGCGCGCACTCGATCGGTTCGCGCAGACCTTATCGTTTTGGTGGCGAATATGACAGCAAAGCGCTCTTTGTCGAGGGCTTCGTTGGCGTGACAGACTGGTTTGATTTGGGCGTGCAGATTCCCTATTTCGACCAAACCTTCGCGGACGATACGCGTTCGGACACACCCTCCGCCTCAGGTTGGAGTGATCTACGTGTCTTCTCCAAGACGCGGCTATTGCAGAATCCTCTTCATCTCACCGTGAAACTCGGTGCCAAGATAACTCGGTGCCAAGATTCCTACTGGGGAGTTTATCAATGAGGAGGGTTTGATCCCGGTGGGTGAGGGCCAGTGGGACTTCGATATCGTCCTGCAAGGGGGGCGATCTCTGTGGCCGCTGCCCGCTTACGTTAACGCCGATGTGGGCTATCGCGTGCGTTTGCGCAACAAGGAGATCGATCGCGATCCCGGTGACGAATGGTTGGTGAATGCAGAGATCGGCGCCCAACCACGTGCGTGGCTGTCGCTGGCGCTGAAATGCGAGATGCTGCGCTCAGGAAAGGGTGAGACGTTTGGCATCCGCACGGCGTCACTGATCAAGCGAATCAGCTATCTGGCTCCCACGATTGGTGTGCGCGTGCATAACGAAATCTGGCTGGAGGCAGCGATGCGCAACACCCTCGGTGGGCGGAACTTCCCTGCGGGACAGCAGTGGGTCGTGGGCCTGTCGACGGGATTCGACGCCGGAAATGTTCTGCCGGGGCTCAGGTCGGTGCCTCGTCACGGTCCTAAAGGACCCCGTTTCCATCGCACAGAAACGTCGCGATCTGCCCGGCAACCTGCTCGCCGCGGGTGACGCAATCGCCGAGTGAGACACCGCCGCGAAAATTGCCACCGATGAATAGCCCCGGTGCTTCGACTTCTGCGGCGTCGACTTTCTCCATCAACTGTCGGTGACCTATCACATATTGCGGAATCGCCTGGTCCCATCGATGTACGGCGTGTACATCGGGTCGGAGTTGGATTCCCATCAGGTCACGCAATTCTTCGTGGACGACGTCTACAATTTCCTCATCCGACCATTGCGTGTTCTCTGGCTGTCGCATGCCCCCTACATACGTCGTCATCGCCAGGCCGCCTTCGGGGGCGCGATCTGGGAAGGCGACTGAATTCCACAGGGTTCCAAGGATACGACGCTTCTCGAGGCGTGGTGTGAGAAAACCAAAGCCGTCGAGGGGTTGGTCGGTGGGGCGCTTGTTGTAGCCGAAGAAGACCGCCGTCACGGGTGGGTAGGGGATCGCACCGATGTCGGCGAGGGGCATGTCGATGTCGCCAAATTCGAGCGAGGGATACGTGTGCGCAGGCAGGGTGAGGAGCACGACGCGAGCATCCACCTCGTGCGCGCCATCGCTGTCCATACTGGTGATTCGGTAGCCATCGTGGCTACGGCGAATGCCGAGATAGGCCAGGGATGTGCGTAGATCTTCACCACACGGGTCGACGAGTGCTTGTACCAGTGTCTGCAGGCCGCCTTCGAAGGAGAGCATCTTGCCACTGGGCCCGGCCTGGATCTCGCCTTCATCGCCCTGAGCAGAACCGGCAGCTTTTGCGGCGGCTTTGCGTTGCTTGGCCAAGGCCATGGCGCCGCGAATCAGGCTCCCATGGTGCTGTTCCAAATCCCAGAGTCGGCGGAAAGCGGAGCGCACACAGAGATCTTCCGGTCGTCCGGCAAAGGTGCCCGCAACGAAGGGGTCGATGGCGTATTGCAGAAATTCCTTGCCCAGTCGACGCAGGACGAACTGTTCGAGGGTTTCTTCCGCGTCACTTGGTGCGGCAGCAACAAAGGGCTCGCGTGCCAGGCGAAATTTCGTGCCCCACGAAAAAAGTTTGCTCTTCAGCAATGCAGCAGGACTCATGGGCAGTGGCTGCAGGTATCCGTCGCGCACGACATAGCGCTTCTTGGCGGCATCGGCAGCGACCGCGACACGCTCGTCGAGTCCGAGTTGGTTGATCAGTTGTTTTAGCGCCGGAGAATTGTCGAGCAGACTGTTCGGGCCGGGCTCAAAGCGGAATCCATCCAGGTCACGCGTCTGAATCGTGCCCCCCGCCTGTGGCGCCCCTTCGATGAGCAAAACATCATCGATGCCCTGGCGGCGCAGGAAATGAGCCGTCGTAAGACCGGAGATACCGGCGCCGATGATGACGACGTCTCTGCCTTCGACGTTGCTCTCTGCGGCAGCTCTATCAGCATTGGCTTCAATCAAGATCGGTTCTTCGGTTGACGGAGGGTACAACGGGCTACGGTCTAGGCGCTATCGCCGCGACGCAGGATCTGCAGGGCCTCACGCTTCATGGCGACGCGAATCTTCTGGCCCGGTGCGAGGTCGAGTTCGTTGTAGGCAGCGGTCGCGTGATGGATCTCGATGTTCTGATCATTGCTCAGACGCACACGCAAGGACCAGCCGGCGGCATGCCGTTGGCGCGTGATGATCTCGGCCTCAAAGAGATTGTCACCCAGCCCTTCGGCAACGGGTGCATCGGGATATATGATTTTCACTTCCGACGGCTGAATGTACAGCGACACCCTGTCCCTGTCCCTGTCCCTGTCGCGGTCGGTGATCTCTGTGTGCAGTGGCAATCCGAGCCAGTCCAGTTGGGAGCCGACGATCCTGGCGCGAAGGAGATTTCGAATACCGAAGATCTCGGCGACGGTTTCGTTCACGGGGTGCTGGAAGACATCGTCTAGTGGCCCTTGCTGCAGAACGTGGCCTTCGTGAATCACTGCCATGTGATCGCCCACGGCGAAGGCATCGTCGAGAGAGTGTGTGACATAGACAACGATGAGGGACAGGTCGCGTTGCAGCTGTCGTAACTCGGCTTGCAAGCGCTCGCGCAGGACCCGATCGAGGGCAGCAAAGGGTTCATCCAACAACAGCAATCGTGGTCGTGGCGCCAGGGCGCGAGCCAAGGCCACGCGCTGCTGCTGTCCACCGGACAGTTCGTGCGGATAGCGCTCGCCAAAGTCCTTCAGCCGCATCCGCGTCAACCACTGGCGTGCATGTTCGAGGCGATCGCGCTGACGGCCCAAGCCAAAGGCGATGTTCTCCAGCACCGTCAGATGCGGAAAGAGCGCGTAATTCTGGAAAACATACCCCAGACGGCGCTGACTGGCGGGTAGGTTGATGCCCTGACTGGCGTCATAGTAGATCGTGTCATCGATCTGGATCTTGCCATCATTGAGCGACAGCAGACCGGCGATGGCGTTGAGAGTCGACGTCTTGCCCGCACCGGAGGCGCCGAATAAAACCAGTGTGCCACCATCGATGCTGAAATCCACATTGAGCTCGAAGCGGGCGTCATGGCGCCGCGCCTGCACCACCAATCTGCTCATGGACGATCACGCCCCTTGGAGGCGGGTTCCCAGCGGCGCACGGCCCACAGACTGAAGAAGCCGAGCCCCGTCATGAGCAGCACCATCTGTGTCGTGAGATCATGTTGATTCGTCTGCACGGCATCGTAGATCGCCAGGGGCAGGGTCTGTGTACGTCCTGGGATATTTCCCGCGACCATCAGCGTTGCACCGAATTCGCCGAGAGCTCGCGTGGCACCAAGCACGATCCCCGCCAGCAGGCCGCGTTTGGCCAGTGGCAGTGTGACGCGCCAGAGGACCATCGTTTCCTTGCAACCCAGTGTCCGCGCCGCCTGTTCCAGAGCAGGGTCCACGGCGGCGATCGCTGCTCGTGCCGCCTGCACCATGAGGGGTAGACCCACAACGGTTGCAGCAATGACGGCAGCGGTGGGTGAGAACAGCGTCCGAATACCGAACCAACCCACGATGGGCCCCTGCTGCCCGAGAACGATGAGCAGGTAATAACCGACGACAGAAGGTGGCAGGACGAGGGGCAGCATGATCAGGGTCTCGATCACCATGCGGCCACGGGGGCGTCGCCGTACAAGCCACAGGGCGAGGGCCGTGCCGATCGTGAAAATGAGAATTGCCGCAATGGCCGTCACCTTGACGGACAGCCAGAAAGGTGGACCGATCATTGCGGCTCAAATCCATGTGTTGCGAGGATGCGACGTCCTGTGGGGCTGCGGACGAAATCGAAGAAATGCCGAGCCGCATCGGGCTGTGGTGCGTGCTGAACGATGGCGACGCCTTGCTCGATGGGTGGATATAGTGAGTCGTCGACGGCCACCCAGCTGCCGTCGATGGATTGCGCAAGAGACTGGGCCGTCAGCGCCACGTCGGCATCTCCCGTCTCGGCATAGCGCAAGGCGGCACGCGCTGTCTGGCCCTGAATCAATCGAGGCGCAAGCGACACGTACAGATTCGCTCTGGTCATGGCAGCGATGGCGGCGGCGCCGTAGGGAGCGATCTTGGGATGGGCAATGGCGATTCGCTTGATATCTGGCTGATCAAGATCTGCGAGACTCTGTGCGCAGGGTGCATTGGGCCGACACCAGATGACCAGTTGTCCATTGAAGAGGAGTTCATCGGGCGTCAGGTGCCCTTGAGCGCGAAGACGATCAAGTTCACGTCTGTCTGCGGCGAAGAACAGATCGACCGGTGCTCCTTCGCGAATCTGCTGGGCCAAGGCCCCGGTGGCGCCAAAGTTGAGGCGCAGGGCAGGCCGGCTCGGATCACCGTTGCCGTCACGATAGGCCTCTGTGAGGTCCTGCAGGGCGTAGGTCAGACTCGACGCTGCCGAGAGGACGACCGTTTTCTCAGGGGTCGTCGTGCAGCCATTCCCCAGCAGCGCAATCAGGGCAATCCAGTGTCGAGTTTTCAACCTTAGTATCCGAAGGTATCCGAAGGTATCCGAAGGTATCCGCAAATTACCCGATAAGTGGGGTCTCGACAATTGACTTGACGCTGATTCAGCGGCCTGGCTACATTTCACCTGTCGATGAAACCCATCGACCCCAAGCATTGTGCTACAGGTCGTAAATCCCGCCGCTTTATGCGGTGAAGTGCTGCACGGCCTTGGACGAGTGCAAAGAGTCACCTGTACCGCGGCGGCCCACATTGAGAACGTACAGTTCTGGGGCCGGTGTAATGACTCGATGTACCGATACGAAAGGAGGTGGTCTTTGAGTAGTTGTATACCCGCAGGAGGTGAGACCACCTAACGTCCGTTTGAGTTAGGACCAGGTGGTTTCCCGCCTGGCAGTATCGCTGGTCTAATACGCCAGTGGTCGAGGTATCCCGGGCGCGTCAGCAGCGGCGCGCCCGGTTTTTTATTGCCTGAACGCGTGTAAACGCTGGTGAGTGTGAGCCTACGTCAGGCCGAGCACGCGGTGGACGCCGAGGGGCGTCTGGGCAATCAGGTATTCAGTTACCGAGTCCGTAGGTCTTGATCTTCTGCACCAGCCCCCAGCCCCCAGCGACTCACCTGCAGTTCCTCGCAGGCGTGGGTGCGATTGCCATTATGCCGTTCCAGGGCGGCGGCGATCATCTTGCGCTCGACCTCGGTGAGAACCTCTTTCAGCGCACCTTCGCGCAGCACCGTCGCCCCAGGGCCAGTTGCCGCGGCCTTGTGTCAGCTTCTGCGACAGAAAGTGCAGGCACAGATCGGGGATGTCTTCGCGCCGATTTCTCAGGGGGGGTAGTTCGATGGGGAAGACGGCAAGTCGATAGTAGAGATCTTCGCGGAACTCGCCTTCGCTGACACGTTTTTCCAGGATGTTGACGCGGACGCCTAGCAGAAACAGTGCCCACGGCAGGACCACCATAAGTGTCCCGGCATCTAACGCATGGCTCCAGAGAAAACCCATGGACAGAAAAGCGAGGCCCGTGGTAAAAGCGCCAATGCCGGAGTACCCCCGCCACTCTCCGGGGCCCAGCCAACCGGCTTTGAGAAGGAGTGCCGGGATGAGGAACCAGCCACCTCCTGCCAGCAGAATTAAGGATTGCAGTGGTGGAGGTGCCGAAAATTCCTCAACGGCGACGTTTGTGGTCAGGGCGGCGAGGGCGGTGAGGGTGAAGGTCGTATTGCGTGTCATATTGAGCCTCCTTTTCTCAAGCTCTGCCCTTGTGAATGCAATGGGCGTGCCACACTTGTGAAAGGGGTCGATTTTAACGCGTAAATTGTTTGTTTATAACAAGTTAGGAATAACTGTCTATCTTAGATTCCCGTCGCCTTCAGGTCGACGAGAGTGACAATAATGTTGTCATGATAATTTTAGTTTTACTCATCAGTGTTTGATTAAAATCAACTGAACGAAGTGTCCAATTTTTGCACGGCAACCGTCAACGAATTGTACAGCTGATCCTCCAAATGGAGTCCACAAGATGAAATTGCAACGTCATCCTCACCCACATCTGGACCCACGGCGACCCCGAGCAAACACGTCCCCTTCGGTGAATCCACCCCTCTTCGTGTGGAAGCCGGTCGATCAGTCTGCCCCAACGGATCTGCAGGTTGCGAGAGATCCCGGCTTCACAGATCTGGTCATCGATCTGAAGCAACTGCCCGAGTCACTACATCTGTCCGAGACAACGATGGCTCCTGGCCGTTACTGGTGGCGATGGTCTTCCAATGGCAAGGTCTCAGAGGTCTTTTCGTTCCAAATCACCGATGAGGCTGTGCAATTCGAGGTGCCACCTGCCAGCGAATGGCTCGCACGACTTGGCACCCAACATCCCCGACTTCACTGTCGACCGGAGTGGATGGAAACGATCCGCGATCGCGCCTGTAGTGAGCAACCGGAAGCAACGCTCGAATTGCTGGCCATGGCGGATGAGTTTCTGACTGAGAAGCATCACTACCCTGAGCCGCCTTATCTGCCGGATCGCAACAAAGACTTTGAGGCCAACCGGCGGATCTGGTTTCCTACGATGTGGGGGACGCGGCGATTCGTGAAGGGTGCCGAGACCATGGCCCTCGCGTATCAGCTCTCCGGGGACCGAGCATACGGTCGTGCTGCATGCGAGCGCATGGCATCTGTCTCGAAGTGGGATCCGGATGGTTCGACCTATCTGGGGCACAACGATGAGGCGCACATGTCCGTCATCTGGCATGGGCCCCACGCCGTAGACTGGTGCTGGGACTGCTTCACAGACGAGGAGTGCGCCAGCGTGATCGCGCAGTATCGGCGTCGCGGGCAGATCACCTACGAGCACATGCACGATCTGGCGCCATACGGCATCGAGCGATTCGATTCACACGCGGGGCGCGAAATCGTCTTTCTCGCGCTGACGGCCTTCTGTTTCCACGAGCATATTCCCGAGGCGGCGAAGTGGCTTGAGTGGCTGCGACCGGTGCTCAATGGCATCTGGCCTGTCTGGGCAGGAGACGATGGCGGCTGGGCACAAGGCCCGTCGTATGGTTTGGCCTATGTCGGCATCCAGACGATGTATGCGTCGGCGATCAAACGCGGTGCCGGGGTCGACGTGTATCGTCGCCCGTTCTGGCAGAATCATGCGCGTTGGCGGCGCTGGTTCGTACCGCCGTACACCGACTTTCAGGGCTTCGGCGATCAGGGGCTGCGCTGGCGCTGCAGTGTAATGAACAATGCCGATCTGTTGGAACTGATCGGTTTGGAGACAGGGACAGATGAATTCGAGGGGTATGCCCAGGCCTTAAGGGCGCAGACCCAGTTTGCCGAGGAGCCCTGTCAGCGTTCCATGCTCTGGGGAAATGGCTTTGTGGTAAACAGCCAACTGCTGCTGGCCCGTCTTACGCAGGGGCTCCAATCAACGCCACCAACCAAGGCGACGGCCAATCTCACGGCACCCCAGTTCGCGCCGGACTTTGATCATGAGAAATCAATCTACCGTCAGTTTCCTTATGTCGGGTGGTCGGCGATTCGCACGCGTCTTGATGCCGAAGCCACGGGCGAAGGGGACGTGGCCTTCCTCTTCCGCTCATCGCCCCTCGGTTCGATCAGCCACTCCCACGCCAACAACAACGACTTCATCCTGCACGTGGGTGGCACGACGATGGCCATGCCCAGTGGCTACTACAATGGCTATGGCGGTGACCATCATGCCAACTGGGTGTGGCACACAAAGTCGCACAACTGCGTGACCTTGTCGGATGCGGGACAGATCATGCGCTCATCAGAATCGACAGGACAGATCGCGCACGCGTACGAGGACGAACGAGTTATCTACTTCGTTGGCATCGCCGACGCCAGCTACGCCGATCGGGCCGAGCGCTGCCGGCGACATGGGCTATTTCTAAAGTCCACGTCCGCTGTCGTCCTCATCGATGAATTCATCGGATTGCCAGAGATCCTGTCGACGCTGCAGTGGAATCTGCATACGCCATTACCGGTGAGCATCGACCAAGAGGGGCGTCGTTTTCATTGGCGGCAAGGTGTCAGCCAGGTGACGGGTGCCTTCCTCTATCATGACAATGCGATGTTCACGCGCACTCGGGGATGGGATCCACCGCCGTCGATAGCAGAGCACGACCAGCCCTATCCGATGCAGTACAACCTGCGATTCACTTGCAACATGGTGCAGCACGAGTTCCTCGCGATGCGCAGTAGCCAATCGGACGCACCGGGAATCCGTCGAAATCTCGCCGTCGTGATGGCGCCCGCGTGTCCGGGTGTGAAGCAGGCGAAGCTGGTGACGGCGCGACATGGCGAATCGGAGCAGGCGTATATCGGTGGTGATCGACTGGTCGTCGACAGCCATCGTGGCCTGGAGGTTGATGGAGAGGTGATCGACGCGTTGGCCGTGGCTGAAGTCAGTGGCGTGCGCTACCAGATCGACGACAAGGGGATCCGTACCGTCTGAGACCAGTCTGAGAGACGCGCCTACTCTAGTGCACCTTCCAAGTAGGCACGGAAGGCGGAGGCCTCGTGGATCAGTGGTGCTTGAAACTCCATTGAAGGCAGACGATAGGCTGGTGAGTCGGCCGTGATGTACCGGGCTGCTATGGGCGGACCGCCATCGGTTTCGTCCTCGCCGTCGACGCCCACGAGCTCGGCGTAGCGGATCTTGTTGCCATCCGCTTGATACTCCGAGCCGACGATCCAGAGACGACCGAAGCGATACCGCGCCATCACCTTCTTCTCGGCGACGGAGCTCCAGCTGGTGCCTGTAAAGGCGAAGTCGCGCGGCTTGATGCCGAGCTCCTTCTCGATCGTCTGATCACAAGTCTCCAGTTCCCACTGCAACTTCTCGCCCTGCGGGTCTTCTGCGACCAACGCAGACAGATTCGGATGGGTCACCGTGTGGGCGCCAATGTGCCATCCCGCCTCCACGAGTTCGCCGATCTGCGCCCACGTCATCGTCTCAGGTGACGCATTCTCCGGCGCCATGGGCCCTGTATTGACGAAAAGATTTCCCGCGAAACCATACTCCGCAAGTACGTCGTTCACCTCGAGCATGGTCGTGACGGGGTGATCAAAGTCGAACATGATCGGGTGTTCGGGCAGGCCACCCGTGCCATCCCGCCAGGTGGCGAGGGTGTTGTAGTCGATGGATGTGAAGCCGAGCTCAGCGGCGATGCCGACGACGGTGGCGAAATGCAGCCGAGGCAAGGGGTACTTGCCTTGTTCGGAGATGCCGTGGCACATGGTGATGGGAATGCGCGTGGCCATAGAGTGGTCTCGTGTCAGTGGGGTGACGTGGCTGGCACTTGGAGGCTACAGCAAGGGTTGTCTCGGCCGCAAGTCTACCCGAGGCCTGGAAGCAACGATGGCACTGCCTACCGTTCGCAAGCGTCTTTGGACAGACAAGACTTCGGCCGTCTTATCGAAGCCGGAGCGTTTGACGAAGACGATCGAACTGCTCGACACCATTCCTCTCAGACCTGCTTCCGTAGTTACTCTCGCATCTTAGGTCGCAGAGCCGGCGACTGGCTGTTCGGTGTCTAGCCGCTCAGGGTCCTGAGCATCGTCTTCCTGCAGGTGGCGCGCAACGGCCACAAAGACGACGACCGTGAGGATCGTGGCGCCTGAGCCGATGAGGAAGATCGTCGGATACCCCCAGTGCTTGATAACGTGACCACCAGCGAGGGCCGTCAGGGCCCATCCGGCGCCCATGACGGTGTTGGTCACACCCGACATGAGGGATCGCCAGCGATCGGTGACGACGGACTGACTGAAGAGAGTGAAGACCTGCTGACTGATCGCCGCAGCTGACGCCATGATGAGCATCGCTGCCGTGGCGGCATACAGAGTGGGAATCAGGGCTATGGGAATCAGACCAAGAGCCATGATCATGCGACTCCAAGAGAAGCCTCGGGCATAACCCAGGCGTGCGGCGACGATGGGCATAAGCAGTGAAGCAGGGGATGCGACCAACTGCGTTGCTGCTGTCACGGTGCCGATCACAGCGGTCGTCACACTCAGGCCATCATCGAGATACACATTGAAGAAGGAGATCGTGACGCCCACGCCGACACTCGACAGAAACATGACGAGGCTCATGGAGACGATGGGCCGCCACGGTGCTGCGCTCAGATTTGCCAGCGGATTGATGGCGGGTTCGTCGCTCTTGCTGGCGCCATAACGAGTGGACATGACCAAAGGCAGGGTCAGCAGAAACAACACGCCAGCGAGGATCAACGGGTAGCGATAGGACGCCGGGTGCGCATCGGTGACCCCCAGCAGATCGGCTGTCACGCCTGGGAGCACGCCGCCTGCGAGAGAACCCGCGACGGCAAACAGTGGCATCAGAGTGCCGATGACGGAGAATACGTGGCTGCGCTCCCTCGTTCCCGACACGGACATCAGATACGGCGTGGAGTTGACGAAATACAGAGAGGCGCCAGCGAATCCTAGAAAATAGAAGAGACTGAGCCAGGTTCGTTGAAAGAGTTCGGGCAAAAACTCGCCCATCGGGGCACAGCCCAAACCGATGACGATGATGATCTCGCCGGCGATCAGCAGGGGGCGCGGACCGAAGCGCACGCCCAATAGCCCTGCGGGGATGCCGACCAGAGCGAATCCCATGCGACCGATGGCGTTGATCTCGCCGACGGCAGCGGGGTCATAGCCGAGGCGCAGTAGATACAGATTGAAGAGCACTGAATACATGCCCACATAGCCGAAGGCCATGATGGTCTGTGCGGCGATCAATAGGCGAGCGTCTCGTCCGATAAGACGCAGATTCGCCAGGTAGTCTGTCAGCATGTCGCGTGTTTGGCGCTCGTCACACGGGGAACGAATCTCATTGACCTAGGCCGTAGCCGGCTGCGACATGCAGGGCCGTCTAGCTGTTGGCTACGGTGGCGTACATCGTGGTCGCCGTCGACCAGTGCCCTGCACAGCAGGGGCAGATCGTTGGCGAGTGTTGCTTGCATGATCTCGGCGCGTGCTGCCAAGGGCAAGATGATCAGGGCGATAAATGTGGTTGCGATACGGTTCATATTGGCCTCCTCTGGCTCACCCTCTCTATTTCAACCACCGTGCCACAAGGCTTCTGTCAATTAGAAAAGTAATATAAATAGCTGTTTATATGCAGGATATGAGTAGTGGAGCTGAATCTGTCCATCATTCAAGATGGCGGTTCCCGATAGGGACATACTTGCCACATTTGAGGAGGAATGATCCATAAAGCATTGATTGTTAACGGCTTGAGATCACAATTGGTAATATTGTTGTCGGCTGCCGATGATTTGGACGGTCAATGGACGATGTCATCAGGGATTGACCGAGACCTGCTCTTCTGTCTTACTACTTGAGCCCTTATCACGCAGCGCAGACTCATTTCACCGAAAGACCGCTATGATCGTCGACTCCCACACACACGCCTGGGAATTGTGGCCCTACGACCCGCCTGTGCCGGACCATGAGCAGCGTGGCAAGGTCGAGAATCTCCTGTGGGAGATGGACCGCGTTGGTGTCGATCAAGCGGTATTGGTGTGTGCTCGCATCGATCATAATCCGGGCAACAATGACTACGTCGCCGACATCGTGAAGAAGTATCCGGATCGACTGATTCAGTTCGCTGACGTTGACTGCTCGTGGTCAGATCAATACCACACCCCCGGCGCTGCAGACCGACTGCGTCAGGCAGCTGAACGTTATGATCTGAAGGGGTTCACTCACTACGTGAAGTCCGACACGGATTGGTTCGCCTCTGAAGAGGGGTTCGCCTTCTTCGAGGTCGCTGCCGAGATGAAGTTGATCGCCAGCCTCGCCATGGGCCCCCATTGGCAGCCCGCGCTACGTGAACTGGCGACGCGCTTTCCTACCATACCCTTCCTCTGTCACCACATGGCGGGGTGTCGGGCAGACGACCCGGAGAAGCTGAAACAGGTCGCTGAGTCGGCCTCCGTGCCCAATATCCACATCAAGATGTCCGGCTTTCACTATGTCTCGCCGACGACGTGGAATTTTCCCTATGAGAACTGTCGGGATACCGTGCAGGGGCTCTATGACGCTTTTGGCCCCGAGCGCCTCTGTTGGGGCTCGGACTATCCAGTGGTGCGAACGGCCATGACGTATCAGCATGCCCTGGAGGCTTTTCGCGCCTGCGATTTCATCCCCGCAGCAGATCAGGAGCGCATTCTCGGCGGCGCCCTCGCCGACCTGCTTGCCGCGGCGGGCTCTTGAGGGTCCCCGCAGCTACTGAGCTTGTCTATATTTCGAAGGACTGATAAATCCATCCTCCAGATGCCGATTGAGTGATGACGACCGCCACAGCCTCCGCCACAGCCCCAGAGAATCTTCTGCCGGCCGACCTGCGTGTCGAGCTGTGGAAGCGTATCGAGCGTCGCCTACGCAAGGGGGAGGTCTTGATCACGAGTGAGCAATTCTTCAAGGCCATGGCGAAGGATTTCAAGCGGCTCGTGAAGATCGAGCCCGATCGTCGCGTCAAGCTCGAACTGCTGCAGACGATTATCCAGGTCAATGAGGCCCATCCCGAGACCTATCTGACGAAGGGCATCAAGAATGCGGTGAAGGCCTTCGTCCAGGACGCGCAGAAAGGCGGTGCCGACGAGGAAGGCACCGAATCGATGCAGGAGATGATGGCGAGCATGGTGCGTGAGGGACGTACGGCCATGTGGCTGGAGGGCATGGGAATCAACGTCGATGAACGCACCCTGACGCCTCGCCTCGAGCAAGCGATCCTCAGCATCATTGAAGGCAAGAAGCTCAGGGCTCGTCCCGAGAGACGTGAGCTTCCCCGCCGACAGCGACGCCCCGCATCCGAGATAGTCGGTCTGCATAAGACGGCGGTGGAAACAGTGGGTGAGTCAGAGCCGCCTGCTGTTGAGGGCTCGCCGACGATGGAAGAGCAGCAGCAGCGGGAAGCAGAGGAAAAGGAACGCAGGGCAGAGATGGTCTCAGAGGAGATCGAGCGTGCTCCGCGAAATCTCGATTCGTATCAGCAGCAGAAGCTGCTCAACGAAGACGAGGCCAACACGCTGCGTGAGTTGTATGGCATCGACAAACGTCTGGCCGATGACGAGATCGATGATGCGGAGGCGCAGCGTCTGCGCGACGAGATGGGTGATGTGGTGCGCGAGAAGTTACAGGCGAAATTGCTCGAGGCAGTCGATCATACCTTGCACTATATCACCACCTTTGAAGCACTAAAGCGTCTACCCGCTGATCGTGATGAGGCCTTGCGACTATTGATTAAGCACAAGAATCAGGTCGTCGCAGAGGACGCCGAGAAAATCGATCTGTCCGGCGTCACGGTGACCCTCGAGAAGGACGATTCTCTGCTGGAGAATCTCGGGTTGATTATGGAGCGCAAGGATCACGAGATGCGTATGCTCGCCGCCGACATGCCACCGTATCGGCACATCTATCGTGGTGAGAAGCTTGATAAATACAGTGTAGGCGAGAGTTTTGTAGGCGATCTGCGTAAAGTGGAACGAGAAGAGTTGTCCGAGAAGTTGAATTCTGAGGATGGCGATGTCCGGTTGAAGGCCGCCGCTGACATCAAATCGATGCTCGCTCTACTCAATGCCTTTATGAAGGTGGATCTGCCCTTCCATCACGAGGTGCGTCGTTTGAGCATTATCCTGCGTATGAAGAATCTCTTCAGTGGCGCCATCGACGAGAAAGACGGTCGCAACCGGGTGCAGCAGTTCCTGCGGCGACGACTCAACACTCTGTATCCGCATCTGACGGGCGAAGAGAAAGCGGCAATCGAAGAGGCGGGGGACAATATCTGTGAAGGTCGCGGACCAAGTGAATGATGAGGAGGGTGGAGACAAGACGAAGCGCGTCTATCGCGTGTGAGCGTCCGTTGTCGCCTACTATGAAGCGATGCCCGATTCCCTATTTGTACGGTCTGTTGTTGGTCGGTATTTGGTGTTCTGCGTCGTCGCCTGCGACGGCGTTGGACGACGATCTCTTCCGTCAGCGTCTGCAAGAAGCTCTCGCCCTCACGGCCGAGCAGAGTGACAGCCTGCGCTTTCTGCGGGCCGATCTGGAGGCAGAGCTGGCGCTGTTGCGCAATGACGTGTTGACGGGGGCATTGCTTGCCATCGAAGGCCGCAGCCGCTATCGCGAAGTGATCGAAGGCTATCGCGTCGCCCGACAGCAGATGCTGACCGAGGAGCAGCGGACTTTGCTCCACCGTGCCCAGGAACTGGCGCGGGAGCGTTTGCTGACAGATGGTCGGCCACCGCAACAAGCGCCGCTGGAGCAGTTGCCCGAAGCACTCGGTCTCACGACAGGTCAGGTTGAGCGCTGGCGTGCCTTGTTGGTTCGCCAACGCACAGAGGTTACCGAGATCCGTGAGGCGGGAGAGACGCTGCAGCCGGAGGACTATCGCCGGCTGCGTGAGTCCCATCGCATCGCCTTCGAATCGATGCTCAGACCACGGCAGCGACTGGCCCTCGAACAACTGCGTCATCGATGGCGATCTGAGCGCGAATTGGCCAACACGATGCCCGACAGCCTGGCGATCCACGACGAGTTGCCATTCCCTGACGGTTTCGGCGACGTAGATGATTTCGGCGACGTAGATGACGATGCGCCCGTAGGCGAGCTTCCAGAGTAATTTTCGCAATAGCTCCACACATTTCTGCCGTACTAAAAAGGTTGAGGTCATGAGTCTGAAACCCTGGATCCGTATCGGTCAGCCCCTTGAAGCGGTGATCGAAGACTGGGAGCGCATCCTCGATGCGTGGGAAGCGGGTGGTATTCGCGGACTGGTCTTTGGTCGTCTGACCTTCCGCGACGAAGAGGGTGGCTTCACGATCCCCGCCTTCCAGAGCAATGCCCAGATCTTCAAAGACCGTGGTTTTGAGGTCAGCGAAGGTGGCGGCAAACCAACCGATCCCAAACGCGAAAAGCAGTTGCATGATATGCTGGCCAGTGCCAAGGCGCGTGATTGGCAGGTGCTGATCTTTTGCCCGGGGCAGTCCACGCACAGCATCAAGGGCAAGACTCTCGAACAGGATCCTCACGGTGCCCTCATGCAGGCGGCGATCTGGCAGGATGTCTTCGAGGCTTTCCCCGAGGCAGATGGCGGCTTGATGGATGGATGGACCGAATCGGCCTACGAATTGATCTACCATCACGGCAATGCCGTCTTCCGTGAAATGAGGGACAACGAAAAAGAAACCGCTGAAGTCCGCGGTTGGGATGCGGCGCGCCTCGACCGGGGCCGAGCCCATTTGGAACAGAGCTTCAAAAAGCTGACCTCCAAGAGGGTCGGCTACTTCGGTCATCACGGATTGTTGTCGACGCTCAACCTTTTTGATGTCAATGAAGACGCGCTGTACTGGCTGCGTTGGCGGCGAGATGACGGGTTGAGCATGGGCCGTGCCTTTCGCGAACAACTCGATCAGATGCCCCGCAAGCTGTTGCTTGGGAATGGTCTGAGGTCTGCCGTTTTCAGTGGCATGACAGCGATGGACTTCCACGCCTGGGATGAGGTGCTGGATATTTTTCAGGTGAAGCACTACTTCTGGCATCGTGGTTTTGACGGGATGTATGGCACCGTCGCCCGCTGGGTGCAGCAGATCGGTCGGTGGAATGCGGAATTGACGGAACAGGAATGTTTCACTGTTGCTCGTGCCTGGCTCGGCGTACAACTACCGGAAATCGAGTCTCTGGCGGATATGGAGCTCGGCTTTCCACAGGCCTTCTTTGATGATGTCGTACGGGAAGAGACGCAGCGTGCCCTGGCTGCTGTCAGCGATCCCTGGAAGGTGCTGCCCTGGGTCGACACGGGGCGCATGCCACACGCGGGTGATCCGATGACGTCAGGTGATCTGCATCGCATTCTTACGGCCTCGCACGAGGCCGGTCTGGAGCGATTTCTGTTCCACAATCACGCCCACCTGACTGCGGCCGAATGGAAAGTGATCTCGCGCATGTGTGGACAGGAGTGGGATGAAAATCCCGAGGGTTACTGGCCGCCGGCGACGCCGCGACCGAACGCTTTCGGTTGATCGAGACATGACCACAAGCCCAATCGGATGGCCTATCGAGGCGTTGGATACGCCTGTGTTGCTTGTCGATCTCGACGTGCTCGAGCGCAACCTACAGCGCATGAAGCGTGTCATCATCGATGAGGCAGGTATTGCGTGGCGTCCCCACACGAAGGGGATGAAGACGCCCGCTCTCGCCCACATGCTGATGCGAGCTGGTGCGCATGGCATCACCTGCGCCAAGTTGAGTGAGGCAGAGGTGATGGCCGCTGGCGGTATCCAGAATATCCTCATTTCTAACCAGGTTGTCGGATCTCAAAAGGCAGCGCGACTGGCACGTCTGCAACACTCGACATCCGTGTTGAGCTGCGTCGACAGTGAACGTGGGACGGCGTTTCTCGGTGAGGCTGCACGAAAGGAAGGAACCCGCATTCCCGTTGTCATTGAAGTGGACACTGGGATGGGGCGCGCGGGTGTCTTGCCAGGGGATGCGACGGTGGCCTTGGCGAAGAAGGTCGATCAGGTCGAGGGCGTGGATCTCGTCGGTCTGATGACGTGGGAATCGGCGGCGGCGAAAGAGCCAGATATCGATGCAAAAAAGGCAGCTGCCACTCGCATGCTTACGGGTCTGACCGATTCAGCCGACGCTTGTCGTGCAGCGGGACTGAATATGGAAATCGTCACCTGTGGCGGTACGCTGACCTATTGGTTCAGTGCCTTCCATCCTGGTGTCACCGAAATGCAGGCAGGGGGCGGTATCTATGGCGATGCGATGTATTGCCACAAGTTCGGTGTAGATCACGAATTTGCTCTCACGATCATGTCGACGGTGACGTCGCGTCCTACGGGGCATCGAATCATCTGCGATGCGGGCAAAAAGACGATGTCCGCCGACATGGCGTCGCCGATCCCGCAAGGCATCGGTGAAGTGGCCGAGCAGAAGGAGTCTGCCGAGCACGGCATCATCGAGCTCGCAGAGGCCAGTGACACACCTGCCGTAGGTGATCACCTGCACTGGATCGCCGGGTATTCCGATACGACGGTCTTTCTGCACAATGAGTTGGTTGCCACACGCGCGGGGGTCGTCGAAGCTGTCTGGCCTTTGCTCGGGCGTGGCAAACTCACCTGACCCATCGCGGCAGACCGGCTGGTCTGGTCGTCACCCTGAGAAACAACAAATGAGCACCTTCAAGCTTCCTGTTCGTTGGTATCACGGGTCTGGTCATTGCTTCGAGGACATGGAACTCGAGTTGTCGCAGACGGCGTTTATGATCGTCGACAGCGACTGTGGCCCCGGGAATACCTATGTCGAAGATGGCATCGCTCCCGCCCTGGCGGCCTCACGCGCGGCAGGCATGCACGTGTTCTTCATCCACAATGACTTCTCCCTCGCGGATGAGCCGGGTAGCATCAAGCGCGAAATTCACGGCACACGCTGGGGGTCCGAAGACGCGGGTGTGCGCCCGCCACCGAGTCGTCAACCTCTCAAGCCGACCTACAGTCCCTCGATAGAGCCCCTTGAGCACGAACCGGATTTCCCCAAGCGGGAGTGGTCGGGTTTTCACGAGACCCACGTCGACTATCATCTGCGCTGTCACGGGATCAAGACACTGATCGCCGTGGGCTTCTCGCACCGGGCGTGCCTCTATCTCACATGCACCGGTGCTGTGGAGCACAATTATCGCGTCATCATGCTGCGTGACTGCACACACTCGGGTGAGTATCCGGATACAGTGGATGAGTCGTTGGAAGAAGGCGGCTGGTTGCGCAAGATCATGTTCCGCAACTTTGAACATGTTGTAGGGTATACATCGATGAGTGCTGACCTCGTTGGCGCTCTTCGCGAGACGAGCTAAGCGGTGCCGGTCTGGCGCCACGAGTCGAGTCGCTGCGCGACGCTGCTAAGCCTTGGCGGCGAGAGCCTCTTCGACGGCCTTCTGCGACTGCGCGCAGTAGTCGACATCCGTTTCGAAGCCGACGAAGTCGACATCCAACTCGAGTGCCGCAAGGGCACTGTGGCCGATGCCGAGGAACGGATCCAGCACGCGACGCGTGCGTTCGACCCCGTGTAGCTGGATGCACATCTGCGGGATCTTCACGGGAAAGGTCGCCGGGTGCGGACGATGTTTGTCGCGACTCTGGATCGTCCGATATGGCACGAACCAGGTGTTGCCGCGGCAGCGTCGGTCTGCCTTTACGCCACCCCAGCGTGCGACATTCGACTTGTCCTGGTATTCAACGCCTACGGCGAGCCGATCCAGCGTCGTGGTGCCATTTTTGGTGAGATGGAAGATGTATTCGTGGCAGTCATTGATGTAGCGTGGACTGTTGATCGGCTTGTAGTGACCAACAGAGACATTGCCCGTAATGCCAGGATAGCGGCCGACGTCTTGCTTCTGAATCGCGATCGACTTCACCCAGTGGATGACATTTTGTAGTTCGAAGTGTTCGCGCAGTTTTAGCAGCACTTCAAAGGGACCCCATGGATCGGACGGCTTGCCGCCGATATTCAGAAACAGCGAGCCTTCATCGGCCAGCACCTCGCTGACGGCGGCGCCCCACGTGCCCATCCAATCCACATACTCTGCTCTCGCGCCCGTGTCGTCATAGGTGCCGTAGCGTGTCCCCAGATTGTAGGGCGGCGAGGTGACGACGACGTCGACGGAGCCGGCCTCAAGGTGGCGAGGGATGCCGCTGACACAGTCTTCACACCACACCTGTGTCGAATGCCCTTCATGTTGAAGGCGGTAGCCGATCTGGTCTGTCTCAGCATCCAATTGCGTAGCCGTCGCGCCGCGGGTCAGCACCTCCCATGAAGGCACCTGAATCGGGATCGACCATGATGCCCTGACCGCCGCCGACACCCGGTGACCAATCACCGAGATCGTTGATCTGATGGCCGCGGCGTTCCAACTCTGCCAGCACATCCGCAGGGATGCGGGACTCTGCATCGACAATACGATTGCCTGTGGCTTTGCAGCGTGCCCCTTCGATGGCGGCCTGAACATTCATCTTGTGGTCGATCACATTCATGATCATCTGTGGTGTGGTCTGCAAAATGCCATAGGAGCCGGGTGTGCCGATGAGTAGACGCAAGCCATCATCGTCCCAGACCTGTGCTGGCGAGACACACATCTCATTTTTCTTCGATGGGCCAATGGCATTCGGGCTGTTGGCGACGCGATCAAACCAGCGCATGAAGTTGTTCAGGGCGATACCTGTCCCCGGCACAACCATGGCCGAACCGAAGCCCGAGCCGAGACTCTGCGTGCAGGCGACGGCGTTGCCCTCGGCATCAATGGTATCAAAGTGTGTCGTGCACTCGGTCTTCATCCACTGCTGTGGATCGCCTGGCCCCACCTCGCCGTCTTGCTGTTCATCGCGGTACGTGTCGCCCATGTGCACGGCGGCAGCCGTTTGTGAGATCTCCTGCCGGCGCTGGGCGGCGTATTCAGGTGACAGCAGGCCTGATGTGGGCGGGTCGTCGATGGCGGTGTAGTGGATGCGATCAATACAGGCGAGTTTCGCCGCCTCGATGAAGGTATGCAGCGTGTTCGCCGTGTTGTGGCCCATCCCACCAATGTCGAAACCTTCGAGCAGGGCCAGGGTCTGCATGTATTGCACTGCCTGGCAGGGCGGCGCGGGAGCATAGATCCGGTGGCCACGGTATTCAACCTCTGCAGGATCGAGCCAGACGGGTTCGAAGTTTGCCAGATCTTTCTTGTTCAGCAGGCCCCCCGTGTCGGCCATATACGCGGCCATCACATCGGCAATCGGCCCGCGATAGAAGGCTTCTGCGCCTTCGGCAGCGATCGTGCGGAAGGTCTCGGCAAGGTCGTCCTGAATCAGCACCTGACCCGGCTCTGGTGGGGCGCCCCCGATGAGATAGGTCGATGCGGAGGAGGGAAAGCGACGCAGGTCGTTGGCGTTGCCGGCGAAAAACATGGCGTTCTTCACCGTCAGGGGGAAACCGCCCTCGGCGTATTCGATGGCCGGTGCAAAGACATCAGCGGGCTCCATCGAGCCATAACGACGCAGCGCCTCGAGCCAACCACCGCAGGCGCCGGGTACAAGGGGGGACAGTGGGCCGCGATCCTGCTTTGCCAGGCTGTCGTACATAGCCAGATCTGTGTCCGCCGGCGTCAGACCGACATAGTCACAAATCTTGTGCTCTTTGTCGCGCGCCGAATAGATGTGCATGTAGCCGACGCCACCAATGCCGGACATATAGGGCTCGACCACATTGAGGGCCGCCGCCGTGGCGATGGCGGCGTCGATGGCGTTGCCACCCTCCAGCAGGATGCGGACACCGGCAAGCGATGCAAGGGGGTGGCCTGAAGCGATCATGCCTCGGCGTCCCGTGACGGTGGAACGATGGGTTAGTCCGTGTGATGAAAAGGCCATTCGACAGTGATCTCCAGCGCCGTTAGTTTTTTGTGACAACGCAGAATAAAGGACTACGAACCATCGGAGCCAACATGGAGCGCATCGTCGACTTACGCAGTGATACCCAGACTCAACCCACTGACCAGATGCGTCAGGCAATGGCAAGAGCTGTTGTCGGTGACGATGTGTATGGTGAGGATCCAACGATTCAGCGTCTGCAGGAGCTCGCCGCCGCCAAAGTGGGCCAGGAAGCAGCCCTGTTTATGCCGACGGGTACGATGGCCAATACAGCGGCACTGATGGCCCACACAAATCCTGGTGAAGAGGTCATTTTCGAGGAACTTGCCCATCTCTTCAACTGGGAGGCTGGAACCTACGCCAATGTGGCGGGTTTGTCGGCACGCACTGTGCGCGGCGAGGATGGAATTTATACGGCAGACCAGCTGCGATCTGTGCTGCGTCCTCCGAACCCACACTTTCCACCGACGACGTTGGCTTGCATCGAGAATACGCATAACAACCACGCGGGATCCGTGTGGACCGCCGCCGAGACGCAGGCCGTCTGCGATGCGGCGCACGCAGAGGGGATCAAGGTCCACCTCGATGGAGCTCGCGTGTTCAATGCCGCCATCGCGCTCAAAGTGGACGTGAAGGAGCTCGCGACTCCTGTGGACTCCCTCATGTTCTGTTTTTCGAAGGGTTTGAGCGCGCCCGTGGGCTCGATCCTCTGTGGTAGCCGCGAGTTCATCGATCGTGCCTATCGCATGCGCAAGCGCCTCGGCGGCGCCATGCGCCAGGTCGGCGTGCTGGGCGCGGCGGCCATCGTCGCCCTTGAGACCATGGTGGAGCGTCTCGCCGAAGATCACGAGACGGCCCGTTTGCTCGAAGAGGGGCTACATGCCTTCGATGGAATTCAGGCGCATCGTGCCAAGCAGCCGACGAACATTCTTATGGTCGATGTTGGCGGTGCCGGTTGGACAACAGAGCAACTCATTGAACGATGGGCGGCTGCTGGCATTCGCTGCAATCCGCGTCCGCCCACGTCGGTTCGACTCGTGACGAATCGTCACTTCACCCCCGAAGACGTGATCTACGTCCTCGATGTGACTCGCGACATGATTGACGGCAACGCCGTCGCTGCCGGCGGCGGATGAGGCACATCGGCGGCGCACTCGCGTGTGTCTGTCTGGCCCTGCTGAGTGTCCAGCAAATTGAGGCCTCCGAAACAGGGGGCCAGCCGAATCGGCTGGCGGGGGAACGAAGCCCCTACCTGCTGCTGCACGCGCACAACCCGGTCGAGTGGTATCCGTGGGGCCCTGAAGCGTTGCAGCGAGCTCGGGACGAAAACAAGCCGATCTTTCTGTCTGTCGGCTATTCCACTTGTTATTGGTGTCATGTGATGGAGCGCAAGGTGTTCTCCAATGTGGAGATTGCTGCCATCATGAATCGCGACTTCATCAATATCAAGGTCGATCGCGAGGAGCGTCCGGATCTTGATCGCCTGTATATGACGGCGACGCAATTGATGACCGGCCGCGGCGGTTGGCCCAACTCTGTCTTCCTTACGCCCGATCTGCGGCCCTTCTTCGCCGGCACCTACTTCCCTCCTGAGGACCATTCGGGTCGCCCCGGATTTCCTCGCGTGTTGTCCTCCATCCAGGACGCCTGGGTAGATCGACGCGATCAGGTGGAGGAGGTGGCGACGCGGCTGCAGGCGGAGATTGCATCCATCCAGGCAGGATTGAATCTGGGTGATCCGCCGACGCAGGCTCTTGTCGGGGCTGCGGTGGAAGCGATTCATCGTCGTTTCGACGAGACGAATGGTGGATTTGGCACGGCACCGAAGTTTCCCCCAGCGATCGATCTCGAGTTGCTCCTCGACCAGATCGAAGCAGGAGAGACGGGCGAGTCACTGCGAATGATGACGGCAACCCTCGCAGCTATGGCCGCGGGTGGTCTACGCGACCACGTGGGCGGTGGATTTCATCGCTACGCCACCGACGCGCGATGGCGAGTTCCTCACTTCGAGAAGATGCTCTACAACCAGGCGCAACTGGCGCGGATCTATGCGAAGGCGTCGGTGTTGACGGGTGAGCAGCGTTGGCGACAGGTGACAGGGGAGATTCTCGATTTCGTTACAGCGGAGCTGACCTCCCCCGAGGGTGCCTTCTACACCGCCCTCGACGCAGAGGTGGATGGCGTGGAAGGCAGCTTCTACACGTGGACGGCGACGGAGTAGGACTCGGTTCTTGGAGAGCAAGGGGCCGCACACCTGCTCAGCGTCTACGATCTTGAGCCGGTTCCTGAAGGAGAAGGGGGCTACGCGCTGTTTCTGCGGGCGTCGGCCCAGAGTCAGTCACACAATGACGCATCGATCCGCGCCACCTTGAAGACACTACACGATGTTCGTCGCAACCGTGATCGGCCGCGGCTCGATGACAAGATCCTGACTAGTTGGAATGGCATGATGATCGCCGCTGCCGCTGATGTGGGTCGTTGGCTCGATGATGAGCGTGCGATCGCCATGGCGGAAGGGGCGGCCACCTTCGCGTGGTCGAATCTGCGTCGCGAGGATGGCCGGCTCTGGCGCAGTTGGAGACTCGGCAAAGCCTATCAGGAAGCCTTTCTCGAAGACTATGCGTTTCTCGCACAGGGGCTGGAGGCTCTGGCGAAGGCCACGGGCGACACCCTCTGGCACGACCGAGCGGGCGAACTGGTCGCAGTCGCTACCGATGAGTTCGAGGATGCTGTGTCCGGTGGATTCTACAACACGACGTCAGCGCAGGATCTGATCGTGCGCGCCAAGAGCGGTGTCGACAGTGCCCTGCCCGCGGCGAATGCGGTGATGACTCGAGTCCTGCTGCAGATGGCTGAAACGGATCCCGACCGTCTACCACAGGCCTGGCGAACGCTGGCGGCCTTCGGTGGGGGAATGCGAGAGCGCCCGGGAGCCTATACGCACCTGATCGCAGCAGCCGGTCATGCTCTTCGCCTGGGCCCTGCGCCGACGGTCTTTGAGGAGTTCGGGCCATCGGCGCTGTTTGCCTCGGGCCCGGCACCACTGGTAACGGGCGAGATTCTGCACAGTACACCAAGGCGCCCCACGGTGGGACAGGTCGTCGACATCCGTGTGCATCTGAAGATTGCCGACGGCTGGCATATCAACTCGAATCCCGCGGCGCTGAATCTGATTCCCACGTCATTGGCTCTGACGCTGATAGGAGCAGGTCTGCGGGTGGACGAGGTGGCCTACCCCGAAGGCAGCGACCACGTGATCGCAGAATTGGGTGATACCCTATCTGTCTGGAGCGGTGCCGTAGAAATAACGGCACGCGGCACAGCTTTGACGCCAGGCTCAGGAACATTGACCGCCGTCATCGATTATCAGGCTTGCGACAATCGCCGATGTTTGGCGCCGACTCAGCTGTCGGCCACGATCGAGATGGAGATCGACTGAGGAGGTCCTGATCGCTCGGTTCTCCTGCTGGTTAGGGGGATGGCGTGAATACTTCACGGTGCAGAGAGGGGAACAGGGCGATCTTTCATATCGAGGTGGTGGTATCCCCGGTGAATCGAAACTCGTACGTGGGCCATCAAATGAGCACTTCACAACGGTGTGCAAATCGTTTTTGCAGCAGGGCCTGAGACGTGAGAAGAGAATGATGACATGCGAACTGTTTGATCGATCGCTGGTGATGATGTTGGTCATGAGTGCCACAACGACTTTTGCCGGGCCCATCGACCACCTGGCGGATATCAACCTGACAGATTACCTGCGAGGGGGTGGGGTCCCCCGCGACGGGATTCCCGCCGTGACAAATCCTTCTTTCGTCCCCGCCTCCGAGGCGCAACTCGGCGAATTGGACCCCGTGATGGGTGTCTTCATGGAGGGTGTCGCCAAGGCGTACCCCGAAGCGATTGGCTGGCGTCACGAGATCATCAACGACCAAATCGGCAAGCGTTTCATCTCCGTCACTCTCTGCCCTCTGACGGGGACGCCACAGGTATTCGATGCGACCGACGAGGATGGCAGCCAGATCGAATTCGGTGTTTCCGGACTCCTGATCAACAGCAATCTGGTGATGTACGATCGGCGCGATGACAATACCCTGTATCCGCAGATGATCTACACCGCTATTAATGGCGATCACGAGGGGGAGCGACTGACGTTGCTGCCTGTCGTTCACATCACCTTCGGTCGCTGGAAGCAGCTTCATCCGGATACGCAGGTCGCTGAACTCGCCACAGGCCTCGAGCGCTACAGCGCCAACCTGCAGGAAGCCTACGCCCGCTCTGGCGTCTACCAATACCCTTATGGAAACTACCGTACCCAAAACGGCTTTCTCATCTTTCCCTGGACGACGGGGGAACCCGATCTGAGCTTGTTTGGTACGAAAGATCTGGTCCTCGGTGTCTGCATGGGAGACGAATTGCGTGCCTACCCCTTCGACACGATGGGACAAAATCGTCAGGCTGCCATCAATGACGAGCTTGATGGGCAGTCGCTGCTCGTCATCTACGAACAGGGAACGGCGATCCCCTATTCCCGTGACGTTGATGGCCGAACACTCACCTTCTATCAGGTAGAAGGTGCGGGTGAACTACCTGTCTGGTTCGAGGATGTGGAGACGCGCAGTTTGTGGAACATGGGTGGTCTTGCCGTGGACGGACCCCTGGCAGGCAGCCAACTCGAGCAGGTGCCCGCCTACAACAGCATGTGGTTCGCCTGGCATACATATTGGCCGCAAACGACGATCTGGAATGGCGAGGGCATCATCGACGAGCCACCACCGATCACGGCCATTCTGGAGCCCACTGCAGGCTCGGTGCCAGCTGATTTGATTTTAGATCAGAATTACCCCAATCCTTTCAATCCGTCGACGAGAATTCGCTTTGATCTGCCCGTGGAAGGGGAGATTCACCTCGCCATCTACAACACCATGGGGCAACGCATTCGTCGACTTGCTGATGGTTTCCACCAGGCGGGTGTGTATGAGCTGACGTGGGATGGTCGAGACGATGGAGGGCGAGCTGTTGCCAGTGGTGCCTACGTCTACCGCCTGGAGGCGGCCGAACGAGGGTGGATGACCGGACGAAGACTGGTTCTGGCGCGCTGATCCAGCAGATCGTGACGCTAGTCAACCGGCGAATCAGCCTAGGCGCCCGGCTTTCGAGTCGGGCGCTTTTTTTCTATCTTTAGGTCTCCGAACTCTCTAAAAAACAACCGCTTGGTTTATGTCGCTGATCTCCCGATACAGTCGCTGGCTGCACCTGCGCTGGCCCGCTGGAACCGTCGAACGCCTGCCCGAAGTGGGCCCTGACTATCGCAGCAATGTGCCCGGTCTGTACATCGTCGGTGACCTGACGGGTGTGCCTCTACTCAAATTCTCGGCCCATAGTGGGGCCCTGGCGATCCAGGATATCGTCGCCGACGTTGGCTTCCAACGCGATCGGCAGCCGGACCTGCTCGACGTCGTCATTATCGGTGCCGGCGTATCGGGGATGTCCGCCGCCCTGGTTGCCCGCGAGGCGGGGCTGCGTTTCGAGCTGCTCGAGGCGACGGAAGCTTTTTCGACGGTCGTTAATTTTCCCAAGGGCAAGCCGATCTATACCTACCCAACGGATATGACACCGGCGGGTTTGCTCCAATTCATGGCAAATATCAAAGAGCCCCTCGTCGCAGATCTGTTGTCGCAGACTATCGAAGCCGGCATTTCTCCAACGATGGCACGCGCCGAACGGGTTGAGCGCCAGGGAGATCAGTTTAACGTCGTCATCCCCGAGGGCGACAACCTGCGTGCCCTTCGTGTCGTGGTCGGCATCGGTCGCTCCGGAAATTTTCGCAAACTCGGTGTGCCGGGTGAGGATCAAGGGAAGGTCTCCAACCGTCTCCACGATCCGCAGGATTTTGCTCACAAGGATGTCCTGGTTGTGGGTGGTGGCGACAGTGCGATGGAAACGGCGATCGCCGTCGCCTGTGCTGGTGGGCGTGTCACACTGTCTTACCGCAAACCGGAGTTCTCCCGACCCAAGCCGGAGAATGTCGAGCGTCTACAGGCGCTGCAACTCGACCCTATGGCAGATGTTGAGCTCGACCACCCGACATCTGAACGCGTTACGACGTCAGCAGGTGCCTTGATAGAGGGCGGTCGTCAGGCGGGCTCTGTGCGTCTGATGATGCCATCGCAGGTCAAACAGATCAGCGACGAAAGCGTCGTGATCACAGAGGCCGACGGCGCCGATGTTGCCCTGCCGAACGACATGGTTTTCACCATGATTGGTCGCGAGGCACCGCTTGAATTCTTCAGACGAAGTGGTGTACGCATCCAGGGTGAGATGACCTCCCGCAACTGGGGTGGTCTGGGGCTGTTCGTCGCCCTGTGTGCCTTCATCTATCACTGGAAATCAGGGGGGGCGCTGACCAAGCTGTTTAAGGCGCATCACTGGTTTCCCTTCAATGTCCCTGATCAGCTTGCTGGCTTCAGTGCCGCTGCGGCAGATCCATCGACGCTGATGGGAATTCTCAGCTACAATCTGGGCAAGCCGGGGTTCTATTATAGCACGGCCTATTGTGTGCTCGTTGCTGTGTTCGGCTGGCGTCGCGTGCGTCGACGCAAGACGCCCTATGTGAAATGGCAGACAGCCAGTCTTGCTGGCTTCCAGATTCTGCCCCTCTTCCTACTGCCCTATTTCGTGCTGCCTTTGATGGGACTCAATGGCTGGTTCGACAGCGGCTTCGGGCGAGCCTTCGCAGACACCTTCCTGCCTCAGGTTGACTACGATTTGGGCCGGGAATATTGGCGCGCTTTTGGCCTTGTACTGGCCTGGCCGCTCTTCGTCTGGAACGTTTTCACCCATGAGCCGCTCTGGGGTTGGCTCGCCGTCAGCATGGTGCAGACCTTCGTCATCCTGCCGCTGATCATCTACAGATGGGGGAAGGGCGCCTACTGCGGCTGGATATGCTCTTGCGGTGCCCTGGCGGAAACCCTCGGGGATGCTCACCGCCATAAGATGGTCCACGGTCCGACGAGCAATCGCTGGAATCTGCTTGGCCAGATCATCTTAGGGGTCTGTGTCATCCTGCTACTGACAAGAGTGCTCGCCTGGACATGGCCACATAGTGGTTTTGGCGTCACCCTCCGCGGCATTCACGAAGGACTGCTGTATGGTTGGCAGCCCTTGGGAATCCCCTTGAACTATAAATATCTCGTCGACCTGTTGTTGGCCGGTGTTGTCGGATATGGTGTCTATTTTTGGTACAGCGGCCGGGTCTGGTGTCGATTTGCCTGTCCCTTGGCGGCACTCATGCACATCTATGCACGATTCAGTCGCTTTCGCATTCTTGCAGACAAGAAGAAGTGCATCTCCTGCAATGTCTGTACGTCGGTCTGCCATCAGGGGATCGACGTGATGAACTTTGCCAATAAGGGGTTGCCCATGGCCGACCCTGAGTGCGTGCGTTGCAGCGCTTGCGTCGGCGCCTGTCCGACAGGTGTATTGGAATTTGGTCAGATCGACCCGGCGACGGGACAGATTCTGCATACAGATCGTCTACCCGCTTCTGCCGTTCGTCAGATGGAGATGAGCAAGTGAGGCGGGACCGAACCGTGAGGATGTTACGATGAGACGCAACACCGGTACGTCACGATACATGGGTTGGATGCTGGCACTGCTACTGCTGGCACCGGCGGCAAATGCCGTTGGCGAAGACTCGACAGTTGAAACGTTGAAGGAGCTGCAGGAGCTGCGCAAGGAAGTGGAGCGCCGGCGCAACGAAATGCGTCGTGAATTGACGCTGCTGCGTCAGGTCCTTGGACACGAGGTCGAGCCGGAACTCGAAGGCGGGTTTGGTGCCCTCGGTGGCATGACGCCAGACGAGTTGGCTGCTGAGTTGCGGATCTTGCGAGAAGAAATCGAACGTCTGCGCGACAAAATCACGGCGGAGCAGCTCGAGGCACGACAGGAGCGCTTCGATATTTCGGGCATCGTGCGCACTCGATTTGAGTGGGCGGATACCGACTTTGTCAGTGGCGCTGCAAATGTGCGTGAGCTCATGCGGTCACGGATCAAGCTGACCGGCCGGCCGCGTCACGATACGCGTGTGATCGTCGAGATCCAGGATGGCCGCGATTGGGGCGCCGAGACCGGACTGAACCCAACTTTCGATGCCGATGCCGATGCGGACCACATCGACTTTCATCAGGCCTACGTAGAGCTGCATGAGATCTATGGCAAGCAGCTGACCATGCGCCTCGGTCGCCAGGAGCTTGCCTACGGGAGTCGCCATCTGCTTGGCACTGCTGCTTGGCACAATGCGAGTCGGGCTTTTGATGGCATCGTGTTCAGATACGGCGAGTCGTCTTTCGTAGATCTCTTCGTCGCCAAGATTTCTGAGCAGGGCGTGACCGATGAAAATTTCTATGGTCTCGTCATCGACGCCCGTCTCAACGACGACCACCGAGCAGAGCCCTTCGTGCTGTTTGAACACGACAAAACCCCCGGCGTTCAGCGCTTGCTGCGGGCCACAGGTGGATTGCGGCTTCATGGCTCCGCCACAGGCGAAACGGGGCACACCTTCGGTTACGAACTAGAGGGAATCGGGCAAGCGGGTGAAGTCGCCGAAGACGATGTCCTTGCCTACATGGGATCCGCCACATTCCGTTATCGCGGTTCATCCTGGACCCAACCCGAGGTTCGACTTGGTTTCGACTATTTGTCAGGAGACGATGTACCGGGAGATGGTGACATAGAGGCATTCGATACCATCTATCCATCTGAGCACATTTTTTTCGGGTTCATGGATCTGTTCAAGAGTCTGCCTGAAGACACCGGCAATGGCGGTCTTCTGGCTTTCCGCATGCAGGGGGACATGTCGGCGTCAGAGACCGTGCGTGTGGGTTTACACGTGCACCACTTTGCTCTCGCCAAAGGCGCGAAAAAGGTTTTGGGACAGGAAGCCGACGCAGTGGTCACGTATCGCTATAGCTCGGCGACCGTCCTGCATTGGGGTGGGATGATTTTCGTGCCGAGTGACGCCATGAAGTTGAGCCGCGGCGGGGAAGATCCGGCGTTCAAGACATTCATGCAGCTGGAAGTTCGTTTCTGACCTCAGCTACACCGATTCAAGGGCGTCGGCGCGGTTGGCGCCGCCAGCGACGGTGCCGAGCAGTACCACGACCTGGTCCAGTGGTCGAACGTCACCACGGAATCCATACAGGGGTGAGCGAGAACGCCGCATTCAGCGGATGATTGTCCTCACGCCGCATCCGATCTTTGACTTCGGTGACTTGCCGGGACAGCGTCTGCGCCTGTCGACTCAGAATGAAGTCGATTCGCTGCTTCAACTAGAAGGGGGGGAGGGTTTGGCGAGATAGTTGTTGACGGCGCAGGCTCAGGGAGGTTTGGTTGAGTTCATGCGCTCAAACCACAACGTCATGGAGTTGACCCGAATGGCATCGGTAAAGATCACCTTTCTTGGACACGCCTCCTTTCGTTTCGAGTCTGACAAGGGCACGGTTGTCTACTTCGATCCCTGGCTCGACGAGAATCCCACGGCCAAAACCAAGGTCTCTCAGGTCCGCAAAGCAGATATCGTAATCGCATCGCATGGCCATCACGACCACTGCGCCGACGCCTTCGCGATTTGCAAAAAGACGAAGGCGCGATTTGTCGGTGGCTACGAGATGTGTCTCGTTGCCGATGCCAATGGGCTCAAGATAGGTTCTCGCGCCGTGCCGATGAATCCGGGTGGCTCGCTGAAGATGAAGGACGTGAACATCACGATGACGCAGGCGATCCACTCCTTATCCTTGTCTCCGAGCCTGAGCGGGACCCTCCCCGAGGGGGCACACTTTCACCCCGATGGGTCTGTGAGTGGATTTGTCCTCGCATTCGATAATGGTATTACCATCTACAACAGCGCCGATACGTGTCTGTTTTCCGACATGCAACTGATCGGGCAGATGCACGGCCCGCAAATCTCCATTCTACCCGTCGGGGGGAAATACACGATGGGCGTGCGTGAGGCGGCGCGAGCGGCGAGTCTGATTCGACCAGAGATCGTCATACCCGGCCACTATGGTACGACGATGCATCAACCCGCAGATATTGGCGAGCTCAAGCGAGGCGTGAAGTTTCTCTCCGCAAATACCCGGGTCGAGGAACTGAAGGTCGGGCAGACGCTCACCTATACGGCCAGCCAGAGCCGCGTCAGTTAAACGTTTGTGCTAGTTAACACGTCAGACGTTTGCAGATACGCCAAAGGTCGGGTTGTTGACGGATGATTTTTGGGCTGTAGCTTCATATCGGACTGACTGGTCAGTACCACTTTCCTCAGAGAAGATCTAAGCTAGCCGCTGCCTCCGATATGATAGAAACCGCCACCCCAGCTCAGGCACGCCGCCGTCAGGCGATCGTGCGAGCGGCTGAACATCAATTCGCTGAGAAGCGCTTCGACGAAGTGCTCATGGAAGACGTGGCGGCCGAGGCCAGCGTTGGTAAGGGGACGCTCTATCGCTACTTCGAGGACAAAGAGACACTCTACTTTGCCGTTGTGATGGAGGGATTTGACGCCCTTATCGAACGACTACGTAATGGTGACGCTCCTCAAGATCCGGTAGAGCGCCTGCAGCAGATCGTCGCCAGCATCGTCGGTTACCTTCGCCGCGATCGGTTTTTCTTTCGTCTAATGGGCCGCGACGAGGGCGAGGGGAGTCGACGTGGTTTCAAATCCGAATGGAAACGTCGCCGCGCCGCTCTTGTCGATGAGGTGGCTCAGGTTCTGCGGGATGGCGCTCAGGCGGGGATTTTTGAAATACGACATCTGCAGACAGACGCTCAGATTCTTCTGGGCATGATAAGGTCATGTATGCGCTTCAACGAACAGGGCCTCGACGACGACCAAATCGTCGCCGAGATCGTCCGCATTTTCGCACACGGCGTGCGCCGCGACGAGTCGTGAGCTACACAAAACGGGACATGGTGATGACGCAAGAACAAGGAGTTTCCATTCAGCGTAAGGTCCGCCTTGGTGCGACGCTCGTTGCACTGTTCGCCCTGGTACTGGTCGGCTGCAGTGACACGGAGGAAGCTCAACGTGGTGGACAAAGTGGAGGCGCTGGGCGTGGGCAGGGTGGTCCCGGTGGAGGACGCGGCCGTGCAACGGCAGCTATCCCCGTCAAAACAGAAGCTGTTGCCCGTGCAGAGATGACCAGCTATATCGAAACCAATGCTCGCCTTGAAGCAGAGCGCTGGGTCGATGTGGTGGCTCGGACGCAGGGTCTTGTTGAGAGCTTGCAGGCAGAGGAAGGCGACGAGGTACGTCGGGGTGCCATACTTCTCCAACTCGAAAAGCGTGAGTTGGCGCTGCAGGTCGACCAGGCACGGGTCACCCTTGAGGGCGCACGCTCGACCCACGAGCGCTCCAAATCACTACACGAACGTCAGTTGGTCAGCCAGGAGGAGTTTGAGAATACCAGGCTGCAGCTGCAGAATGCCGACGTCAATTTGAAGGAAGCACGCCTGCAGCTCGAGTACACCGATGTGCGTGCGTCAATTGCCGGTGTTGTCATGGTGCGCAATGTGGAGCAGGGCGACCTGGTGCGTACGAACGATGTCGTATTCTCCGTCGCCGATCTCGATCCATTGCAGGCGAGGATCCGCATTCCGGAGAAAAGGATGACCCAGGTACGGCGGGGCCAGGAGGCACGTGTCACCGTCGATCCTGCACCTGACCGTGTCTTCGATGCTCGTGTGCGCATGATCAGCCCCGGCGTCGACCCGGCCAGTGGCACCGTCAAGGTCACCATCGATGTTCCCTCTGACGAACTGCTGCGGCCCGGTATGTTTGCCACCATCCGGATCGTCACCGACCGACGCCAGGATGTGCTTGTTATCCCCAAGAAGGCTCTCCTACTCGAGACTGACGAGGACGATGTCTTTGTCGTTCGTGAGAGCAAGGCCGAGCGCGTGCGGGTGAGTCTTGGCTACGTGGACGGCGATCGCGTAGAGGTGCTCAGCGGCTTAACCGATGGTGATCTGGTTGTCACCGTTGGCCACCAGGGGCTGAAGGAGAATGCCGAGGTCCGCGTCGTCGGGGTAGAAGGCTCGCGATGAAGCTCGTCGATTTTTCGATATCCCGTCGCGTCACGGTGACGATGATTATGGTTGCCGTTGTCGCCTTTGGCGGGATCGGTTTCTCGCGGCTGTCGTTGAACCTGCTGCCCGATATCACCTATCCAACCATCACGGTGCGTACCGAGTACGCCGGTACGGCGCCCGCCGAGATGGAGCGGCTCATTACCGAACCCATCGAGGGTGTTGTCGGCGTCGTGGGCAATGTAGTGCGTGTGAGCTCAATCTCGCGTCCCGGGATCGCCGACGTGATCGTCGAATTCTCCTGGGGCACCGATATGGACTTCGCTGCCCTGGATGTGCGGGAAAAGCTCGACATCCTCAATCTGCCCCAGGCGGTATCCAAGCCGATCCTGCTGCGCTTTGATCCCTCTCTCGATCCCATCATGCGCATCGCCCTCTATGGCGGCAGCAGTCTGCTGGAGTTGCGGCGCGTCGCCGAGGAGCGGGTCCGTCTCGACCTCGAGAGTCTCGACGGCGTCGCTGCTGTGCGGGTGGAGGGTGGTCTCGAGGAAGAGATCCACGTTGAAGTCGAGACGGCACGGCTTGCCAGTCTGGGTATCTCGATCAATCAGGTGACACAACGGCTGGCCGCCGAGAATGTGAATCTCACGGGTGGCCTGTTGAAGGATGGCGAAGCAGAATTCCTCGTCCGCACACTCAATGAGTTTTCCGGTCCGGAATCCATTGAGGAACTGGTCATTGCCCAGGCGAATGGCGCCCCCGTGCGTCTGTCGGACGTAGGACGAGTGACGCGTGGCCACAAGGAGCGTGACGTCGTCACGCGCATTAACGGTCGTGAAGGTGTTGAGATCGCCGTTTTCAAGGAAGGTGACGCCAATACCGTGCAAGTGTCGACGACGGTGAAAGAGCGTCTTTCCACCTTTGCTGAGCGTTATGGCGATCTGCTGGGTGATGCAGATGTAGAGATCGTCGTCAATCAGGCGGTCTTCATCGAGCAATCTGTTGGTGAAGTCCTGTCGACGGCCATGATCGGTGGTCTGCTGGCGATCATCGTCCTGTTTCTATTTCTGCGCGATGTGAAGAGCACCGTCATCATCGGACTGTCGATTCCGATCTCTGTCATTGCCACGTTTTTTCTGATGTACACAACTGACGTGAGTCTCAATATCATGTCCCTTGGTGGCCTAGCCCTCGGGATCGGGATGCTCGTGGACAGCTCCATTGTCGTGCTGGAGAATGTTCAGAGATATCGCGACAAAGGTCTTGATGCGATCGAGGCGGCCCGCCGCGGCACGTCGGAGGTGGGGCAGGCAGTGATCGCTGCGACCATAACGACGATCTGTGTCTTTGTGCCCATCGTTTTTGTTGAAGGTGTGGCGGGTCAGCTCTTCCGCGATCAGGCGCTGACCGTCACGTACTCACTTGTTGCAGCGCTCTTCGTGGCACTCATGCTGCTACCGATGCTCTCCTCTCTGGGCCTGCGCAGTCTCAGTGCCGCCGAAGAGGGCAATCCAGCATCGTTGGCCGTTCGTGGCCCGGCGCTGGGACTTTCCCTGATCGGACGGCTCGCACGCGGTGTCGGCCGAATTCTCCTGCTTTTCATGACCCCTGTCCTATGGGTGTTCGATCGACTCTACGGTGCATCGGCGGCGCTCTATCCTCGCGTGCTGCGCTGGGCTCTGGCGCATCGGCTGGTAACTCTGGTCACCTTTGTGCTGCTTGGCGCGGCCGTGTTCCACCAGGCGCGAGATCTTGGGGTCGAACTCATCCCCGAAATGAGCCAGGGGGAGTTCCTCGTCAATCTCGAGTGGCCTGCTGGAACCCCTCTGGAGAGGACGGCGGCGCAGGTGGCGTTGATCGACGCACAAATTCGTGATCTCGATGGTGTGATGACCGCTTTCAGTCTCGTGGGTGCCAGTGGTGAGTCGGGTGGCAATGCAGACGAGAAAAAGGAAAATCTGGCACAGGTGTTTGTGCGGCTGCGCCCCGGCGTGACGCGACAGCACGAAGAAGTCACGATGGAAAGTGTTCGCCATCTGCTTGCGGACACGCCCGATCTCGACCTCAAGTTTTCACGGCCGTCGTTGTTCTCCTTCCGAACGCCCATTGAGGTGGAGGTAACGGGATACAATCTTCAGACCCTTGCAGATCTGGCAGCGACTGTGGCGTCGCAAATGCGGCAGATCCCGGGCCTGGTGGATGTCCGCTCGAGTGCTGAAGGCGGGCAGCCAGAGATTCAAGTGCTCTTCGATCGACACCGCGTTGCAGAGCTGGGTACGTCGATCCAGCAGATCGGTGACCTGCTGCGCAACAAACTGCAGGGAGATGTTTCGACCCAGTTGGTTCGCCAGGATCGCCGCATCGATGTGCGAGTTCGAGCCGTAGAGGATGAGCGCCGAAGTGTGGAGGACTTGCGACGAATGATCATTTCGCCGGTGAGTTATCCTGTGCCCGTTCCACTCGATGCAGTGGCTGAAGTGGTCATTGTCGAAGGTCCCGCTGAGATCCGGCGCCTCGATCAGGAGCGTGTCGTCGTGATCACGGCGAATCTCGTGGGTCGGGATCTTGGTAGCGCTGTGGCACAGATAGAGGCTTCGACGGCTGGCCTGTCCCTGCCAGATGGGTTCGGCATCGCGGTGGGTGGTCAGAACGAAGAGATGGTGCGCAGTTTCGACAGCATGAAATTCGCCATGGCGCTGGCGATTTTCCTCGTTTATCTGGTGATGGCCTCACAGTTCGAGTCGCTCCTGCATCCGCTGGTCATCATGTCCACCATCCCCCTTGGAATGGTTGGCAGTGCGATCGCGCTGATGTTGACAGGGTCGACGGTCAGCGTCGTTGTACTGATCGGTTTGATCATGCTCGCCGGTATTGTCGTGAACAATGCCATTGTTCTGATCGACTACGTCAATCAACTGCGTCGCAACGATGGGTTGGCAAAGATGGACGCGTTGCTGGAAGCGGGGAAACTCCGATTCCGGCCGATTCTGATGACCACGTCGACGACGGTATTGGCTCTGCTGCCCATGGCACTTGGGCTGGGAGAAGGGGCAGAGATTCGTGCCCCTATGGCGATTACCGTCATCGGTGGTTTGCTCGTCTCTACGATCCTCACTCTCGTCCTGATCCCCGTCGTCTACAGCATCCTGGATCGATCGCAATGATTGAGAGGTCAGAATGAGTCTTGCTCACTATGCCATTACGCGACCGGTGACCTTGCTGATGGCGACGATCTCCATGATCGTGCTCGGCGTGATCTCCTTCGGTCGCCTGCCACTGGAGCAGTACCCGAGCATCTCGTCCTCTTCAGTGACGGTGACCGTCTCCTACCCTTCAGCCTCACCAGAGGAAGTGGAGCGAGAAATCACCCTGCCACTGGAGCAGTCACTGGCACTGCTGGGCAACCTCGATGAAGTAAGCTCGTCTTCCCGTGGCAGTTCTGGTTCGGTCAGAGTCTCCTTTGTGGCCGGTACGGACATGGATCTGGCCGTCATGGACGTGAGAGATCGTGTAGACCAGGCGCGGGCTCTGATGCCCAGTGAGGTCGAGCGGGTGCAGATCCGCCGCTGGCAGAGCGATGATCGCCCGATTCTCGATGCAGATCTGACCTGGCGTGGTGACGGTGATCGCCTCTTTGACATCGTCCGCAAGGTGGTGGAGCCAAGGCTGCTGCGGATCAATGGTGTCGCAAATGTCACAATCGATGGCATCGAAGAGAAACAGCTGACCGTCGAACTCGATCAGCAGCGTCTGAATGCGCTCGACATTTCTCTGCCCTCTCTGGCCGCTCAGCTGCGTAACAACAATGTCAACGTATCCCTTGGTCGCGTGATGGACGGGGGGCTCCGCTATCAGGTGCGTGCCCAGGGTGAATTTGCCGAGGTCGACGAGATCGGGCGACTCCCGGTGCCAGGCAAGGGGGTCACCCTTAACGATCTTGGTGAGGTGCGCTACGAGTATCCGGAGCGCACCAGCTATGAGCGATTGAATGGTTCCGATGCAGTAGAGGTTGAGTTATACAAGGCATCGACGGCGAATGTGGTTGATGTGGCCGAAGACGCCAGGCGCGTCCTCGAAGGACTCGATGCTCAGTATGGGGAAGACCTTGAGATCGAGATTACCAGAGACAGGGCTGGTGAGGTGCTGAGTGAGTTGTACAAACTTCTCGACTCCGCCGTGCTCGGCGGCGTGCTGGCCGTAGCGATCATCTTCCTCTTTCTACAGTCGGTGCGCAGTACTCTCGTGATTGGTATTGCCATTCCTGTCTCGGTCTGCTGCGTGTTCACCGGCCTCTACGTGGCGCGTGAGTTCTTCGGTTCCGCTGTGACGCTGAACATGGTCTCCATGGTAGGGCTCATGCTGGCTGTCGGCATGCTCGTGGACCCGGCGGTGGTGACTCTCGAATCGATCTTCCGACGTCGGCAGGAGGAGGGCGATAGTGCCGCTGATGCGGCGGTCAAGGGTGCCGACGAAATCGGTATGGCCGTCGTGGCATCATCGCTGACGACGATGTGTGTCTTCATTCCCTTTTTCTTCCTCTCCACTGGACGTGTCTCACGCTGGATGGGAGATGCGGGTCTGACGATCTGCCTTGCTGTCGGCGTGTCGACCGTCGTGTCACTGGCGCTGATTCCGCTGGCCAGCTCGCGCTTGTTCCGAGACGGGGCCGAACGCTGGGACCGATTGCTACGGGTCGTGGTCCTTGCCGTTGTTGTGGCCGCAATCGGTCTCAAATCCTACAGCGTTGGTATCGACGGCATGAAGAACTGGGGAAGGACGACCGGATTTCGCGTACTGCAGACGACACTCAACATGGGCTGGGTGACTGCGACTGTTTTGGGTGCTACGGTCTTGCTGCTGGGACTACTCGTTCGCCGCTTTCGTCGACACGGCATGCGATCTTCCTATGTCAGTCTGTTGACGTGGACTCTCGATCACCGCGCTGTGACACTGGCGGCCACGATTGGTCTGTTGGGATTGGGGCTCTGGCTATTCGGAAAAATCGAACAGCAGGGCACACCCTATCAACGTGAGCGTAGTGTCGCGATGACCATCGAGGTGGAGCGCAGTTTTCGCCTCGCTGAGACAGACAGTCTCTTTCGTCAGATCGAGGCTGAGCTTTTGAGTCACAAGACCCAGCTCGACATCGAAACACTGTCGACGCGGATCAACCAGCGTGGCGGCTCCGTGCGAGCCAGACTCGTTGATGCAGACCAGGGAACTCTGACGACGACTGAGGCAGGGCTGGCCATTCGGCGATTGATGCCCGAACGCGTCGGCGTCACATACAAGATGGGCCGCTCGCGCAGTTGGTCGGGATCGGAACTAGGCGTCGAGGTTCAATTGCAGGGGATCGACGCTGATGTCCTGGAGGTGCTGGCAGAAGAGGTCAAGCTGCGCATGGCGCAGCTGCCGGGCGTTCTGACCGTCGATAGCAGCCTCGAGGACGGTGAAGAAGAGATCCAGGTGAGCGTCGATCGAGAGCAGGCTCTTAGCTACGGTGTGTCTGCAAGCGAAGTGGCGAGCACGATTTCTACCGCACTCGGCACGCGGCGCACGACCGATTTCAAAGCGCCTGAACGCGAGATTGGTGTGGTCGTGCAACTTGAGGAGGCGGATCGTCTTAATCTCGAACAGATCAAAAATACGACCTTCGAAGGCCGCGATCAGACACGTGTTCAACTTGGGGCGCTGGCGGACTTTGACTATGCCGAAGGTCCACGCACTCTGCAGAGAGAAGATCGCCAACAGACGGTCACCGTCTTCGCCAATACGACGGACCGTCGCGCGGCAATGAAGCTCACACCAGCGGTCACGGCCATGATGGTCGACCTGCGACTACCTCCAGGCTACTCATATGACCTGGGCAGAGCGTCGCGTTGGGTGCAACAGGACACGGATGAGACTGACTTTACGCTGATCTTCGCCCTGCTCCTGATCTATCTGATCATGGCGTCTCTCTTCGAGTCACTCATCCATCCCTTTACGATCATGTTCGCCATTCCCTTCTCCCTGATTGGCGTCGCCGTCGGGTTGTTCGCTATGGATATTCCTCTCGATTCCAATGGGACGCTTGGTCTACTGATTCTCTTCGGCATCGTCGTGAACAATGGCATCGTCCTCGTCGATCATATCAACCAGTATCGGCGAGAGGGAATGCCTCGACGTGAGGCCATTCTGCGCGGTGGTCAGAATCGTATGCGCCCCATCCTGATGACCGCAGCGACGACGATGCTCAATCTCATGCCATTGGTGCTGCCGATGATCTACGGCACGTCAGAGGGCTTCTCGCGACGTTGGGGACCTGTTGGACTCGTTGTCGTGAGTGGCCTGATGACGTCGACGATTCTGACCCTCGTACTGGCACCGACGCTCTATTCCCTACTCGATGATCTATCGCTGTGGATGCGCCGTGTTGCCCGGGCTGCGCGCGCGTGAACCATGCCGCCCGCGTGATCTCATGATATCTAAAATCGACCGATCCGTCGCACAACAAGGACCATACCGAACCATGCGTATTGCTGTGATCTGCACCATCGTTGGCCTAGCCTTTGCCGCCGCTGCTGACACCGTTCTGCTCACGCTGGATGAATGCATCAATCTGGCGCTAACACAGAACACCGATGTCCGCCTCGCTGAGGAAGGGCTGACGCGATCTCAGGCAGACGCCAAGTCAGCTTTTGCAAGACGGTTGCCGACTGTCAGTGCCAATCTGCTTGGCTATTCACGATCGCGTACGGGACCCTCCGTGCGCATCCAGGACAACCCGGCGGGGATCGATTCGGCCTCGGGAGAGAGAATCTTCGTCGAAGAGGAGACCCGGATTCCTGCGATCGACCGCGACAATTTTTCGTTGAGTACGAATCTGAGCCATACGCTCTTCGACGCGGGGGAAGGACGACACTCACACAACGCCGCCCGTGCCAATCTTGAGGGGGCACGTTTCGACTTCGATGCCCGCCAGGCGCAGGTCGTGTTCGCCGTTAAGCAGGGCTACTACTCTCTGCTCAAAGCCAGTGAACTGACACAGGTTCAGGTGGAGAGCCTGGAATTGAGTAAACGACGTCTCGACGAAGCGCAGGCACGTCTCGAGGTTGGTGCCGGCACACGTGTCGACGTGTTGCGTCTGCAGGTCGCGGCAGAGAACACACAAGCGGCCCTGATCAATTCACAGCAGCAGAAACGTCTGGCGATTGCCCAACTCAACTATCTGATGGGCCGAGATGTGCTGTCGCCACTGGACGTCGAACCGATGAGTGAACAGGATCTGAGTGTCGAGTTTCCTCGGCCACTTCCTGAGCTCGTTGACCAGGTGCAGGCGCGAAATCCGGACCTGAAGCGTCTGCAGACTTCTGTGCAGGCGGCCGAGTTGTTCGTCAAGTCTTCGCGGGCAGGCTACGCACCTCGGGTTTCCGGCAATATCTCCTATAGTCGCAGCAACGAGGTCTTTGATCGCGTCTATGGTGATTTGTCCCAGGAATACAGACTGAATGCGGGCTTGTCCGTCAGCTACAATGTTTTCGATGGTGGGATTCGCTCTGCCAATGTGCAGCGTTCTACATCGTCCCTGAATACGGCGCGTCTCACGCTCGAGGCACGCCGACGCGATGTGGCACTGGCCGTCGAAACGACCTGGCTCGAACTGGACCGATTGCGGCGAATTCTCGAAATCGCCGACCACACGGTCGAGCTGGCGACAGAAGATCTGCATCTGGCAGAAGAGCGTTATCGCGTCGGCAAAGGGACCCTGCTTGAGGCCCTTGATGCACAGGTAAGCTTCACGGAGGCACGCAGCAGTTTGGTACGCACGCGCTACGATCTGGCCGTAGCTGATGCGGATTTGCAGCGTCTACTTGGGGTTGCCGGAGTTGCCGGCCCGCAGTAGTCCGATATCCAAACGAAAAAGGCCGGTCATCGCAGGAGCGACGACCGGCCTTTTTTGTTGCAGTCAGTACTTTAGACGGTGCTGATCTGATCGATTTAGTCCAGTGGGACGTCGGTGAACTTAACCGTCACACCACCGTCTGGGGAACCATCGATCGATTTGATCGTGAAAACACCGGGTCCTTCGAGCTTGAGCCCTATGAAGGCCTTGTTGCCCATGCTCGTATCGAAGATGTGCGTACCGTCTTCGCTTACGATCTCAAAAGCGATTTCACCACGCAGGGCCTCGAGGACAAAGCAATCGGCACCGCGGCCATCGGGGAGGCTGATCGCCTGTGACTCAAAGCCGGGCATATTGCAAATCGTGCGGAAGATCAGATTGCCTTCGCGATCACCACATGGGACGTTCACAGCCTGCGGACCCAACTCGTTGTCGCGCATAGTATTGGAGCACTCAGGGGCCAAAGGAAGGTGATCGCCGGCCATCAGTATTCCGTCCCTCGTCATGCCATCTGAAAACATCGGAGGTTCATCACCCATCGGTTCACCATCCATCGGCGGCATGTGCGAACCGCGAACCCACGGCATGAATTCGTCAAAGCCGATGACGCCATCGCCGTTCTCGTCCATCAATTCGAAGAACTTGCCAACCATCATGGCTTCCATCTCTTCTGGGGCCATGCCCATTGGAGACTCGTCGCCTTCGAGGGGAGGCTCGTCGCCTTCGGGTGGTTCAAAACCTTCGGGTGGCCCGAGAATGACCTCGGGATGCATCGGTGGCTCGCCCTCCATGTGGTGGTCTGCCAGCACGGGTGCTGCCAGAACCGCCAGCAGTGCCAGTGTCATTGTGAGCTTACGGATCATGGATGCCCCTCCATTGGGTAGGTGATGTTCATTCACGAAACGGATTCAGTCTGCCAGGAAAGATGGCAAGAAAATCAGCAAAAGCTGTGAGGCCCCTCACAATGTGGGAGTGATCTGTATAGCTGTCGCTTCCTTCATATACGTGATTCTGCCCAGTTTTCCCAAGGAAAGTCACGTGCGCAGAAGCCAGAGAGAAACCTAAGAAAATAGTAATAACTATCTGTCAAATCATCACTTAGGTGTCTTTGTCTTTGCCATTTATGACGGCCCACTTTACATTGAACAAACCCCGATTTTGAGGTTCGCTGCCGAATTCGGCCCACCTTCACCATGTCACCAGAATCAAACGGAAAATCGAAATGTCCCTGGAATTGCTCGGCGGATCGTGTTTTTCCGTCGCCGGAGCTGGCGAATCTCATGGCCCCGGAATCACGACCATCGTCTTCGGTTGTCCCTCCGGGCAGCAGTTGAGCCGCGAAGATCTGCAGGCGCAACTCGATCGGCGCAGACCCGGCAGCAGCAAACTGGGTACGCCACGACGCGAAGCGGACAAAGTCGTCATCCTTTCGGGCCTCTACAACGAGGACCACGATGCCCTCCTGGGAGGAGCCGAGGTTTCAACTCGCGTCGGTGAGAGCGAGACCCACGTGCCGTCCTATGAGACGGGGCGCACAACGGGCGAACCCCTGGCGGCGCTCGTGCTCTCTGCAGCGAAACGTTCTGCCGACTACGAGCAATTCCTCGGTGCCGGTGGTGACGTTCGGCCCGGACATGCGGATTTGGTGAAATATCACAAGTCCATGGGCTTCACCGATCCGCGCGGTGGTGGTCGCACATCCTATCGCTCGACAGTGAGTGATGTGATCGGCGGCACTGTGGCGCGTCGGTTTCTCGCGGATCGTTTCGGAACGGTTTTCCTTTCAGCGATATGCCAGGTGGGTGAGCTGCGTGCCCGTGAAAGTTTGGCGGATCTCGTCAACGCGAGCGACGTCCATGACGATGCGCTTGCGGACATCCATGCCCGTATGGCAGAATGCACCGCCCGATCTGCCAGTGCGGGAGGGGAACTGGCTGCCGTCGATGCCGACTTCGCCGAAGAGGCGGCCCAACTGATTTCCAAGACCCGTAAAGAGGGTGACTCCGTTGGGGCTCAGCTCGAAGTGGTCGGCGTCCGTGTGCCTGCCCTGGCGGGTGAACCGCTCTATAATAGCTTGAAGATGCGTCTGATGGGCAGTCTGGGTGGTCTCCATGCGGTGCAATCATGTGAGATGGGTAGCGGTGGGGAGGCTGTCCTGCGCAAGGGCAGCGAACACAATGACCCCATTCGTCGCCATGGCTATAAGAGCAATCATCATGGTGGCCTGCTCGGGGGCATCACAACGGGGTCACCCCTTGTTTTCCGTGTCGGCTTCAAGCCGACCTCGACGATCACGAGTTCTCAGTCGTCGATTCAGAAGGACTTCGAAGAGATTGACTATCAGCTCACCAAAGGTCGACACGATCCGTGTCTCGGCGTTCGCGCCGGTGTCACTCTTGAGTCGAGGATGGCCATCGAAGTGATGGACGCCGTGCTCGCACACCAATCGGGTCGCGTCGATCCGGACGCATTTGGATTGTTTGATCAGAAGAGGCCGTCGTGACAACTATGAACTTCAGCGATGTAGGGCGATTGCCTGCCGCCGGGGACAATGTGGCGATTGCAGGGCGGCGGTTGGAAGCAGGGACACGCATCGTTTTACCGGGGATCGAGACCGTACTGTCCCACACGATTCTGGAAGGGCATCGTTTTGCAGTGGAGCCAATTGCCGCAGGAGACATGTTGCTTTCCTGGGGTCTTCCCTTTGGTGTCGCCAACAGGCTGATCTCACCGGGGGAGTATGTGACCAACCCCGGAATGCTTGAGGCGATGCATGGTCGATCGATCGACTTCGAGCTGCCTGAGGCACCCAACTTTGAAGACCGAGTTGTCCCCTATCTGCTCGACGAAGCTACCTTCTCATCGGCGCCTGCCCTCCCGCGTCGCGAAGACATCCCCACCTTTGCCGGCTTCGATCGAGGTGCCCGCGGTGTCGGAACGCGCAATCACATCGTTGTGTTGGGCACGACCTCGCGCACGGCCGCCTTTGCCAGGGCATTGGCAGATCGATGCAGTGACCTGCCGACGAGCGATCGATTCGATGGGGTTGTAGCTGTCGCCCATACCGAAGGAGGTGGCACGAAAACACCGAACAATCGGGACCTCTTGCTGCGTACCCTGGCCGGCTTTGTCACCCACCCGAATGTGGGTGCCGCTCTTGCCATCGATTACGGCAGTGAGGCTGTGCCTAATCATCAACTTCAGTCGTATCTGCAGGATCAAGATCGAACCCCGGGCGACATGCCCCTCGGATTCATGACGATTGATGGTCCCTTCGATCACATGCTCGTTCAAGCAGAGCGACAGATCCGTGCCTGGGTTGACCCCGTCTCTTCGATTCAGCGGACTCCGTGCCCCGCAGGGGAGTTGAAACTCGCCCTGCAGTGTGGTGGATCGGATGCATTCTCCGGTGTCTCCGGTAACCCGCTGGCAGCATGGGTTGCCCGCGAACTGATTCGTTGTGGCGGCGCGGCGAATCTGGCGGAGACAGATGAACTGATTGGTGCTGAACCCTATGTGCTCGACAAGGTGGCGGATATCGCGACGGCGCAGAAGTTTTTGCAGATGGTCGAGCGCTTCAAGGCTCGCGCCGCCGATCATGGTACGTCGGCTGAGGGCAATCCATCCGGGGGCAACAAGTATCGCGGCTTGTACAACATCGTCCTCAAGTCGATCGGTGCCGCGATGAAGCGACATCCAGAGGTCCGGCTTGATGGTTGCCTGGACTACGCCGAATCGATTCCGGCACCTGGCTACTACTTTATGGACAGTCCAGGCAATGATCTGGAATCGATCGCCGGCCAGGTCGCGTCCGGATGCAATCTCATCTACTTCGTCACCGGCAATGGGTCCATCACCAATTTCCCCTTTGTGCCAACTGTTAAGCTGCTGACGACGACGGCGCGCTACGAATTGCTGTCAGAGGATATGGACGTCAACGCAGGTGTCTATCAGGATGGCTCCTCCATGGACGATCTGGGCGAGGCGCTCCTTGATCTGAGTCTCCGCATTTCGTCGGGACAGCGCAGCAAGGGCGAGGCGGCGGGGCACTCTCAGGTCTCGATCTGGCGCGATTGGCCGCGCACTTCTGCGGAGGGTCTTGAACAAGCTCTCGCGGCGAGCGAACCGGATGGCGAGCCGATGCTGCTGAGCTTGTCAGAAACTGATGAAGCGCCGGATGTGGCCCTGCACGGATACTTTGGACGCGCCGGATTCCATCTGTATCGCATCGCCCTTGTCATGCCAACGAGCTTGTGTTCCGGCCAAGTGGCCCGCATGGCCGCCGAGAGACTACAGCAAAATGATTCGGCGTCGGGTGTACGCTATTGCGCCTTGGTGCATACCGAGGGTTGCGGCGCATCCAGTGGGTCAAATGAAGAGATCTACTCACGCTCTCTAATCGGTTATGTCACGCACCCTTGTGTCGAACGGGCGATGCTGCTTGAGCATGGGTGCGAGAAGACGCACAACGACTACATGCGTGGATGTTTTGAGGAAGCAGGTGTCGACGCTTCTCAATTTGGCTACGCCAGCGTACAGCTTGACGGCGGGATCGAGCGATCGATGCAGGTGATCGACGAGTGGTTTGAACAATCGCAGCAGCCACCATCCAGAGAGTATGTCACCACCCTGGCAGATCTCCGACTTGCTTTGCTGTCTGGTGGTGAACCGGGTGCAGGGGTGGCGCTTGCCTCCGCGCGGCTGGCGGCGTGGATTGTCACGGCGGGGGGAACCGTTGTCGTGCCCGAGGGGGATCCGCTGTTGGAGGCCGATGAGTTTACCACTCGGTTGGGTATCCAAGGCGCAATGAAAGCGACGCTAGCTCACGGCCAGATCGCCACCATCCCCGGCTTTCACATCATGGAGGCACCTGGTCGCATCTGGACGGAGAATCTCACCGGTCTTGGCGCCAGTGGTGTCGACTTGATGTTGGCGCACGTCGACGAGCATCCACTGCCTGGTCACCCGATGATCCCACTGATTCAGTGGACGAGTTCCGATCGTGTTGCCGAGCTCTATGGGGCCGATTTGGATGCGCGTGCTGAAGGCAGAAGTGAAAATTGGCCGGCCGCATTGGTGGGCCTGATTGAGGCCATGTCGAGAGGTGACTTCAAACCCTTGTCACTGCGTGGCAACGCGGACTTTCAGATCACGCGCGGCTTACTCGGCGTGTCGATGTAGTCCCCGGGCCGGATCCAGGACCGGTCAGGAGATCTGCGGCATCTCCACATGCAGCTCTGCTGCTACCTCACTGATGCTATCCCAGACAGGCTGTGGCAACTCAATGCCCGTGGCCATCCGCTGCGTGCGGGTTTCCTGTTCGATCTCACCCGGTGCATAGATCTTGTCGACGCCTGGTAGCGGGCGAGCTGAGCAGACCCACTGGGCGAGTCCCTCAACTTCTTCAGTATACGTTTCCAGATCAGTGAATGCGGAGACGTCGATGGCGAGTACCATCACGCCACCGCCGCCCCCGTCTTTCTTTGTGCAGCCTGCATGTGAGAGAGGGCCCACGAGCATCTCGACCATCATGGCCAAACCGGCGCCCTTGTGGCCAAATTGCCGACCTCCCAGAGGCAGAACGCCCGTTGATGGGTCCCGATATTTTTCGGAATCGGTGACATCGTTCCCCTCCTGGTCGATCACCCAGCCCTCGGGCAAGGGGTCGCCGCGGATGATCTTCTGCTCGATCTTGCCGCCAGCAACGACGGTCATCGTCATGTCGAGCATGAAGGGCGGCAAGCCATTGCCGCGGGGTGCTGCAAAGGCAATCGGTTCGGGACGCAGGCGGCGATCAGCACTGCCGTGTGGAGCCATGAATAGACCGCCTCCGTTCAGCCAAACCATACCGAGCATGCCCTGCTCGGCAATGCGGGGCGGGTAGTCTCCGAGGCGACCAATGTGACTGACAGACTTGAGGCCGATGAATCCGAAGGTCGTTGCCCGTGCCTTTTCGATCGCCAGATCGACGGCACGAGTTACGGCAACGATGCCGTTTCCACCTTTCCCGTCGTACAGTGCGATCGCCGGGTTCTCGCGAATTAGATCACGATCTTCCCAAGGCACATAGCCCTTTTTCATGGACCGGGCGTAGGATGGTAGGAACCAGGTGCCATGAGAATCGTGGCCGAAGAGATGGCTGTCGACGAGGTGATCGGCGACAATCTTTGCATCGTCTGCTGGAATGCCCGTGGCTGAAAAGATGTCGAGGGCCAGACGACGCAGTATATCCTGGGGGACGATAGGCATAACGATCACTCCAGTTTTAGGGCTTGGGCAGCGACCGTGGCGAACGATCGCGCAGTCATCACCGCTGACAGTTACGCTGTATGGCGCTGCATCAATTCGGCGAAGTCTCCGAACAGATGATCACTGTCATGAGGTCCGGGGGAAGCTTCTGGATGACACTGAATTGAGAAGATCGGACGGTCTCGGTGCTGGAAGCCTTCGACACATCCGTCGTTGAGATTGTTGCGCGTAATCTCCAGCATTGGCGGCAGCGAATCGCTTCTGATTCCCCATCCGTGATTCTCTGATGTGATCAGAATGCGCTGGCTCGCGTGCTCCTTGATGGGTTGGTTGGCGCCGCGATGGCCGAATTTGAGTTTGTAGATCTCAGCGCCGAAGGCCAGTCCCAGGATCTCGTGCCCGAGACAGATGCCGAACATGGGCAGGTTGGCCATGGCAATCAGTTTCTTTGTTGTTTCGATCGCGTAATCCAGCGACCGTGGGTCGCCCGGGCCATTCGACAGGAAGATACCATCTGGCTCGTAGGCCAAGGCGTCTTCTGCCGTCGTGGCGGCGGGGACAACCGTCACCCGGCAACCCGCCTCGCTGAGTTTGCGGACAATGCTGCGCTTCATGCCGAAGTCAAAGGCCACCACATGAGCCCGCTGTTGGGTCTGTGATTCCACGACGTACGTGTCCGCACACGTCACATCCTGGGCAAGATCCTTGCCATCCAATCCTTCCCAGGAACGCGCCCGTTCTACCAGCGCGTCGGATTCAGTCTCCGTTGTGGAGACGCCGGCCTTCATCGCACCCTCGGTGCGTACGTGGCGTGTCAATTGCCGTGTGTCGATGCCCTCAACGCCGATGACGCCGTGCTCTGCGAGATACTCGATCAAGCCGCCCGTAGCGCGTTGGTTCGAGGGGCGGCGACAGCACTGTTTCATAATGAATGCACGCACGTGCGGTTGCGACGATTCATCGTCCTCGGGTGTTACGCCATAGTTCCCAATGTGAGGATAGGTCATGGTCACCATCTGTCCCGCATACGACGGGTCCGTCAGGATTTCTTGATAACCCGTCATACTGGTGTTGAAGACCATCTCACCGAAGACCTCACCGTCACCGGCGACACAGTGACCCTTGAATACCGTTCCATCCGTTAGGGCGATCAGAGCGGGGCGTTTTGGTGACATCATTAGCTGCAAGTGCCTGGTGGAAAGGGGTTTGATTTCGGCCGGGTAATATACGGGACCACCTGCGGACGTCGAGAGCAGGGCATAAAAAAAGAGGAGTTCCCAGGGCTGGGAACTCCTCTCGTTACCGTAGGAAGGCTTTGCTGCAGGTACGGGATGAAACCCCTACTCCATGTGCTTGTTTACGAGCTTGGTCATCTCAAACATGCTAACCTGCTTCTTTCCACCAAAAACACTTCGAAGCTTCTCGTCGGCGTTGATCATCCGTCTGTTCTGCGAGTCCTGCAGGTTGTTCTTCTTGATGTAGACCCAGAGCTTTTTGACGACCTCGGTTCGCGGTAGCGGCTTAGAACCGACCACGGCCCCTAGGGCTGCGTCCGGTTGCAATGGACGCATAAACGAGGGATTGGGCGTACGCTTTACTTTCTTACTTTTTTTTTTGCAGCTTTCTTCGGTGCAGCTTTCTTCGGTGCAGCTTTCTTCGGTGCAGCTTTCTTCGGTGCAGCTTTCTTCGGTGCAGCTTTCTTCGGTGCAGCTTTCTTCGGTGCAGCTTTCTTCGGTGC
>Ga0114999_10000308_pt1 | contig 73038 bp, 65 predicted proteins | sample ArcticOcean_MG_C_3_FD_89820 | JGI IMG/M metagenome (GOLD analysis project Ga0114999, IMG submission 89820) | Marine microbial communities from western Arctic Ocean - ArcticOcean_MG_CB8_126 | ecosystem: Environmental > Aquatic > Marine > Oceanic | place: Arctic Ocean: Canada Basin | collected...
ACCATGCGACCTACCCCAATCAGCAGTGAAACAGCTAACTGCTTGAATTAAGGTGATTTATCGCTGGTGAAACACACGAATTGGTGCACCCGACAGGATTCGAACCTGTGACCTCTGCCTTCGGAGGGCAGCGCTCTATCCAACTGAGCTACGGGTGCCTGCATTGAAGTTACCGCAAGGTCGGACCGGGGCGCAATTCATGGAATTGGCGGATCACCACCCAGAGTCGAATCAGAGAGTCGAATCGGAGAATAACTAGGAGCCTGAGCCAGTCTCCGCCGATCCCGACGAGTTCGCCCGTTATTCGCGGGTCCGGCGGGTCAGTTGCAGGAACAGGTCCTCGAGATTGGATTCCTGGGTCGTCAGGTCGGCGATCTCGAGGCCGGCGGCCTGGACGGCTCCCAGAATCTCACTGATCTGTGTCTGACTGCGTCGGTAGCTGACGCGAAGCTGGCGGAACTCTCCAAGCTCGGCATCGAAGCGGGTGAGGGATTCGGGAATCGACTCGATGTCGTCCACCAAGGTCACGGTCAGCGCCTTTTTGTCGATCTGGCGGATCAGCGTTTGGGTTTCGTCGCACGCCACAACCTGTCCGTGGTTGATAATGGCGATCCGGTCACAAAGTTGCTCTGCCTCTTCGAGATAGTGGGTCGTGAGGACGACGGTCGTGCCGCGCTGGTTCAGACCGCGAATGTGGTTCCAGAGCTGGTGGCGGATTTCCACATCGACGCCGGCCGTGGGCTCATCGAGGATCAGCACGGGGGGATTGTGGACCAATGCCTTGCCAACCAGCAGGCGTCGCTGCATGCCGCCGGACAGACGGCGTGCATACCAATCGCGCTGCTCCGTCAGTCCGAGCGCGGCGAGGATGGCATCCGTTTGGCGCCGATTCTTCGGAACGCCGTAAAATCCAGCCTGAAATTCGAGAGCCTCGAACGGCGTGAAATGGGCGTCCATATTCAATTCCTGGGGGACGATTCCGAGCGAGGCACGGGTACGCCGGGAGTCGCTGTCGATGTCGCGGCCCAGCACAGAAACAGTGCCCGCGGTCTTCTTCGTCATTCCGCCGAGGATGTTTATGAAGGTGGATTTGCCGGCGCCGTTGGGCCCAAGCAATCCGAAAAATGAGCCATGAGGGACGTCGAGATCGATGGAATCGAGCGCCAGCTTCTCCGTCTTGCCCCGCTTGCTAGTATAGACTTTGGTCAGGCCACGGGCCGAGATCGCGGACTCGACGCCGCCACCCGCGTCGGGGGTGGCGTGTTGGGTCGGGGATGCTGAGCGATCGAGCATTTACAGTCGAAAAATGGTTTGCTCCCGGTACCAGCGACCATGGTGAGCGGTTAAGTCATACGGTTCGTGTTGAACGTGCGCGCTCTTTGCGTATCATTCGCTCCATCGAGGGTCAACGCGCCGCCGACCGGCGCGCCACAGGTCCATCAGTATCAGGTGTAAATTCATGCCCGTTGAGCCGTCCGAAGTTGTTGAAGTCGAGGAAACCACGATCAGTTGCGATGGCGATGGCGGCCCGCTCGGTCATCCGCGCGTTTTTCTCAACCTGGGGGATGACGGCCGCGTCGACTGCCCCTACTGCGATCGGCAGTTCGTTCTCAAGGTTGGTGTCGTGAAAAGTTCGAGCCACTAGTTTCGAGAAAAGTTCGGGCTACTGATCCCGAAAATTGTTTTCCACAAGAAATTTCCTGTTGTGAGAATCGGGGATGAATATCGCCTTTCTTGGCGCATGAGCCGATCTCCCGTCTGGCGGCACGCTGTGGATAAGATGTTTGGAATTTAGGGGAGAATTCGGCGCTTCCGGGAGCGGCGGGTTGCCTTTAATGTGCCCTCCCAGGGAGGCCGTGAAGAAGGCGCATTCGCCAGCAGAGACCCAGGAGTCTCCGACTCAAAATCTCTTTATACTGCCGGCAAACCTTTGTCTGGACGATTAATGGTTGAACCCGCTCCACAAGGCCTGTTCTCCGATACCGAGGCACAGGCCGATGCAAAGACCGATGCAGGGCCGATCCATTCGACGGGTGTCGTGCCTTCACAAGGCCTGCGCCGTGCCATCGAGCGTGGCGAGATCAAGTCGACAGAACCCATTTCCGAGGAACAGATCCAGCCTGCCAGTCTCGATCTCAGGCTCGGCCCCGTCGCCTACAGGACGCGCGCCAGTTTCCTGCCGGGACGCAATGCGACGGTGGGTCAGAAGATCGAAACCTACGGCATGCACCAGTTCTCGCTCGACGACGGAGCGGTCCTGGAGACGGGCTGCGTGTACCTGGTACCGCTCATGGAGAGCCTGCACCTTCCCTACCGAACGTCCGCGATGGCGAACCCGAAGAGTTCGACGGGCCGGCTCGACGTGTTCTGCCGGCTGATCACTGACGAGGGCACTGAATTCGATCATGTGCGGTCCGGATACCACGGACCGCTGTGGGTAGAGATACTGCCGAGATCATTCAGCATCCTGGTTGAAACAGGCACGCGTCTGCTGCAATTGCGAGTGAAGCAGGGCGCGCCGCGCTGGAGCGATACGGCGTTGCGGGAGCTCCACTCGGAAGTTCGCCTGATAGATGACGATGTGGTCTTTGAGGAAAACCTGAAACGGGGCTTGCTGGCGATCACGGTCGATGCACAAGGAATCGGGGATACCGACCTGATCGGGTGGCGAGCCCGCAAGAATACGGACCTGATCGATATCTCGAAGATCGATCATTATGACCCGATCGATTTCTGGGAGCCGATGCACGCGCAATCGGATCAGGGCGTCATCCTCGACCCCAATGATTTCTATATCCTGTCTTCACGCGAATCGGTGACGGTGCCGGCCGACCACGCGGCGGAGATGTTGGCCTACGATACGCTGGTGGGTGAATTTCGTGTCCACTATGCCGGTTTTTTCGATCCGGGATTCGGTGTCGCCGAATACGGCGGCGAAGGGACCCGGGCCGTGCTCGAGGTGCGGTCGAGGGACGTGCCTTTCATGATTGAGGACGGCCAGGTCGTCGGGCGCCTGATGTACGAACGCCTCACGGCACTTCCGGACAAACTCTACGGCCGTGACATCGGATCGAACTACCAGCGCCAGGGGCTGGCACTCTCCAAGCAGTTCAAACGGCCTCGATAGATCGATCCCGTTCCGATACCTCGTCGGCTGGGTTTGATCCAAGATTGGGCCTGATCCCCGGATTGGGTTCGATCTGGGCGAGTTTGATCCGGAGTTGGACTTAGTCAACGCCACGCGCCATGCGATAATGGTCGCGCTGGTAAGGGAGGCGAATTGATGACTGCACAAGGCTCAGCGGAACCCCGGGACTCCAAGGTGTCAAAAAAGCGCATCTTCCTGGTGGACGGCTCGGGATACATCTTCCGTGCCTACCACGCGCTGCCACCATTGACCCGAAAGAGCGATGGCACGCCGATCGGCGCCGTTTCGGGCTTTTGCAACATGCTCAACAAATTGCTGGACGATGTTCTGTCCGACAAGGATGTGGGCCATCTCGCGGTGATCTTCGATACGGCACGCCGTACCTTCCGCAGTGAGATTTATCCCGAGTACAAAGCCCATCGGCCGCCGCCGCCGGAAGATCTCATTCCCCAGTTTTCCCTCGTGCGCGATGCGGTCCGGGCCTTCAATGTCCCTTGTCTTGAAATGGAGGGGTTCGAGGCCGATGACTTGATCGCGACCTACGCGGACCAGGCCGTCGAGGCAGGATTTGAGGTCGTGATCGTTTCGTCCGACAAGGACTTGATGCAGATGGTCGGTGACCATGTGTCGATGCAGGATCCGATGAAACAGACGGTCATCCGAGAAGATCAGGTCAAAGAAAAATTTGGCGTCGGGCCCGACAAGGTGATCGACGTTCAGGCTTTGGCGGGTGATTCGAGCGACAACGTTCCCGGCGTGCCGGGGATCGGCGTGAAGACGGCCGCGGAGCTCATCAACACCTACGGTGACCTCGACACGCTGCTCGATCGGGCAGAAGAGATCAAACAGCCGAAACGCCGCCAAAACCTCCTGGAGTTTGCCGACCTGGCGCGCGTCAGCCGCGAGCTCGTGACCTTGAAGCGTGATGTCCCCGTCAAGGAGGGAATTGAAGAGCTGGAGCTTCATCCGCCCGAACCGGATGCGCTGTTCCCCTTTCTCGATGAGATGGGATTTACACAGCTTTCGGCGCGTCTTCGGGCCAAGTTTGGCAAAGAGATCGGCGAGATCGCGGCGCCCACCGCGGCCGATGTGGGCGGTGACGGCGAATACGTGGCGGTGCAAAGCGAAGACGCACTCGCGGCGTGGGTGGCCGCCGCCGAGGCGAAAGGGGTTGTGACGGTGGATACGGAAACCACGTCCCTCGATGTGATGCAGGCCGCGCTGGTTGGTGTTTCCCTGTCGGTAGAGGCGGGCAAGGCGTGCTACGTGCCCCTCGGCCATACGGGGGCTTCAGGGCAGGGCGATCTGGGACTGGAGGATGATCAAGGTAGCGCCGAGGCACCGGAGCAAGTCCCGTTCGATCGCGCCATCGAGATCCTGAAGCCGCTGCTCGAGAACGCCGGTGTTCTCAAGATCGGCCAGAACATCAAATACGACATGGCCATCTTCGCCAAGTATGGCATTGAGCTTGGCCCCGTCGACGACACGATGCTGCTCAGTTTCGTCCTCGAAGGTGGTTTGCACGGCCATGGCATGGATGAGCTGTCGGAGCTCCATCTCGGAATCAAGCCGATCTCGTACAAGGAGGTCGCGGGTACCGGTAAGGCACAGGTCACCTTCGATAAGGTGCCGCTGGAGAAGGCGATCGACTACGCCGCGGAAGACGCCGATGTGACGGCGCGGCTGCACAAGATCCTGAAACCACGCCTGGTCGGTGAACATTTGGTCAGCGTCTACGAGACCATCGAGCGGCCCCTCGTGCCGGTGCTTGCCAGCATGGAGCGCAACGGCATCCGCGTTGATCCCAAGATGCTCAAGAGGCTCAGCAGTGACTTCGAAAAGCGCATGGCTCAACTGGTCGAGGAGATTCATAGCCTTGCCGGCCACGAATTCAACGTCGGCTCTCCCAAGCAATTGGGCGAGGTGCTCTTCGACGAAATGGGAATCACGGGCGGCAAAAAGGGCAAGACGGGAGCCTACGCCACGGGTGCCGACGTGCTGGAGGATCTGGCGGCTCAGGGCCATGAGATGCCAAGCCGTGTGCTGGGTTGGCGCCAGCTCTCCAAGCTCAAGGGAACCTATACCGACGCCCTGCAAACACAGATCAACGCCAAATCGGGCCGCGTGCACACGTCCTATCAAATGGCGGGGGCGAGCACCGGCAGGCTCGCATCAACCGATCCGAACCTGCAGAACATCCCGGTGCGTACGGAGGAAGGCCGCAAGATCCGCCAGGCCTTCGTTCCGGCGGAAGGGTGCCGGTTCCTCTCTGCCGATTACTCGCAGATTGAGCTCAGGCTGCTCGCGCACATAGCCGACATCGGCACGCTGAAAGATGCCTTTCTCGCCGGTGCGGACATTCATGCCCTGACGGCAAGCGAGGTCTTCGGTGTTCCCATGGAAGGCATGGATCCGACAGTGCGCCGCAGCGCCAAGGCCATCAATTTCGGCATCATTTACGGCATCAGTCCGTTCGGTCTGGGCCGGCAACTGGCAATCCCGCAGAGGGAAGCCAAGACCTATATTGATGCCTATTTCGAACGCTATCCCGGTATCCGCGACTATATGGAGACCACCAAGGAATTCGCCCGGCAGAACGGCTTTGTGACGACGCTGTTCGGCCGACGCGTACACGTGCCGAGCTTGCGCGAGAAGAACCCGGCACGCCGCAATTTCGGCGAGCGGGCGGCGATCAACGCCCCTCTCCAGGGGTCCGCCGCGGACATCATCAAACGAGCAATGATTCGAATTCCCGCGGCACTCGAGGCAAAGCGGCTGTCGGCGCGGATGCTGCTGCAAGTGCACGACGAGTTGCTGTTCGACGTGCCGAAGGCTGAAATCGATAAAACCGCGGCCGTCGTGAAAGACGTGATGGAGGACGCGGCGCATCTCAGCGTACCGCTTACCGTCGACACGGGCATCGGCGATAACTGGGACGAAGCCCACTAGCGCAGATCGCGATCCGGTGGGGCCGCGTGAATTTGGTCTGTCGGTTGGTTGCTAGCGCTGGATGCGAATGACGATGCGGCGATTTTCGATGCGATTCTCGATAATCGGGTTTCCATCTTTATCTTTATGCGGCGCCTTGGGACGGGTGTCGGCGTAGCCGATGGCTCCCAGCCGTTTGGGTTCGACGCCTCGCGAAACTAGAAAGCGCACGACCGCCGAGGATCGGGCCGACGACAGTTCCCAATTTGACGGGAACCGGCTTGTGCTGATGGGCACATCGTCCGTATGGCCCTCAACCTCGACCTTATAATTTGAGACGCCCATAAACGTGATGAGCTGGGCGACGCGATCGAGCGTGGCCTCTGCGGCCGGCAGGATTTCCGACGATCCTGATGAGAAGACCTTGCCCGACTTGAAATCGAAGGTCATGCCCCGGGCACTCGAGCTGATATCCGTCGATTTCTCCTCGTCATCCTGTTCGATCTGCAGTTGGGCTTCTTTGGCAAGCGTCTGGAACGGTGAGGCAGAGACCGCCTTCTTGTGCAGCGCCTGCGACAGGCCGCCTGAAACCTGATCGAGTTTCTCTGAATCGGGTTTGGAGATGGAGAACATGACAACGAAAAACGCCATCAGCAATGTGATGGCGTCTGCGTAGGTTACCAGCCACGAATCGGTACCGTCCTCGTCCCCCGCCCTGACGATTTCGAACGGGTCGATGGTCATGCGGCTTTACGCCTGCGCTGACCGCCTCCCTTGCCGCCGCGCTGATCGATCGTGTAGTGGATCGAGGGATCGAGGAAGCTGTTCATCCGGTCTTGAATAAAGCGTGGGCTCTTGTGCTCCGCGAGCATGGAAAAACCTTCCGTGACCAGGAAGTTCCGGAAGCGGGTGATGCCCTCTTTCTGTTCCACCTTGCTCGCCGCCGGCAGAAACACCAGGCGGGCAAAAAGCACACCGTACAACGTGGTCAGCAGGGCCACGGCAAGCCCGGGTCCAAGGCTCTCGGGATCGGTGGCCAGGGACTCCAGCATGATAACCAGACCGACGAGTGTCCCGATCATGCCGAACGCCGGCGCTGCGGCGGCCATGTTCTTGAGAATCAGTGCCTGCACCATGGCCCGCTGGAAGGCGCCGTTACTCGCCGCGGACAGCATCCCGCGGACCTCTTCCCCGGAATAGCCGGTAATTACCAGCTCGATACCGTAGTTCAGGAAATGATCCTGCTTCTTGGCGCTCTTAATCTCGCGCTCAAGCGCCAGGAGGCCCGACTTCTTGACGAGATAACCTCAGCGGATGATCTTGCCGGTTTCGATGGTCAACATGCGGCGATCGACCTTGCCCTTCACGAAAAGGCCGCCGATGTTGCGCAAAGCCAAGAGAACGTAACGAGCCTGGTACCCGATGAATGTCGCCGCCAGCGTACCGCCCAGCACCATCACGACGGCCGGGCCGCTCACAAAACTCAGGTAATTGTCGGTAGCCGACATGATGGCCCCGACGAAGAGACCAACGCCGGCAAGAAACCCGAGAAGCGTCGCAACAGACATTCACCAACTCCCTAGCGGATGACACCAGCTCCTTAACGAAGGATTGTGTGCAACCACCATTCCAAGAGCACAACGCAGTCATCGCCAATACTCGATGCATCCGGCGCATCGAGTGCAAGATAGCGGCGCGTATTCATGCCCAACTTGGACGTATCCTATTAATATACATGATTTGAAACTACGTAAAATGGTGTTATTGGCGACTCGTCCACGTCTATGGTTAACGGCCCGAACGGTCGTGCCGGGTCATTTGAACCAATGTCTTGCGGACCGCATCGGAATCGAACACCGGATTTGCGAATTCAAGACGTCCAAATTCGTCTCCACAACGGAGGTCCACGCCTTCGGGATCGCAACCTGAAATTTGCCATCCCGGTCCGGCACGTCCGAGGAGGTTTCTCGCCAACAACTCAATGGCGTCGCCATGATCGGCGTTCATGTGCTCAATAACGCTGTCGGCAAAGCCGGCGAAACGCTGCGTCTCAACGTGGTCGAGAACAAGTTCATTTTCCGGGATCGAGCTGATCTTTCCGAACCCAGCGATAAAGTGTGCGCCCACCGGCAGCACGTGCCAAAAGCCAAAATCAGCGAATTCGGCATATTCCGTTGCCTGCGGATGGCGTGCCAGAAATCTGCTGCGATGTCCGGCCGCGTCCGTCTTCTCGGCGCGCCCCGCTACGGTCACCCGCCCGCCGGTCAGCGGAGAGACGCTGTCTCGCGTGCCGTCGAATAGGAGGGAGACACGAGGGTCGCGGAGGATGTTCTGCGTATGCACGGCCAATCCAGACAGAAGCAGAATGGGGCGACCACCGAGATCGCAGGCGACTTCCACCAGCGACGCATAGGGCCAATCCTCCTGCTCGCGTTCATCTGTGACGGAAAGCTTTTGCGGCAGGCCGTGCGACGCCAGAATTGCGGTTCGCTCTGTACGAATCAGTCGGCGCGCCTCGACGGCGTTTTGCTGTGTATTGTTCTTCATGATGCCACTGGTCCTGATGTCTGACCCGCACGACCACTTTATATCTGAGTCGATGACCTCAGCGAGTTGGAATCTTCAGTGAGTTCCAGCCCGACAGGGAATACCAGGCCGATGGGTTTTGCTCTAGTTTGACAGGCCGTTGCCCTGCAGGGCCGCTGACCCAGCGAATGGCAAGGACTGTATCTTGGGTGAAGCCCTGGTCTTGCGTAAAACTCTGGGTTCCCGCTCCGTTTGGAATGGAAATCCATGCAGCACTTCACGCCCCCGAACTGGATGACGCACGAATGGCGGCAGCTGTTTGCCGCTCACTTTGTGAGTACGGTCCGGCTTGCCGGGCCCGTTGTGGGCACACGGGCCGGAATACTCATTCTGATCGCCGTCGATATTGCCATGACAGGCCGCGCCGGTGAATTGGAACTCGCCTATCTGAGCATTGGTATCGCGCCGCCGATCATGCTGCTCCTAATCGGTATCGGTATGTTGTTTGGTACGGCCGTGCTTGTTTCCCAGGCGAATGGCGCCGGCGAATCCCATCTCTGCGGGCGGATCTGGCGGCTGGCGACGCTGCACGGCGTGGTTATGGGCGTGGTGTTTGGCGGTCTGTGCTTCGGTGGAGAGTGGTTTCTCGGCCTGGTCGGTCAGCAGAGTGATATCGCCCGTGGCGGTGGTGACGTCATGGCAATGTTCGGTTGGGGAATGCCGGCAATGTTCATCATTGTGGCGGCCTGGTTGTTCCTTGAAGGAATCGGACGGCCATTGCCCGGCACGATCGTGATCATCGGCGCCAATATCGCAAACGTGCTGCTCAACTGGGTCTTCATCTATGGGAACTTTGGGGCGCCCGAGTTGGGGGCGACCGGAGCTGTTTTGGCCACCACCATCGTGCGCTGGATGATGGCTGTTACTCTGGTGGGGTATGTTTTTTTCATGCCCGGACACTCCAATTATGGTGTGCGTGGCGGGATGGAAGGGGCTTGGGAGAGAGCGCGGGTCTTTCGGCGGATTGGTTTTCCGTTTGCCATTGCCCAGGGCATCGAGGCCGGCGCGTTCAGCACGGTTATTCTTTTTGCGGGCTACATCGGTACCGCGAGCCTTGGCGGTTATCAGATTGCGCAAAACTTGATCGCGCTGGTGTTCATGTGCGCGATCGGCATCGGTACCGCCACGGGTGTCCGGGTTGCACACGCAGTCGGGCGCGGTGACGCGGCCGGAATCAAATGGGCGGGATGGACCGGCACGTTCGTCGTCATATTGGCGATGCTCATTGCCGCAGTTCTGTTCATCGCTGCTCCTGGTGCGCTCGTGGGAGTCTATTCGCAAGACGCCAAGGTCGTGGCCGCGGCTGTGCCAACCGTCATGGTTGCGGCTGGCATGGTGGTATTTGACGGCATGCAGGGTGTCTTGATGAGCGCGCTGCGTGGCGCGGGTGACGTCTGGCTCCCAGTGATTTTTCATGGCATCGCATTCTGGGGATTCATGGTACCCGGCGCGGCGATCTTTGCGTTTTCCCTCGGGTTCGGCACACCGGGCCTGATGCTTGGCGCTGGAGTCGGCGTGTTGGTCGCCGCGGTCCTACTTACAGCCCGATTCTCGGTGGTATCCAACCGTCCCGTACGCAGGTTGTGATCGAGCAAGCTGGGATCGTGATCAAGCAAGCAGCGTCCGTTGCGGTAACGGAATTCACTGCGCACCGGCGCAGCGAACACGGATATGGTACAATCAGCGAAGAACGGTAAATAACGGAAACCTTGATCTGAAATGAGTGGCGATACCTCGGCGACCATTGCGCTTGTCGATGATGATCGGAACATACTCACGTCCGTCTCGATGGCTCTTGAGGCGGAAGGATTCCGGGTGCGGACCTTTCATGATGGCAGCGAAGCCCTGACGTCCCTGACCCGTCAGCCGGCAGACCTTGTCGTGCTCGATATCAAGATGCCGCGGCTCGACGGCATGGAACTGCTGAACCGTCTCAGGCGGACCAGTGACGTTCCCGCGATCTTCCTGACCTCCAAGGACGATGAATTGGACGAAATGCTGGGTCTGAAGATGGGCGCGGACGATTACATCCGCAAACCATTCTCACAGCGGCTGCTCATCGAGCGCATCCGTACCGTATTGCGGCGCGCCGACAGCGGGCGCCAGCCTGACCCGGAGGGCGAAGACAAACCCATCGTGCGTGGAGACCTTGTGCTCGATCCAGCCCGACACTCGTGCACGTGGCGCGGGAGCGAGGTGCGTCTAACGGTTACGGAGTTCCTGATTCTGAGGACGCTGGCCGCGCGACCAGGTCATGTCAAAAGTCGTGATCAGCTGATGGATGCGGCTTACGATGACAATATCTATGTCGACGATCGAACCATCGACAGCCATATCAAGAGATTGCGCCGGAAATTCCGCGAGATCGATTCGGACTTTTCGAGCATCGAGACTCTCTATGGTGTGGGTTACCGGTACGGCGAAGCCTGACCTTGCCCTATGAATGGGTGATCACCCATGAACGGGTACGGCCAAGGTAAGAATGTGACTTCGGTCGTGCGTGGTACGGGTGCGCAATTCCGACATCGGGCAGCGCAGGCACGGCGCCGGCTTCTGTCGCCGCTGACGCTTCGTGTGCTGGCGATCAATGTGTTGGCGCTGGCGATTCTGGTCGGTGGCCTGCTGTTTCTCGGTCAGTACCGGGAGAGCCTGTTTGAGGCCAAGGTTGCAGCGCTGTCGACCAATGGAGCCATCATCGCCGGGGCGTTGGGTGAAGGGGCTGTCGGCGGGCCGCCTGAAAGCATTGCACTTCATGTGGAGATTGCGACCGATTTCGTGCGCCGTCTTTCCCAGTTGACCGGTACGCGTGTGCGTCTGTTCGATGAAAGCGGGTTGCTGGTCGCTGACAGTCGTGTCCTGTTGAGCGGAGACCGCGAGGTGCGGGCCCGGATGCTCGTACCCCCGGTTGATGAAGGTTATATCTCAAGAGTGCTCGGTGAGATTTCAGATTTCTTCTCCGAGCTGTTGCCATTCGGACGCGCGTTACCGTTATACCGCGAACCCACCCGCGCGGTTGCGAGTCACTTTCCTGAAGTCGTGCGGGCTCTCGGGGGAGAGGCCGACAACGCTCAGCGCCAGACTGCGGACGGCGGGATCATGGTGACAGTCGCGATTCCGGTTCAGCGCTTCAAAAAGGTCTTGGGGGCTCTTCTGCTTTCGGCCAGTGGCGAGGACATTGAAGCGGGTGTTCGCGAAGTGCGGTTGGCGATTCTGCAAGTGTTCGTTTTGGCGTTTGCCATAACCGTCATGCTGTCAATTTATCTGGCCGCGACCATTGCACGGCCGATCCGTCGGTTGGCCGAAGTTGCCGATGTCGTTCGCCGGGGACCGACTCGACGTGTCCAAATTCCTGATTTCACGTCTCGGCGGGATGAAATCGGTGAGCTTTCCGGGGCGTTGGGCGATATGACCGCAGCCCTGTACGACAGGATCGAAGCGATCGAGGCGTTTGCTGCCGACGTCGCACACGAAGTGAGAAACCCCATCACCAGCATCAGCAGCGCCGTGGAGTTGCTGGCGCAGGGAGGTGATCCTGAGCGACAGGTTAAGCTGACAACCATCATTCAGGAGGATGTCGCGAGGCTGGATCGATTGATCGGTGACATTGCGGACGCCTCTCGCGTCGATGCTGAACTCGCCCGGGCAGAGATTGAGGCCGTGGATCTCACGCAGCTGATTCGGGTGCTCGTGGGTATCCAGCGGGAAACCGGGAGTGGGGCGTCACCCAAGATCGATGTCGACGTCGGAAACGATGTTGCGCTCGTCGTTGAGGGTATCGAGGGGCGCCTTGGACAAGTCATGCGAAACCTGCTCGCCAACGCGGTCACTTTCAGTCCAAAGGATGGACGCATTCAGATTCGCGTTTCGCGGGCTGAGGGCCGTGCACGGATTACCGTGGAAGATGACGGTCCTGGAATTCCCGAAGGTATGTGCGAAGCCATATTCGAACGGTTCTACACCGAGCGCCCGGAGAGCGAGGCATTCGGCGGGCATTCCGGTTTGGGTCTCAGTATCTCAAGGCAGATTGTGGCGGCTCACGGCGGGAGTATTCGCGCCGAAAACCGTCCAAACGAATCAGGTAAGGTTGTGGGTGCGCGATTCATTGTCGATCTTCCTTTGCCGGACTGAAACCAGCGCGTTGACTTCAATGACGTGGGCACACACCCTTATTTGCCTGAACGCGAACTGCGTTCGCGGTCAGCGAGGAACTTTGCCCCAGCCCGTGCACGCATCGGTGATTTGCGAGAGAGGAGCTGCATTCCCGTGAGCCAAACCGTGGTGAGTGGAGGGGAGAATGGCCCGAAGGAGCCTGTCCCCGTCATCTTGGTGACCGGCATGTCCGGGGCCGGAAAGTCGACGGCCTTGAAGGTTCTCGAGGATCTTGGATACGAAGCCATCGACAATCTTCCGCTTTACCTGCTGAGCAGGTTGCTGGCTCCCAAGGAAGATGGGTTGTCCGCCACGCCTCTCGATGCCGTTGCCGTGGATGTCGACATCCGAACGCGCGATTTCGACGCGGATGCCTTTCTTTCTGAGATCACGCCGCTGACTGCGCGTGATGATTTGGCGCTCAAGCTTCTGTTTCTCGAGTGTGATGACAGCGTTCTCCGGCGGCGATTCACTGAAACGCGCCGGCGCCATCCTCTTGCCAGTGACCGCCCGGTTATCGATGGCATCGCGCACGAACGCCGGCTGATGCTGCGGCTCCGGGACAATGCCGATCTCGTCATCGATTCGTCGCATCTTTCGATTCCGGAATTCCGCCAATTAATGACTCAACATTTCGCGCTTGATGCGGGGCCCGAGATGGCGGTGTCCGTGACGTCGTTTTCGTATCGTCGTGGCCTGCCAAGGGAAGCCGACCTTGTTTTCGATGTGCGATTCCTTGCCAATCCGCACTACGTCGAGACGTTGCGTGCCGAAAGCGGGAAGGATGCGGACGTTGCCGCATATATCGAGAAAGATCCCGCCTTCGCGCACTTTTTCGACTCTTTGTCTGGAATGCTGCTCAACCTGTTGCCGCACTATGCGCGGGAAGGAAAGAGCTATCTCACTGTGGCAATCGGCTGTACGGGAGGCCGGCACCGGTCGGTTTATGTTGCGGAACGCCTGTCTCGGGAGTTGGGTTCTCATGGTCAGGTGGTATCCCTACATCACCGGGATATGGCCTTCGAAGGTGAATGACGCTTTCGTCTGAAGGTTTAGGGGCCTTCCAGATCATGTCACCCTGAATCGCTTTGTTTACGATTGGATGGGTGGAGTGATATAGACCCCCGATGTTAATCCGAGGGCTGGGCTGCTGAATATGGCGCCGGCCCCTTCTTTACGTCTTCAAGGAATACTCAATGTCCGATTACAAGGTCGCCGACATCTCTCTGGCTGATTGGGGTCGTCGCGAGATAACGATCGCCGAAACCGAAATGCCGGGTCTCATGTCGCTGCGGGAGGAATACTCCGATAAGAAGCCGCTTCAAGGCGCGCGCATTGCCGGATGCCTCCACATGACGCTGGAAACAGCGGTATTGATCGAAACGCTTATTGCGCTTGGGGCCGAAGTCCGCTGGAGTTCGTGCAACATCTATTCAACGCAAGACCAGGCGGCGGCGGCTGTCGCAGCCGTAGGCGTCCCGGTTTTCGCCTGGAAGGGCGAAACACTCGAGGAATACGATTGGTGTGTTGATCAGACGATCGAAGGGCCTGACGGCTGGCGCCCCAACATGCTGCTTGATGATGGCGGCGATCTGACACAGATCATGCACGACAAATATCCCGAGTTGCTCAAGGATGTCCGCGGTCTGTCGGAAGAGACGAGCACCGGCGTGCTCCGCCTCTATCAGATGGAGAAGGCGGGCCAGCTTCTGGTTCCGGCGTTCAACGTCAACGATTCGGTGACCAAGTCGAAGTTCGACAACCTTTATGGCTCGCGCGAAAGTCTCATCGACGGGATCAAGCAGGCCACCGGTGTCATGCTCGCCGGCAAGCTGGCCGTCGTGTGCGGTTTTGGCGAAGTCGGAAAGGGTTCAGCGGCCAGCCTGCGAGGTCAGGGTGCCCGTGTCGTCGTCACCGAGATCGATCCCATCTGCGCGCTTCAAGCATCGATGGAAGGTTATGAAGTGACCACCATGGAGGACGCGGCGTCGCGCGGTGATATTTTCGTAACTGCCACCGGCAACATGGACGTCATTACGCTCGACCATATGCGGGAAATGAGGGATCGCGCCATCGTCTGCAACATCGGCCATTTCGATTCCGAAATCCAGATTGCCTCGCTGCAGAACTACCAGTGGCACGAAGTGAAGCCTCAGGTCGACGAGGTGGAATTTCCCGATGGCAAGCGCATCATCGTCTTGGCCAAGGGCCGGTTGGTGAACCTGGGTTGTGCCACGGGGCATCCAAGCTTTGTCATGAGTGCGTCGTTTACCAATCAGGTCATGGCGCAGTTGGAGCTCTGGAATAACGCGGATAGTTACGAAAATAAGGTCTATGTGCTGCCCAAGCATCTTGATGAGCGGGTTGCACACCTGCACCTGGACAAGCTTGGGGTGCGGCTCTCGCGTCTTACGGAAGAGCAGTCCGAGTATCTGGGCATTCCGACCGAAGGACCTTACAAACCGGATCATTACCGCTACTAAACCCGACTCCCACTGAAGAGACTTTGGCTGCATGCCACAGGATTGAGTAACATGCGGCCGAAATTCGGTCGCGTGATTTGGGCTCGGTCGACGCAGTCGGGTGAAGTTCGTGAAGCAATTGAATAGTCTCGCCCGCCAAATTGGGCGTGCCGCTGTTATCTGCCTCGGAATTGCGCTTGTGGTTCGGGCAGCCGAGGCGGCAGAGGCATCCGCGACGAAGTCAGCCGCGCTAGGTGCCGTGGTCGTGGCTATTTCAATATTCATTGTTGCGTTGACGATCGCCGCGGTCATCGTGTTGTGGCTGATGCGCCGGCGCCGCCCGGCAACTACGGCGGAACGTCGACCGGATGAATGCTGTGTTGCAGGCTGCGCCGATGGCGCACGCTCTACTCAATCCGAAGTCCTTGAACCTGGTGCCGTCGCCACAGCTCATGTCGCTGTTCGGAGGGCAAGCCGATGCTGGGCTGCCGGATGATGTATTTACCCTCTTTCAAGCTGATCACGCAGTGGCGCTCCAACAGGCTTGCAGGCAGCTTGTGGAAGGCTCGACCGAAATTCGGTTGCAAGTGACCATGGTACATGGCGGTCGAACGTTCAGCGTGATGGGTTCCACAAACAAGGCAGATGATGGTCGACCAATCGTCTGGTTCTGTGAGTCGTCGGGAGAGCGTTCTGCACTGACCGCGGCCGAAGAGACCGGCCGTGCGAATGAAATTGACCGGGACCGGCTATCACAGATTCTCGACAATCTGCCCATGCCGGTGTGGCTGCGGAATTCGGACCTGTCACTTGCCTGGGTCAACGAGGCTCATCGCGTGGCCGTCGAGGCTGGGGCTGATGCCTCTCCATCGGAACAGGACATGGAATTGGTCCCGGGACTCGCCGCAGAGGAGGCCCAATCTTTGTCGCGGCGGGCTGTCGAGTTACAGGAACCACAAGCGGAGCACCGGCGGTTTGTGGTCGGCGGTGACCGCAAGTCATTTGAGTTGGTGGAAATGCCGCTTGAGACCGGTGAAGTGGTTGGATTCGCCCATGACATTACGGCGCGCGACAATGCGGTTGGCGAGCTGGAAAGGTTCTCCGAGGCGAATGTTGAAATGTTCAACCATCTGCAGAGCGCGGTTGCAATATTTGACGCAGAGAAGCAGTTGACGTTTTACAACGACGCTTTCGTCCGCCTCTGGGAATTCGATGAAGCGTGGCTCGGTGTCCATCGGGGACACAACGAAATACTTGAATATTTGCGTCAGCGCAGGCGACTGCCGGAGCAGATAGATTTTCAGGCGTATAAGAACGCGGTACTTGATCAGTACACCGCATTTCTGGAGCCACATGAATAGATGGAGGTTCTTCCTGACGGCACCATGATCAGAAGCGCGCTGTCTCCCTACCCGCTTGGGGGACTGATGATCATCTATGACGATGTAACAGACCGCTTGGAACTCGAGCAGGCACGGAACACGACGCAGGCCGTGCGGCAAGCCATACTCGATCATCTCCTGGAAGGACTTGCCGTCTTCGGAAGCGATGGGCGCCTGAAACTGTTCAATGCGGAATTCGGCGGCATATGGGATCTTTCGGAAGACTTCCTGAATTCCGAACCCCATGTCGGCGACGTGATCGAATCGTGCCGCGAATTGATATTCAACGCATCGCTTCAGGCATCGGATTGGCTCACCCTCAAGGACCGCATCATCGAGAATGCGCTCGAGCGCGATTCACGGGTGAGCCGTCTTCACCTAACTGACGGAAGATCGATTCGATGTTCGAGTGTTCCTCTTCCTGACGGCGCGATGCTCTATACCTATGTCGTGGCAGATCAACTTTCCTCGGGAGTTGACGCCGTCGAGGCAAGCGAGATGAAGCGTGAGATGTCCCGCTCTCCCGCTCAACGCACTTGACCCCTAAATCGTTTCCGCATTTGCATCGTCGGACAGATTTTACTCGCATGCTTGGTTATGACGCCTGATATTGAGAACCAGTTGAGGCTATCGGATATTTCCGAGACCGAGCGCTTGGCCCGCCGGATATCGAAAGCCGCCGCGCCTGGCGACGCGATTTTCCTCACGGGAGATTTGGGGTCCGGGAAAACGACATTTGCCCGTGCGTTCATTCGTGGGCGTGCCGTGCGCTTCGGAATCGAGATTGGAGACGTTCCCAGTCCGACCTTCACGCTGGTTCAGCTCTACGAAATGCCGTACGGCAATATCTGGCACTTTGATCTGTACAGGTTGGAACATCCACGCGATGCAATAGAGCTCGGCATAGAGGATGCCTCTCGCGACGGAATTTGTCTCATCGAATGGCCCGACCGGCTTCCGCCACTCACGTTTGCCGCCCGCCTTGATTTGACGTTCGAATTCGGTGGCCCCGAAGACGAGCGGCGCGTCAAGATCGCGGGAGACAGATCATGGCGCGATCGCGTCGTGGAAGTCCTCCAAGATGAGTGATCGCCAACAAGGGATTGACGACTTCCTGGTACGGGCTGGATGGGCCGATGCCGAACGGGTACCTCTCGCAGGCGACGCGTCGTTCCGCCGGTACGATCGCGTGCGTGACGGCGAGCGCGGTGCCGTGCTGATGAACGCGCCGCCGCCCCATGAAGATGTGCGCCCCTTTATTGCGATCGACCGGCACTTGCGGAATCTTGGATATTCGGCGCCGGAAATCTTCGCAGAAGATGTATCGCTCGGCACGTTGCTACTGGAGGATTTCGGTGATGACCTGTTCACCAGAGTTCTCGATTCTGGCGGGAGTGAATTGGAACTCTATCGTCACGCTGTCGACTTATTGATCGATTTGCTGCACAGAGATCTACCGCCCGCCATTCCGGACTACGACATTCCGACATTGCTCGGCGAAGTCGCATTGTTTGTCGATTGGTATCTTCCGACTGTCAGACGACAGCCGGTCACGTCGACCGAACGAGATGGATTTTTTTCGGCGTGGCAAGAGGTGCTGCCGCTAGCGGACATGGGGCCGCCAGTGCTGGTACTCAGGGATTATCATGTGGACAATCTGGTGTGGTTGGAGCGCCGCACAGGCATTTCCCGAGTTGGATTGCTCGATTTCCAGGACGCGCTCGTGGGGTCCTGCATGTACGATCTCGTGTCGTTGCTGGAGGACGCAAGACGCGATCTCCCGCCGGTGCTGGTTAAGGACATGTTCGAACGGTTCATATCAGGAACGGGACTTGACCCTGCCGCCGCGGCGACCGCCTACGCTGTTCTGGGAACGCAACGCAATACCAAGATCATCGGCATTTTCACGAGACTTTGGCAAAGGGACGGGAAAATCGATTATCTCCCGCACATTTCCCGTGTCTGGAGCTTGTTGGAAGCCGGTCTCGAACATCCCGTGTTGATGCCGTTGCGCGATTGGTTCGATGCTCATGTGCCGTCGCAATTGCGGGGAACTTCGATTACGAGCAGCATGGCACCTTCATGACGTTGTCAGCTTCACCCTTGTCGGATACCGCCATGGTTTTGGCGGCTGGTCTCGGCACCCGGATGCGGGACCTCACGCTGGAGCGTCCCAAGCCGCTGATCGAAGTTTGCGGTACCCCGCTTATCGATGGGGTGCTGGATCGATTGAGCGCGGCGGGTGTCGCAAAGGCTGTCGTGAACGTTCATCACCATGCAGACATGTTGCGGGGACATTTGGCGCCCCGCCGGGAACCCGAGATTACGATATCCGATGAAACCGACGCATTGCTGGATACCGGCGGCGGCGTTGCGCGTGCGTTGAATCGTTTTGGAAGATCTCCATTTTTCGTCATCAATGCCGATGTCTTATGGCTCGACGGACGTACCGGTGCATTGTCGCGTCTGGCACAACGCTGGCATGGTGGCGAAATGGATGCCTTGCTTCTGATGTCGTTCACAGTCGATGCCATTGGCTATGCGGGCCTAGGTGACTTCATGATGAGCGACGACGGGCGCCTGTCGAGGCGGGAGGAGAAATGTGTTTCACCGTTCGTATTTTCGGGAATCCAGGTCCTGCATCCACGCCTGTTCGATGCCGCGCCAAATGGCGCGTTCTCCTTGAATCGTCTTTACGACAAGGCAGAATCAGAGGGCAGATTGTTTGGCCTGATTCATGAAGGCACGTGGATGCACGTGGGTACCCCCGAGGGCGTGGCGGCGGCCGAAGACGTCCTCAACGGTCTCTGATCTTTCATGGCTGGGCGCAAGCTGCCGGGCGTATGTACGATCCCCGCGGGCATACAATTTACGGACGCCCTCGCCTCCGGAATTCTGGAATGCTACGGCGACGATCCATTTGATCTCGGGAGCATCCTCGTCCTCCTGCCCACGCGACGGGCGTGCCGCACGCTTCGGGAATCCTTTCTCCGTGCCCGGGATGGCCAACCGCTACTGCTCCCGGATATCCGGCCCATTGCCGATGTCGACGAGGAAGAGATATCGCTGTACGGGATCGGGCTGCAGCACGGTGTTGCGGAGGGGGTGACCGGCGTACCACCAGCCATTCCGGCCATGCGCCGCCAACTTCTGCTCTCCCGCCTCATTCTTCAAATGGACGCCCAGCGGCATATCGATGATGCGGACGGCATGGACCCCGCACAAGCCGTTGTGCTGGCAACCGAATTGGCCAGTTTGCTGGATCAAATACAAACCGAGCGACTGTCGTTTTCCATGCTCGAGCGGGTTGTTCCCGATCAGTTGGCGGCACACTGGCAACAGACGCTCGATTTCCTGAAGATTCTGACTGAACACTGGCCACGTGTGTTGGAGACAGAAGGCTGCATTGATCCTGCCGACCGCCGGAACCGGTTATTGGAACTGCAGGCCCAGGTCTGGGAAAAGTTTCCGCCGGCGCATCCGGTTATTGCCGCGGGTTCGACCGGTACGATTCCCGTCACAGCGGACTTATTGAAGGTTGTCGCATCCCTTCCTCAAGGCACGGTCGTGCTTCCTGGTCTGGATCAAGGGATGGATGAGGCAAGCTGGAGGGCGATCGACGAGACGCACTATCAGTTTGGCTTGCGGCGGCTGTTGCTCCATCTCGGAACTTCCCGCTTCGATGTTCCTGTGTGGGAGGGATCAGACGTCGAGGCCGATTTCAGAGAACGCAGTGAATTTCTCTCTGAAGCCATGAGGCCTGCCGAGACAACGCACGCCTGGCGTGATAGCAGCAACCCTCCAGTCTCCAACCTGACCGGTATGAACCGGGTCGATTGTCCCGGGCCGGAGGAGGAGGCTCGGGTCGTCGCACTGGTGATGCGGGAGGTACTTGAAACACCGGGACGCACGGCGGCGCTGGTGACACCCGATCGGGCCCTGGCCCGGCGCGTGGCTGCTGAGGTCCGCCGCTGGCATATCGAGATCGATGATTCCGCGGGCCAGCCTCTCGGGGAGACGCCAGCCGGTACATTCTTTCGCCTGGTGGCTCAAGTGGCGGCAGAGCGACTCGCGCCCGTCCCGTTGCTCGCCACGCTCAAGCATCCGTTTGCGGCCGGCGGTATGGCGAGCGATGAATTCCGCCGGACCGTGCGAGCCCTTGAGCTCGCCGTGCTTCGAGGGCCGCGTCCCGCGCGTGATATCGACGGGCTGGCGGCCGCCGTCAAGTTGTCGGATGCCGGTGAGAAACTTGCCTCGTTTGTGGATGGATTGGACTCCAGGCTCTCGTCATTCCTGGATATGTCGCAGCAAAACTCCGTTCCGCTCGTGGGATTACTGCGGACTCACGTGGCGGCCTGTGAGGCTCTGGCCGCTGATGAGAATGGAAATGGCACCGCGACGATGTGGGGGGATGACGCAGGGGCCGAACTGGCCACCTTCATTGACGAGCTTCATCGGGCTGCCAGCGGGATGGCACCTATTTCCGGCACGGAGTACGCCGCTCTCCTGACCCGACTGCTTGGCGGGCGTGTGGTTCGTCCACGCTGGGGCCTTCATCCAAGGCTCCATATCTGGGGATTGCTCGAGGCGCGCCTTCAGCACGCTGACGTGATGATCCTGGGTGGTCTCAACGAGGGGTCCTGGCCGCCCGAAGCCAAATCGGACCCCTGGTTGAGCCGCCCGATGCGGGAAGCCGTCGGCTTGCCCACTCCCGAGCGGCGGATCGGATTGACGGCCCATGATTTCGTGCAGGCAATAAGTGCGCGAACTGTATTCCTGACGCGCTCCGATAAGATTGAGGGAACGCCCACTGTCCCCTCGCGTTGGCTGTTGCGGATCGACACACTCCTCGCCAAGTTCGACGAAAAGTTGACCTCAAAGCAACCTTGGCTGGCGTGGCAGGAACTCCTGGATCGCCCGGACTCAGCCCCAAGGCCCGTAGCCCCGCCAGAACCCCGGCCGCCAATCGCCGCGCGGCCACGCCGTCTCGCTGTGACCGATATCGAAACCTGGGTGCGGGACCCATACGCATTGTTTGCTCGGCGTATTCTGCGGTTGCGCTCCCTCGATCCGATTGATGCTGATCCCGGAGTCATGGAGCGGGGAATCTTCATTCATCGCGCGCTGGAGGAATTTGTGGCCGCGCATGGCAGCCAGATTCCCGCGGACGCCGTAGAACAGCTTATCGTCCTGGGCGAGCGCACATTCGGCGCCGCCTTGGCGCAACCCGCCGTCTGGTCGTTCTGGTGGCCTCGGTTTGAGCGGATTGCGAAATGGTTCATTACCGAGATGCACACCTTGATCGACAGCGGCGGGACCGTGCCGGTGGCCGTCGAAGTGCGCGGCAATGTCACAATACAGGTATCCCAGCAGCCGTTTGAGCTCGTCGCGAAGGCCGATCGGATCGATCAACGAGCCGACGGGTCACTGGTCATTGTCGATTACAAAACGGGCGGGACACCGAGCCAAAAAGACATCGAATTGGGCCTGTCGCCGCAACTCTCGCTCGAGGCCTGGATCGCCCAATCGGGCGGATTTTCGGGCGTCGACCCCGGGGCGGTCTCCGAACTTGCTTATTGGCGCCTGAGCGGGGGGGCGAATCCCGGCCAGATCGTATCGGTACGAAGCGATGTGAACGCGTTAATCGAACGCGCACGTGCCGGGCTTCAGCGGCTCGTCGAAGTATTTGACGATCCGGCCACACCCTATCGGGCGATACCCCGGCCGCGACATGCCACGCGCTACGGTGATTATGACCATCTCGCCCGGGTCGCAGAGTGGTCGGCTGGCTCGGATGGCGACACATGGTGACATCCCACAGTGCCACCGACCGGCAAATATCAGCATCCGATCCGGCGGCGTCGGTCTGGGTCGCGGCATCGGCCGGCACAGGTAAAACCCGGGTCCTCACCGATCGCGTCCTGCGCCTCCTGCTGCAAGGCTCAGACCCTGGACAGGTGCTTTGCCTGACATTTACGCGAGCGGCGGCGGCTGAAATGGCCAACCGGCTCCATGGAGACCTTTCGCGCTGGGCGATCGATGATGATGCCCGGCTCGAACAAGCGCTCACCGGATTGACGGGACGGACTCCAACTGCCGACGAAATGGAACGTGCCCGGCAGTTGTTCGCCCGCGTATTGGACGCGCCTGGCGGCCTCAAAATCCAGACGATTCATGCGTTCTGCGAGTCGTTGTTGTCAAGGTTCCCCTTGGAATCAGGTATTCCACCGCATTTTTCGGTGATCGACGAACGCACGTCGGCTGAGCTGCTCAATGAGGCTCGGGATTATGTCCTCACACAAGCAAGGACCGATGGGGCGCTTGCCAAGTCTCTCCAGCACCTGACGGCCCAGGTATCGGAAGATCGGTTTGGTGAAGTTGCGCGGGAGCTGACAATCGAGCGCTCACGGTTGGAGCAGCTGTTTGACCACTACAAGCATTCTTTGCCGGCAATCTCCATTGCCATCCATCGGGTATTGGGACTCGATCCGGAAGAAGAGGAACCCTCGATTGTAGCGGCGGCGTGTGCCTTGAATGACCTTGATGTTGAGCGGCTGCGCCGGGTGGCGTCCGCCATGGGACAAGGTGGCAAGACTGATCGCCAGCACGGCGTGCTACTGAGCGATTGGCTCGGAAATCCTGATCGCCGAGCAGAATTGTTCCCGGGGTACGTTTCCGCATTCTTGACCGCGGCTGGTTCGCGGCGGGCACGATTGATTCATAAAGACGCTCTGGACCATGCGCCCGAAGATGCAGCTGAACTTTTGGCCAGTGAAGCGGACCGGCTTGAGGCTGTCGGTGTCAGAATCAAGGCAGCCCGCACCGCGAGCGACACCTTAGCCCTGCTTCATCTTGGATATGCCCTGGTGAGCACGTATGGCCGTGTCAAACAAGAACAGGCGCTGCTCGACTACGACGACCTCATCACGTGCGCCAGACAACTGCTGACCCGCCCGGGAATCGCGCCTTGGGTCCTCTACAAGCTGGACGGTGGACTCGACCACGTCCTCATCGACGAGGCCCAGGATACGAATGATGAACAGTGGCAGGTCATAGCCGCCCTGACGGATGAATTCTTCTCAGGCATGGGTGCCCGGGAAGCTGGCCGGACAGTGTTCGCCGTAGGTGACGCCAAACAATCGATCTACAGCTTCCAACGTGCAGATCCACAACTCTTTGCCGATCGGCAGGATTATTTTGGTGACCGGGTCAGTGGGGCAGGCGGACAATGGCGACCACTGGAACTGGTGCATTCTTATCGCTCGGCACCTCCTATCCTGTCGCTGGTCGACGAGGTCTTCGGGCCGCCAGAAGCGCGGGTAGGGTTGGTGTTTGACGGTGTCCAAATCGACCACATCCCGCACCGTGTTGGACAGGCGGGAGTGGTCGAATTGTGGCCCACAGACCTGCCACGTGATGTTGAGGAGGATGAGGTCTGGGAACCACCGATCCAGCAACGCCATGATGTGACTCCGAGCGTGCGGTTGGCGCGGCGCATTGCACAGCAAATCGATGACTGGCTACAACGGGGCGAGCTTTTGGAAAGCCGTGATCGACCGGTTCGTCCAGGTGACGTGATGATCCTCGTGCAACGTCGAGCCGGATTCGTTGAAGAGATGGTGCGCGCTCTCAAGCAGGTGGGTATTCCCGTGGCGGGGACGGACCGGATGATCCTCACCGAACAACTTCCGGTGATGGACCTTCTTTCTCTGGGACGGTTCTCCATCATGCCGGATGACGATCTGGCTTTGGCCGAGATCCTGAAGAGTCCTTTCTTCGGACTCGATGACGAGGAACTGCTCGACATTGCCTGGGATCGCGGACGAAAAAGCCTGTGGACCTCGTTACGCGAGCGTCGTGACCGTGCTCCTGCGTATGATGCGTCAGTCCGTGTGCTGGAAGAGATTCTGGCTGCTGCGGACTATATGCCGCCGTACGAATTCTTCGCCAACATCCTTGGGCCGGGTGGCGGTCGCCTGAAGCTTGCGTCCCGCCTCGGCGCGGAGGCCAACGATCCCATCGATGAATTTCTCGCTCTTTGTCTTCAATTCGAGCGGCTGCACGCACCCTCGCTCCAGGGATTCCTTCATTGGGTCGTGACCGGAGAGACGGAAGTGAAGCGCGATCTCGAACTGGGGCGAGACGAAGTGCGGGTGTTGACGGTGCACGGCGCCAAGGGACTGCAGGCACCGGTCGTGTTCCTCCCCGACACATGCCGCGTTTCGCGCGAATCAAACGGTATCCGTTGGATCGAGGATGGGACCAATGACCTGTCCCTTCCGCTTTGGCCGGCCCGTCGTGACCGCGAAGGCGAGGCGGCGCGACGTGCCCGGGAGGCCGCACGAATTCAGCAGGAGCAAGAATCTCGCCGCCTGCTTTACGTTGCTCTAACGCGCGCCGAAGACCGTCTCTATATCGGTGGATTCGAGGGTATCCGCGGGCGCTCTGCGGGCTGCTGGTACGATTTGATCGAGCGGGCAATGCAGGAAATCGGGCACTCGGTGGAGGGCCCAAACGACCAGGATATTTTGACATTGCGGCGCGAGCAGACGGACCCACCGGATCGGGTAGGAGCTCAGGATGCACAGGTCACGAGTAACGTGCCTCTACCCAATTGGGCGAATCGCGAAGCGCCCGCGGAACCTTCGCCGCCCCGGCCTCTCGCTCCATCCAAACCGAGCGGGCCGGAGCCTCCCGTCCATTCGCCCTTCGGCGAGGACGAGGGAGCACGATTTCGGCGAGGACGACTCATCCATCGGCTGCTCGAACTTCTGCCGGAACTGGAAATTTCGCAACGGAGCACGGCTGCGATGGAGCTTCTTTCCAATCCACTGTACGAACTTGAACCGGATGCTCGCCAAGAGATTATTGACGTGACCCTGAATGTCTTGGACGACCCGGAGTTTGCGCCCCTGTTCGGGCCGGGCAGCAGGGCCGAAGTGGCAATTGCGGGCGTTGAGGGAGACCATGTCATCAGCGGACAGATTGACCGCCTGCTGGTCTTAGAGGACAGCGTTCTGATCGTCGATTACAAATCTGATCGTCCAGCCCCTCGAACTGCCGACGATGTGACCCAAGCCTACGTCCAACAGTTGGCAGTCTATCGCGCGACGCTTAAGAAGATTTATCCCACCCGATCAATACGTTGTGCGTTGCTGTGGACGGACGGTCCCATGATGATGGAAATAGAGCCTGAGATCTTGGCAGCGTATACGCCTTGACGCTCGGCAGCGGCAACCGTACATAACTGGTCTTGAGTTGCGGCGCGCCGCACCAGTCGCCCATCAACCAACGCCGGAGAGCGCAATGACCGTTAGCCATATCACCGACGACTCCTTCGAGACCGACGTTATCGGGGCCGAGCAGCCCGTGCTCGTGGACTATTGGGCGGAATGGTGCGGGCCGTGCCGTCAGATTGCACCGGCTTTGGAAGAAATCGCTGCTGAAATGGGCGGACGGGTCACGGTGGCGAAGCTCAACATCGACGAAAATCCGATGACGCCGACCAAGTTCGGTGTTCGCGGCATCCCCACATTGATGCTGTTCAAGGGGGGTGAAGTCGCGGCAACCAAGGTCGGCGCTCTTCCCAAAGGCAAGCTGGTGGAGTGGTTGGAAGGAGAGCTCTAGTCGATTTGCTCTGGCCGGTCAGCCCAAATATTCGTCAGCTATGCCGTGCCAGAATTTGGCCGGCAAGGTAAAGAGAACCACAAATCAGTACGCGGGCGGGCGCCTTTTGGCTCCTTTGAACGATCAATTTGATCGCTGTCTCGACGGAGTCGGTGGGTCGGGCATCATGACCAGCTTGACGGGCCGCCCGGGCCACATCTTCACCAGAACGGCTTGCCGACTCACCTGAAATAGCAATTCCGTAGACGCCATCGACCAGCCGGTTCTTCGCGAACGGCTCGAAGAATGCTGACACGTCCTTGGTGTTGAGCATTCCAGATATCAGGTAGACCGGATGATCTGCGTCTTCAGAGTCGCGCCAGGCAGAGAGCGCGTTCGCGAGGGCGAGCCCGGCGGCTGCGTTGTGGCCGCCGTCGAGCCACAACTCAGTCCCCTCGGGCAACAGGTCGCATAAGGGACCCCGCTCGATGTGTTGCAGGCGGCCCGGCCAGCGCGCCGAATGCAGGCCGTCGCAGAGGTTGTCTTCGCTGATATCGAAGCCCGGCAAAGACAGCAGTGTCACAGCGGCGGTCATGGCATTGACGACTTGATGTGGGCCAGGGAGCGATGGATGAGGAAGGTTCAATTGGCGCGTGCCCAAACATAGAGAGATTTGGCCCCCGTCCTGCAGTTGATAGTCCCACTCCACGCCATGCCTCAGCAGAGGGGCGCCGACTGTGTCCGCCTGCGCGACGATGGGTTCAAGCGCCACCGTGTCCTGTGGTGCCACGACGGCCGGAATCCCCTTCTTTAGAATGCCCGCCTTTTCAGCGGCAATTCCGGCCAATTTGTTCCCCAGAAATTGCGTGTGATCGATCGAGACGGGCGTGATGACTGAAATTGCAGGAGTCTCGACAACATTTGTGGCATCGAGCCGTCCTCCAAGCCCGACTTCGAGCAACAGGATGTCTGCGGGATGGCGCGCGAATGCCAGCATGGCGGCCGCGGTGGTGATCTCAAAAAACGTGATCGGCGCCTTACCATTTGCGGTTTCGCAAGCAGCCAGAGTCTCGTTGAGTTCGGACTCGCCAATCGGAAGCGTGTTGCCGTCACCCTGCGACAGGCGGATGCGTTCGTGAAAATTGACGAGGTGAGGGGACACGTACGTGTGGACGCTGTGTCCGGCGGCCTGCAGTGTCGCTTCCAGAAATGCGACAACCGAGCCCTTGCCGTTGGTGCCCGCAACATGCACGACCGGCGGTAGTCGAGTCTGCGGATCATCGAGCGCGGCGAGCAGGTGCTCGATTCGCCCGAGCGAGAGGTCGATTCTCTTGGGATGGAGTTTCCCCAGCCGCTCGAGGATGACGCTACTGCCTTGGGGCTGAACCTCCATCTCCTGTCTCCACGGTCTCGCTGACGGGTACGTCGGGTGGCATGTCCGTCGACAGGTCCTGCAGTTGAGCAATATCGGGCTGGTCCACGCTGTCATCAGCCGGCGTCGGAAGGGCGCCCGCACTCTCGACGTTGGACAGAAGCGCCAGCAGGTGTGTCAACGTTGCGCGTAAATCCCGGCGATGAACCACCAAATCGAGCGTGCCGTGTTCGAGCAGATACTCTGCCCGTTGAAATCCCTCGGGCAGACTTTCTCGAATCGTGTTCTCGATGACGCGTGGTCCGGCAAAGCCGATCAGCGCGCCGGGTTCCGCGATAGAAATGTCTCCAAGCATGGCGTAGGAGGCAGTGACACCACCCGTGGTCGGGTCGGTCAATATCGAGATGTAAGGGAGGCCGGCCTCGCGAACGTCATCCACTGCGATCGCAGATCTCGGCATCTGCATCAAGGAGAGAATTCCCTCCTGCATCCGGGCACCGCCGGCTGCTGAGATCACGATCAGCGGAGCGCCACGGGAAACGGCTTCCTCAGCCGACTTGATCAGTGCCTCCCCGACGGCGAGTCCCATCGATCCGCCCATAAATCCAAAATTCTGAGCCGCGATCACCGCTTCCACGCCACCAAGCCGGCCTACCGTAACAACCATCGCTTCCTGCTCATCCGTTTTCGCCCGGCTTTCCTTCAGCCGGTCGGAATATTTTTTGGAGTCCCGGAACTTGAGAGGATCAACGACGACTTCGGGCACGGCGATACGGTCATAGAGGCCGTCATCGAACAACTGGGCGAGACGTTCGTTGGGTGACAGGCGAAAATGGTAGTCGCATTGGGGGCAAACCCGGTGATTGGCCTGTAGATCCCGATGGAACACCATCTGGCCGCAACTGGGGCATTTCTCCCACAAATTTTCCGGTGTTTCCCGTTTGCTGACGAGTGCGCGGAGTTTCGGTCGGACGAAATTCGTGAGCCAATTCACGATCTTGTCTCCGGCTCACGGGCATTGTGTACGCCATCGGCAAGGCCTTGAACTTGGGACAGGAGCGCGTCGACTAATCCACTTTTGGCCTTGCCCGTATCGTCTAGGTTCTCGGCAATTGTGTTCACCAGGGCTGAGCCGATGACGGCGCCATCCGCGGCGCGGCCGATGGTGGCAGCTTGCTCCGGTGTCTTGATGCCGAAGCCGACCGCGACGGGCAGCGACGTGTTGCGCTTGAGGCGTTCCACGGCACCGGTGACCAAGGACAGGTCGGGAATGGCGGCACCCGTAATGCCCGTTATCGAGACGTAATAAACGAACCCTGACGTGTTGCTAAGCACACGTGGCAGCCGTTCATCATCGGTCGTCGGCGTGGCCAGGCGGATGAAACTCAATCCGGCGTCAAGCGCCGGCAAACACAACTCTGCGTCTTCTTCCGGGGGCAAGTCGACGATGATCATGCCATCGACACCGGCATCTTTTGCCTCATCGAGAAATTTCTGTGGGCCGAATGTGTAGATCGGGTTGTAGTAACCCATCAAGATGAGCGGTGTGTCCGAGTCCGTCTTGCGGAACTGGTGCACCAAACCGAGCGTGCGCTTGAGCGTGACTCCGGCTTTGAGTGCCCGCAGTCCCGAGACCTGAATCGCGGGGCCGTCAGCCATGGGATCGGTGAACGGAAAACCAAGCTCGATGATGTCCGCACCTACTGCGGGAAGTGCTTGGAGAATGGCCGATGCCGTATCGAAGTCGGGATCCCCGGCCATGACATAGGTCACCAGCCCCGCGCGATTTTGGTCAGCGAGCTGGGAAAACCGGCGTTCGATCCGAGCTTTGCCACCGAGGTCGCTCACATTCCCACTCCCAAAGCGTCGGCCACCGTGAATATATCCTTGTCGCCTCGGCCGCACATGTTCATGAGGATGATATGGTCCGGCCCGTATGTCGGCGCAATTTTCATCACGTGAGCAAGGGCGTGCGCAGGTTCGAGCGCAGGAATGATTCCTTCGATCTTGCTGCACAACTGGAACCCTTCAAGGGCATCGTCATCGGTGATCGGTACGTAGCTCACGCGGCCCGCGTCTTTAAGCCATGAATGCTCCGGCCCGATACCGGGGTAATCGAGTCCCGCCGAAATTGAATGTGCCTCAATGATCTGACCATCATCATCCTGCAGGAGATATGTTCGATTACCGTGAAGAACGCCAGGCCGTCCCGCTGTGAGGCTGGCGGCATGCTCTCCCGTGTCGATCCCTTTTCCGGCCGCTTCCACGCCAATCATTTCGATTCCCTCGTCGTCCAGGAAAGGATGGAACAATCCCATGGCGTTGGAGCCGCCGCCAACGCAGGCAATCAGCGTATCCGGAAGCCGACCTTCGGCGGCTTGCATTTGCTCTCGGGCTTCATTGCCTATGACAGATTGGAAATCGCGGACCATTTCCGGGTAGGGATGAGGACCGGCAACGGTGCCGATGATGTAGAACGTTGACTCCACGTTGGTGACCCAATCACGCAAGGCTTCGTTCATCGCGTCCTTGAGCGTGCGGGATCCGGAGGTGACGGGGATGACTTCGGCGCCCAGAAATTTCATCCGGAACACGTTCGGCTGCTGACGTTCGATGTCGACGGCACCCATATAGACCGTGCAGGGGAACCCAAATCGTGCAGCCACTGTCGCCGCCGCGACTCCATGCTGGCCGGCCCCGGTTTCGGCAATGATCCGGGTTTTGCCCATGCGGCGCGCAAGCAGAATTTGGCCGATACAGTTGTTGATCTTGTGGGAACCCGTGTGGTTGAGCTCATCTCTCTTGAAATAAATACGGGCGCCGCCGAGGTGCTCGGTGAGGCGCTCTGCAAAGTAGAGAGGACTCGGACGTCCAGCGTAGTGGGTGTTGAAATATGCGAGCTCGGCCTCGAACTCCGGATCGTCTTTGGCCGTGTTGTAAGCTGACTCCAGCTCCAAAATCAGCGGCATCAATGTCTCGGCGACGAAGCGGCCTCCATATATGCCAAAGCGCCCTTCATCATCAGGGCCGGCCCGATAGGTATTGGGTATCTCAGAAGCGCTCGTCATCGACCCATTCCGTCAGAGTGTTTTGATCGCGTTCAGGAAATTCGCGATCATCGAGGGGCTTTTGAATCCTGGCTGGTCCTCCACGCCCGAAGAAACATCCACCGCTGTCGCGCCGCTGATGGAGATGGCCTCGACAACGTTTCCAATATTGAGTCCGCCGGACAGCATCCATGGCTTTTCCCATGACCGGCCTTCGAGCAGGTGCCAGTCGAACGCCAACGCATTGCCACCAGGCAGGGCGCCGGTCATGTCTTTGGGAGGTTTGGCGTCAAACAGCAACCAATCGGCAGAGTCATCATATGCTTTTGCCGCTTCGACGTCGGCGGCAGTTTCCACCTTGATGGCCTTCATAGTCTTACGGCCAAACACTTCACCAAGCTCGCGAACACGATCCGGCGATTCACTGCCGTGAAGCTGGAGCATGTCCAGTTCGACCGACTCGAGACTCTCGGAGATGACGTCATCTGACGCATCAACGAACAGACCGACGGATGTGACAGACGACGGCAAGGCGCGAATGAGATCGGCGGCTTGCTCTGGCGGGACGTAACGCGGGGAAGGCGGATAGAACACAATGCCGATGAAGTCAGCGCCGCCCGACACCGCGGCGGCGACAGATTCCGGCGTGTTGAGGCCGCAAATTTTTGCACTGACTGTCATCTTCTAACTTTATGCACCCATGGATCGGAGGGGCAGTTTCTGTCCTGGTCATCGTTTCCGGCATGCACCGTCCCCCACCTGCCGCGGCAAATGACCGTGCGCGCCCCAAGAACGAAATTCATAGCTCCCGGCGCAAAATCGGCGAGCGATAATAGCATGAAAAAAGCGTCCGTCATTGAGCCCTTTGCGGCCCGCTAGAGCAGATCGGGTTTAAATGGAATCATTATGTGATCCCATTTGGGCGCGTGAATCTGCTCTACCACATTTGCTCTAGCCAATCATTTCTCCGGGTGACTCTGCCCGATCTTGCGCTCGCTGGACTATCGGTGAGGCCAGGGTCTTTATTGGCACCTCTGCCGTGGGCACCGTAGCGGGTTCCATTTGTTCCCGGAGTGCCGCCACTTCGGTTTCCAGCAGAGCGTTTTGCCGCCGCAATCGTCGGGCGGTTTTGCGCCATTTTCGCCCCGCCATCCACGCAGAGGAGCCTCCCACGACCAGTCCAATTAAGGCAGAAGCAAGGACCACCGCGAATACGGGCGCGGTCAATCCGAAGGGCAATGGGTCGAAGTCGATGCCGACTTCATGGCGGTTTGCCGCACCAAATGCCGCGACCACCACGAGCAATGGCAAATAGAGAAGCCAGAAAAGGACTTTCACGTTTCGGAGGTCCTTGCAGTCAGCGAGCCCACATCACCGACTATAGTTTGAAAAGCGCCAGCCTTCGCGGGGCGTTATCGATCGGAAATATCGGTATCGTTTAACCGCCCCCGCAACTCTTTTCCCGTCTTGAAGAACGGAATGTGCTTTTCGCCGACGTATACCGATTGGCCGGTCCTGGGGTTACGCGCGGTGCGCGGCTGTCGCTGTTTGACCGAAAACGTTCCGAACCCGCGCAACTCAACCCGATCACCGCGCGCCAGTGCCATAGAAATCTCATCGAATATGGTACTGACGATTCTTTCCACATCCCGCTGGTACAGATGTGGATTAAGCTCTGCGAGCCGCGCTATCAGTTCAGATTTGACCATGGGAGCCCCACGTTTGCGCCTGTCGCGCGCCCACCCATTGGCAGGTCAGCCCATCAGAATACGCTTTGAGGGTGCCAAAGTGAGATCAGCCCGTCAAGTGTAAGTCGTTCAGAAAACGTTGTTTTTCCGACTAGGCTGACGATCTTCTCGATAATTCCCTGCCCAACAGGCCGTCGATTGATCTTGAGTACGGGTAAGGACGAAGAGATATTGTGCGTCTTGCTGAGCCATTCCCGCGCCTCATGCCTTCCACCGAGTTCATCGACGAGCCCCAACTGGAGGGCTTGCCGGCCAGTGAAAATCCTGCCGTCCGACACCTGTTGGAGTCTCTCTTCAGGTAGATCGCGCCGAGCGGCAACGATGCCAATGAACCAGGCGTGCGTATCGTCAATCACGGCCTGGGTTGCGGCTCGAGATTCTTCGGTCAAGGGCTCCAGTGGCGATGGAGTATTCTTTAACGGAGACGATTTGATTGCCTCGGCTGAAATTCCGATCTTTTCCAACAGATCGGTGAATTGTGCCGTTTGGATCAGAACGCCAATTGACCCCGTCAATGAACTTTCAGCGGAAATTATGTGATCCGTCGCGGCCGCGACCAAATACGCGGCTGACGTACCCAGTGTCCGAATCACGCCGACGACAGGCTTTCTTTCTGCGACCCTGCGGATATCGTTATACAAAATCTCGCCGCCGACCGTTGTGCCGCCCGGGCTGTCAATGTTGACGATCAACGCCTTGGCGTTTCCGTCATCGGCCACCTTCCGCAGGAATTCGCTCCGGTCGTCGTCGTCAACGATCAATCCCGTGACACCAATCTCGGCGACGTGATCACGTCCGGTGACCAAGTCGATTCGAAACAATGCGATGAATGCCAGGGCAAACACTGCGACGATCGCAGCAAGGCGCCAGACCGTAAGACGCCGCTTCAGGCGCCGTCGGTCGAGAATTGAATCTGCATCGAGAGACATCGAATCACCTCTCGGGGTTTTGTCGAAATCCCGTCGTCAGACGTACCGCCCCAACCAATCCCGGCCGGGTTTCCTACTCTTTGGGCGCTTTCTCGTCTTCCGAATCAGGCGCCGTTTCGTCGGAAGGCTGTTCATCCGAGACTTCGTCGGATTCTGCTACTTCATTGGATTCTTCGGATTCCTCGGATTCTTCGGTTGCGGCCACATCCGCCTGTTCTACGATCTCTGTGTCCGCAGCCAGGTCTGCGCTGTCGTTTTCCTCAGTCTCAGAGGTGTCTTGTGCGGCTTCCGTCTCGCGGGCCCGGCTGATGGCAGCACCCAGGATATCCCCCAAGCTGGCTCCCGAGTCAGAAGATCCGTACTGGGCCATCGCCTCACGTTCGTCCGAGATCTCAAGGGCCTTAACCGATAACGTGACCTTGCGGGAATTACGGTCGACGTTCATAATTTTTGCATCCACTTTATCGCCGACAGCGAAACGTTCCGGCCTCTGTTCGGAGCGATCCCGCGAAAGGTCGGTCTTTCGGATAAAGCCCTGGAGGTCGCCGTCAAAGCTGACCTCGATGCCGCCCGTCGTGATCTGCGCGATAGTGCAGGTCACGGTGTCGCCTTTTTTGGAATTGTCGATTCCCGCAAACGGATCCTGCGACAATTGCTTGATACCAAGGCTGATGCGCTCTTTTTCGATATCGATGCTCAAAATTTTGGCGCGGATGACATCGCCCTTGTTGAACTTTCCGATTACCTCCTCGCCCGAACGGTCCCAATCCAAGTCCGAGAGGTGAACCATGCCGTCAATCTCTTCAGTTAGGCCTATGAATATGCCGAACTCGGTAATGCTCTTGATCTCCCCTTCGACTTCGCTGTCCTCGGGATGCAGAACATGGAACTCGTCCCACGGATTTTCTGTGGTTTGCTTGATGCCCAAACTGATCCGGCGCTTCACGGGATCGACGTCGAGAACCATGACTTCGACTTCTTGGCTCGTGGATACGATCTTTCCCGGGTGGACATTCTTTTTTGTCCAACTCATTTCCGAAACGTGAACCAATCCTTCGACACCTGGCTCCAGCTCCACGAAAGCACCGTAGTCCGTAATATTGGTCACGCGCCCTTTGAGCCTCATGTCGACGGGGTACTTGCCTTCGACACCATCCCACGGATCCGCCTCGAGTTGTTTCATGCCGAGACTGATTCGCTGTGTCTCCGGATTCAGCCGAACAACTTGAACTTTGAGGGTCTGCCCAATTTGCACAGCTTCGCTGGGGTGGTTGATACGCCGCCATGCCATGTCCGTTACGTGCAGAAGACCGTCCATGCCGCCGAGATCGACGAAAGCGCCATAGTCGGTGATATTCTTGACCACGCCTTCCAGCACCTGGCCTTCGTGGATGTTGGCAATCAGTTCCTGACGTTCCGCCGCGCGGGCGACTTCCAAAACGGCCCGGCGGGAGACCACGATATTGCCGCGCCGCCGGTCCATTTTAAGGATTTGAAAAGGTTGGGGCTGACCCATGAGCGGTGCGATATCCCGGACCGGGCGAACGTCAACCTGGCTACCGGGCAAAAAAGCGACGGCACCGGACAGGTCGACTGTAAAGCCTCCCTTGACCCGGCCAAATATCACGCCGCTAACGTGTTCGTCCTTGGCAAATGCGTCCTCGAGCTTCTCCCAGGCCTCCTCGCGCCGAGCCTTCTCGCGGCTGAGAACCGTCTCTCCATTCAGGTTCTCCATGCGCTCGAGATAAACTTCGACGGTTGAGCCGACGCTGATATCGGATGGCTGGCCCTGTACGGAAAATTCCTTAATCGGAACGCGCCCTTCGGACTTCAGTCCGACATCCACGACCGCCATATCGTTCTCGATGGCGATAACCGTTCCAACAACGACCGTCCCGACAAGGTCATCTCTATTACCAAATGATTCTTCGAGAAGTGCGGCGAAGCTCTCATTGATATCGGGGGTGGCTCCTGCGGTGTCGCCTGCCGTATCCGTCATTCTATCTCCTGTTGTGCGATCCTATGCCGCACCAAAAGAACAGCATAGAACAGCCACTCCGCCGTCTCGCCGACGGTAGTCAACAGGGACTACCGCAAGGACGTCCAACGGCAGGCGCATGCGCCATGCACAAAGCTCAGTCGCTTGACCCCGAAATATATACTTTCAGGGCAGCGAAGGCTGCGTCTATAGACAAATTCGTCGTGTCTAGCAAGTGCGCGTCGGCGGCCGGTTTCAACGGGGAAGTGGCGCGTTCGGTGTCTCGTGCGTCGCGCTCACGCGTTGCCGCGAGCACCTTTTGCTCGTCTTCAGCCTCACCTTTCTCGCGCAGTTCGAGGAATCGTCGGTGGGCCCGGGCTTCCGGAGTTGCCGTTACGTAGATCTTGTAGTCGGCATCCGGACACACCACGGTGCCAATATCGCGGCCATCCAGGACTGCGCCTTGCGCATCTCCGGGAGGATCGTCGGCAAAGTCGCGTTGAAATCCGACGAGTGCCGCGCGAACGGAAGGAATGGCCGCGACTATTGACGCGGCCTCGCCAACGTCTTCTCTCCTGAGTTCTGGATCGTGGAGCTCGGTCGGCTTCAACAATTTAACGGCGTTCTCCGCGGCCACCGAATCTTGTGGATCGTCCCCGCTCCGCAGCATCTTCAGGGCGACGGCTCGATAGAGCGACCCCGTTTCCAGCCATGCAAGCGCATAGTGCTCGGCCAGCAATCTCGAGAGTGTTCCCTTGCCCGCCGCAGCGGGGCCGTCAACGGCGATAATCATTTCGCGGCCACGTTGGGCGGATGGAGTTCGGCGCCAAGTCCATTCATGGTCTCTACGAATTCCGGGAAGCTTGTGTCGATGGTGCCGGCGTCATCCACGGCCACTGGTTCCGTGGCTATCATCCCCAACTGGAGAAACGACATGGCGATCCTGTGGTCGAGGTGGCTGATAACGGTGGCGCCGCCGGGAACAGGTCCGCCTGTCCCGCTTATCGTGAAGCCGTCTTCGAATTCTTCAACGGTGATGCCACAGGCGCGCAGACCGGCAGTCATCGCCGAGATTCGATCGCTCTCTTTTACACGAAGCTCTCCGACACCGCGCATAACGGTCTGACCTTCCGCGACTGCGGCGAGAGCAGCCAGAATCGGATACTCATCGATCATCGTCGGCGCGCGCTCCGGCGGAACCTCGATGCCGGTGAGATGGCTGTGCTGGGCTCTCATGTCTGCGACGGGTTCACCATTTTCCATCCGCAGATTGGACATGGTGATGTTCGCGCCCATGTCTCGTACGGTCTCGAAGAATCCTGTTCTCAAGGGATTGTTGCCGACATTCTCAATCGTGATGTCGGAGTGCGGAACAGCGAGTGCCGCAGCGACCAGGAAGGCCGCCGATGACGGGTCGCCCGGTACAGTGACCGGGCGACCCGTCAATTCAGTTTCGCCCTCGATGCTGATATGGCGGAGTCCGTCAACGTCTTCCGTTATTGAAATCGCGGCGTCGAAATACGCCATCATACGTTCGGTGTGATCCCGTGAAGGTGTAGGTTCGATGACGGTCGTCCGGCCGGCTGTGTTCAGTGCGGCAAGCAGAATGGCGGATTTCACCTGGGCTGAGGGCACGGGCATCGTGTACTCGATGGGAACCGGTGTGGCGGTGCCGCGAATGGAGAGCGGCAGGAGGTTTCCGTTGCGGGCCGAGATTTCCGCACCCATGCGCTCGAGTGGAAGAATGACCCGGTTCATGGGGCGAGCGGAGAGTGACGGGTCACCGGTGAAATGAGTGGTTAGGCCCTGGGTGGCGACGACGCCCATCAGGAGTCTTGTTCCGGTCCCTGAATTTCCGAGGTCGAGAACCGACTCTGGTTCCCACAGCCCTCCGACTCCGCAGCCGTGAACGATACGTTTGTCGGGTTCGGGCGCAAGAATTTCCGCCCCGAGGTGTCGCAAGGCCGCCTCGGTCCGGGCAACGTCCTCACCTTGGGATAAGCCGGCAATTTCCGTCTCACCCACGGAAAGCGTGCCGAAAATAAGAGCGCGGTGCGAGACGGACTTGTCCCCGGGGACTCGGGTGTTGCCACTTAGGGGTTGGGCGCGGTGTGAAGCAAGGGCTGTCAATGGGGTCCCGCAGTCGGCGATGCAATCCAGGTATGGTGCGTTGACATTAGGTCAAGCGACAAAACTTTTGACAGGTTGGCTCGTTCATGGCAATTGGGACACCCTCAAATTTGATTCACCCTAGAAATTATTGATGTGATCGGGAGTCATCCGCGTGGCCAAAACTGAATGGGGCGAAAAGCGGGAATGCCCAGAGTGTGGGGCGCGCTTTTACGACCTCAAGCGCAGCCCAGCCGTTTGCCCGAAGTGCGAGACGTCATTCGTCGCGGTCGTCGAGAAGACGCCGCCGCCGCCAGAGCCCGCGCCGGTCGAGAAAGTCGCGCCCGTAGCCGCGAAACCGGACGAAGGGGACGCCGCGACGAAAAAAGATGATGATACCGATGGGCTTGGCGATATCGTTGTCGAAGGTGCGGATGATAGCGATGACGAGGACGACGATCTCATCGAAGAGGCCGCCGACCTCGATGGAGATGACGATATGTCTGACGTCCTCGACGGCGCCATAGACGAGACTAAAACGGCCGAGTAGCCGGATAGAATTTCAGGTTCGCGGAAAACGGGACTCTGCACCCGATTGCACCATCAGAGACATTTGGGGCCATAGCTCAGTTGGGAGAGCGCTTGAATGGCATTCAAGAGGTCCGGGGTTCGATTCCCCGTGGCTCCACCAAATATAGCAAGGGGTTAGCTGGAAACGGCTAGGCCCTTGTTTCGTTTAAGTGACCATTAAATGACCGCCAGGGGTCGTTTGGTTCCGGGATTTGCCCGGATTACCCGGGACATCGTGGGACGAACATTCAACTGAGGAGCTAAACCGGCGCCATGGGAGGCATGCGCGGGTTACCTGTCCGCGCCAAACCCCCACCGCTCGCCGAGCCGTTCATCGAGCACATCGAGAACATTTGCATCGGCGGCGGCTAACGTCTCGCCCGAGTGCACCGCATATGCATGTGGCGCGTCGGCGCCGTGGGGCCGCTCGCCTTTAGCCACCTCGTCGACGGCATTGAGCACCATCTGTCGGAATCTCACGACGCCGAGGTCCGTCTGTCCGAGCAACTCGCGCGTGCGGTCGGCGATGAGCCCTTGGCTGTCGGCGATGGCCGCATCCTGCTCCGAGATACCAGCGATGCCGGTGAAATGCGACGCGCACTGTAGATCGCGATCGATTAGATAGTCGTTCTCCCGGTTGCGAACTCGAATTGTGGCAGCTCGGGCGCGTCGCCGTCGCCGAGGTAAGCCCATATGACGTCGCCGAATTCACGCGTCTGCAGCGCGCGGATGGCGGCTTGCGGCTTGACCTTTTCTGCAATATCCGGCGGCGATGTCGGGATGTCGACGCAGTTGCCGTCAACGTCGAACTTCCAACCATGGTAAACGCATCGCAGGCCGCAGTCTTCATTGCGGCCGAAGAACAAGTTGGCACCGCGATGTGCGCAGTGTGGCTCGACGATACCGACGCGGCCTTCGCTGTCGCGAAATGCGATGAAATCCTCGCCGAGAAGCTTGATCTGCATGGGTGAGCAGTCCGGTTCGGCCAGCTCTCGGCTCAGTAGCGCGGGCATCCAGTAGTGCCGGAGGACCTTGCCCATCGGTGCATCTGGGCCGGTCTCGGTCAACACCGCGTTTTGTTCTGCTGTCAGCACGGCTCCACTTCTTTTCTTTCTGCCGCCCCTTTGATGTTTCGACCCTAAACAGAACCCCACGCCAAGACGACGTGCATCTCGTGGCCGCGAGGCTGCTGTACCGGGGTCGGGGGTTCGACTCCCTCTGGCTTCATCAGATAAAATGAGGGGCTAGGTCGAGTTGGCCTGCCCCTTTTTGTTGCCACGGTCTGCGCTTGCTCTAACCCAGGCGGGAAACGCGTCCTCTGGGTACCGTTGTGCCAACGCTGATAGCGGTTTGCTGAGTCGAATGATGATGACGGACATCCTTGAAAGCTGGCAAGCCCCGGTACCTGATCCGGTTGAGGCGACCTCGGGTTTGCCCAAGCGCTGTGACGTGGTCGTCATAGGCGCCGGCATTGCCGGCGCGAGCACGGCGTTTGCTTTGGCGCAAAACGGTGTGCCGACGGTTCTCTGCGAAAAGGGAATCGTGGGCGGCGAGCAATCCAGCCGTAACTGGGGCTGGGTCCGCAACATGCACCGCGACCCACGTGAGCTGCCGTTGATGATGGAGTCGATGCGGATTTGGGAAGGTCTCAATGAGGCCCTCCAGGCGGAAACGGGGTTCCGCCGCAGCGGCATCGCCTACCTGTGCGAGACGGAGAAGGACGTCGCCCGATACGAGGATTGGCTCGAGCAGGTGCACGGCTTTCAGCTCGATTCGAGGATGATCTCCCGGTCCGGGATTGAGAGCATCCTTCCCAATTACCGAGGCGATTTCCAGGAGGCCTTCTACACGGCAAGCGATGCCCGCGCCGAGCCCCAGAAGGCGGCGCCTGCGCTGGCGCGGGGCGCCCGGAACGGCGGTGCAACGGTGCTGATGAACTGCGCGGTACGGGGACTGGACCTGCAAGGCGGACGGGTCTCCGGAGTCATCACGGAGCAGGGGCGCGTGTCCTGTCGGGCGGTGGTGATTGCGGCAGGCGCCTGGTCGGGCCTGTTGTGTCGCAGCCTCGGTGTACGGTTCCCGCAGCTGAATGTCGTCGCCTCCGTGTTTCGCACCGGGGCGTTCGACGGCGGTCCGGAGACGGCGGCGTGGGGTGGCCGCTTTGCCATTCGAAAGCGTCTGGACGGCGGCTATACTGTCGCCAACGGCAATTGGAACGACGTCGATTTGGTCCCGGACAGCTTCAGGTTTATGAAGGAATTTGTTCCAGCCTTCAGAAACGAACGCGGAAAATTGCGGTTTCGTCTGGGACGCCAGTTCGTCCGCGAGGCCCGACAGCTGAAATCGTGGAATCTCGACAGCATCAGCCCCTTTGAACAGGTTCGCGTCCTCAATCCCGAGCCGTCCCGTAACGCGATGGTGTCCGCTTACACCGCACTGAAGAAAGCGTTCCCAGTATTCGAGAACACATCCATCGAGCAGTGCTGGGCTGGCACAATAGACGCGACACCGGATGCGTTGCCGGTCATTTCAGAAGTCGGTTCGTGTCCTGGACTATTTCTGATTTCCGGCTTTTCCGGACATGGATTTGGGATTGGGCCCGGCGCCGGTTTCTTGATGTCGGATCTTGTGCGGGGCGAGATGCCTCGTGTCGATCCGTCTCCATTCCGTTTTTCACGCTTCAGCGACGGGACGAAGCTCACACCGATGGCCCGGTAGGTCTAACGGATGATGAACCTCACTGTCCTCAGTGAGGTCTGGAGACGCGCATCAAGGTATATCTGTCCGCAGTCTCAACGATAACATCCACGATCTTGCCATCGCGCAGCACCGTCATGTTGACTCGGGTCCCCGCGTCTCCGGCTCCCCACACTTTTCGATACATATCTGCCAGCCCCTGTACGGGGTGATCATCGACGCGCAAAATGACGTCGAGCTGCTCCAGACCAGCCTTTTCGGCCGGTCCGTTCGAGTAAAGCCCGGCGACAATCAAATGCCCTGAACTCTCCGTCGTAAACATGCCCAGCCAGGGACGTGATTTCTGGTTGGCACGTCCAAGTGTCACCAAATCGTGATAAACGGGCTGAAGGAGATCGATCGGCACAAACATATTTCCCGGTTCGTGTTCGTCAGCTGTTCGGGTTTCCTGTACGAACAGAGATCCAATACCGATCAGCCGGCCGCCTTGGTCGATCAAGGCCGTTCCTCCCCAATTCGGATGCGGCGGGCTGGTGAAGATCGCTTCGTCGAGCAGGTATTCCCAGTACCCGGCGAATTCCCTCTTGGCCACAATCTGCGCGGCGATGGAGCCACCACCGTCGGCATGCCCCACCACCACCACGGAATCGCCTGGCATCACCGTGCTGGTGTCACCAAGTTCGAGTGGCGCAATGTCCAGCGGAGCGAGCGCACGTATCAGTCCAAATCCCGTCTCGTAATCGTAGGCAACGGTCTCACCAGAAACTTCGTCTCCATTTGCCGTTTTCAACGTGACGGCGGTCGCTTCGCTGATGAGGTAGCCGATCGTCAGGACAAGGCCATGCTCATCGATGATGACGCCGTTTCCGGCCCTTTCCGTCCCCAACGTTTGCGCAGTCATGGCATCGGCCGGAATTTCTGCGGTCAGCGAAACAACGGCGGCAGCAACCGCGTCGAGATCGAAGCTCAGGTCATCGGGATTGGAGCGCTCCAGTGTGCCCACCCCCAGTTGGATGTGGGCGATGCTATCGAGTCGATGCCCGTTGCTCCGGGTAATTTTTGCCATTTCTTTGAGAACTCCACTACAGGTTAAGAGAGCATGTTATCGCGCCGCCGCGGCGGCGGCGAGGCTGATAAGATGTACAAATTTGAAGTCTCGTGCGGCCAAAAAACTCGATCGAGAGTCCGCGCCCCCGAGCGGCATATGCTATTGATAAATCTGCGCCCGATTTAGCGCGTGGGATAATTCGTAAATCGCCATTCAAAAATTTTTAGCCAGTCAGGGATTGAATTTTCCCCGAGTGCCGCTCTAAGTCACCAATCGCATCGGAGTGGCACTCTCATGACACGAGTGCTAAAAGGAGCACCGCATTTTCAGGCGTCGCAGAGTTCGCTTATTTTTTGGACGCGGGGAGGACGAAGAAGCGCCATGACGACAATGGTTGCCATCAGAGGATTGACCAAAAGGTTCGGACACCTTTTGGCGGTGGACAACATCAGCCTCGAAGTTCCCCGCGGGGCTGTCCTCGGATTCCTTGGGCCGAACGGTTCAGGTAAGTCGACGACCATGAAAATGGTAACAGGTTTCCTCACGCCGACGTCCGGAACCGCCGAGGTGTGTGGCGTCGATGTGCTGGAGGACCCGATCCAGGCGCAGCGCCATATCGGCTACCTGCCGGAAGGTGCGCCGGCATATGGAGATATGACCCCGGAAGCCTATTTGGGTTTCATCGCAGATATTCGGCGCTTATCCGGTGTGGCTCGGCGTTCAGCTATATCTCGTGCGGTAGAGCTGACGCAGCTTGATCGCGTGCTTTATCAGCCAATTGATACTCTTTCCAAGGGATTCAAGAGGCGCGTCGGATTGGCCCAGGCATTGCTGCACGATCCCGACGTCTTGATTTTGGACGAGCCCACCGATGGTCTCGACCCGAACCAAAAATTCGAAGTGCGGACGCTCATCCAGGAAATGTCGGGGGAGAAAGTAATTATCATTTCGACCCATATTCTGGAAGAAGTAGAAGCCGTCTGTAGCCGGGCGGTGATCATTTCCGACGGACGCATCGTGGCAGACGGCACACCGGATCAACTGGAAAATCGATCGCGCTACTACAACGCCGTGTCGCTCTCGGTGGCGAGCGACAACGTCGACAAAGTCCGAAGAGCATTGAGCGAGTTGGCGGGTGTGACCGCCGTCGAGGATCGCGTGGGCCGGGGATCAGGAGCCGAACTCGTTGCCGTGCCGGCGGATGGGGGAGACATTCTTGCCGATGTCTCCCGGCTGGTTCGTGAAGGCGGGTGGGAAGTCGATCAAATCCGGCTCGAACGCGGCCATCTTGACGAGGTTTTCAGAACCATCACGACCGGCAAGGCCCCCCCGGCGGCGGGAGATGATCATGCATGATACTTGGATTATCTGCCGACGAGAGTTCAGTGGTTATTTTGCGACGCCGCTTGCCTACATCTTCATCGTCATATTCTTGGCGTCGGTCGGTGCCTTCGCCTTCTTCTTCGGAAACTTTTTCGTTCAAGGTCAGGCGAATCTCGATTCCTTCTTCTTATTCCATCCTTGGCTCTATCTGTTCCTCATCCCGGCGATCGCAATGCGCTTGTGGGCTGAAGAACGAAAATCAGGTTCCATTGAGTTACTGCTCACGCTTCCTATCACCACCCTCAGTGCCGTGGTCGGAAAATTTTTGGCGGCGTGGTCCGTTATCGGTGTCAGTTTGATACTGACGGCGCCGATCTGGATCACCATCAATTACCTCGGTTCGCCGGACAATGGTGCAATCCTGGCGGGCTACCTCGGCAGTTTCTTCATGGCGGGAGGCTATCTTGCGATCGGTGCGTTCGTGTCTGCTTTGACCCGAAATCAAGTCATCGCATTCATTATCGCAGCGGCGCTGTGCTTCGTGTTCACGGCGAGCGGTCTGGGCGTGGTGCTGGAGTTTTTCAGTGGTTGGGCGCCCCGTGCGCTATTGGATATCGTCGCGGGATTCAGCTTCCTCGAACATTTCAAGGACATCGCACGTGGCGTCATCGATTTCCGGGATGTCGTATTTTTCTCGTCGATGATCGTGTTTTTCCTGTTCGCGAACGTTGTCGCGGTTGAATACAAGAAGAGCGGATGAGCATTATGCTAGGGGGAAAACAAGTCGCCCGAGTTGGCGTTGTATCGCTGACGGGTCTTGCCATTGCGGCGATATTGTTTGTCGCCGTAAATACGCTGTTTGACGGCTCTGTGCCCGGCGCCCGGATCGATTTGACTGAGGATCGGTTGTTCACATTATCCGAGGGCACGCATGACGTTCTCGCCGCGATTGATGAGCCAATCGAACTCAACTACTTCTATTCCGAGCGCCTCGGCCGCGAACTGCCCTTCTATGCGGCCTATAGCCGGCGTGTGCGGGATCTGCTGACCGAGGTCGTGGCGGTATCGGGCGGCAAGGTCGTCCTTAACGAGCGTAATCCTCAGTCGTTTTCCGATGAAGAGGATCGGGCGGTGGCGTTGGGGGTCCAGGGAATCCCCGTGGATCAGGGTGGTGAACTCGTCTATTTCGGATTGGCGGGAGTCAATTCGGTGGATGACGTGGAGCTCATTCCATTCTTCCAGCCCGAACGCGAGAACCTTTTGGAGTACGACCTCGCGCAGATGTTCCACGCGCTGTCGAATCCCGAACCGACCGTCGTGGGGGTCATGAGTTCATTGCCCATCATGGGAGACATGCGGGCGGCCCAACAGGGCGGCGTGTCCATACCCTGGGGGATCGCACGTCAATTGCGAACCCTCTTCGATACCATCAATCTGCCGCAGTCAATGGATGAATTGCCCGCGCGCATCAACGTGATGATGGTCGTGCATCCGAACAGGCTCAGTGATCGGGTGCAGTATGAGCTCGAGCAGTTCCTGTTTCGGGGTGGCCGCGCAATATTCTTTATGGATCCCCGGTCGGAATCAGATGGAACCATCGGACCGAATGATATCTCAACGTCTGCGAACAGCATTCAGCGGTTATTTGAGAAATGGGGGATCGAAGTACCCGAAGGCCAATTGACCGGAGACCGCGCGATGGCGTGGCGGGTCAATGCCGGCACGGCGAGACGTGTCATTCCAGCAGACTATGTCGTGTGGCTCGCGGTTTCCGGTGAGAATATGGATCAGGACGATCCGGTGACGAGCCAGCTCCCGCTCCTCAATATCGCGAGTGCGGGGTATATCGTCCACAAGGAAGATTCTCCCCTGGCAATGGTGCCGTTGATCACCTCTTCAGAGAACTCCGCTCCCGTCAGTGTCGACGACGTCAGGGGAATCACTCCGGACATTTTAGGTCTGCTCGAAAAATTCAAGCCCGACGATAAGACTTACGTGGTCGGTGCCCGCCTGTCAGGGGAAGTTGAGACCGCGTTCCCCGATGGGCCACCGGATCGTGTGATAAAGAAATCGGAAGAAGAACTGAAAGAAGATCCCGACCGTCCCCAGTTGATGAAGTCTGAGGGTCCAATCAATCTCATTGTCGTCGCTGACTCGGATCTCCTAGAAGACAGATTCTGGATTCGTAAGCAAAACTTTTTTGGCCGTGAAGTGGAACAACCTATCGCGAGTAACGCAAACTTCGTGATCAACGCGGTGAGTAACCTCGGTGGTAGTGACGAACTGATTGGACTTCGCTCCCGTGGCGTTTCCCAACGTCCCTTCGACCGTGTCAACGAGTTACAGAAGCAGGCAGAGCTGCGATTTCGAGACAAGGAGCGTGAACTCCAGGACAAGTTAAAGGAACTGGAGGACAAGATCGCTCAGTTGAAAGGGGTTGAGACGAAGACGGATTCCACCACGGGGGAAATACGGGTGGAGTTGTCATTGACGTCGGAACAAACGGACGCATTGGAGACGTTGCGTCGTGAAATGGTCTCCATCCGCAAGCAACTTCGGGACGTCCAACGGGGATTGCGCGAAGACGTAGAGAATTTGGAGACCTGGCTCAAATTCGTGAACATTGGTCTTGTTCCGTTGATCGTGGCGGCCATCGCGATCGTTCTTGGCACTGTGCAAGTTGCGCGCCGGCGGCGCAGCTACACGGGCGGCTAGGAAAGGGGGCTGGTGATGCGACGCAATCGTGGACTCGCCATTTTGGCAGGCGTGACGTTGATCGCCGTGGTCGCGGCCGGATGGTCACTGAGCGAGCGCTACACCACAGCGGCACTCGAGCAGAGGGAAGGCGGCCTCGTTTTTCCAAAGCTTCAGCAGCAGGCCAGTACCATCTCATCCGTCGAAGTTACACGGGCTAAAAGCACCTGGTCTCTCGACCGCCAACCGGATGGTTGGGCAAATATGGGTGCGGGAGGATTTTCTGCGCGCCAGGCTCGAATCGAAAAGATGATCGGTGGCCTCGCGGCGCTTTCCTACTTCGAACCCAAAACAGCGCGGACTGAACTCCATTCCAAGATTCAGGTGGAAGATATTGCGGAAGGGACCAAATCCACGCGCTTAACCGTCAAAGACGACAGCGGCAAAATTCTGGCGGATGTTATCGTTGGGAAGGCAAAGACTGGAGTTGCCGGATTGGATCGCGACGGCGTCTACATTCGGCTCCCGAACGAACAGAGAGCGTGGCTGGCCGAGGGGACGCTCGATGTTCGTTACGATGCTGTCGATTGGTCCGAACGCCGCATCGTGGACATAAAATCCGACTCGATCGGTATCATGAGTGTGACGAACACGCTCGGTGAAACGGTCGAGGCTTATCGCAAGAATGCGGATGACGCGGATCTGACCATTAAAAACCTGCCCGAGAATGCGGAAATCGATAATCAGTATCAAATCGATTATATGGCGGGCCTGCTGGACAACGTCATGTTCAGCGCCGCGAAGCGCGCTGATGAAATCGACTTCGGGCAGAAAGGCGGTTTTAGCGCGACCGTCGTATCCACGGAGGGTCTCGTCGTCATGATACGCACCGCGGCACCCGAAGAGGATAGCTCAATCTGGGCACAGTTTGATGCCGACGTTGCGAAAGAGTTTGAATCGACCGAAGGTGCCAAGAAAGAGGCAGAGCGGATCAAGGCAACTTTCGCAGACTGGGCGTTTCGCCTACCGCGAGCAAAGACGGAACGACTGAAGATCCAGCTCAAGGACATTATCAAGATCAAGGACGGGACGGATCGCAAGGAAGGCTGATTCAAGTTCCTTCCTGGCATGGTCTCCGGGAGACCAGCCTGTATCTGAGACCTTAGTCCTCGGTTGTGCCAAGCGGCGGCAGCGTATTTCCCGATGCGAGCGCAGGTCCGCGGCCCGCGGACAATCCAACAATGCTTTGCCCGTCCACATTTGCGATGGGCGGCCGGAACGAGCCGAGTTCGTCCCCAAGGATAACCGCTGCCAGAGCGGCATCTTCCGTCGTGAGGTCGCGGTCAATGAGATCTCGCACCGCCGGATCTACGAGTGAATTGATCAGCCGGTTTGCACCGTCGATCTCTGGCACAATCGTGTTGGCGGCCTCTTGGAGGAACGCCTCTCTCTTATCCAGGGTTTCAATTGCCCTGAAGATCGCGTCCTCAGCTTCAGCGCCCCGTGTGGCATCCAAGACAAACAGTTCGTCGTTGAACCGGTCCTCCGCAGCAGAGGCGTTCGCGGGAAGACCGAGCTGAGATTCATTGATACCGACAGCGCGTCGAACGGCTGTATCGTCGGCCCCAAAATTGACTGAATCATCCCCGTCGACAGCATCGACGCGGGCTCGCGCCACGAACCGAGACTCGTCGAAGCCGAGGCCGGAAATGCTCAGATCTTGAGAATCTATTCTCAGGGTCCGTCCCGCGTCGGCTGTTTGTAGTGTGACACCCGAAGAACCTGGCGCGATCAGGTTGCGGCCTTCCACGCCCGCTGAGTCTACAATTTTATCGACTTGCCCGATCAATTCCGCGAAACGGGATGATATCCGCCGTCGCTCTGCGGTTGTCAGATTTCCGTCCTGAGCTCGGGCAGCCAATTCCCGCAGATCCAACAAAATATCTCGGATTCTGCTCGAGGCATTGACTGCCGACGTCACCTGGACCTCGGCGGTCCCAAGGGAATCCTTTACGAATCGGGCGCCGGCGACATTGGTGAACTGCCGCTTGACCAACTCGACAGCAGGTTCGGTCCGCCCCGAGGGCGGATCTACCCTGCCCAGCGCATTGGCGCGAACCAATCCACTGACAAGGTTTAGCTGTTGCAGGCCCGAGAGACCTGCAGCACTAACGCTGTCGACCATGCCCATCTCCCGGACCCGCTTCCCGAGCCAGACGGACTCATGGAATTGGTTCCTGCAAGTCGGGACGTTGTTGCGACCCAATCAGCCGCCGGGAGACGTAAAAAAAAACGTCCCAGCGGACTAACCGCGGACGCCTTTCTAGTCTAACTAATGCAGCGTTCTATCTGCGGGTGTACCTAGTATATGCGGATTTATAATCCTTGACCAGTATCTGCACACTGACCAAATGTGTGTAAGGGATTAGGGCTACTTACAGTCTCAGTTTCTACTTGCGATTCGTATATCCATAAGGCACACAACCCGCCCTGTTGGGCGGAGTGAGTGGAGCTCCGTTCGCCATTCGGTCGGGGAGGACAGGTATGAATTCCCAAGCTGCCATTGCCGCTGAACCAGCCACGTCAGAGGTCGAGGAAACGTGTGATTATTATGTCGAGAAGGATGGGCTGCGCTATGCCGGAACGCACCTCTTGATAGACTTGGTTGGAGCCAGTCAACTGAATGATCTGGTGGTCGTAGAGAGTGCGTTACGTCGCGCGGTGACGGCAACGGGTGCGACATTACTCAACATCGATCTACACCACTTTTCCCCCCAGGGTGGAATATCAGGAGTGGCCATCTTGGCTGAATCACATATGAGCATTCACACCTGGCCTGAGACCGGTTTTGCGGCCGTCGATATTTTCCTCTGCGGCCGGTGCGATGCCTATGAAGCGATACCCATACTCAAAGAGATATTCAACCCCGACACTGTGCAGGTTACAGAACATAAAAGGGGCTTAGTGGTTTGACGGAGTGGTTTCACGAGTCCCTCTACCCGTCCGTCCGGCAATCCCTGCGAATCGATAATGTTGTCTACCGCGGCAAGACCAAATTTCAGGATGTTTTGATATTCGAGAATGAATATCTCGGGCGGGTGCTGGTGCTCGATGATGTCGTTCAAACGACCGAAGCGGACGAGTTTTTCTATCATGAGACTTTGAGCCATGTGCCTATCGTGGGGCATGGGGCTGCGAAAGCCGTCCTCATCGTCGGTGGCGGAGATGGTGGAATGCTCGAGGAAGTATTAAAACATCCGATCGATCGTGCAGTTTTGGTCGACATTGACGGGGAAGTCGTCGAATTGTGCAGGGAGCATCTTTCTTCTATTTGCGGCGCCGCATTCGATGACCCGCGAACCGAATTGATGATCGGAGATGGCATTGAATTTGTTCAAACGACGGAGCAGCGGTTCGACGTCATTATCGTCGATTCTACGGACCCGGTGGGTCCGGGAGAGGTATTGTTCGGCAAGCCATTCTATGAGGTATGCCGCAGTATACTGCGCCAGGACGGCGTCATTGTGACGCAGAACGGGGTGCCCTTCTTTCAGGGACCCGAGTTAACGCAGACACATCGCTTTTTCAGTGCACTCTTCAAGTGGAGTGGATTTTTCCTGGTTCCCGTACCCACTTATTCGGGCGGACATATGGCATTTGGCTGGGCAAGTGACAGCAGGGATCTATCTGTGACTGATGTCTCCACGGTTCAGTCCCGTCTGGACTTGCTCTCTCTCGAAACGCGCTACTATAACGCTGATGTCCACGTCGGATCTTTTGCACTTCCGAATTGCGTTCGCGGCTTGATGTCTTAGACCTCCGGGTCCTTCGAATTCTGCAAACATCTGGAGTTATTAAGATATTTGCGACTTCCTTGAACCTCAACAAGGAACTCTTACATATAGTCTGGCGGTGCCGAAGGGGCCGCCGCAACGTGGGACGGTGCTAACGACGGACCGGCTCGCGGCAGGAGTTACGCAACGCTCGCTCATATTGAGGAGATCGTCGCATGAGCCGCATGTCTTTGTTCAATAGCCCGCTTTTGCTGGGCTTCGAGCATTTTGAACGGACAATTGATCAGGCTAATCGCACCGCGAGCGACGGTTATCCGCCATACAACATTGAAAAAACGGGTGACGACGCTCTACGCATAACACTCGCGGTGGCGGGTTTTTCTCAAGACGATTTGAGTATTGTCGTGGAAGACAGGCAGTTGGTAATTCGCGGCCGGCAGGCGAAAGACGACAATCGGAATTACATCCACCGTGGCATTGCGGCGCGCCAATTCCAGCGGGCATTTGTGCTGGCTGATGGGATCGAGGTTGATGGCGCTGAAATGAGCAACGGATTGCTGCACGTCGATGTGGTGAGGCCACAGGCCGCCAGCATTGCGCGCAAAATTGAGATTAAATCAGCGACCGACTCCGGAGTACGCGCGGCGGACCCCGGAATCACGATGGATGTCAAAGATGGGATTGGGTCGCCCGGCAGCGCGTCCGAATGACTCGACGCGGTAGAGAGCGTTTAGCACGAGAGGTAAAATGCCATGATCACCTATAACACAAACCTGACGAATCGTGCTGCGGTGGCGGCCTTCGAAACCCCATATGTCGCCTACATTAAGCAGGTCAACGTTCAGGGGCGGGATGCTTACGCAATCTTTGCGTCGGATGGAACCGAGCTAGCGGTGGTCGAAGACCGGGACGTCGCCTTTGCCGCCGCACTTCAGCACGAATATCTGCCGGTCAGCGTTCACTAAAGCGGTATCGGCACCCGTTAGGCTGCGTGTGGTGTCGTCGTTCCACTGATCAGATCAAGAATTTCTCCTGGATCTTCAGAACCGCGAATCTTCTCGCATATCGTACTGTCTCTAAGCAGGCGGGATACCCAGGCGAGGGCCTTCAAATGGTCCGCGCCGGCAGATTCTGGTGCAAGCAGCACGAAGATAAGATCTACCGGTTTGTCGTCAATGGCATCGAAATCAACCGGAGCATCCAACTTGGCAAACATCCCGCAGAGTTCTTTGACATCGTCATGTTTACCGTGCGGGATGGCAATACCATTGCCAACCCCGGTTGTGCCCAGGCGTTCGCGTTCCAATAATACCTCGAATATCGTCCGCTCCTCGACACCTGTGAGCCCGGCCGCGAAACTAGATAGTGCCTGCAGCGCTTGTTTCTTGCTGTCAGCCCTCAATTGAGGCATGACAGCTTCCGGTTTAAGCAACTCAGCGAATTCCATTCAATGTTCTCCAGTAAGAATCTCGATCAGTTAGACGGGATTCTTGGGATCGATCCAGCCGAAATTGCCGTCTTCTCGCCGGTACACGACGCTCAATCCTCCGTGCGCGCTGTTGCGGAACATGAGAACCGGAACATTTGCGAGATCTAGTCTCATCACGGCTTCACTAACGGAGACAGTTGGAATGTCTGTCGTTGATTCCGCAACGATAATAGGCTGCACATCTTCAATGTGATCGTCGTGCTCTTCTTCTGATGCGAGGATGTAGCTTGGTGCCTCGACCAACTCAACCGGCACGGACTTGCGGTGATTTCTGAGACGGCGCTTGTACCGCCGCAATCTCTTTTCGACCCGTTCCGCGGCGGCATCGAATCCGGCGTAGGCATCATTCGCCGAGGCGCCCGCCGTAATTCTGTCTTCGACGTGGCCTCTCAGCGCATCGCCAACGTCGACCTGTTTCCCGGTTACGGTAATATGCATGGATATCTCATTTGGTCCGCGCACCGGAAGTCTCTGCTTCCGGAGCCGCGAACTAATTTGCCCCGATTGCGGAGCGGCCGGGACATTAGGGTCGGGGATCGTTCCCTGTCAACCATTGACCACTAATCGATTCACGCGGCCTCAGTTGGCGACACGTTTTTGACGCCGACGCTCCACCGAAGAGGGTATGCGCATTGCCTCACGGTACTTTGCCACTGTGCGCCGTGCGATGTCGATTCCTGAAGAATTCAAGACATCAACGATTTTGTCGTCGGACAGAACAGCTTCGAGTTTTTCGTTGTCGATGAGTTCCCTGATTCGGTGTCGGACTGATTCCGCAGAATGCGCCTCTCCGCCGGAGGACGAGGAAAGAGCCGATGTGAAAAAATACTTCATCGGAAAAATTCCGCGGGGAGTGCTGATGTATTTGTTTGCCGTGACCCGGCTGACGGTGCTCTCGTGCATCTCGATGGCGGATGCGATGTCACGAAGGTTGAGGGGGCGCAGATACTCGATACCGAAAACGAGAAAGGTATCCTGCTGACGGACCAGTTCGGTCGCGACACGGAGGATCGTGTTTGCTCTTTGGTCGACCGATTTGACTAACCAGTTAGCGGAGTTGAGTCGCTCTGAAATGTATTCCTTTTCCTCTCGATTTTTGGCCTGATCGTTGATTTCTGCGTAGTAGCGGGTATTCACGAGGACATTTGGGAGGGTATCGTTGTTGAGTTCTATTTGCCATCCACCACCGGGGTTGGGACGGACGAAGACATCGGGCACGACGGGTTGCACGACTTCGCTGCCGAACTGTAATCCGGGCTTTGGATTCAACGCCCGGATTTCGGCTGCCATCTCAGTGATGTCCTCGGCATCCACGCCACAAAGTTTGGCGAGGCCCTGGTAGTCGTGCCGGGCCAGAAGATTCAAATTTTCAATAAAACGCTGCATGGCGGGGTCCAGGCGATCCTGTTCCCGGAGTTGTGCAGCCAGGCATTCTCCCAAGTCCTGGGCAAGAACGCCTGGCGGATCGAATTTCTGCAGTACGCTCAAAGTTGCTTCAACGCGCTCTCGGGAACAGCCGACCATTTGGCCGATTCCGTCGAGATCGCCCGCGATATATCCAGCCTCATCGACCGTATCGATGACGTGCATTCCGATTATACGATCAACCGGATCATCGACGTCGACACCGAGTTGATCGAGAAGGTGTTCCTTCAGAGAAATTTCCCGACTCAGGGATTGCTCGAGACCGAAGGCATCATCATCGAAGTCGTTGCGGCGGGCAGTGCTTTGAACAGTGGAATATTCGCTGGAAGGGCTGGGTTGGGTCGATGACGCATCGGCCTCGTAGACCTCCTTGTAGTTCAGGTCGAGTGGTGCGTCGGCCGTTTCAGCAAACGTTTCTGCCGTAGAAAGCTGTGCGACGTCCTGCACGACCGCGTCGGACTCATCATAGTTGTCGGAACCAGAGCTTTCCGGGCCATCAGAATCGCGTTCACGATCCATGCTGTCATTGTCGCCGCGCTGAGGACTCTCCGGGTCGGCGTGCTCTAGAAGAGGATTTTGTTCTACCTCTTGCTCAACGTAGGCAAGCAATTCCAGGTTTGTGAGCTGCAGCAATTTGATGGCTTGCTGCAGTTGCGGCGTCATCACCAGTGCATGGCTTTGCCGTAATTCCAACTTTGGAGTCAGAGCCATGATTTACCCTACAGACTAAACCGATCCCCGAGATAGACGCGGCGCACATCCTCATGCGCCACGATGTCGGAGGGCACGCCCTCAAGCAGGAGTTGTCCCTCATGAAGAATGTAAGCGCGATCGATAATGTCGAGTGTCTCACGGACGTTATGGTCTGTGATGAGCACACCGATACCCCGGTGTTTGAGGTGAGACACCAGGTCACGAATGTCGCCAACCGCGATCGGATCAATGCCTGCCAATGGCTCATCCAGCATCATGAAGCTTGGGCGCGATGCCAGGGCACGGGCGATCTCCACTCGGCGCCGTTCGCCTCCCGAGAGCGCGATGGCGGGCGTCCGCCGCAAATGGGAAATTGAGAATTCGGCGAGCAGGTCATCCAGCATGGCCTCCCGCTTGTCACGTACCGGCTCAACAACCTCCAGCACGGCACGGATATTATTTTCGACGGTAAGTCCGCGAAAAATTGACGCCTCTTGCGGTAGATAGCCGATACCGAGGCGGGCGCGCCGATACATGGGTAGGTCGGTCAGATCGTGCCCGTCCAAAGAAATCGATCCGTAATCAGGAGAGACGAGCCCCGTGATGATGTAAAAACAAGTCGTCTTGCCGGCACCGTTGGGGCCCAGCAAACCGACAGCCTCGCCGCGCCGAACAGTCAACGTGACGTCGCGCAGCACGGGGCGCTTCTTGAAGCGCTTTCCGATATTACTGGCGATGAGGCCCTGATTGTCGGCGACCAGTTTCGGCGCCGCCGCATGAGTTCCGTCCCCATCGCTGTTGTCAGTTATGGATGATTGGTCAGACATAAAATACTCGATAGTCCCTACTGTCTTACCGGAACAGCTTACGAATTGTTAACGGACGTCATCCCGGTTCATATATCAGTTCGTGGGCCTCTTTGGAACGAACAGACTACGGACGCGTCCCCCGGATCGAGTTGCACCCACGCCGCCATCGACCCGGCTTTGGCCTGTCGACAGGTTCAAGACCAGTCGATTTCCTCGGATCACATTCTCGCCCCGTGTGAGAACGACATTTTCAGTGAGTGTGATGAGACTGTTTTCCACGTCGTAAACGCCTACCTCTCCTTGTGCTGTTTCGCGGCTCGAAGTGAGGAATACCGAGCCGGCGGCATCGATACGGCTAATCGCGTTAACGCCTGAGCCACCGCCCTCTGCACTGCGGTAGTGTACCGTGAGCTCATCGGCGCGAAGGTGCATCTCTCCCTGCAGGGCATCAACATTGCCGCGGAATATCGCAATGTTCTGGTCCTGTTTAACCTCAAGGGAGTCTGCCGTGATTTCAATGGGATTGTCCGTATTCAAGTTGGACAAGGGTTTGCTTTGTCCGGAGGCGGGCGAGAGAGGAAGCATCCAGGTGCACGCAACGAGAATTGCGGCACACAAATGGCGGATCATCGTCACGGAACTGGATATCCATCGTCGTTGGCACATTCTCATCCGCCTCCATGCGGCTGGATGACCATCCGTACGTTTTGGCGGAAAAGCAGCCGCTGGCCTTGATCGATAACGCGGAAACTATCGGCACTCAACGTGCCGAAAGGTCCGTGACCCTTAACCGGTTCATCGCTTTCGGCGATGTTGTTCTGCAGGTCGATGCGCGCGGAATTCGTATGAAATTCATAGCCAACGTCTGAAAATATGTTCACTGGACCTGCAAGATGCAGAGTTTGCCGGGCCCGGTCATAGCGCCCGCCTGACGCCATGACTGACATCCACACACCGTTGTCCAGCGTCATGTCGGCCTGCAACGCCACCATATCGATCAAGTCTGGTTTTCTGGGGTCCTGTAATGCTTCGTCGGCTGTCACAAGGAATGGCCGATTGTTGGCATCCGTGCCGACATAGCGCGCGTTTGCCATGCCGGGTACTTCGGCATCGGTAGAATTTGTCTCGGCAAACGTCAGGGCAATCTCCTGAGGATCATCATTGGCTCCAGGCCAAGCGAGGATGAGGCCCGCGATAGCTGCCGCCGTGAGAGGGAGGAGCACTTTCATGGCACCTACGAAACGGCTGTAGCGCGCACCAAATCTTCGTGTTCCGACGATTGAAGGCGTGAGGGCCGCGGCGGTCCGGGCGTGACGCTCTGAACGGACTAGCCCACGAGTTGTTGCGGGCGTGTTCATGCAACGCCGGCACGTAGGCAGTCGTGGATATGTACGATGCCCACGACCTGATCTTCATCAACGACGAAAAGGCTGGTCACCGGCTGAGCATGCGCGTTCATGCTGCGCACGGCTTCTGCGGCGAGCGCCTGTGGCCTGATCGATCTGGGATTTGAGGTCATCACATTTTCGGCAGTTTGCTCGAGTAAATTCATGGCCATGTGGCGACGTAGGTCACCATCGGTGATGATTCCCATTAACGCACCGGTGTCTTGATCGACAATCCCAACACAGCCAAAACTCTTCGCGGTCATGGCGACAATCACATCCGCCATTTCCATACGAGGCGGAACGAGGGGGATCGATTCGCCCATGTGCATGATCTCGGATACACGGGTCAGACCTTGTCCCAATTTTCCGTCCGGGTGCAGAACGTGGAAATCGTCCGGAGAGAACCCCCTGCGCTCGAGGAGCGCGACGGCGAGCGCATCTCCCAGTACGAGCATCATGGTGCTTGACGTCGTGGGCGCCAGCCCCATGGGGCAGGCCTCAGCCACCGCCGGGAGCGTTAGAACGATGTCTGCTGCCTCGCCGAGCGCGCTGTCATGCTTGCTAAGAATGCCAATGAGGGGCAGTTCATGACGGCGCGTGAAGGATATGATCGCCGAAAGTTCCGGCGTCTCGCCCGAATTGGAAAGCGCCAGGACGACATCGTTCTGGGCTATCATTCCGAGATCCCCATGCCCCGCTTCACCCGGATGAATATAGAGGGCAGGCGAGCCTGTCGAAGAAAGTGTGGATGCGATCTTGCGGGCGATATGCCCGCTCTTGCCCATCCCGGTCACGACAATGCGACCTGCGGTTGCCGCCATCGCTTCGACGGTGGCTGTAAAGGCTCCGTCCAATTGCCGGTCTAGTGCGTTGAGGCCTTTGATCTCGAGTGCCAGCACCCGCCTGGCGGAAATGAGGGCTGCCTCAGCCTCGGAGTCTTCCGCGGCCGGGGCGGTGTTGGTGTTCATGTCCGCAATCCGCTTCCTCGTGTGGGCATCAACACATTGGGGAGATGCCAATTTCCACAATAAGGAATTAGAGAACCATTACGACTGCTTGGCAACATTCGGTAGATCAATTGTGCCCGGTTCAACGTCACTGAGTGACGTCGTGTTCAGTGCGCAAAAATATCCTCCTCCGACCAGCCGGCGAGGTCGAGCTCGGCGCGCACCGGCAGATACGCGAAGCAAGCGTTGGCGAAGTGTGTTCGACCTTCACGCGCCAACATCCCGTCAAGCGTGTCTTTCAATCGATGCAGGTACAAGACATCCCCGGCAGCGTATTCGAGTTGCTCCTTGCTGAGATTCTCCGCTCCCCAGTCCGAAGATTGTTGCTGCTTGCTGAGGTCAATCTTGAGGAGTTCACGACATAAATCCTTCAAGCCATGTCGGTCCGTATATGTGCGCACGAGTTTTGAAGCAATCTTAGTGCAGTATACCGGTGCACAAAGAATGTTCAGATGCTGCCGCATCGTCGCGATATCGAATCGCGCGAAGTGAAAAATCTTCGTGACCGCCGGATTCGTCATCAACGCTGAAAGGTTTGGCGCGTTGAAGCCATCGCGACCAAACTGCACCAGGTGACTGTTCCCGTCCCCTGACGACAACTGAACGACGCACAGGCGGTCGCGCTTTGGTTTGAGACCCAATGTTTCAGTATCGACGGCGACGCTGGTGCCAAAATCTAGATCGGCAGGCAGGTCGCCTTTATGGAGTTCGATAGCCATGGTTTTGCCTTGCTGGTTCCCGTCTCGGATCAGGCGGGTGGTGCCCAGGAGAAGACTCGAACTTCCACGACCTTACGGCCACTAGCACCTGAAGCTAGCGCGTCTACCAATTCCGCCACCTGGGCTGGGCACCACCAGTCGTTACCGCCGCATTCCGCCGATGTCAACGGGACAAAAGCCTGAGCTCAAAATCAATATTCGCAGAGACTTGTCGTCGGATGCTTGCTTGATGGTTTCCAAGGCGACAATACTAGCGCCTCGAATTGGCGGATCGGGAGTAAAGGATGTGGCCGATCGATTGGTAACGGTGTTCGGTGGATCAGGATTCGTGGGGCGCCATCTGGTCAAGCGTCTTGCGGCGGCGGGTGATCGTGTATGCGTGGCAGTGCGCGACGTCGAAAGCGCGCGATTTCTGAAGCCGATGGGTGATGTGGGACAGATCGTCCCGGTGTTCGCAAATATTCGCGACGATGAAAGCGTCCAGGCGGCTGTGAAGGGGGCTGATGCGGTTGTATGTTCCGTCGGGATTCTCTTTAGCCGCAGGCGACAGACATTCGAGTCCATTCACGTTGCGGGCGCAGAGCGGGTTGCCCAGGCAGCGGCGAGTTGCGGGGCCCGACGGCTGATCCATATCTCGGCGCTGGGAGCGGATCTGCAGTCTGAGTCTGTCTACGCACGGACCAAGGCGCAGGGGGAAGAGCGGGTAAAAGCCGCGTATCCGCAAGCGACGATCATGCGTCCGAGCGTCGTGTTCGGCGCGGAAGATCAGTTCTTCAACCGACTTGCGGCGCTCGCGCGCCTGTCTCCCATACTGCCAATTTTTGGCCAAGGCCTGTTGGATGCCGGTACCACTCGCGTGCAGCCGGTATACGTCGGTGATGTCGCTGATGCCGTCGTCAACGCGCTCGACACCGCCTCCAGTGTCGGAGACACCTACGAACTCGGCGGCCCGCGAACATATACCTACAGAGAGATTATGGAGTTGGTCTCGCGCGAGACGGGTCGGAGGCGCCTTCTCGTCCCCGTTCCATTTTTGCTGGCGAAGGTGAAGGCTGCTTTCCTGGAATTGCTGCCGTCTCCACCATTGACGCGGGACCAGCTGACGCTGCTCGCAACGGACAACGTCGCCAGTGAGAACGCCAAAGGACTCACTGAGCTGGGTGTGGCGCCGACTTCGGTCGAAGCAATCGTACCGCGTTACCTCGAACGCTATCGGCGGCGGATGAAACAGGAACCGGCCACCTCAGGTTAGGCCATGTACACATAATCAGGCCTCACGAACCGCTTCGTCCGGTGGCGCAATGCCGGTGCTTGGGGCCCATTAGTGGATGCAGTCTCCGAAGCCTATGGCGTCGTCATCCTCGGCGACAAAGCTTACGATGCAGACAGGGCCAGGGAGTGGATCGAAGCTCAAGGCGCTGCGCCACCTAGTCTGCCATCGCCATCTAGCCTGCTATCAATAATGGGGGCGGGCCCGAAAATGGAAGGGGAGGCATACAGCGTGGCTGCAGACAGCGGCGAAACTTTTGACTATGTGATCGTGGGAGCTGGGTCGGCTGGCTGCATCCTGGCAGACAGACTGAGTGCCGAAGGCGGGCACACCGTATGCTTGCTTGAGGCCGGGCCGCCGGACACGAATGTCTTCATCCATATCCCGGCTGGCTTTATGAAGACCCTGATCAATCCGAGCATCAACTGGCTCTACGACACTGAGGCGAGTTACTGGACCGGAGGTCGGGTGATCTCCCAAGCGAGAGGAAAGACGCTCGGCGGTTCGGGTTCGATCAACGGGCACGTGTACACCCGAGGGCAGCGCCTGGATTTCGACGGCTGGGCCCAGCGCGGCAACCGCGGTTGGGGTTATGCCGACGTACTGCCCTATTTTCGCCGCAGCGAGCAAAGGATCGGCGAGGGCGACAACACCTATCGCGGTCGTGAGGGCAAAGTCAGGGTCACGGACATGGAGTGGCGGCATCCTCTGTGTGACGCTTTTATCGAAGGCGCTACGCAACTCGGCATACCACGTAACCTGGACTATAACGGCGCCACTCAGGAAGGGATTTCATACGTCCAGCGCATGACCCACAAGGGTCGACGCGTCAGCACGGCGCGCGCCTATCTCAATCCGGCCAAGTCGCGGCCGAACCTGTCCGTTCGTACCAACGCGCACGCGACCCGCATCTTGTTGGACGGGAAGTTGGCAGTTGGCGTGACCTATGCGAAGGGTGGGAGAGGCGGTGCATTGACCGAAGTCCGGGCCAACCGCGAGGTAATCCTATCGGGTGGCGCGATCAACTCGCCACAGCTCCTAGCACTCTCGGGAATTGGACCGAAAGACTTATTGAGCGATCTGGGAATCGAGGTGACACACGCGCTTGCCGGCGTAGGCGAGAACCTCAGAGACCACTACGCGACACGCTTCGCCGCGCGTGTGAAAAACATCGACACGATCAACGAGCGGTCGCGCGGCCTTAAACTCGCGGGTGAAATCATCAAGTATTGCTGTGGCGGCAATAGCATCGTCAGTCTCAGCCCCGCGGTCGTCAACTGCTTTTGGAACGCGAATAAGGCGGCTCGCTATCTCGACCTGCAGATCGTCTTCACGCCCGGCAGCTGGAAGGAAGGTGTGCAAAACCAGCTCGATGACGAGCCGGGGTTTTCTATCGGATCGTGGCAACAGCGACCGGAAAGCAAGGGCTGGGTCCGGGTTAAATCCGTAGACCCGTTCGACAAGCCCATCGTTCAGCCGAACTACCTGGCCGAGGAGTCCGACCGCCGTGTCCTGTTGGCGGGTATGAAGCTGGCGCGTCGGTTGATGCGGACCGAGCCACTCAAACCCTATTTCGACTATGAGCAATATCCCGGCGAGGCCGTTCAAACCGATGACGAGCTTCTGGAGGTAGCCCGACAGCGGGGCACGACGACCTTCCATGTCATGGGGACCTGTCGGATGGGTCCGGAAGCCGATCCAACCGCTGTGGTCGACGACCGGTTGCGCGTGCACGGCATGGAGCGGCTTCGGGTCATCGACGCCTCGATCATACCCAACATGTTGTCGGGCAATCTCAATGCCGCCGTTATGGTGATCGCCGAGAAAGGCGCTGACATGATACTGGCCAAACCAGCGCCAGAGCCGGTCATTTTGCCAGATTAAGGGTGGACCGAAGGTCGATACAAACAAGTATCAAACCCGTCCGCCGTTATTTCTTGATCTCGTACGTCTCGTCCTTGCTTGGGAAAGAACCATCCAGAACCGCCTCTCGATACGCAGCAGCGGCGGCATCGATGTCCTGTCTGAGATTGGCGAACTTCCGAACGAATTTAGGAACCCAGTCGTTGATTCCCATGAGGTCGTCGAACAGCAGGATCTGGCCGTCGCAGGCAGGCGACCCTCCGATGCCGATGGTCACGGTTGGGATGCTTTCCGTCATCTGGCGCGCGACCGGCTCAACGACACCCTCGATCACGATCGCGAACGCGCCGGCCTCGGAGACGGCTTTGACATCCGCCATCAGGATCTCATCGGCGCCTTCCGCCTTACCCTGCACGCGGAATCCACCCATGGCGTTCACCGCCTGGGGCGTGAGTCCGATGTGTCCCATCACCGGAATGCCTGTTGTGGACTTTCCTCATAAGAACCAAAGGGCATATCCGCAACGATCAAAGCATTCTCGGTCGCCCGCATGACCGCCTGTCCCTGCTGAATCATGGCGTCGAGCGTCACCGGTACGGTGGTGTTCATGCCCAGTAGGTTCATGCCAAGGGAATCACCCACCAGTATCCAGTCGCAGTGACGATCGATGATTTTGGCAACGCTCGAGTGGTAAGCCACCTGGGCCACAACTTTTTGGCCGCCTTTCCGTTTCGCGATATCGACGGCAGTAACACGTTTCACGTTTTTCTTTTGGCTGCTCATTATTCCCTCGTGTTGTCGCTCTGCAGGTCCCTTCTCGATCCGAACATTGGCGCAAGGCAACCCCGGGAAGAATTTGTATGGGCTTCATTCATGCGCTCTTGGCAAATTGGTGACGCACCGGCCTGGGTCCCGTGGTCAGGCCACTGACCGCTTCGACGATCGATTCAGAATAGCTGCGCGCCATAAGATTCCTTGTTTGCGGGCCCTATCGTACTTCAGAAATAAACCCAGTAGAGAAGAACACCGCCCAGGATTACGCGATAAATCACAAACGGCGTGAAGCTCTGCTGGCGCAGCCAGGCCATGAGGAGCGCGATGGCGAGCAAGGCGGCGATGAGTGTGCAACCGGCCGCGATGAGTGCGTCGGTTCCGAGAGTCACATCTTGCGAACTGACGATGCCGTAAATGCTGACGCTGGCTGCGGCGAGGATTGTGGGAATCGAGAGCAGCATTGAGAATCGCGCTGACTCACCACGTTCATAACCCAGAAATCTCGCTGCCATCATGGTAATGCCGGACCGGCTGGTTCCCGGAATGAGCGCTGCGATCTGGGCAATACCAATCACGATTGCCGCGCCTGCCCGCATGTGCTCGACGCGGCGCACTGTCATGCCAATGCGATCCGCAATGAATAGCAGAACACCGAACCCCAGCATGCTCCAGCCAATGATCTCGGCATTTCGCCAGTACCCCGTCAGATCAAAATAAATCACCGCGGCGCCGGCCATGATGATCGGAATGGTGGCGAGAATTAGATTTGCCGCCAATCGTGCATCCGCTGACGAGCGTCCGCCGAGCAGCCCGAACAGACCTTTAACCGCCGACCAGGAATCCCGCCAGAAATAAGACACAACCGCACCAAGTGAGCCGGCGTGGACTGCGATATCGAGGGTCAGTCCTTGATCTGCCCAACCCGTGAGTAGCGGTACGAGTGCCAGATGTCCTGACGAAGAAATTGGGAGGAATTCTGTCAGGCCCTGCACCGACGCGAGGATGGCGATGTGCAGAAGTGTCATGGGAATTGTGACAGTCCTTGATGCCTTTGAATCGGCGGTCCGAGCATGGTTCCCTTGATGGGCGCAGCAGGATCAACTGCTTATATCATCACCTACGGAGCATCCCAAGAATGCATATTGTTCCGATTCGGTACTATTATTACATTGGGGGCAACTCTATAAACCATTGAATTTGAATGATGAATTTAAGAATTTCGTGTATGTCAGTATTAGTGCCATAGTTTTCAGTTTTTCTGGCCCTGCTGATGTTTATCGGGTATTTACCTCAACAGCACGCGGATGCCCTGAGAGGGAACATCAGCACAAACTTATTAAACAACAGGGGTGGCTCCATGCCGGAGCAGATGCTGAACTTCGTGAACGTGGACAGGCGCATGCCGGATAAACGGCTTGCCGAGAAACGTGTCCACGACTTCGATGAGATCTACGACGAATACAAGCCCGATCTGGCGGCACAACAGGCATCGAGATGCTCACAATGTGGCATTCCGTTCTGCCAAATTCACTGCCCGGTTCACAATCATATTCCCGATTGGCTGAAACTCACGGTCGAAGGTCGGATGGAGGAGGCCTATGAATTGTCCTCCAGGACTAACAATTTTCCCGAAGTGTGCGGCCGCATCTGTCCGCAGGACCGTCTCTGCGAAGGCAATTGCGTGATCGAGCAGGCCGGACACGGAACAGTGACGATTGGATCGGTAGAGACCTACATCACGGAAACGGCGTTTGCCAACGGTTGGATAAAGCCGCCGGTGCCTAAGACTGAGCTCGACCAATCTGTCGGCATAATCGGTGCAGGACCCGCTGGACTGGCCGCTGCCGAACAAATGAGGCGTGCCGGATTTCAGGTCCATGTCTATGACCGCTACGACCGCGCCGGAGGATTGCTCGTCTACGGGATTCCAAGCTTCAAGCTGGAGAAGCACGTCGTCGAACGACGGGCGAATCTTCTTTTGGACGGTGGCGTCCAGTTCCACCTTGAATTCGAGGTGGGACGCGATGCCTCTCTCGAAGATCTGCGATCTCGTCATGACGCCGTGTTGATTTGTACCGGAGTCTACAAATTCCGGGAAATCACGTTGCCTGGAGTCGGTCTTCCCGAGATCAAGCAGGCGCTTGACTACCTGACGGCATCAAATCGACAAAGTCTTGGCGATTCGGTTCCCGATTTTGATTCGGGTTTGTTGAACGCCGCCGGAAAGCACGTCGCGGTGATCGGGGGCGGTGATACCGCAATGGATTGTGTCAGAACTGCCGTACGGCAGGGGGCGAAATCCGTCAAATGCCTTTATCGCCGTGACCGCGAGAACATGCCCGGAAGTATGCGGGAGGTGTCGCATGCTGAAGAGGAAGGAGTTGAATTCGTCTGGCTGACGGCGCCGGAGGCATTCTTGGGTGATCGTACGCTTGAAGGCGTTCGCGCCATTCGCATGCGCCTGGGCTCACCGGACTCCAGTGGCCGTCAGACCCCTCGGCCCATTTCGGAATCCAGCCACGTGGTCGAAGCCGATCTCGCCATCAACGCCTTGGGGTTTGACCCTGAGGACGTCCCAGGGATCTTCCAGGCACCCGAATTGGCGGTCAGCCAGTGGGGCACTGTTCAGATTGATTTCAGGACCATGATGACCAGTATGGATGGTGTCTTCGCGGCTGGAGATATCGTCCGCGGCGCCTCTTTGGTCGTGTGGGCAATCCGTGACGCGCGCGATGCGGCGGCCGCTATGGAGAGGTACCTGAGAGCGCAGCTCGAACCTGCCGCGGCAGCGCTGGCGCTGGCGGGTTAGGACTGAGAGAGGAAGATTGATGGGCGAGCACCGAGTTTTCGACGAGTCTGGGACTCAGTTCGTCGAGTCCTGGCTTAAGCAGGCAGACCGTCTCGCCGAGCAGGGGCTGTACGATCCCGCGTATGAGCATGATGCTTGTGGCGTCGGTTTGATTGCCGCGATCGACGGCAAGCCGCGTCGGTCCGTCGTGGAAGCGGGAATCAATGCACTGAAGGCCGTCTGGCACCGTGGCGCGGTCGATGCAGACGGAAAGACTGGCGATGGCGCCGGTATCCATGTGCAGATTCCACAGGATTTCTTCAAAGAACACATCGCCCGGACCGGTCACGAACCCAGCGAAGGCAGGCTGGCGGTCGGAACGGTTTTCCTGCCTAAAACCGATTTCTCGGCGCAGGAACGCTGTCGCGAGGTCGTGGAAACCGAAATCCTCAACTTCGGATACCAGATTTACGGCTGGCGGCAGGTTCCCATCGACACCTCGGTCATTGGGGAAAAGGCCAATGCCACACGGCCCGAAATCGAGCAGATCATGATCGATAACCGGCGACATATCGATGATGCGCAATTCGAGCGTGATCTGTTTATCATCCGCCGCCGTATCGAGCGCCGCCTGCTCCAGGAACAGATCTCCGATTTCTATTTCTGCTCGCTGTCCTGCCGATCCTTGATCTACAAGGGGATGTTTCTGGCTGAACAGCTCACCGACTTTTATCCGGATCTCCTGGACCACCGCTTCACGTCGAGTTTTGCGATTTATCATCAGCGCTACTCCACGAACACCTTTCCAACGTGGCGCATGGCGCAACCCTTCCGGCTCATCGCCCATAACGGCGAGATCAATACGCTGCGGGGCAACGTCAATTGGATGAAAAGTCACGAGATGCGGCTTGCCTCCGAGTTGTTTGGCGAAAACTCGGAAGAAATCAAGCCAATCATCCAACCGGGGAGCTCTGACTCGGCGGCCCTGGATGCGGTTTATGAGGCGCTGGTGATGGCCGGGAGAACCGCGCCAATGGCCAAGGTTCTCATGATTCCCGACTCCTGGCCGCGTCCGGCCATGCCGCCCGCGCATCAGGCGCTCTACTCATACGCGAACGGTGTAATGGAGCCTTGGGACGGGCCTGCGGCGATCGCTGCCACGGATGGTCGCTGGGTGGTCGCGGGCATGGACCGGAACGGTCTCCGGCCGTTGCGCTACACCATCACCGACGACGGAATTCTGATTGTCGGTTCGGAGGCGGGAATGGTGCCCTTTCCCGAGACCAACATTGTTGAGAAAGGCCGTGTGGGGCCGGGACAAATGATCGGTGTGGATCTGGAGGAGGGTCGATTTTTTCATAGCGAAGAACTCGTCGATCATTTGTGCGCCAGCAACCGCTATGAGGAATGGGTTAAAGGGATCGTCGCCCTGGACGACTTCATCCATATCGAACCGTCTGCCCGACCTTTCAATGGTGAACCGGATTTGCGCCACCGGCTTATAGCAAGTGGTTATTCGTCTGAGGATTTGGAGCTCATTCTCCAACCGATGGTTGAAGACGGCAAGGAGCCGACGGGATCCATGGGCGACGATACACCTCTCGCCGTCTTGTCGAATTGCCATCGCGGGCTGCATCATTACTTCCGCCAGGTCTTCAGCCAAGTCACGAACCCGCCGATCGATTCGCTCCGCGAGCAACGAGTCATGACCCTCAAGACCCGGCTCGGCAATCTCGGCAACGTCTTCGACGAGGACCAATCGCAAGCCAACCTCCTTCTGCTCGAATCACCCGTCCTGTCGACGAGTGAATTCGAAGGCATGGTTGCTCGAATGGCGGATTCGGTCGCGACCATCGATGCGACGTTTAGTGTGATCGGCGACGACAAACCGTTCACGGCTGCACTGAATCGTATTCAACAAGAAGCCGAAGATGCTGTGCGTGGCGGAAAGACGCATCTCGTCCTCAGTGACGAGAATATTGGCCCGGAGCGCGCCGCCATTCCGATGATCCTTGCCGCGGGCGGTGTGCATACGCATCTCGTCCGGCATGGCCTGCGCACATATACCTCTCTCAACGTCCGCTCGGCCGAGTGTATGGACGTTCATTATTTTGCCGTGTTGATCGGCGTCGGATCGACGACGGTCAATCCGTACCTTGCCGAGGCCGCGATTTGCGATCGCTATACCCGCGGATTGTTTCCCGGATCGACCCTCAAGGAATGCCTTGAGCGGTACAAGGGTGCCGTCAATCAAGGGCTGCTGAAGATCATGTCGAAAATCGGCATCTCGGTGCTCAGCAGCTACCGCGGAGGCTACTACTGTGAGGCGGTCGGGCTTTCCCGCTCGCTCGTGGCGGAAATTTTCCCCGGGATGCCCTCGCGGATTTCAGGCATCGGGTTGTCGGGGATCAAGCGTAATATTTTGGCTCTCCATACCGAAGCCTACGCCTCAGAGGATGTAATTCCTCTGTCGATCGGTGGTCTCTATCGATACCGCCGTGGAGAGGAGATCCATGCATTCGATGGCCAGTTGATCCACATTCTGCAGTCCGCCGTAGCAAGCGATTCCTATGGCCTGTACCGGCGCTACATTCAGGGACTTCGCGAGATGGGTCCCGTGAACCTTCGCGACCTGCTGGATTTTGAGCCCAGGAACGACTCAATCCCGCTCGATGAGGTTGAGTCGGTCACGGGCATCCGAAAGCGGTTCTCCAGCGGCAGCATGTCGCATGGTGCGCTCTCAAAGGAAGCGCACGAGACGCTGGCGATCGCCATGAACCGTATCGGCGCGGCCTCGTGCAGCGGAGAGGGCGGCGAGGACGGAAACCGCGCCCGCCCGCGTCCCAACGGCGACAATGCGAATTCGGCCATTAAGCAGATCGCCTCGGGCCGATTTGGCGTGACAGCCGAGTATCTGAACAATTGCGTTGAGATCGAGATAAAGATCGCGCAAGGGGCAAAGCCTGGTGAGGGCGGACAACTTCCCGGATTCAAGGTGACCAGCGAAATTGCGGGGCTACGCCTCTCCACGCCGGGCGTTACGCTCATCTCACCGCCGCCCCATCATGATATCTACTCGATCGAAGATCTCGCTCAGCTCATTTATGACCTTAAGCAGATCAACCCACGCGCTCAGGTTTGCGTGAAGCTGGTCTCCGAGTCAGGGATTGGGACGATCGCGGCAGGGGTCGCAAAGGCCAAAGCCGACGTAATTTTGATCTCCGGCCATTCCGGCGGCACCGGCGCAAGCCCCCAATCCAGTATCAAGTTTGCCGGGACTCCCTGGGAGATGGGTTTGGCGGAGGTCAATCAGGTATTGACGTTGAACCGCCTGCGGCACCGGGTGCGACTGCGCGTTGACGGAGGACTGAAGTCGGGGCGCGATATTGTCATGGCAGCGATGTTGGGGGCGGAGGAGTTCGGCATTGCCACGGCTTCACTGGTTGCCATGGGCTGCATTTTGGTTCGTCAGTGCCATTCGAACACTTGCCCGGTCGGCATCTGCACCCAGAACCCTGCCTTGCGGGAGAAGTTCACCGGAACGCCCGAGAAAGTGGTTAATCTATTTAGCTTCATCGCCGAGGAAGTCAGGGAGGTGTTGGCCTCCCTGGGGGCTCGGTCGATCGAGGACATTGTGGGGCGCACCGACATGCTGGCACAGGTCAGCCGCGGCAGCCCGCATTTGGACGACCTCGACCTCAATCCCCTGCTCGTCCAGGCCGACTCGGGCGATGCGCCAAGGTTTTGTACGCTGGAGGGCCGAAATGAGGTGCCCGACACACTGGACGCGCAAATGATCGTCGATGCCCAGGCGGTGTTCGAGGAAGGTGAGAAAATGCAGCTCACCTACAACATCCGAAATACCCAGCGGGCCATCGGCGCGCGTCTTTCCTCGCACCTCGTGCGACGTTTCGGGATGGCGGGGCTGCAACCCGGGCACCTCACGGTGCGATTACGAGGATCCGCCGGGCAATCACTTGGCGCATTCGCCGTGCAGGGCTTGAAGATCGAAGTGTTCGGTGACGCCAACGACTATGTCGCCAAAGGACTGTCGGGTGGCGATGTCGTCGTTCGACCGATGACGTCGAGCCCTCTGGTAACGAACGAGAATGTCATTGTCGGGAATGTCGTGCTCTATGGCGCAACGAGCGGAACGCTCTTCGTTGCCGGTCAAGCCGGCGATCGGTTTGCCGTCCGCAATTCTGGTGCCGTGGCGGTTGTTGAGGGTTGCGGTGATAACGGCTGTGAATACATGACGGGCGGCACGGCCGTCATATTGGGACCGGTCGGGGACAACTTCGCGGCGGGAATGACCGGAGGCATGGCATTCGTGTACGACCCCGCGGCAATTCTACCCTCCCACATAAACGCCGACAGCGTCGTCCTCCAAAGGTTGGAGTCGTCACATTGGGAGACCCAGTGCCGGGAATTGATCGGCCGTCATGCCCAGGCCACGCAATCGGCGTTCGCGCACAAACTGCTCGCGGAGTGGGAGGCGGAAGTGGGTTATTTCTGGCAGGTGTGCCCAATCGAAATGATAAGTCGACTGGAACATCCCCTGAGCGATGAAGTCGCCGCGGCGACGGCATAAGCAAGACGGTATTCCTTTAGGCGTTCGGATTATATTGTCGCCGCATGCGCAGACTCTTTCAAATCTGGTTGTCGCCATTTTGCCGCAAGGTTCGTCTGGTACTCGAAGAGAAGCGCCTGGAGTACGAGATGGTCGTCGAGCCCGTTTGGGAGCGGCGAGAAGAATTCCTACAGCTCAATCCGGCGGGTCTTGTCCCGGTATTTGTGGATGCCAACGGCTCGGTGATTTCCGAGAGTGATGCGATCTGTGAATATCTCGAGGAAACGTGTCCCGAACCACCTCTCATCTTGGGATCTCCGTTTGAGAAGGCGGAAATCCGCCGGCTTGTTCGTTGGTTTGATCACAAGTTTCATGGTGAGGTCACCCGCCACCTCCTGAACGAAAAGGTGATGAAGCGATTCATGGGTATGGGTGAGCCTGACTCCGCCGCGTTACGTGCCGCGTACCACAATATCGGGCATCACCTGCAGTACATCACGTATTTGACCGACCGCCGCCGCTGGCTGGCGGGAGATCAATTGAGCTTGGCCGACCTGGCCGCTGCTGCCCACCTGTCCTGCATCGATTATCTCGGGGACGTACCTTGGGACGAATACGCGGAAGCCAAGGACTGGTACGCACGGATCAAATCCCGACCGGCGTTTCGAAGTCTGCTGACGGACCACATTCCGGGATTGCCCCCGCCCAAACACTACGGCAATCTCGACTTCTAGATACGACTCGTGGCGACGGAACCGATCAGGGACAGCCACCATGGAAGCTGCCGAAATTTCCGCAACTCTGGCGGAAGCAGACATACGTGCCCGCGTACTCGACGAGGGGTTCGATGCGGTTGGAATTGTCACGCCCGATGGGGTAGGTGACGCGGGCTCGCGTCTGCAAACTTTTCTCGATCTAGGCTGGCAAGGTGACATGGGATGGCTGGCCGCCAAGGCCAACCTCCGTGAACATCCCTCGTCGCTTTGGCCAAACGTGAAATCGGTCATCGTCGTGGGCGCGAACTACGGCCGCGCAGTCGATCCGTTGGCGTTGCTCGATGAGCCGGAATTCGGTGCGATTTCCGTTTACGCGCAAGGTCGTGATTATCACGATGTCCTAAAATCCAGACTCAAGCGCGTGGCGCGTTGGATCGCCGAAGAGCACGCCGCGGACGTGAAGGTCTTCGTCGACACGGCACCGGTAATGGAAAAGCCTCTCGCCGCCGCAGCCGGACTTGGATGGCAGGGCAAACACACGAACCTGGTGTCGCGCGAATTGGGATCTTGGTTGTTCCTGGGAGAGATATTCACAACGTTGGAACTGACGCCTGATCAAGCCGAGGCGGACCATTGCGGGTCATGCCGGGCGTGCCTCGACGTCTGCCCGACAAACGCGTTCCCGGAGCCTTATCGACTCGACGCACGGCGCTGCATCTCCTACCTGACGATCGAACACAAAGGAGTCATTCCCGCCGAATTTCGAAACGCGATGGGCAACCGGATTTATGGGTGTGACGATTGCCTGGCAGTTTGCCCCTGGAACAAGTTTGCCCAAACCTCGAAGGAGCCCGCGTTTTTCCCACGCGCTGAATTGACCGCGCCGCGTCTCACGGAATTGGCACGGCTCGATGACGCCGCGTTCCGCCGTGTGTTTTCCGGATCACCGATCAAGCGTACGGGACGGGACCGCTTCGTCCGCAACGTGTTGATTGCTCTTGGTAACAGCTGCAATGACGGGGTGCTTCCGGCAGTCGAAGCCTGTCTTGGCGACGGGTCTAGCCTGGTGCGCGGTGCCGCGGTTTGGGCGCTCGGAGAACTCGTTAGCGAAGAGCGCTTTGCCGCCGAACGCTCCCGGCAACGTCCGTTGGAGAGCGATCCCGACGTTTTGACCGAATGGGACGGCACCTCCGCATAATGATTTCTGTGGCAAGACGATCGGAAGGTGCGGGCGTAACGTGCAGGTCCTAGTTGCCCTTTAAGGTCTTTATCAGGGCGGTTGCAGCGATCGCCTCGGCGCTTTCAGGTGCAATCTCCATCACACGCTGCCAGTCGGCACGTGCACCGTCATTGTTATTCGTCAATCGGCGCAGTGAACCGCGTTCAAGCAGCGTCGGGACATGGTTTGGATCCAGCGAAATCGCGCGCTCCACGTCCGTGAGCGCGCCTTGTACATCGTTGAAATGACGGCGGTTCCGGGCCCGATACGCAAAGGCTTCAACGTTTTCGGGGTCGAACTTCACCGCGGCATCGAGATCGGCCGCGGCGGCGCGAAAATCCCGAAGGTCTGTCGCGGCGAGTGAGCGGTCCACAAAGTACGTCGCGGTGCCAGGTCTGAATTCAAGGGCCTTGGTGAACAGCTGCTGGGCGCGTGCGGCGTCGCCCCCCAACATCCATCCATGACCTGCCTGCGACAGAACTTCGGCGATCTTGGAGGGGTCGTTGAAGTCATCTGAGTTCCGCATTTTACGGATCATCGTCTCGAGCCGTTCGGCGCCGTACTTGTATTGTCCCATGCGGATGAGGGCTAGGCCGGCACAATGGGCAGCCGGAATGCCGCCTCCCGAAAATCGCCAGAAGGCCGCCGAGTCGAACGCGCCCCGTGGATCAGTGTCGAGTTTTGCGATGCATTCGGCATACTGTTCTTGGTCATCGATTGCCGCCGTCGCCGGGCTATTCATCCCGACAAGCAGAAACACCATTGCCGCGCCGATTCGAATTTTCGACACCCGATATCCTCGATGGTCGCTCATTGAAGGTCTTGAGATTAGCATGAGAGCAAGAGTCGGGTAGATCGTGCTCAGGCGCAAGTCCTGGTTCCGTGTTGGAGACAAAATTCCGTGACGACCGGCAAATCACTGTTCTGTTTCGGTCTTGGGTACAGCGCCCGCGCATTGGTTGAATCGCTGCGCGACGACTCATGGTCTATTGCCGGGACGTCGAGAGCGCCGGACTCACACGCCGGGCTCGCAATTCGGGGGGGCTCCCAGCATCATTTCGAACGTGGTCGCGCCCTGGCTGATCCTGCGCGTGCCCTGGCGGGCGTGTCTCACCTGCTCGTATCGGTGCCGCCGGATGCCGAGGGGGATCCGGTGATCGATTGTCACGGTGCCAACATCGAATCGGTCACAACGCTCTCCTGGATCGGCTACCTCTCCACGGTGGGCGTTTATGGCGATTGGCAAGGCGCTTGGGTCGATGAATCATCGGAGTGCCGCCCGGTGAATGAACGGAGCAGGCACCGGCTGTCTGCGGAGCGGGCGTGGCTCGATTTGGGTCGGCGGGCCGATGTACCCGTTCAGATATTTCGCTTGGCGGGTATTTACGGGCCGGGTCGAAATCCAATCGAGTCCGCCCGGAACGGCACGACGAGAAGGATATTCAAGGCCGGCCAGGTATCCTCGAGAATCCATGTCGCGGACATCGTGCAGGTGCTGCGCGCATCCATGCACACGCCCACGGCGGGCACCATCTACAATGTCTGCGACGATGAGCCCACGCCACCGCAAGACGTCGCCGCCTATGCCTGCGAACTCGCCGGCTGCGAGGTGCCGCCGCTGGTGCCGCTCGGCGAGGCCAACCTCTCCCCGATGGGGCGTTCGTTCTACGCGGAGTGTAAGCGGGTGAGAAACGAGCGCATCAAGGATGAACTAGGTGTGGCGCTCCGCTACCCGGACTTCCGGTCCGGACTTGATGCACTGGCAGCGGATTAATCGACTGCGGCGTCGCCCGTAAGTTCGTCGACCGTACGGAGGAGCCGGGCGATATCCGCGGGTTCGGACAGTCTATGATCTCCACTCTTGATGTAGGTGATAGCGACGTCCTCGCCTTCATAGGCCTCGCCGATTTTCAATGCATGCCGCCAGGGAACGTCAGGATCGGCCATGCCTTGAATAATCCGAAGCGGGCAGGTCAACTTCAGCGGGGTGCGGAGAAGCAGATGATTCCGTCCCTCTTCGATCAATTTCATTGTGATGGTATTGGGCTCGTCACCGTAGTCCGAAGGCTCCAGGTAGATGCCGTCGCGGTGAAGCACTTCCCGAACTTCATCATCGAAGTGCTCCCACATCAGGTCTTCGGTGAAATCGGGTGCCGGCGCGATGCCCAGAAGTCCTGCGACGCGACCGGGTCGTGCCAAGGCGGCGAGCAGCATGATCCATCCACCCATGCTTGAGCCCACAACGATCTGGGGACCATCGGTGATCTCGTCGAGAACGGCGATGGCGTCGTCTTTCCAGCGACCGATCGTGCCGTCCGCAAACTCTCCGGATGATGAACCGTGCCCGAAGTAGTCGAAACGTACGAATGCCCGCCCCATTTCCCGGCAGTGCGTATCGAGGGCAACGGCCTTGGTGCCGGTCATGTCCGAATTGAAACCGCCGCAAAAGACGACGCCCGGCGACTTGCCGGTATGGGCGTGATAGGCGATTGTGGCGCCGTCGGCCCGGGGTAGAAAGCGCGGTTCGATCATATTTGATGCAACAGAAATGAGGGTTTCGGTGCTTCAATGACGGAAGCGGTGACCGATTCTATCACTCGTCCGACGACGGAAGAAGCGACACCCAACCGGAGTGTTGGAAGTCGTCCCAGGGTGCTGCAGGTGTTGCCGGCTCTGGAGACCGGTGGCGTGGCGCGTGGCGCAATCGATGTTGCGGCCGCGCTTGCCCAAGCCGGCGG
>Ga0114999_10000310_pt1 | contig 72711 bp, 68 predicted proteins | sample ArcticOcean_MG_C_3_FD_89820 | JGI IMG/M metagenome (GOLD analysis project Ga0114999, IMG submission 89820) | Marine microbial communities from western Arctic Ocean - ArcticOcean_MG_CB8_126 | ecosystem: Environmental > Aquatic > Marine > Oceanic | place: Arctic Ocean: Canada Basin | collected...
ACCCACTAACCCACTAACCCACTAACCCACTAACCCACTAACCCATTCACCATGCCCCCTATCCTCAGCACAATGGTCTTATGCCTGGAAAATGATCAGGTGTTGCTCATGAAACGAAATAAAGTTCCTAATCTCGGTCTTTGGGTTGCCCCTGGTGGAAAGGTCGAGCCCAGTGAATCACCGTATGAGTGCGCCCTGCGTGAACTTCAGGAGGAGACACAACTGGTGGCGGACCATTTGATATTTAGAGGTCTGGTCACTGAAACCTCTCCAACCCCCGATTGGCAATGGATGCTCTTTTTATATGTTGCGACCAACTTCACTGGTGAAATGATCGGGGATGTCAGAGAAGGGGATTTTAAGTGGTGGCCCGCAAATGTGGTGAATTCCCTTGAAATTCCTGAAGCCGATCAGATATTCTTTCGACACATTATAAACCTGTCTTCCCCGCCCTACCATGCGAAATATGATTATGATGAAAAGATAAACCTCATTTATACCACCGAATATCCCATGGGTTAAGTATATTACTTTGGCCTATTCAACGGCTAACACCTTTCCAAAGTTTCTTGAACCAGCTGATCGACCACGCTCTTCATATCTCCGGTTTCCTGATATATCTTAAGCTGCCGATTTGCACTGGACCCATCCTAAAATAATCGTATGAATATGCTCGATCTCTTCTCGAATGCCCAAGGGGTCCACTACATCATCGACAATGTCGAGAATCTCCTCAATCAAGTCTCGGATTGGGACTTCCTTTTCCTTTCCGAAATCAACCAGGTCGCCATCCAATCCATCTTTCATAGCGCGCCATTTATTCTCTTCTAACAACGCCCGACGATAACTTCTCCAGGATTGGTTTTTTCTACGAAACTGAATAAGTTTAGCCACAACTGCCTGCAACAGCGCGACGATGGATATGAGATCATCAATCTTCGTCACACAATCGCAAATGCGAAATTCAAGTGTGGGAAAACGATTATGTGGTCGCACGTCCCACCAGATTTTCGAGGGTTCATCAATACAATGGGTATTAACCAGGGTGTTAACGAAATGATCATATTCACCAGCGGATGCAAAGTGATCAGGAATACCGGTTCGTGGGAGATCAGCAAACACAACACTTCGAAAAGACATCATGCCGGTTTTCTCACCGAGCCAAAAGGGGGAAGAGGTCGACAGCGCCAGAATATGAGGCATAAAATAGCTTACCTGATTCATAATATCGAGGCGTAACTCACGATCGGGGATGGCTATATGTACATGCATGCCGAAGATCAACAGTCGACGAGCAACATATTGGAGATCTAAAACCAGGTTTTTATATCGATCCTTATCCGTGAAATCCTGCTCCTGCCAGCGGGAGAAAGGGTGGGTACCGGCAGCGACAATATGGTGGTTGCTATGATCTTCAATATCACCAACCATTCTTCGCAAACGGTTAACTTCATTCCTTACATCATGGATATTTCGACAGATCTTAGTTCCCATTTCGATCTGAGATTGTAAAAACTCCGGTTTAACTTGATCTCTAAAGACCATCTTGCCCTTCTCGAGAAATTCAGAAATATAGGACGTGAGCTCACGGGAGGATGGATCGATAATCTGGTATTCTTCTTCGACGCCAAGTGTTTACTCGCCAAGGTTCATGAGGACCTCTTGTTGGGTATTTTGGGTTGATTGGCTTTATGGTAGAGTGTCCGAAATGGACTGTCAATAAATATAATGGACTTGTTTTTATTCTTTGTCAAAACCCGAAGGGCGAATAGGGGGGCAGATATTCATTGAGAAAAGCATCCATCAGAGCTGGCAGATGTAGGATTGAAATAATAAGCAGAAGGTGAAATGGAAAGGTGTTACTGAAATAATACAAGCCGGATGATCTATGATGAAGATTAGGAATTAAAATTCCATCAGCGATCATAAGCCCTTATCAAATCGGAATAGGATGATTTGATAAGGGCTTATTTATTTAATCCGTTATTTTCCAAATGCCGAGAGTGCATCTTTCGCTGCTTGGGTCAGAAATCCCATGTCCCCACCCAGGGTAATCCATTGGAATCCTTGTTCTACACGTTTCTTATTCACTTCGATGGTGGTGGCTGCATATCCACCTGGTACGCCTAAGTTTTTGCCTGTGTTTATGATCTGTTCGACTATTTTTTCTACTTCAGGATGCAATGGCTCGCCCAGATAACCATAGGAAGCTGCAAGGTCATTTGGTCCGATAAGAAAGGCATCAACACCCGGTGTGGTCAGAATATCTTGAAGATTGGCGACGGCCTCTCTCGTTTCAATCTGGACCATGATAAGAGTGTCTTCATTGGCCGTTTTTGCATATTCCGCAGGATTCCCGCCGGATATGCCCAGGAAACGCGGTCCGAATCCACGTATGCCCATAGGAGGATATTTTGCAGCCTGAACGGCTTGTTCCGCCTGATCGCGATTGTTGATCCAAGGAATGATCAAGGCTTCAGCACCTATGTCCAACGCCTTCTTGATATGGACGATGTCATTCCAAGGTACACGAACCATAGATGTGGGGTTGCCACGCCGGGCGACTTGTAACATATTATGTAATATCTCAGTGTTGGTCGGGCCGTGTTCTGAATCGAACCAGATCCAGTCGAATGGCAGATTACTCGCCAGTTCGACAATGTCCAGACACGGGGTACCGATGGATATGCCATACGTGACTTCACCGTTTGAAAGTTTCTCTTTCAGTCGGTTTTTCATATACCCTCCTCAGTTAGACAGATGACTGTTTGTAAATTTCAGTGATTGAAAAAAGGTCCCGGGGTTGTGAACCTACCTTGAATAAAATGTATGGTTTCCCGTCTACCAATGTAATATTATATGACTGGCTGTTGTGGCGCACGCAATAATACCCGCCCATGGCTGGACGTCAAGATGTTTCTAAACCTATGGGATATCAAGTCATTTATAAGATATTATAATCGTTTGTTATCACCCATGTTTCAAGGAGTCGAACATGAGCCTCCCTCGTTATCAAGTCAGCGTTCAGGACTATATCGATTATCATAGAGATGGATTTCTGATCGTGAGAAATCTTGTTTCACCCGATGAAGTAGAGGAAATCCGTGTCCATACCGAAGACCTCATGTATGGTCGAATCACGATAGAGGGGGTAGACCCTCCCCCACCAGGTTTAACACGTGAGGAATTAGGCCAACACTGGCTTCGCATTCATATGCTTCACAGGAAACATGAGATGCATGAGCGGTATCTGCTCCAACCCCGCATCCTGGATGTCCTTGAAGCTCTGATAGGCCCAGATGTTCTGGCCTTACAAACCATGCAATTTCTTAAACCACCTGGCCGGGAAGGACAGGGATACCATCAGGATGCCTATTATATTCCCACTTATCCTGATACGCTAATCGGTTCCTGGCTGGCTGTGGACCGGGCAGATGAGGAGAACGGTTGTGTATGGGTTATTCCCGGCTCACATCATGAGCCCATATATCCGGACAAAGAAAAGTTGGGACAGAATCATACCCATGGGGCTATCGAAAATTTAACGGTTATAGAAGGGGCAAGCGCCATGGATGAAGCCATGAATGGCCTTGTCCCGATAGCAGCGAAATATAAGGGCAAGGAAATACCTGCAATCATGGACCCGGGGGACGTGATGTTTTTTCACAGCCATCTTTTACACCGGTCCCATGAAAATAAAAGTGCCACGCGATTTCGCAGGGCGTTTGTGAGCCACTATTGCAATGCCCGATCCTGGGTGCCCTGGAATCATGGTGCTGACTTCGATGGACCTTGTGCTAATGACCTGCATATTCTGGCTCGGGGGAATACCCACTTGCCCTTTGCAAAACCTCGCTTTGGGACCCCATGCGATGCCTTGGACCCGAAAGAAACCGGGCTTGGTTTTCGCCCCACAAGGATGGTTGCCGAAACAGATGCCAAATATACTAAAGGGCATATGGTAGCAAGATAAATAACCCAGGATCAGGGATGATATAAAATAATTAGTCCTGTTGGTGATAGACGGAGGATTAGGCTTTCATCTGTGTAGGATTATTTTTGAATAATAATTCAGGTTGGCGTGATTGGTCGTCAACCTGAACAGGTTTCTTCACCGTTAATTTCTTTAAGCAGGGCTTGCATATCTCTCAAAGGTTGCATGTCTTTCAGGCCATCAGCTACCTTGATTCCTTTATCCAGGGTCGCCATCACATCTTCAGTTTGACCCAACGCGGCTAATGACTTACTCAGATCATAATAAGCAGCTGAATAATTCTCTTTACATCGCACAGCCTCTCGAAAGGCATCCACCGCTTCCTGATGCCGCTCTCCTTTTGCATATTCCAATCCAAGACTGTAATGAAGCATCGGGTCATTGGGGTCTGTTTCAATAACCTGTTTGAATAGGTTAATGCGCGTCTCGTCCATTATTATACTCCTTTGGGGCTTTCAGCTACGTTACACCATAAAAAAACGCCCGATAAGTTACTCCCATCAGGCACTTTTATTCACAATAATTCAACAGATATTTTAACCAAAAAAACGACGGGCTTTATGAATAGCTTTGATCAGGACATCCACTTCAGCCGTTGTATTATAATGATAGATACTCGCACGAGCCGTCGCCCCGTATGGTGTCCCGAGGCGGCGCATAAGCGGTTGGGCACAGTGGTGGCCTGCACGAATAGCTATCCCCTCTCTATCTAATACGGTTGATAAATCACTTGGATGGATATCGTTTAATATAAAAGATACGCTGCCCCCGCGATGGGGTGCATGGCCATAAACTGTCAAGCCTTCGATCTCTTCAAGACGGTCGATCATATACCGCGTCAACGCCAATTCGTGGGTATGGATATTTTTCATGCCTATGGAAGTTAGATAATCCACCGTATGGCCCAAGACGATCGCGTGAGCTATGTTTGGGGTGCCAGCTTCGAACTTTTCCGGTATCTCCGCCCAGGTCGAGTATTCCAGTTGTACTTCCTCGATCATTGAGCCACCGCCCATAAACGGGTCCATCGCCTCTAAAATCTCTTCCCGGCCGTATAACCCGCCAATGCCTGTAGGGCCGCACATTTTATGGCCTGAAAAGGTAAAGAAATCACAATTGAGTTGTTGGACATCCACCGGCATGTGCGGTACACTTTGCGCCCCGTCAATAAATATCAACGCCCCCATCTGATGGGCTTTATCACCAATCTCTTCGATCGGGTTTACCGTTCCCAGCACATTGGACATATGTGTAATAGATACGATTTTCGTCTTTTCGGTAATTAGTTCATCTATGTTATCCAAGTTCAGCGTACCGTCGTCATGTATATCGAAAAATTTCAGTTTTGCGCCGACCTCATGGGCCAGCATCTGCCAGGGAACGAGATTGCTATGATGTTCCATGACCGACAAGACAATCTCATCGCCTGCCTTAACGTTTTTACGACCCCATCCATGGGCTACGAGATTGATCCCTTCTGTCGTATTGCGGACAAAGATCATCGCGCGGGTCGGTGCATTGATAAAACGAGCCACTTTTGCCCGGGAAGCTTCATAGGCATTGGTTGCTTCTTCACTCAAGGTGTGGATACCACGATGCACATTGGCATTATATTTTATATAATATTCATTCAACGCATCCAGGACCACCTGCGGCTTTTGTGATGTCGCCGCATTATCGAAATAGACCAAGGGCTTCCCGTGTACTTCACGCGAAAGAACAGGGAAGTCTTTTCTATGTTGCCTGGCTTCCGCATCAAATTTTTGTAATTCAGCGCTGATCTCATGCGCTGTATCGATCACAAGCTCACTCATATTTATTGTCCTCAATGACCGCTTGGGTCGACAGGAAGCTTTTTACAGAGACACGGCTCTAAATCTAGTAATCGATCCCCAGTTCCAGCTTGGCGTCTTCACTCATCATTTCAATCGTCCATGTTGGGTCCCAGACGATCTCGACCTCTGCATCGGTTACCTCTTCGACTTCCTTAACTTTCTCCACAACCTCAGCCGGCAGTGATTGGGCGGCAGGACAATTCGGAGAAGTCAGGGTCATCTTCACATGGGCTTGTCCATCCGGATTCACATCGACATCATAGATGAGTCCCAGCTCATAAATGTTAACCGGGATCTCCGGGTCGTAACAGGTCTTGATCTGTTCGACGATCTTTTCTTTTACGGCTTCTATAATCATATGGCCTTCCTAATATATATGAGTCTCACGTTTTAATCATCCCTACTTTGAGCCAATGAAAGCTGCTGGATTGTCGTTTCAAAGAGGGTATCTAATTGCTCCCGTACCGCTTCTACTTTTAATCTACGAATGAGATCTGCTGCGAACCCATACGTCAACAAATGACAGGCGATATCACGCGAAAGACCTCGTGACCGTAAGTAGAAGATCTGGTCTTCATCCAACTGACCAATGGTTGCCCCATGTGTACATTTAACCTGGTCCGCATAGATTTCTAATTGCGGTTTGGTGTGGATCAGAGCATTCGGGGACAACAAAAGATTTTTATTGAGTTGTTTGGCATCTGTCTCCTGGGCGTCCTGCTTGACATACACTTTGCCGTTGAACACCCCGCGCGAATTACCATCCAAAATGCCTTTGTACACCTCGTAACTATCACAATTAGGCTGTGCATGATCCATCGAGGTATGGTTATCCACATGCTGATCGCCGGTCACGAGAAAAAGACCATTCATCCGAACCACTGCATGTTCCCCGTCGAGTCGTGCATTGGAATCATTGCGGGTCAATTTACCCCCCATGCTCATATTGAATGTAGAAATATGGCTGTTATCTTTGAGGTGTAATTGGGTGGTTGAAATGTGGCAGGCCCGACTCCCTTCACGGTTTATCCGGTAATGGTCTATATTACCATCTCGGCCAACGGCGATCTCGGTTACTGCATTCGTCAGATAGGTCTCATCTGTTAATCCGATATAGCTCTCAATGACGGTCGCTTGACCCGCATCACCCGCCACGATAAGTGTTCGCGGGTGAGCGGCGGTGGATGCTTCACACGCCGTCGAGACGTATTGGACATGAATGGGCGTCTCAAGTATTTTTCCATCCGGTACATAGACGAATAACCCATCACGGAGTAAGGCGGTATTGAGTGCGGTAAGGCCGATCTGGTCATAGTCCGCATATTTTGCAAGATGGGGTTCAACGAGTGCTGGATTTTCAATCAACGCTCGGGAGATCGGTTGGACGATAATGCCTTGGGGCAGGTCTGAAATATGGGACCTCGCAGGTGAATAATTCCCATTTACAAAGACCAGCACCTGCCAATCATCTTGACCGAATCCATAGGGGAGCAATACTTCTGAATCCAGCAGATACTCATCGCCCCTCAGATCGGTTCCGAATGGTGTTTTGGCCAGAGGGGCTAAATTGGTATATAGCCAATCTTCTTTCAGAGGAAAGCTAAGATCGCGCGTCACCGGAATGCCCAATTCCGTAAAACGACTGATGGCGTTTTTACGGAGCTGATGTAGCCAGACTGGGGCGTCCTGTGTTTTTAATCGATCATATTCTGAAAAATATGTGGCATATCGATCTACATTTTGTGATATGCTGTTAAATGCTTCCGTCATGTGGGTTCCTTCTCCTTACCATTTTTTAATCATTATGATCATACGGATCGTACAAAGCGGTACGGATTAATTGAAAAACTGAGGTGCGTGTGGTCCGTATATTCAACGCCTCTATTACTATTAACCTGCGGCTTCTACCTCTTCTTTAATCCAATCATAACCTTTGTCTTCAAGTTGGAGGGCTAAATCTTTTGAACCAGACTTGACGATTCTTCCTTGATAGAGCACATGGACAAAATCGGGAACCACATAATCAAGTAATCTTTGATAATGGGTGATCAAAATCATAGCATTTTTAGAGGTTCGTTGCTGATTGATGCCATGAGAGACGATGCGCAAAGCGTCAATGTCCAGTCCTGAATCTGTCTCATCCAGGATGGACATGGCTGGCTCAAGGACAGCCATATGGAAGATCTCGTTCCGTTTCTTCTCACCACCCGAAAAATCTTCATTCACGGGACGTTTGGCCAGATCAGGGTCCATATCAACCATTTTCATCTTCTCATTCATATGCTTGCGAAAAGCACCTGCGCTCATTTCAGGTCGGTTATTATATTTGAGGCGTTCATTTATGGCAGCACGAAGAAAATAGGCGTTGCTTACCCCTGGAATTTCCACAGGATATTGAAAGGCTAAAAACATCCCTTCGTTAGCCCGCTCTTCTGGATTTAATTCAAACAGATCTTTGCCTTTGAAGATGACTTTGCCACCTGTTGGTTGATACTCTTCATGGCCGGCTAAAATCTTGCCAAGGGTACTTTTACCCGATCCATTGGGCCCCATGAGGGCATGCACTTCACCTTCATTGATCGTTAGATTAATCCCTTTTACAATTTCCTGATCTTTTATTCCGCCGCGTAGTTCTCTTATTTCAAGCAATGACATAATACGGTCTTTCTCCTGATATTGATTTTTGTACCCGACGATAACTCACCGGGCTAGTTAACCATTTATCTACAAGGGCGTCGGGTCCATGATTATCCGACGCTGCCTTCGAGGCTGATACCGAGTAATTTTTTCGCTTCCACAGCAAACTCCATGGGTAGTTCCTGAAATACTTCTTTACAGAAGCCATTAATAATCATGGATATCGCATCTTCCGTTGATATCCCGCGGGTCTTGCAATAGAACAATTGGTCCTCACTGATCCGAGCGGTTGAGGCCTCATGTTCCACATTTGCGTTGTTGTTACCCACATCGATGTATGGAAAAGTATGGGCACCGCATCTATCGCCCAAAAGCATAGAGTCACACTGCGTATAATTTCGAGCCCCGTCCGCTTTTTTCATGACCTGGATTTGACCCCGATAAACATTCTGGCCATTACCTGCTGAGATCCCTTTTGATATCACCGTACTGCGGGTGTTTTTACCAACATGGATCATTTTGGTGCCTGTATCTGCGACCTGTTTGTTACGGGTCAGGGCCACGGAATAAAACTCACCGGTGGAATTATCGCCCTGAAGAATCACACTTGGATATTTCCAGGTGATTGCAGAGCCGGTTTCGACCTGGGTCCAGGAAATTTTGGCGTTATCGCCTTTACAAACCCCTCGTTTGGTCACGAAGTTGTAGACCCCGCCCTTGCCCTCTTTGTCACCTGGATACCAATTCTGGACTGTGGAATATTTAATTTGGGCACCTTTCATGGCTACTAATTCTACCACGGCCGCATGAAGTTGATGCTCATCGCGCATGGGGGCGGTGCATCCCTCCAGGTAACTCACATAGGATCCTTCATCTGCGATGATAAGCGTTCGCTCGAATTGTCCGGTGCCGGCCGTATTAATACGGAAGTAGGTCGACAGTTCCATGGGACAACGTACACCGGGTGGTATATAACAAAAGGACCCATCAGAAAACACGGCAGAGTTCATTGTTGCAAAGAAATTATCGCGGTAGGGTACCACGGTCCCAAGGTATTTCTGGACGAGTTCAGGATGGTCCTGGGCGGCTTCAGAAAAGGAACAAAAGATAATACCCAAATCCGATAATTTTTCCTTGAAGGAGGTATGTACCGACACACTATCGAATACGGCATCCACAGCGACACCAGCAAGCATCTTCTGTTCTTCAAGAGGAATGCCCAGCTTGTTGTATGTCTCAAGCAGCTCGGGGTCCACCTCATCCAAACTGTTGTATTTAGGCGTGTTCTTAGGTGCAGCGTAATAGATGATATCCTGATAGTTGATCGGTGGATATTCCATGAATTGCCACGCGGGTTCTTTCATCGTCAGCCAGTGTTCATAAGCTTTAAGACGCCACTCCAACAGAAAATCAGGCTCGTTTTTCTTGGCCGAAATATACCGAATGATGTCTTCATTCAATCCTGGAGGTGCCAATTCCATTTCAATGTCGGTGGTCCATCCTTCTTTATATTCTTCATTTGCTATTGCTTCGATGTCATCCATTATTACATCCTTTCTACTTCGCTGGGATACCGGCGTTAAACTTTGGCTGATGAAGACGTGTGCTGACCTACAATATCCTGAGATACCAGTTCCATGACGTCCATGACTTGTACCTCATCTTGCAGCAATTCCTGAAGTGAAATCTGATCGAGCATGCGGGAGATGTAATGAGACAATATTTTCCAGACAGGCCGGATGCCACAAGATTCTAAATGGATACATTCATCCAATTGACCGGAAAATTGATCACACAGGTGGCTGTCCGGACTGGTCAACACAATCCCCTCTTCGCTACTTAACGCTCTTATAACTTCACCCACAGAGATGGCTCCCGGTTCCTTGGTAATGCTAAACCCTCCTCTGATCCCGCGGATACTCTGGACCAGGTTGGCCTTGCGAAGGCTCATGAGAAGTTTGGTCACATAGTCAATGGAAAGTCCTTCTAATTCTGCAATCGATCGACCTGTTAGCGGGGCCTCGCCATGGTGACGGGCTAACTGTAAAATGCAGCGTAATCCATATTCTTCTTGGGCAGTTACTTTCATTGCATGGCTCCTTTGCCCCCTGAATATACAAAACCGGACAAAGTTGTCAAGTATTAATCTGACTTCTTTGTCCGGTTTTGTATATTCAGCGATATGGTCCATGAATCCGGATCAATCGGGTAGCTGAAATAGCTCCATAGGAATGCCGTCAGGGTCCTTCAAATATAACGCCCATCCTCCCTTATTCGGACCTTCATTCAGATAAATGGGGTCGCTTATAAAATCCTCTACACCCGCCTCTTTAAGTGTTTTATATAATGCCCTGAGGTCGTCTATTGCATATGCAATATGACTACTTCCTGGATTATTGGGCGTGAGGTCCTGAGCAACGCCGACAGGATGTTTGTATTGGAATAATTCAAGATGATGATCCGTTCCTGGAATCGTGAGTAAAATGGCATGAACAACCGCATCTGGAAAACCGATTATCGCACGAAAATATTCAGAAGTGACCGCCGGTCGTTCATGAACAATTTCAAATCCGAGGAGATCCTTATAAAAAGCGAGTGAACGACCCATTTCTTTAACCGTATAACAGGTGTGATGTGCTCCAATGACGCCCATGAAAACCTCCGTGAGAGATGGTTGAGTGGTAATCTGGTGTGTTGGTATGCCGGTGTTTGGTTCCGGTCCATTATAGCCGATGTAATCCACTTGACAAGGATAAATTAATGTCATACAGTCGATAGTATGTAGGCAATAAAAACGATTACAATCAGAACAAGGAGAATCATGCCTGATTTACTTAGTGTATATGAATTGTCAGGTACCACGTCGGTAGATGCTATTGTTGGCCAGGGTTACTTTCCAGTCATTTCTTCAATCGTAGGCCAGGACGTTTTAATCGTTCATCGTGGTGGGGCGGGGCATATTGGCTTGGGTGGGCGTTTGGATGTCATCCACTCTACCGATGGCGGGGAGACCTGGGGGAAACCGATAACCATAGCCGATAGTGAACGCGATGACCGTAATCCAGCCGTCGGAGTAGCCTCAGATGGCAGCCTGGTTCTGGTCTATCACTGGCAGGGCAGTTATGATGAAAAGGGCGATTGGATACCTGCCATGAAAAATACAGACACCCGTGTCGTTTTTTCGACTGACGGCGGGATGTCTTGGACAGATGATGATTTGATTAATTTTACGCCTATCAACGGGGCTTCACCTTTTGGGAAAATTCATAACGTGGATGGCATCTTAAACATGTTAATCTACAGCGGATCTGTCATGGGAGAAACTGCTGAGACGATAAAGGTAGGTCCAGCTACGACGCCTACCTACATCCTCAGATCCACTGATCATGGCCGCACATGGGGTGATCCTACGCTTGTTGCCCTTGGCCTGAATGAATCAGATATGGCCGTCCTCCCTGATGGCCAATGGCTTTTTGTCGCACGATCCGAGGAAAAAGAGGAACAAGCGATACATACCTGTACATCGGATGATCAGGGTCGTACCTGGAAATACCTGGGCCGTGTAACAGATCCTTCGGAACATCCACCAGATTTAACCCTTTTGTCCAACGGTTGGCTCCTTCTGCTCTTCGGCCGGAGACATCCACCCTATGGGGTTCAGGGTATGATCAGTCAAGATGGTGGTAAATCCTGGGATGCAAAACGTCTGGTTCTGGATGATAGCCTGCCAGGCGGAGATATCGGCTACCCATCGACCGTCCGCCTTGAAAATGGCCGACTCGTTACAGCTTACTACACGGCTGGAACAGAGGATAAACAGTGGGAAATTTACAAGGCAACACAAGCCGCCTGTAAGGTGGTGTGCTATGATGAAGAGGCACTGATAGAATCATGGAGCGCAAAAGGATAATTGTGGTGCACATCTAAAAATATTGCGTTGCCAACTTGATCTTATACCATAAAACCAATGTGAGATATGTCCTATGGATCTTGGCATAAAAAACCGAGTAGCTATTGTCGGGGGTGCGAGTAAGGGATTGGGGCGGGCTAGTGCGGAACGGCTGGCCGCAGAAGGCGCCAATTTAACCATCTGCGCCAGGAATGAGCAGGTTCTTGAAGAGACGGCAGATGCCATTCGACATGACTATGGTGTTGACGTGCTGGCTATTTCAGCGGATTGGAGTCAATCTGCCGATATTGATCGAACAGTGGAAGAAACCATAAAGACGTATAACCGATTGGATATTCTAGTCCATAATACGGGCGGTCCGCCACCAGGTGAATTTGCAGATCATCCCGATGATCATTGGCAGGATGCTTTTGAACTGCTTTTATTTTCCGCCATTCGGATGTATCGGGCCGTCACGCCCCACATGGAAAAAAATCAATGGGGCCGGATCATTAATATTGCATCAATCACGGTGAAGGAACCTTGGGAATCGCTCATTCTTTCTAATGTCTTCCGTTCCGGTCTGGTCAGTCTGGCTAAAACAATATCTAGGAAATTGGCGGCAGATAACATTCTGATAAACACGGTATGCCCCGGTCTGTATCTAACCCAACGAATGGAGAATGTCCTTGAAAATCAGGCACTTAAAAGCGGCCGACCGCTTGAGGATGTGGTCGCAGATTATACATCTGAAATCCCTGTTGGACGAATGGGAGATCCCGATGAACTGGCGAACCTGGTGGCTTTTTTCGCATCAAACCTGGCAAGTAATATCACAGGAACCACCGTTCAGGCAGACGGTGGCGCAATTAAAAGTATATTATAAATATGGCACCTGTGGTCAATTATATTGCTCTCCTGTGCTCCGGGATGATGACCGTGGTTCTGGCTTGTGGTTCGAATCCTTTCAGTTCTGAAGAAGACAACGCTTCAGCCATTATATTCACCTCATTCCGAACAGGCGATGGTGAGATCTACCAGATGACCAACTCAGGGGATGATCTGATGAACCTGACCAACCATCCAGGCCATGATACCTCGCCGGGGTGGTCACCGGATAGACAACGGATCGTCTTTACATCTACCCGAGACAGTCTGGCTGGTTCTAACTTGTATATCATGAATGCGGATGGATCATCGGTATCCCAACTTACCCATATTCCTGGTTCAATATTCGGCGCCGACTGGTCTCCTGATGGAACCCAAATCGCATTTTCAAATACCATGGACCTATTAACCATACAACGAGATGGAACCGGACTAACCTTTGTCACCGATGATTCATTAACCGAGGACAGCACCCCGGATTGGTCACCTGATGGGCGTCAAATTGCTTTTACCCGTATATCAAATGATAATACGCCAAGACGTATTATGGTCATGAATGCCGACGGATCAAACCAGGTCACGCTTGCAGAGGTGGCCAATGGATTTCCACGCTGGTCCCCTGATGGTAAAAAATACTTTTTGCTTCCTTTCAAGATGGCAGTGTAGAGATATATGCCATGGCGAAAGATGGCTCTGAAATAACCAGATTAACTAACTTGCCTGGTATTGTTGATTTGACCCCTGATTGGTCTCCCTCCGGTCTTCAAATTGTGTTTGCATCCACGCGGAATGGAACCCACAAGATTTATAAAATGAATTCAGATGGGACTGACCAGATTCGATTGACAAATTCTCCAGGAGATGATTTATCGCCCAGATGGCGTTGAGGAATGAGATTCGAAATGCAATTTTTAGAAGGAGTATAGTATGTGCGGCCGATATGCTTTAGCGACAGATAAAGAAACCTTCTCGCTGACTTTTCCCAACTTTCATGTCCCTGAATCATTGCCACCGAGATTTAACATTTCACCAACCCAACCGGTGCCGGTGGTCGCGAATAATAGAGCGCGGGATATTGAGTTGTTTCATTGGGGCTTGATACCATATTGGGCGAAAGACCGCGTCATTGGGAACAAAATGATTAATGCCCGGGCGGAAACCCTCGCTGAAAAACCCTCATTCAAGCATGCATTCAAACGGCGCAGGTGCCTGATTCTCACAGATGGTTTCTATGAATGGCAGCGTGATCCTGAAACCAAAACGAAAACACCGATCCATATCCGCATGAAATCACGTCGGCCGTTTGCCTTTGCAGGCCTTTGGGAAACATGGAAGGATGAAGAGGGGGCGCCGTTACGTTCCTGCACCATCATTACCACAGAACCCAACGAATTGATGGAAAAAGTACATAATCGTATGCCGGTGATCCTGCGTGGAGATGATTATGAGGATTGGATGTCACCAGATGAACGGACAGCAGACAGCCTTCAGGATTTGCTCATACCCTATGAGGCCGATGAGATGATGGCCTACCCGGTGTCTACGCTGGTCAATAGTCCGGTTAATGAGTTGCCCGATTGCAGGGAACCGGTTGGTGACTTGGTAACCTGGTGACTTGGAGGTTGATTAAGGCTCAGAGAACTATGGCATTACTTTTGATTGTGCTGATGACCTCATTTGGGATTACGATGGTGCTGAGGGCGGCACAGGTAGGATTGGTAAATAGTGTGGGCAAAGTGTTACCTGCGGATGCGGCACCGCTGGAGCAACAGGTCTTTCGGTATATGGCGCCCGAGCCAGAGACGCTGGATATAAGTGTAGCCCTGGGACGTGCGGAAAACAGTGAGTTTCTGTTTGAACGTTTGCTTCTTTTTGATCAGAATAATGATTTGATTCCGGGGGCTGCGGAACGATGGGACGTGTCGAAGGATGGGTTAACCTGGACCTTTTATATTCGTCCTGAGAGTCATTGGAGCGATGGTAGGCCGGTATCGGCCCATGATTTTGAGTATACCTTCCGTCGATTACTCGATCCTGCCTCCGGGAACCGGTTGGCCTTTCTGTATTATGATATTAAGGGCGCACAAGCATATAACACGGCAGGCCAACAATCAGATATAGAACTCGGTGTTCGTTCTGTGGATGCCTTGACCTTTCAAATCATCACTGAGAAACCCAGCCCATTTATTCCCTATCTCGCCGCGTTTCAAGGATCGTCCCCGGTACCGCAGTGGCAGGTGGATAAACATGGTCCACGTTGGACCGACGCCGACAATTGTGTCTCCAATGCATCCTATCGTTTGATGGAGTGGCGTATTGGGGACCGGATGTCGTTTGATCTGAATCCAAAATATACAGGTCCGAATAAAGGATCTCTCGAACGTATGGTTGAGATATTCGCGACCCCCGGTACATCAAACGCTGTACTCGCCTATGAAAACGATGAGATCGACCGGACTGAAGTGACCGTTCAGGATATAGACCGGATACGCCGGGATTCTGTGCTCAGTAAGCAATTATTCCGGTTTCCTTATTTTGCCACCACCTATTTGATTATGCAAACACAAGAGTCGCCATTTGACGATGTCCGCGTACGCCAGGCGTTTGCACATGCGATTGATCGAGAGACCCTCTGTCGCGTTGTCTTGCGGGATATGCATACGCCCGCTTACAGTATGCTGCCGGTTGGATTTGCCGGGAGCACCGGTGATACCTATAAATCAGCTCAAGCCTTTGACCCGGAACTTGCCAGGCGTCTGCTTACCGAAGCAGGATTTCCTGATGGCCGTGGATTTCCCAAGGTGGAATTTCTGGTCAGTGAGCAGTTACAGGAAGCGGAAGCGATCCAGGACATGATTAAGCAGGTGCTTAATGTAAATATAGATCTACAGGCTATGGAGAGCCGTGCGATGGGGGAGCGTTTGTATAATTATGACCTACCGTTAGCACGCTTATCCTGGTGGTTTGATTATCCAGATCCACATAATATGCTGACTGCCCCGTGGCGCAGCCGGCCGAAGGGATTTGGCCGGCAGGATTGGAACCATGAAGGTTTCAATACGTCTGTAGACCAAGCCGCCAATGAGCTTGACCCTGATAAGCGTCGCGCCCTTTATGATAAGGCCGAACGTATCTTGTCCGAAGAGGCAGGTGGTATTTTCTTGTATTATCGTTATGCCTTCGATTTGAGGAAGCCCTGGCTCAAAGGCATCAAGCAGGATCGCACGGGATATTTCCCCTATCTCGAACACAATTCGAATGTGTGGTATGATCTGTATATAGGTAAAAATAATTAAACTTACGACGTGTCGTACAAAATACAAGCGGAGGCGGTGGGAATGGAACCCATATCGCGGACCAAGGGTCTCCGTCATAGCCGCCGGGGTCTTAAAGCGTCAACTCGACTGATTCGCTCGGTCTGTATGAAGGCACCGTACTTTGCTACATCTTTATCTTGACAATCATGTCTTTGTAAACTATTCTGGCGGCATGTGAGATCCACAGCTAGCACTGGGGCGCCACACACGGTGACCAGTGGTCCAAGCTATCTGCAAAACGTATTATGATCCTATCTTTAATTTTCCATCCCCACAACATTATACACAGTATCTTATACGGAAATTCTTAAACAAATATGGTTCAATAGCAAAATCATTGAACGGTGGGGCGCTTGCTATCTGGATTTATAATGACCATGCGCAGGATTTGGGTATTTATTGTATATGATCGCCTTAGGAAGAAAATTTGAATAGATTATCGATGCTTTCGACCAGATCAAAGAAGGCACAACATTCGGAAAACTGGTTGTAAAGATGTAATGGATCACCAATTCTTGTTGATACACAAAATGGTAAGGTTATGGCAAACGTAGTTATCATTGATGGCAATAATAACATCGCAAAGGATCTGGTTGACAGGCTGAATGAAAGCCCCCTGGTGGAATCCTGCCAACCTGTATCTGCCCAGAATGAGGCTTTGTCTTCGGTGCTGGTCGACAGTGCCATCGATGCGGTGGTCTATTCGCCCCAGCTTCAAGAGAGTTTGGTCCCAAACCTTGCAGAAGCTGAAACCGTATTTAAGGCCTGTGCCCACGCCGGTCCTCATAAAGTGATTATCCTTTCAAACGCTGCTATCTATGGTGCAAGCCCCCAAAATACCGGCCGCATTCCTGAATCACAGCTACCGCCACGCGGTCAAAAAAATAGGATTAAAAACGGTTGGGTTGAGTTTGAGGCGCTCGTCGGACAAATCCTTCCTGCCACTGTGAAGGTCACTATTTTACGACCGTCAGCCGTGCTGATACCAGATGGCAATGACTATTTTAGCCGGTTGTTTTCAAAACAATCGGTCTTCACACTGCCTCTTTACGACCCGTCCATTCAGTTGTTAAGTCCCAAAGATCTGGCGAATGCGGTCTGCTCAGTCGTTGAGAAAAGCGAAGGGGGGATATTCAACGTTGCTCCCGCCGGTGTCATTCCGCTGGGTGCCGCGCTTCACATGGCCAGAGTGAAACGAATACCGCTTCGTTTTTCCCAAACCGACGCCCTTGAATACATCCGCCATTCCTGGGCCATCAGTGGTGAGAAAATTGAGCGTGTATTAGGATTTGTGCCGCTACGATCGAGCGCCAAAGCGCTGAACGAGTTCCTTGGTTTGGAATCGAAGGATACCGAAGTTGAGTTTGACACATTCGGTTTAGATCCCAGCTATATTGAAAAATGGGGCCGGCGCTTGTATAAATTTCTACATGACGTTTACTGGCGTATCGAAACCAAAGGTGTTGAACATGTACCCCGCGAAGGACGGGCTATATTGGTTGGTATGCACCGTGGTTTTATGCCGTTTGATGGGGCGATGCTCCTCCATCTGATTGCACGCGAGTTTGGGCGATATGCCCGAACCCTTATTCATCCTACCCTGGTTAAAATGCCGCTTCCGTTCAATTTCATCAAGCTGGGCGGGATCAATGCAGACCGGACTAATGCAGATTACATTCTTCAAGATGACCAGCTGCTGGTGTGGTTTCCTGAGGGCATTTCAGGTGCATTCAGATATTATCGGGATGCCTATAAGTTGGGTGCTTTTGGTCGCAATGAATTTGTAAGGGCAGCCCTGCGTAATCAATCGCCTATTATCCCATTCGTCACGGTGGGTAGCGTAGAGATATTCCCGATCTTCGCTAAATTCCAATGGCAATGGTGGAAACGTCTGACCCTCTGGCCGTGCTTTCCAATTGCGCCGCCCTTTCCAATTCTTTCATTGCCCCTGCCATCGAAGTGGCACACAGAATTCCTCGAACCACTCCATGTCGAAAAGCAATATCCGCCGGCAGCCGCAGACGATCCTCAAATTGTCAGGGCGATAAGTAAAGAGGTGAAAAGCCGGATGCAGGCAGCCATTGACGAGATGCTTAAGCGGCGCAAATCCATCTGGTTCGGATCTATTTATGATAATAAGATCGCAGATGGCACCGTGAGCGCGAAGGATTAGGTTACAAACAAGACCCCCACATTCCCCTTTGTTGGTTGTGACCCGCCCGCGTCCAATGATCCCACTATTGCTCCCGATATACTATTTAAACGGATCTATAAATAATGCCCATTTTAGATTAACAAACTACGTTTTATAACTCAGCGCAGCGATTCTCAAGGAGTTTACTGATGCATGCAAAGCAATCCCTCACTGAAGCGAAAGCCAGTCGTGACTGGTTTATAGATATTCGTCGGGAGATACATCAGTATCCGGAGTTAGGATACCAGGAGGTACGTACCAGTCAGTTGATTCGGGATAGACTCGATGAGTTGGGTATACCGTATCGCTATCCTGTTGCCGAGACTGGTGTTGTCGCTGCGCTGGGTGATGGGGATGGCCCCTGCGTGGCTTTACGGGCGGATATAGATGCCTTGCCGATTCATGAAGAGGCAGATATCACTTTTCAAAGCAAAAACAAGGGCAGGATGCATGCCTGCGGCCATGATTGCCATACCGCCATACTGCTCGGTGCTGCCAGGATTCTCAAACATCATGAATCTGAGATACATGGGACCGTGAAGTTGTTGTTCCAACCCGCCGAAGAAGGCGGTGCTGGTGGAAAACGCATGTGCGAAGAGGGCGTGCTTGATGCACCGAAGGTGGATCGTATTTTCGGGATGCATGTTTGGCCCACCCTGCCCACAGGCAAGATTGCATCCCGGGCTGGTACCCTGCTTGCCGCCACATCCTCCATGGATATCACGATAACAGGTAAAGGGGGGCACGGTGCCATGCCCCATCTCGCGATTGATTCGGTTGCTACGGCTGCCAAGGTGGTCTGCGAACTACAGACGATCATTGCCAGGGAACTGGATCCTTTGGAATCCGGCGTGGTTACCGTATCGGGTATAAACGGTGGTGAGGCGTATAATGTGATTCCGCCGTCGGTCCGAATCATCGGCACGCTGCGGTCCCTGACTTTAACAGGCCTGTCGTATCTCAAACAACGTGTGGAGGAAATGACCACCCATGTGGCTGTGGCGAATCGTTGTGAGGTACGGATCGAATTTCCAGGTAATGACTATCCGCCTACAGTGAACGACGCCCATTGTTGGGATCTGGCTCAGGAAACGGGCCGGGACCTGCTTGGGCCGGACGGGGTACATGACATCCTGCCGGTCATGGGTGGGGAAGACTTCGCATATTATATGGAGCAGGTGCCCGGCTGCTTCGTTGTACTCGGCATTCAGAATGAAAGCCAGGGTGCCACCTACAGCGTACACCACCCTATGTTCAAAGTCGATGAGGAGGCCTTGCCCATTGGGGTGGCTATGCATGTGACCTATGCGTTCCGATCGCTTGATGAACTCAAAAATAAAAAATAAAAATTGCCTTACGATGATAGTAGATATTTTGCAGTATAAGGATGGGACGGTTGTTGGCTGTGGATTAGTGTGTAGCTTAGTAAATGATGATTCGTAGCCGCTGTAGATTTGGCATCTGAACCACCTGCTACGAAGGGCGATACATATGGTTTATGTAACCTAAGTTAGTAGTGTAAAGATAACGGAGGCGGTGGACATTGTCAATATGGATCACTGGTTCCCAGCATAGTCACCGGTAACCTATGCGTTTGGACCTCGCCACCGCGTGGATGATACCATCCAGAATGGCCGAATGGGTTGGGCTAGCCAACTGATGGAAGATGGTTGGTTCACGACACCGAATGATAAGGGACGATGGATGCATAATACATCCTGGCCATTTCAACCGAAGATCTATCGATTCATGCTGGGGCCCCCTACCCGTTTTAGGGTGTCTCGGCAGCTGAAGACATAAAAGAAACACCCGGGATTATGTCCACTCAGGTCCATACGCATTATACTGAGGGATATAACCGATCACTTTTCGGGTTGTGTTCAGATCCCATAACGTATCCGTATTATCTGACATGGCATTGAGCGCGGCGAAGGACACATTTTCTGTGAGGATAGCTTTTTCCATCAATTGACAGAAATCACGGTTGCTGAGCCACATTTTACGTCCCCAATCCCCCATTTGGTCTCCAGGGTTATTCTCACCTCTTTGAACCCAACCGATCCGACCACAGATGACCGACAGCCCATGTCTATCTGCGAAGCTCTTAGCGAGTCGCTCGCCAACCAGTTTTGTGACCCCGTATGCAGTGTCGGGAATCTGGGTGGTGGTTGGCGTCAGGTTGACTTTCTCCTGTTTGTACCCACCCATCGTGTGGTTGGAACTGGCAAAGAGCAACCGTTTTTCTCCAAAATTTACGGCAGTTTCAAAGACATTTAAAACCATATCCAGATTAAGTGGAAAGGATGCCCAGGTGGTGTTCGGATTAGGATCTGCAGCCAGGTGAACCACGGCATCGGCATCGGTGAACTGCTCGGCCCAATCGTTCTGATATCTGGTCAGGTCTGCTTCGATGGTAGAGCGGTTACCGCGCGCGTCTCTGTCGAAAAGCACAAAATCATAGTCGCCCTGCAGTTCCAGATGATCTTTTAGCTTGGTGCCAAGGTTACCACAAGCACCGGAGATGATGATTTTTTTCCCCTCGGACAAAGATTCGACTCTCTGCGGATTCAACTATGGTTCGAAAAGAGGGATCGAATGTTTGCAGGTATCCTCTGTCATTACCCTGGAAATAACCTTTTCCATCTATAAAAATCATTTAATTTCCACGAGTACAATCCAGCTGCTGTGATTATAGTCGATATGAGAAGATCGCCGATCTGCTCAACCATAGGACTCAGGTTCTGAGAAGAACCGATCACATCTTAGTGGGATAAAATAAATCATATTTGCCTATTGACAGATCAATAAAACCTCGGTATTATATATTAATTACACTAAACACATGATAAGTATTTCAAGGTGGGGTTTATTATGTCAATTCATGGAATCACAGACCGGATCACATTACCTCGGCTGGGTAAGATCAGGCTTGGAGTAAAGAAGAAATCCAATTTTGGTAGTGAGTATCCAGCAGAGGTGGATTATTTCGTTGTGGGAGATGAGATCAAAGCGGTATACGGTGAGAAGCCTAAGGAACTGGACATCATGTTTCCCATGAATGACCCGGAGATCGTCTTTCCGCATTATAATATGTGGTTTGGCAGGGAAGGTCTTAAATGTAAGGGAGATGGCCAAACCGCCATACGGCGTTTTACGCTGGTTGACGATAAGTCCACCATAGAAAACAAACCTGAGAACGAGTATGAAAAGGTTAAAATTCCCTGTCCTTGTTTCCGACTTAAAAATCCAGATAAAACAGATGCCTTGAATCAATGTAGCCCAAGGGGCCGGCTTATGGTCGTGCTACCCAAAATCAACACATTTGGTGTATATCAGATTGATGTGGGGTCGGTAGGCAGTTTGTTAAATATAAATAGTATGATCAGGGTGCTCCTTGGTCAGTTGGGGGGTCTTGTTGGAATTCCGCTCAAGCTAAAGCGTGTTCCAACGGAAATGATGTATAACGGCAAGAAAGCCACCCATTACCTGATCCATATCGAATGTTATTTGAAGCAGGAAGAGGTAAGTTTTCTGCGATCAAATCCGGAGCCTTCTGACGTCATGCCAGTATCCGCAGAGATCTCATCCCCCTTGGAAATTGAGAAGTCCTCCACTCTAAATCATTGGATTGATTCTGAAGAAGGTCAAATACAATTGGCGAAATCAAGAAAACTCATTAATGAATTACTGGTAAGGGTAGGCAAAGAAAGGACCATAAGTCTTGTGCGCACCCTTCTCAAGGCACTTAATCCGGAATTTCAATACGGGCAAATCCACGATATTAGAATGCGGGCAGAGGATCTAACTCGATTTCAACTGGCAATCAGAAAGTATATTATTTCCAAAGATTACAGCAATCAAGGATCGGTTGGGGAATCAACTACAAGTCGAAAGCAAGCATCCTGAAAGGTCAGGGAAAATGATTTATGGATAAAGATCGGAAGTCATGTAGGTTCGATGTTAAACCAATTACAGGGATACATTACAAATGTGAGACAGAATTTGGAGAGGCAGACCCGTTTAAAACTGATTTAACCTTTTTCAGGAGGTTAATGCAACCAGGACCTTATATCCTGCATCTTCAAGTACCGTTTTGATGAGTTTCAAAACGTCTTGATCATCTTCGACAAGCAATATGGTCTGCATCTATCCTCATTTGAAATTAAAATCAATTACACCTGAAAACATGAAACAATCTGTGGAACTGTGTCCCATCTAAATTATGGTTCACTTGGCGCTTGAGAACCTAACTGTCATCCACCCTTTTTAATTTATATCCAATGGAGATAGTTTTTGGTTTTATAGATATTGGCCTACCTGTAAATATAAAGCGAATCGAGGTATGAAAGAATCAGGGTATACCTGAGTTTACATATAATTATGCCTTAGTTGAAAACGGATGTCTGGAAACTAAACAAAAAGGATGTATGATGAGTATAGAATAGCTGACAATGTGCCCCCTGAGATCCGAAGAAGGAGCAAATGATCAGGACAATTAATGGGATCTATCAGGGCTTAGATAAATAACAGGATGGTAAATAAAACCCCCCTCGGTTGTCCTTCTCCGAGGGGGGTTACTAATATTTCTAAATAAGACATCTATATGGATATGCTGGTAAAGTACTAACTTGCTTTCCCAAGTATATCTTTCAACTCGTTCGTGAAGACTTCGAGTTCATCTGGCTTACCGATGGAGACGCGGATATGGTTCTTCAGTGGGTTAACTTCACGTGTTCTGTAACCCCCACCGCTGCGGATCATTATACCACGTTTTCTCATTTCGCCAGACATGCGCTGACTATCTCGTCCAATGTTTACAATCATGAAGTTACCGTGACTCGGTGTATACTCGAGGCCCATTTTATCGAATTCGGCCATTAGAAAATCTTTGCCGTCGTTGACCACCTTCTTGGACCGGGTAACAAATTCAAGATCTCCCAGCGCTGCATTGGCTGCATGGGTGCTCAAGGAAGTCAAACCGCCACCAAATCCCTGCTGTAACATCATACGATCCAGCAAGGGCTTGTTGGTGATGGCATATCCTATACGCATACCCGCCAGTCCAAATATCTTGGAGAAGGTACGGGTTACGACCACATTATTTCGTTCCAATGCCAGAGGGATCGCATCCTGATAACCCTCTTCCCGTACGAAATCGATATACGCTTCGTCGATCAGTATCGTCACATGTTCAGGAATTTCATCTACAAAAGTTTTCAGCTTATCAAAAGGAATAATCGTTCCCGTTGGGTTATTGGGGTTCGTGATGGTCATGATGGTCGTTTTAGGCGTTACGGCAGCCTTCATGGCATCAAGATCGGTGACGAAATCACCCGTCGTTGGTACACGTACGACCTTAACTTGCTGGCCGGACATCTGATAGCCCTGAAAGGCGCGGGAAATCTGGCCATAGCCTGGTACAGCTTCAATACATTCGCCTGTCCCATCACCAATGGCCATCACACCCAGAACCTGCAAAATAGGGCCTGAACCAGCAGAGACCATCATCCGGTTCACCTCACGAAATTTCATGAAGGAACTCATATCTTCAAAGTCCATCTTGAAATTCTCGCCGAGATCAATATTATGATACTTATGCAGATTCATCGGTAGATCGAAGCTGAATGAATACCGGTTGATTTCATGTAAATGCTTGGTGATGGCTTCCACCGCTCTGGGAGAGGCCCCAAGTGGATTTTCATTGGCACCGATTTGAACCCAGCCCGGCCGGACCCCATATCCGCGAATATCTGCAGCCTTTTTACCGGCTGCCAGTGCTTCTGCGATGTTGAAATGCGAACTGGCGGCTACGGCCCCCGCCCCCGCCAGGGCACCCTTCATAAAATGACGACGGGATACGCCACTTTTCAATATCTTTGCGAAATCCATGCTTACTCCTTCGTAAATGGTCTATGGTTAAAAGTACACCCCATTCAAAACTAATAATTGGGGTTAAAATAATTATTCGCTTTACCTCAGATTCCCTGTGAAATCTTAAACCCCAAAACTATATAAAACGATCATATCTGGATTAGGTTTTATCCAAGATTAAGCTGGCTCTTTTGATCGAGAATGTAATCCGCACAACGGAAGGCCAGCGCCTGAATGGTCAGTGTGGGGTTACTCTTTCCACTTGTAACAAACGAGCTGCCATCCACAACAAACAGGTTCTTTACATCATGGGCCTGATTATACTTATTTACGACCGAGGATGATGGATCGTTCCCCATTCTACACGTGCCAAGTAAATGAGCATCACCTCTGGGTACAAAATTCGGGGTGGCAATAACGCCCGAGGCCCCAGCTGCATCGAGCAATTCTTTGGCGCGGTCTCTGAAAAAATCGCCCAATTTATGTTCATTAGGGTGGACATTATATGTCACTCGTGGAACGGGTAATCCCCATTTATCCTTCACATCAGGATCGAGGTCTATCATGTTAGCTTCTTGAGACATGGACTGCATGCTGGTCAGGCTCACCATATATTTAGTGTAATTATTCATGACCCACTTTTTGCGCCGGCTTCCCCATCTGCGTAACCGTGGCATATTGAGATTGGCGAATGATATGGTCTCCCCATCACCCCGTGGTTCCAGGACACCACCACCAAAGAACCCGTTTTTATCAGGGTTAGGATCATAGAAATCCTGGATGATACGCGAATCCATGACGCCTTTATACTCATTTAGATCATTCTCGAAAAATCCCCGGGCGGTCTGATAATAATTGAACATCAAATGTTTACCGACTTTCCCACTACTATTGGCCAGACCATCAGGAAAAAGGCCGGATTTTGAATTGAGGAGTAATTTTGCGGAATGGATGCCGTTGGCACAAACCACAACGACACGGGATTCCAATTTATGTTCCTGCAAATCCTTATCCAGATATATAACCCCCTCGACCAGACCGGCATCATCTACGAGAACTTCCTTAACACAGGCATCAGCTCGGATTTCGCAATTTCCTGATTTTAAGGCTTTGGGGATCATGGTCACCAGGATACTGGATCGGGCCTGGATGGTACACACATACCCTTCACAGAACCCACAATTCATGACAGCAGCGCGTCCATCATAGGGTCTTGAGGTAATGGCTAGAGGCGCAGGATAAGAGTGCCAGCCCAATTTTTGTGAAGCCATATCAGCAATAGCGCCCGAACTGGTTCTCGGTACAGGAGGCATCGGGTATGGTTTGCGTCTTGGAGGGTCAAAGGGATTCGCACCTGCAAGGCCCGATACACCGATTTCGTATTCTGCCTTCTGGTAGTAATGTTCAAGATCCCAATAGTCTATTGGCCAGTCCTGTACATCAGCCCCATCGATATCGCCAAAGGTACTTCGCTCTTTAAAATCAGATTCATGCAATCGCCATGATATACCCGTATAATGATTAGTACTTCCACCTACGTTACTTTGCATGTGGATCCCATGATCTACCCTTGTTTCATCTGCTGCGGTTCGTCGGTAGGTGTTGGGTTGATCATATTGGACATAACCCGGGGTATGCATTACCTTGATTTCGTCCTGATCAAAGTTGCGGGTCTTCATATGGGGGCCCATTTCGAGGGCGACCACTTTCAAACCTCTCGTACTTAATTCCTTGGCCATGACACCACCAGCGGCGCCTGTGCCGATTACAATGACATCCGGACGACGGATGGTTGGATTAGGTAAAGACATGTATGCTCCAAATTGGTAAACTGATTCGATGGTATGGATCTACCAATCCCTCAATTCGAGATCATATTACTCAGTGGTCCCAATAATTTTACTTTTCATCGGGCCAGTGTATGGTGTCCATTCTGGATATTCAATTTCAGGGATGGTCATATCATACTGACTGAAGGGCGGGTCGTATCCAAAGGGTGCCCGTCCTGGAAAGTTTATAAGCTTCCAGCCGATTTGCTCATGATTACCCCCGTAGGATGGGTCTGAGAACATGCCTTCCATCGTATGGGTTATGACCATACGAAAAAAAGTTCGCCCACCTATCTCTGCATCACCGGGCCATCCTTTTGGTTCCCCTCTTCCATCCAATCCGGATATCGCCTTTCGTTGATTCGCTCCGGCCATATCTAAAAACGCTTCACTGTAGGTGGTTTGACAATACTGATCAAACGCCGTAATTCCTTTTTCATAGTCCGCTTTAGACTCTATCCTATGACTTCAAAGCGCAAGATCTATATAAACAATGACTCTCGCTTCAGTAGCACCAGGCCCATCATCGTCAGATGGCATAATAAATTCTGTCATTCGCTCAATGGTGCTGCCCTGATGCGTGGTTAGGTTTCGATATTCATAAACGAAGGGCTGATCTTCCTGAGCCTGGACCCTGGCACCTTTCGCTAGAACACCCAGGGTCATAACGCCTCCGGTCGCCTTCGCAGTATTTGATAGAAAAGTACGGCGTGACAATCGAGATGAACTCATATGACTTTATCTCCAAAATTAAGTGGACCTTCTTACTTACTTAACCCGTTAACCATACAAACGGCCTATGCATATGCTTCAATTTATTAACCGTTAGTTTAAGCCAAAATATCACAAAATAAATCCCAGTTAAGATAGACCTTCAATGAAAAAGTCGCAACGGGATTCTTGTTTCGTAAAAAGAAATGATTTTCTCCTCGTTTTATTATGAATTGACGATTAAATCACGGCCTTCTATATTTAAGTACAACCTTTAAAAATAATACGCACAAACTCTGAGTTTTCAATGACGCCAATCAAACCTGAAAAACTGAAGGCTGGTGATATGATAGGGATTGTTGCGCCTGCCAGCAGGCCTACTCATCCCAGTGCTTTGAATCAAGGGGTTCGATCAATAGAGAACCTTGGTTTTCGTGTTAAAGTGGCACCCCATGTTTTAGATCGACATGGTTTTCTGGCAGGCACAGATCAGGATCGGCTATCAGATTTTCACGGCATGTTTACAGATTCTGAGGTTCATGGGATCATCTGTGTACGTGGTGGCTATGGCGCAGCAAGGCTGTTGCCAGATATTGATTTTGATATCATTCGAAATCATCCGAAAGTATTTGTAGGCTATAGTGACATTACGGCGCTAATTAATGCGGTCTATCAAAACACCGGTCTTGTGACGTTTTGGGGCCCTATGGTCGCGTCGGAAATGAGTCCAGTTTTTGATCCGTATAATCGATCGAGTTTCTTGAAGGCTATTTCCCAAACAGACCCTGTCGGCCTCATAGAACACCCCTCAGATATGCCTTCCATCGAGATATTATCGTCAGGAAAAAAATCTGGACGGCTTATTGGGGGTACCCTTTCCCTTTTGTGTGCTGTGCTTGGTACACCGTTTGATATCGATTACCAGGATGCCATTTTATTTATTGAAGAAGTGGGAGAAGAGCCGCATCGGATTGACCGCATGTTGACACAACTTCTCCAAACAGGAAAACTAAACCAGGTCAGAGGGATTGTGATCAGCGAATGTGCGGGATGTGAGAGTGCACCCTATCGCCCTGCGTTTCCCAATGGTAATTTCAGCATTGAGGAGATTTTCGCAGACCGTTTGATTCCGCTAGGTATTCCAATTATTTATGGTTTGGCGCTAGGACATGGCAAGTATAAGGCGACGTTGCCTGTTGGGGTACAGGTGACATTGGATGGGAACAAGGGTCAGCTTATTATCAATGAAGCAGGGGTAAAGTGATTTTTACTCGCGCGGCCCCATGGATATGTATAATGAAATATAAGGGATGATATATGCCAAATCATATTTTAGTGGATGGGGCTTTGCCCGACTCAATCCTCGCCTTATTTGAAAAAGAAGATATACTGTATCAGATAGCAGATTTTCAAGCTCACGATGAGCGTTGGGCGATCATAGAGGGGTATTTCACCTATGGTCATCCGGTCACTGATGGTCCTCTGATGGACCGAATGCCCCATCTGAAGGTGATCAGTAATTTTGGCGTCGGCGTGGATCATATTGATACGGCCGCAGCAAAAGAGCGGGGTATTCCAGTCGGCAATACCCCGCATCTTCTAGATGGCGCCACAGCGGATATGACGTTTACGCTATTAATGGCTGCCGCAAGGAATATTGTTGTCGGAGATGCTTATGCCCGGAGTGCCGGATTTACTCATTATGACCCTAGCCTCTATCTTGGGGCCGAAGTCCATGGAAGTACTATCGGGATCATCGGCATGGGCAGTATCGGGAAACAAGTGGCCCGCCGAGCCCATGGTTTTGACATGTCGGTGTTATATCACAATCGAAGGCGTGATCCCATCGATACAGATTATCGAGCCAGGTATGTCTCCTTAAATGAGCTCCTCGCCCAGGCTGATTTCGTAACCCTTAATTGTCCCCTCACCGACGAAACCCGTAATCTCATAGATGAAAAAGCACTCCGGGAAATGAAACCCACTGCCATTCTTATCAATATGGCCCGTGGCGGAGTGGTGGACCATGACGCTTTACTGAAGGCTCTGGATAATGGCTGGATTGCTGGTGCTGCACTCGACGTAACAGAGCCTGAACCACTCCCGCGCGATCATCCGCTGTTGAGCCGGAGCAATGTGACGATCGCCCCACATTTAGGAAGTGCGACAGTCAAAACCAGGCACGCTATGGCGACAAGGACGGTTGAGAACCTGAAAGCCGGCCTTGCCGGGAAACCGCTCATTACCAGTGTAGTTTGAGGTCCTTATGCCCTCCTTTCCGCCACTAAAACAACGTATTGCTATTATTGATCTTGGCTCCAATACAGCCCGGTTGATGGTTGCCCAATATACCCCTGGTCAGGTATTTAAAATAACGGATGAAGTGAGCCGACGTGTACGATTGAGTGAGGGGATGTCCTCAGATAATAATTTGCATTCCAGTGCAATATTACGAGCCTTTGACACGTTACAGATGTTTAAATCTTTTTGTGAGGGCCTGGATATCCATCATATCCTCCCCGTTACCACAGCAGCCGTGCGAGATGCTGATAACGGCCCATCATTTTTAAAGGAGGTTCGTCGCCAAACTGGCCTGAATTTTAGATTGTTAAGTGGTGACGAAGAAGCCTTTTATGGGGCCGTGGGTGTTATTAACGGGTTGGGTGTTACGAATGGTATAGTCCTTGATGTCGGGGGGGGAAGTGCTGAAATTGCACTGATCCAATCAGGCACCTATCAGAAGGGATTCACAACACCATTGGGCGCCATCAGAACGCAGGAAGTCTATTTTCCTGATGAAGGAACCACCCTTGACCAGGTCAAACCCTTTAATCAGATGCTTAAAGATACATTTGAGGAAAAGGATTGGATGATCCTGGGAAAAGGGATGACCATGAACGGCATCGGTGGTTCCGTGCGCGCCTTGGCGAGAATAGATCGAACGATGAGGCGTTACCCGCTTGGCCTGGTTCATGGATATGAACTGAAGTTAAGGCGCCTTGAAAATTTGATCGATCGTCTGGCTTCCCTTCCGGTTTCGGATCGGGTCAAGGCGATCCCCGGTTTACAAGCAGATCGAGAAGATATTATACTTCCGGGTGCCCTGGTGGTGGCTGGTGTGATGAGAAAAGCTGGTGCAAATAAAATGATCGTAAGTGGTCAGGGTTTAAGGGAAGGGTTGTTTTACGAAACGTTTGTACAAGGGGATGAGGCGTACAGGATAGAATCTCTGCGGCATTTTAGCATATTAAATCTCGTTCGGCTTTATGGATTTGAAGGATCGCATACCTCACATGTCGCTCATCTCTCCCTCTCGCTTTTTGATCAGCTGGAACCCATACATGGATTTGGCGCGGCTGAACGTGAGCATCTTTGGGCGGGTGCGATGTTGCATGATATCGGGACCATCATAGATTATTACGATCATCACAAACACAGTGCATATATCATTTTAAATGCTGGATTGCCGGGCTTCACACATCGTGAGGTGATTATAATCGCCTATCTATGTCTGAATCATCGGAGTGGTAAACCCGACTTTTCATCATACCATGCCTTACTAAGAAAACGTGATCTCGATATGGTGTATCGTCTTTCCTCCCTTCTTCGCCTGGCAGAATATCTCGACCGAAGCCGAACGCAAAATGTCGCGAATCTCCACATCTCCACCGGAGGCAAAAAAGCTACCCTGACCCTCATGCCTAATCAAGAACATGAGGCGGCAGTTGAAATGTGGGAGGCAAAACAAAATGCCAAGTTATTTGAAAAGTCTTTTGGCATGGATCTGAAGATTGAGATGGCATAAATACATATATGATGGTGTGTATAAATTCTTTTATATACGGATGTTAGTTTACAGGTTATCGGGGGAAGGGAAATAATGGATAAGATCGGTGTTGGACTTATTGGGTGTGGGGTGATGGGAGCGACGCTGGCGGCTTCCTGCAACACGCTTGATCAGGCCCAGATTCTGGCGGTAAGTGATGTGCAACAGAACATGGTGGACAAAGCAGCGACCGAGCTCGGAGCCAGGCCATTTTCTAATTATCAGGACATGCTGGCCTTAAGTGAAATTGATGCCGTGCTTGTCGCCGTCCCAGGTTTTTTACACCGGGCCCCGGCAGTCGCTGCAGCACAGGCTGGAAAGCATGTGTTTTGTGAGAAGCCCATGGCCGTGTCTCTCGAAGATTGTGACGCGATTATAGAGGCATGCAAACAGGCCGATCGAAAGTTAATGATCGGGCAAGTATGTAGATTCCATGGGATCCATGGTCGGGTTAAACAATTGGTCGACGACGGGCAGATCGGAGAACCCACCTGTATGGTTACCCGTCGGTTAGGTGGAGGCTGGGGTGGCATGTGGGCGCAAAAATGGCGGTTGGAACGTGCTAAATCAGGGGGCAATCTGTTAGAAGTGAATGCCCATGAAATCGATTTTATGCGATGGGTCTGTGGTAATGTTAAAAGTGTGTCGGCCAGTGGGAACCGAAAAAACGATAGTCCGACAGATTTTGAAGATATCATGCTCCTGAACCTCACATTTGAAAATGGGGCTATTGGGCATCATCAATCGTCCAGCGGGTCGGCCATAGGAGAATATGGTGGCCGGTTAGATGGCACAGAAGGATCGCTGCACTTTCCAGCCATCTGGGGTGAAGGGGCTGGGATTCACTATGCTCGATTTGGCGAAAAAACAGCATTTGTTCCTGCAGACGATATTGTTGTCGAAGAACCGGTTACAGCGGAATTGAGAGCATTTGCAAAGGCGATTTTGAATAATACTACGCCGCCGGTCTCCGGCCATGACGGACGAGCTGTGGTGGAAATTGCCCTGGCCGCTTATCAATCAGCACAGTCAGGCGAATTGGTGGCCTTGCCGATGGCATGAAGTTGATTGAAATTTATATTTGTAAGGATATATAACAGAGTATAATAGGAGCATGTTGAAATGGAACTTTCTTCAGAACAGAAGAGATTTTTCGATGATTTCGGATATATATTCCTACCTGGATTAATGAAAGACGAAGTCGGTTGGATTACAGATGAATATGAGCGGTTGTTTTTAGATGCCGGTATTGTCCATGACGGAACAAAGCGTTCTAGTCTCGGACGTATAATGGAGAAAAGTGCATTGATGTGTACTATCCTGGATAACCCCAAAGTAGATGGCCTGTTATCTGGTCTTCTGGGTGAGGAGTATAATTATCTGGGCAGTGGGGCGGATTTATATGTAGAAGATGGTCTGTGGCATCCGGATTGCAATGATGCCCCTGTGCTGATTGTGAAATGGGCGATGTATATGGATCATCTGACTAAGGACACCGGAGCTTTGAGGGTGGTCCCCGGCTCCCATACACAGGGGTGGGTGGGTAATCTGGATACAAAAGCCCTTTGGAATTTGGATATAGATGAGGTGCCCTGCGCGGCACCGGATAATGTGCCTGGGGACGTTCTGGTGTTCAATCTGGCGACGTTACACAATTCGATCGGCGGGGGGAATAGGCGGAGAATGTTGAATCTGGTTGCTTGTTCGACTTGTCGCACAGAGGAACAAATTGAATTTTTAAAGAAAAGGGTACCTGAAAGTCGGGCAGAATTGCAATGGGAGATCATGCGCGATAAGGCCCCGTCGCAACGACTGCGTCGGCTCAGCCAACCTTGGGAGATTATACAAAGTTAGGGCAGGATTCAGGAGGAACAATAAAAAGATTCGGTCCTGCATCCCGCACAATTATTTACCAAGTACGGCCCGGACCCATTGAACAGCATAGTAGATCCCAACAATAAGCGCTGCGACGATCAGGATTTTGAGGGCCAGGATGGCGACATAGGTCAAAATTATAGAACCCAGTATTGCGCCCGCGACTGCCAGAATGAGATGCGTGCCAGCCAATTGATGTTTAATTCCTGCAATCAGGCCAGTGGCCCCACCAACCAGACAGGAAATGATAACGAGTGATGTAGTCATAATAAAATGCCTCCTCTTTTATGATAGGACAAGGAAGGGAGGATGTTTGTTTCAATTTTAAATAAATTGGATGCAAGGACTACACAATCGCTTCGGCAACCCGGATGCCGTCCATGGCGGCAGAGACAATTCCACCTGCATATCCCGCCCCTTCACCACAGGGATAGAGTCCGGCCACCCGAGGGTGTTCGAGTGTGCCTGGATCGCGAGGAATACGGGTAGGTGTGCTGGTGCGGGATTCGACACCTACGATAATAGCTTCTTCGGTCACATACCCTTTCATTTTACGATCAAACTTCCTGAGCCCTTCCTGTAATCGAGTGACAAGCATCGTCGGCAAGAATTGATGTAAAGGCGCGGTAACTACGCCAGGTCTATAACTACAGGATGGTAAATCAGCGGATAGACGGTTTGCCAGAAAATCGGTGACCCGCTGTGCCGGGGCCTGCTGTCGTCCGCCTCCGGATTGAAAAGCCATATGTTCTAATTCTTTTTGATAAGCCACTCCAGCTAAGGCACCATGAGACTCATAAGGCTCGAGATCGACCGGTTCCACAGACACAACAAGGCCTGAGTTTGCATAGGGGGAATCTCGACGTGACAGACTCATACCGTTGACTACTACCTCATCGTCAGCAGTTGCCGCAGGAATAATGAACCCCCCGGGGCACATGCAAAATGAAAACACCCCTCTGTCCTTAACTGTTTCCGCCAGGCGGTAACTGGCAGCGGGTAATCGGGGATCCCGCACCTTCATGTGGTACTGAATCTGGTCGATCAGGGGTTGAGGATGCTCAATGCGGAGTCCCATGGCGAATGGTTTGGCCTCTAATGGAATTTCATAATGGGTCAGCAAGTCGAACATATCACGGGCGGAATGCCCTGCAGCCAAGATGACGGCCTCTCCTTCAAAGGATTGTCCTGCCCCTGTAAGAACCCCGTTAATCCGTCGATCCTGGCCAAAGATTAAATCTGTAACCCGATTTTCAAACCAGATTTCTCCCCCTGCGTCGAGAATACTATTTCGCATGGCAACGACCACTTCAGGGAGTTTGTTTGAACCGATATGTGGATGCGTATCCACCGTTATATCGGGCGGCGCACCGTGGGCGATCAAAATTTGTAAGACGCCTTCTACATTGCCCCGTTTGTTGGCTCGCGTATACAATTTCCCATCCGAATAGGTGCCAGCACCCCCTTCACCAAAACAATAATTACTGTCTGGATTCACGAGGCCTTCCCGCTGAATGACTGCCAGATCTCTGCGGCGTGGTTGAACCATTTTACCCCGTTCAACAATGATCGGTTTAATACCCCGCTCGATCAATGTCAATGCGGCAAACATGCCCGCAGGGCCGCAGCCAACGATCACGACCTGTCGTGTCGAAGAAACTTTTGGATAATTTGTTGTCACCGATTTATCAGGAGCGGGAGGTTCATCCCAGTATACCTCAACTTTCAAATGAATGCGGATGTTATTTTTCCGGGAATCAATGGAGCGACGCAGGATCTTCACAGATGTGATACGTGAGGAGGATATATTTAGTTTATCCGCCACCAATTCGTGTTGTATGCCCCGATCTTCCGATTGGTTCAAACTCAATTTTAATTCTAATTCGGTCTTCACAACAAGCTCACATTCATATAGGGATTAATCTAAATCGAATTCGATAAACAAACATTTGATTCATAACAACCTACCACAAAACTTGAGGTGGTGTCTGATTTTTCTATCGATCGGTATCTTGAAACCCTTATCTCTTTAACCACTTATTAAGAAATAGCAGGCTTTTTTCCATTCGTATCTCATGCCCTCCGTCGTGAAGGTCCATCTCAATTCGATCTGCCACACCAAGTTTCTTATAGTGAGCCTTCGTTTCTTCGTACTCTTCGAGCATGAGTGGCCACCATGCGATCCCATCTGCTTTTCCCTGCTCGATTAACATGGGTCGAGGGCAGATTAATGAGGCCAAGTCTGAATCGCTGAATTCACGTAGCCAGCCCGGTATCCAGATGTGCTCTTCTTCAACGGATAAAAAGCAGGAATATCTTGGATCCTCAACGGCCATTTTATATCGACGATTATTGAACCAGGCACAGACGACCACGGCTTTTATCCTGGGTTCAAGGGGTGTGGTGAACATCGTATACGCCCCACCCAAACTAATACCATACATAGCGGTACGGTCTAAATCGATCTCGCTTCTCGTCTCCAGATAATCGAGGAGGCGCTTGGTCCGGTATATTTCCAGGCCCCAGAGCGTCTTGCCTAGTAATTTGCAGAGTCGTTCCAGACGGCCGCGTGGTGGTCCTTCGGTCACGTTCATAGGGGCGATTACGGCATACCCTTCTTTAACCAGGCGGCGACCGTAACCTTTATATATGTCAGAGGGATCGTCCAATCCAAACACGCGTTCTGGGGAAGAGCCAATCCCATGTTGTGCGATGATCAAGGGGACGGGGGCAGGTCTTTCTTTGGGTAGAGCCAGAATCGCCCGACCAGTTATGCCCCCCATGAGGTCGATACCCACCCACCACGCAGTAAACTCTTCATCTTCATACCATAAATCAAGCGATACATTGAGGTCATCTCCATGCCCATCAAAGTGTCCGACCGCTTCATGCCATCTTTTACGATTAGGTTCCATTGACTTTTCAAAACTGGCCACGGACGAATAATCTCGATTCCAGTGTTTTTCCTGGCGCGCTGCATAGGCCAGTACCTCGTTTCGTAAATAATTCTCTACCTCGTTCCGCAGGAGGTGCTGACGATCTTTCATCGTTCGACGTATTACCTCGTCGGGTTGCTGATAGAGATCAGGCGTTTTTGACAAAACAAAACCTCCAGGTACGGGTGAGACATAAGCCCATCCTTTTTCCTTACGACACATCTACGGTTTTCATGACTAAGTGATCCTTGTCGACACAAAGGATGCCCGGCGACTCAGAATGATGGATCCAGCCCAATGGGATTCCTGTCAGATGATATTGATCAGAACTCTCGGTCATTCGGCTGATGATAAAGGTCGTCTTATTCCACATCGCCACAAGATCTGAACTAAGGGCGATGATACCATTTAGATCCTGCGGCATCCGGTGGGCAAATATCTGTTTTCCCGTTCCATTCGAGGTGTTTAACCACCCAGATTTATCGACAATATGCACCCGTACATCTTCTGACCTCTCTGTCTGAACTACGGCCATGGCCACGGGGACCCCGCCCAAACCGATGTCCCATAGTGGGGTACCTGATGTATGATCATAGGCGGTTAACTGATTTACAGCACCATGCCTTAGCACGAGCAAACAAACCGGTTCATTCGGGACTAGCGAACCTATCCAGAAATCACGGACTCCGCACGTATCCCATTCATCTAAGGTCCGTCCGTGAGGCTCGATACTTTTATAATACCTGATCGGATCGGCTTCCACAAAGGGATGATGCCAAACGCGTACCGTCGAACCACAGGTCAACCAGCCATGGGCGGAGAGAAAACTCAGCCGACCCGATTTCGGTGATCTATACGATCGCAGTCGGTCGGGCAGGCCATATGGGCTCAAGATATCCGCTATCAATTGACCCGTCTGGGCATCAAGAAAATTAAGACTCGTACTCCCCGTTCCAACCGCGACGTATGTCTGGCCATTTTCTCCATCGCGTCCTGCTGTAAGGGCGCCCACTAACGGTGTATCCATAAACCACCACGGCCAGAATGCCCGTTCAGTCCTGAACCTGCATGTGTATCGCCATACCACTTTGCCGTCTATATCGAACCGATGGACCCGCCCCGAACGGGTCCCAACAATGAGGTCCCCTTCGAAGAAGACCAGCGCAGTAATTTCAGCATCTCCTTCTCCAGACCATACTTTCTTGCCCACGTTATTGATAACGATCACCTGACCGGATTTATCCCCGACGGCTATGAACGTACCATCTTCATCCTGAGTCCAAACAGACACGTCTGTTTTCAAAGGGTAACGCCAAAGTGTCGGCAGGATTTTCAAAGGAGAAGGTGTAGATATAGGGACATTTCCGTACGCTACAGGAATGGGTCGGCTATTCGAATATTTTTGCTGCTGATCTTCAATTTTCAGATCGCCAACGCGATCATCTGGCGTGAACAACAAGGCTTGCTCCGGTCCTTGAACCAACCAGCCATGTTCATGATCATACATGGTATACGTTGGGAGGGTCGATCCATCTACAGCGTGTAATAAGGTCGCCACCTTCATCTCTCGATCCAGCATACGGGATTCGCTGGTGGCATGAAGTATGTTTTCTTCCAATGGACAAGTACCCGGCGGTGCGCCCGGAATCGGATAGCTGTCGCATTCAATGCTCAATTCCCGTCCATCAGAACTTTGGATAAAAAATCGACCTTCTATACCCGAATCACAAGAAAAGGGCATGACGGCCAAGTCGTCAACTAATGAAACAGGCCCTGCACAACGCCAGTTCACGCTCATAGTATACGCCTGCTCACATACTAAACTCACCTGATCGACAATAAGAACATAAGCCTCCGGGCGCCAGTACAGGATTCGTGTCCACCTATACATCCCGGGATAATCGGTCTGATATGAAAATAGTTTGCCACCACATGCCGATCTACGGGTCAACTCTTCGCATCCCTCTGCCATCCCTCTGCCTGCACCACTTATATTAACGGTGACCGATGAATGTCGCCAGGGACTGACACTATCAGGATAAAGGGCAATGGCATTAGAGGTAATCAATCTCTGGCCGAATCGTTCATAGGCAGCAAGTGATCCCACGTTCGGCAGACTTTTTGCTCCACTTCGGACGCCGATAACCATAAGATACTCGTCGTTTGGCCCCCACCCACCACGTGCTACCACGCGATCAAAACCTTCACCGGCCTTTATGGATGGCGCCTTCCACCGTCGCAATCTTTCGTTCATGGGATATATTTTTAATCCTATATCCCCTCGTGGTTCTTGTGGCTCGACATCTCCGGTATAGGCCTGCCCCGCTGAGAACTGCACCACGCGATCCATGCCTTGGGTGACCTGCTGTAACCTGAGGTTTGCCACATACAGGAACCGACCATCGTTGAAGAGATAGGTCAGTTTTCGTAACAGATTATAGGGATAGCGGCTCCCATCTGTTTGCGGTCCAAGCACTAATTGACCGGCATTTGTACATAAGCCCATGACCCGTTCTGCCCAAAGGCGCATATGAGGGTCCTGGGTGATGCGATCCGGGCAACACATCAACATCCATTCCAAGGCCACCTCAAGATAAGAGGCATACCCCTCTGTGAGGCCGGTAAGAGGAACGTCGGTGTCGCGCTGAGCTTCGAAGTAGGCATCAGCCACCGATCTCTTTTCAAGCCAATGTTCCTCACCCGACTGGCGCCACATCATATCTGTTCCGACCCAGAGGTTAAGGGCATCACAAGCATGGTGCCGATTGAAAATATTCGGTTTTTCGATCTCGTTCCTAAGGGCGTCAATATTCGCTATTCCACTTTCTTCCAAGAGATAGGTATAAATGGCACCGTTAATAATATCTTGATCATCCGTGCCGAATACTGAACAAGGGGCCAACATCGCCCAGAGTTGGAACATACGAAGGGATTTGTAATGATAGAGCTGCTCAAGCACACCGGTGTTCACCTCTTCAAGTAACGTGCCTCGATAGGTCCGGGCGTCCTCAATGTCGCCGGTATACAAGTAACGCAGGCCAAGTTGAGACGATCGGGACAGATGGAAATTATCGGCATGCGGGCCATACATGCCCAAACGCAAGAGGTGGTTTTGTGGCGTCCCTTTCTGATATCCCGATGAATAGGGCAGGTCTGGCAAAATGCTCTCTGGGGTGAACAAAGGGCTTGTTGATGTCCCGAGGATATCCAATCGGTCCTCCGGCAAGGGTACATGGTCCACCCCAAGTTGTACCTCCAGCTGCCACAAGAAACGCCCGGTGGTGTTTGTTTCAACGTGCTTCAGAAACTGATCCGTCGCCCTGGACACCCCCTTTGCGTCACTGCCACCCAGGATCAACACATGATGATTCCGTATGTAAGGCGATGGGCACATCTGGATAACATACCCACCTGGGCCGGGATACCAGCGATCTACCAGCGTGTACCACCGAAAATACAGGGCTTCAATAACTGGATTATCTGCCAGGCACCCGATCACGATGGCATGCGGCGTGATACACTTTTTTAAGGTCTGATCACCCGGTAAGACAGGTGGGCGTACGCCATATCTATTTTGGATGGCGTGGATAATTCTATCAGCTTCTTCGTGGCCTGAATCATTTGTACCTGGCACCACGGTGACCAGTGGCTGGTCTGGATGGCCGATCTCTAGAACAGGGAAAAAATAATCTGAGGGTGTGGGTGGGTCTTTTCCGGTTGAGCGATGATTCATAATCATTCCTGAACTGTATATTTTGAGATAGGTGGAGGTGGAATATACATCCTGTTACCCCATTATTGACGCACAATCATGGGCCTTTCATTCATTTTCTGGTGTGGTCAAAATATAAATTTCATTCTCATCCATTACCGTAACCTCAAAATTGATGGGGCGACAACAAACTTCGCAATCTTCAATATATTGTTGGTGAGGTACGGAACCGTCGATTAATGCCTCGAATGATTCACCACAATAAGGACAATGGACGTCTTTTGAATGGATTTCATGCATCAGATTTTCCTTTATTCCCAGGGGAAAGCTACCCCAACCTCATCACCAATGGATTCCAGATTCTTTTGGTGCGATGTACCAAGCGGGATGCCCTCTGCGTTATATGCCCTTTCCCGTTCATACTCAGGACCGCCGGGTAAAAAGGATTGGTCGGAACCCGGTAGAGGTTGGAGGGAGCCAATCAGGCCGGTCGTTCGATCTATTTCAGATTTGAAATCATCGGGATCTACAAAGGCTGCGGGATCCAGGACCCAGAGAAAAGCACCGTAATACGCATTGGTATAGGTTCGTTGAGCGTCTGAAAACTCTGATCGCATCATATCTCCAAGAGCGGCAGAAAGAAAATTACAGGCCGCTCTCAAGCCGAAACTTCGGAAAACAGCCGCAGGCATTTGACCGAAAATAGATTGAAATCGATCTGAGGAAACATCCCACTCATCCATCACACTCGAACAGATATCGACAATGACCGGATACCCCTTTTCTGCGGGAAAACCGATGCTTAAAGGACAATTGTCGAGCGGATGGTGAGCCCAGACACTGGTATTAAGGTCTTTTTGTTCACGGGCTTGTAGGCCCGACACACAGAAACAGATCAATCCTTCTTGAACGGCCATCCGGACATATTTTCCTGCACTTCCGAAATGGCCATGATTACGGCTCACCGCCATACTCAATTCTGACTTTTTTGCTTTTTCAATGGCCATTTTTGTAGCGAGGTGGGTAGATGGATGCCCCAGACCCCCATCTCCGTCAATCATGGTAATAATCGGGGTGTCTTTAATAATTTTCTGCGTTGGTTTAGGGTTGAAACCCTTGTTTTTAAAAACCCGACTATACCCGGCGAGCGTATTTGTTCCATGACTGAATACCCCACGGAGATCCGTATCGACCATTAACGCGGCGATCAAATCCGCATCATAGTCAGGTACCTCTACTTTTTGCAATACGTCGGATACAAATCGTCGTAAATCATCGGGCATCACACGGATAAATTGTGTTGGAGGGACGTTCATATCTTGCTCCTGTTATCAAACATGGCCAGGCAAAAATGAGAAAAGGGACCAACGGTATATTAAGCGGCCTAATGTACATCTAACATTCCCCATCGTCTATATATTTTACCACGCTGATCCGTCTTGACACATCGCTCAAATCCACCTACTATTAAACAATCTTACATTCACCTTCCTTGCAAACAACCACCTGAATTACCCAACATGTCGCTTCCCGCCCGGTATGCCAAAGTAAAAGTCTTTGTGACCATCCTGTTTATCATTCTCCTGGGTGTACCCTATTTTTTGGTTCGTGATTATGCCGACCCGGGTGATGTTTACGATGTAAACCGGTATGGATTTTATCTCTCAGATATCACCGAAAAGATGAATATCGACTTTATCCACCAAAAACCCCAGTTTGATCCGAAGTTAAAAAACATTATGCCACACCTATCTGCCCTTGGCGCATCTGTGGCCATAACCGATGTGGATAATGATGGCTGGCAGGATATATACGTCACCAACAGTCGGCAGGGCACAACTAATGCGTTCTATCACAATAATCAAAATGGCACCTTTGATAATATAGCTGATTTTTCGGGCCTGGCTAGCCTTAATGAACCAGGAACCGGTGTATCTATGGGATCGATTTGGGCGGATTATGACAATGATGGGTATGAGGATGTGTTTGTCTTTAAATGGGGTAACCAACGTCTATTCCATAATAATGGCAATCGCACCTTCACTGATGTAACTGAGCAAGCTGGCGTCGGCCGATGGATGAACGCAACCTGTGCCGTTTGGTTTGACGCCAACCGCGATGGTCTCCTTGATTTATATCTTGGTGGATATTTTTCAGAGGATCATAATTTATGGCAAGTCAGCACCACGCGGATCATGCAGGAGAGCTTTGAATACGCGGAAAATGGAGGCCATAATTATCTGTTCCTGAACAAGGGTGCTGGGCTTTTTGATGAGGTAACCGACCTTTTTCAAGCGGACTGCACCCACTGGACCATGTCGGTAGGTGCCGTAGATTTGAATGGGGATGGCTGGCAGGACCTGTATCTGGCAAATGATTACGGCCCTGAAGTGCTGTTAATCAACCAGGCGGGCACACATTTTGAGAAGCAAATCGGTACGACCCTCGAAGAAACGTCAAAGAGCGGTATGAACGTCGCTTTCGGGGATCTTTTCAACGATGGTAAACACGATGTGTATGTGACTAATATATCCAAAAGAGGGTACCTGTTTCAGGGAAATAACCTGCGACGAAATCTGTTGAGCGAAACAGGACAGATGCTCAATATTGCAGATGGGGAAACCTCAGACGCGGGATGGGCTTGGGGCGCTCAATTTGGGGATCTTAACAACGATGGCCATGTCGATCTATTTGTGGCCAATGGATTTGTCTCGGCAGATCCGGAAGAAGACTACTGGTATGAAATGTCCAAGGTCGCGATGGGAAATAACAATATCTTTCAGGATGTAGAGAACTGGGCCTTGATGGGTAATCAGAGTTTGTCTGGGTTCGAACGATCCAGAGTTTTCTTGAACGACGGCGCCGGTCGATTTTTCGACGTGGCGGAAGCCGTGGGCATCACGGACCGTTATGATGGTCGAGGGGTCGCTTTCGTGGACCTTTTGAACCGGGGTGTGCTGGATATTGTGGTCGCCAGTCAAAACGCCCCACTTCTTGTCTATAAAAACACCCTTATGAAAAAACAGGACTGGATTGCTTTTGAACTGAAGGGTACGGCAAGTAATGCCAGGGCAATTGGTGCTGAGGTGTATGTATTCTGGAATGGTATGCAACAAGTTCAGGTGGTTACCGGGGGGAGTGGATTCGCAAGCCAGAGTCAACGAAGATTACATTTTGGACTGGGCACCGCATCGAAGGTTGATCGGGTTGAGATCCGCTGGCCCACCGGTGAAACACAGACATTAGACGCCCCTGTTTTGAATACGATGCACCGTATTACAGAGTAGGATCAGCCAATCAATAGTCCTCACATTTACCGATAAAATATCCATGAGTATCTCAGATATTACATCCTCAAAAACACCTCAGACCCAAAAAAACAATCTTCAAATCGATCCGAGGTACCTGTCTACAGCTCTGATAACCCTGATCCTGATCTTCGGGCAGATCTATGTGGGATTTCTGCATGATCTCTCTCAACCGTTGATTTCGATTGGTATATCTCTTATTGTAGAACTCACCCTTGGGCGGCTCTTGCTTGGGGTTTGGGTAAACCCTGCCAGTGCATATATCTCCGGTATCAGTGTCGGCATTCTTTTACGGTCTTTATTTATATGGCCGTATGCCATTGCCGCGACCTTGAGCATTATGTCCAAGTATGTCCTGCGTTTTAAAGGACGGCATATCTGGAACCCGTCTAATTTCGGTCTTTGCGTGGTGTTGTTTACCGCGCCTGAAGCCGTTGCATCGTTAAGCGAACAGTGGGGGAATGATCTTTGGGCGATGGGGATTATCTGGGTGTTGGGGTCTCTCGTCTTATTACGAGCCAAAAGGTTTCATGTGGCTTTTACATATGCGGTGTCCTTCATCTTCTTTTCTATAGTCAGAGCCTGGCTGACGGGTAATCCATTTCTTTCAGAGGTGGCCCCCATCACCGGCCCGATGTATCAGTTGATGACATTTTTCATGATCACCGATCCTGCAACATCAGTCAGCACGCGAAATGGACGTATTCTGGTTGTATTTCTAATCGCATTGACTGAAATGATCCTGCGCTTGATGGAGGTGGTCAACGCCCCCTTATTTGCGCTTTTTTTGATCGGACCGGTTGCGATGCTCATAGAGATGTATCTAGTAAATGATAGCCCATCGAATATCGGCCAGCCCGTGCGTCCCGACCGGGCGTGATGAATCTATTCTTCCAAGAGGGATCTGTGTGGTCTATGTAGAGGTTTATCCGACAGGTTCCGGTTCGAAAGGCATGAATTTTGTCTTAGCATAGGGAAGGTGGGTGGTGCCCCGAGCAAGAATCTGGGCTTCATTTCCGCCGCCCCATTCCGTATAGGCCCGGGCATTGGCGTAATGGCACACGTAAGCCCTCCGGTAACGGTCCTCTGTCGCATTCCGTCGAGATCGATGGAGGAGATGGCCGTGGAAGAACACGACATCGCCGGCCTTAACGGAAGCCAATATCTCCCGGCTGCTGTCCACCCCTTGAGTTTCTGTCAGGCCTTCTTGGAAATCTTCCGTATCCTGCGGCTGCCCCACTTCCTCATAAATAGGTTCGTGGTTGGACCCTGGGATAAACCCCATGCACCCGTTATCTGCATTCGCATCATCGATTGCTATCCAGGCACCACATAAGGTATCTGGTGCGGTTTTTATGTAAAATGAATCTTGATGATACGCCTGTCCTGGTTGACCAGGGGGTTTTAAAAACAACATCGATTGCATGGCCATCACATCAGGACCTATGAGGGTCTCCAGTACATCCAGTACACGGGGATGCAACATGTACCGTTCATGGATATCCAGATGCTGGTGAAACTGAATGAAGCGAAAATATTTGTCTTCCATCTCCTGAGGGGTAACGCCTTCTACACGCGGCTCGGTATCCACTTGACTCAGATCAACCTGATTGCGTGCCAGATTCATGCTATGGAGGGCCAATTCAGCCAATTCTTCTTCACGGAGCAATCCTGAAACTTTGAGATAGCCATTCTGGCCAAAAAAACGTCGCTCTTCGATGCTTATCTGGTGTTTATCTCGCATTTATTATGCCTCTTGTTCGCTTTGTATCCTAATCTTCAACGGAAAGTTCATCCGCCACGGTCCGAACAATATTCCTATCGATATCCAGAAGGGTCGTCTTTTTCTGTGGATAATCGAACGGACTTAAATAATATCGAATTGAGTCGTGCCCTTTTTTATCATCAGATTTGATGATGGCCCCTGGGCAGTCTTCGCCAAAAAAGTAATTGAATTTATACCGGTCCTCTGTACTAACGGTCGATTTGATAGAATCATCAATAGACGTATTAAATTATTACAGAGAAAGGGGATGTGACCCGATTCAGCAGGCTGTTTCATTTTTTCCTTTTTATCCCTTACGATCGCCTAATATTTGCTCTGAGGCCAGCTTGCCAGGTCCACCAATCACACAACCGCCCGGATGGGTGCCGGAGCCACATTGATAGTAGCCTTTGATCGGGGTTCGATATTGATTCCAACCCGGTGCTGGGCGGAAGAAATACATCTGCGGGGCAAGAAATTCACCGGCAAAAATATTCCCTTCGCTTAACCCCACGGTTCGTTCAATATCCAGCGGGGTGACAATCTCCCGGTGTAGGATCAGATTCTGAAAGCCGGGAAAATAGGATTCGAGATGCTGTTGCACCGTGTCTCCCAGATGATCACGCTCATCATCCCACGCCTTATCCTTCAATTGATAGGGACAATACTGAACAAAACATGACATCACATGTTTACCCGGCGGCGACATATCCGGGTCGAGGGTAGATTGAATACAAGCGTCAATATAGGGCCGTCGGCTGAAATCTCCGTACTTGGCCTCATCAAACGCATGTTCAATATAATCAATCGATGGGGCGATATTCAGGAACCCCCGATAAATATCTTTTTGCCCGGGCAGGGCTGGATATTCGGGTAAATCATCCAGGGCAAAGTTAACCTTGGCAGAAACCCCCTGGAACTTATAATTCTTGATCCCATCCACCAGATCCGTGGGCAGCTCGCGGGGTTCGACCAGTTGTAGAAATGTACGTCTCGGATCAAGGGCACTGACGACGATGTCCGCATAAAGTTCGTCCCCGTTTTCGAGGGCCACGCCGATGGTCTCTCCCTGCTTGGTGATGACCTTTGACACCCCGGCGTTCAGGGCGATCTCTGCGCCGAATGATTGGGCGGAACGGGCTAAAACCTGCGTAAACTCCCCATTCCCTCCTTTATGAAAACCCCAATCTCCGAAGGCACCATCCACCTCACCCATCTTATGAAATAAGAGGACCAGACCCGATCCCTGGGACCGAGGGCCCACCTTGCTTCCGATGATACTACTTGATGACAACAAGCCCTTCATGATGTCTGATTCAAAATAGTCATCGAGGATTTCCGCCGCACTCCCCGTTAGAAATCTGGTCAGCATATGCAATGTTTTCGGCTCAAGATCCCGTAAATGGCTGCCCACCGCAGCTAAACGCGCGACCTCTTCTGGTTCCTCACTGAATAGATTGGGGGGGATCTGATCGAACAATGGTTTCACAGCCTGACAAACCTTATTGATCATTGTTTTGTAATCATCGTAGGCTTCGGCATCCTTTTTAGAATGCCGGGCGATGGCGTGGTAATTCGCATGGTGATCTGGCCCGAGATAGAGATAATCACCATTATCCATCGGGGCCAGGGTCGTGGGCATGTTGAGGACCATCAAGCCATGTTTTACCAACTGCAAATCCTGTATAATATCCGGCCGGATTAAACTCAGGGCATAAGAAAAGGTCGTGAAATTAAATCCCGGATGTAGTTCCTCGGTGATGGCCGCCCCGCCGACCAGATGACGGCGTTCCAGGATCAACGTCTTAAGCCCACCCTTCGCTAAATACGCACCGTTTACAAGGCCGTTGTGGCCGCCACCGATTACAATGGCATCATATTTTTTTTCTGTCGTAGACATGGTGTTTTACCAATGGATGATTGGTGAATGGTGATTGGTGAATGATCTGAAAATGAAGATCGATCGATTAGTCATAACTAATGAAGATTACTTGATGTCTGGCCCTTTACGTTATTTGTGTGCTGTTTTTCGATCGGGATTATAGAAGGGCATTTTGACGACAGTAGCCTTCACTACACGGGGGCGGTCATTGATCATCAGTTCCACCTGAACCTTCGCACCTGAGGAGGCATAAGCCGGCTCTATCTTGGCCATGGCGATATGATTTTTCAATATGGTTGAAAACATGAAGCTGGTGGTATGACCGATCCAGGCTTTGTCTGCATTATAAACTGACATGGCTTCTTCTATGGGATCATGATCTTTAGGGGCGATCATCCCCAGATTATTGTACGTGGTTTCATAAGATCGCCAATCCACTTCCAGGCCCACTAATTTCCATCGGGATGTTCCCTGGGCTAATTCTTTCTCGATGGCCTGTCGTCCAATAAAGGCCCGGTTGTCCTTTTTAAGTTTGCGGAACATCCAGCCGAATCCCAGTTCAATAGGCGTGGATCGTTGCTCGTCCGTCCAGGCATGCCGCGCAGAGTGATATTCAATATCGATGAGCGCCAAGCCAGCATCGATCCGCGCCATATGGAGCACTTTCTGGCCGAATGGGGTAAGGTTGTACCCCGATCCAGCTGACAGGATCGCATCCCAGACTGCGATCGCATCGTCTTTACCTACCCAGATTTCGTAGCCAAGATCTCCAGTATAGCCGGTGCGGGACACGACCACGGACTTGTTTTCAATTTTTGTTTGTGTTAAATTGAAATACTTAAGTTTATCTACGTCCTTGGTAAGCTGATCGAGGACGTTCAGAGCATGGGGCCCCTGGAGGGCCAGTATGCCATAGTCTTCCGAGATATCCGTAATCTCAACCTCGTCTGTGCCTACGAGATTACTCAGATAGCCCAGGTTCGGCTCCGCGGCCGTAAGCCAGTATTCATCATCAGCGACATGCAGGACCACACCATCCTCTAATATCCAGCCCTTATCGTTGCACCAGATGGTATACTGGGCATGGCCGGGTGGACAGAGGCGTATGTCCCGCGCCAGAACCCCACTTAAAAAACGCGTGGCGTCAGGTCCTTTGATACGATATTTAAACAAAGGCGACGTGTCAAACAGGCCCACACTATTACGTATGGCGTAATATTCAAAGGTCTCTGAGTACTGATATTTCTGTGCGACCAGATAGCCCGCCCAATGTTCCCAGAGCATGGTCTGATTGAGGGGGCCGGTGCGCAGATAGAAGGGGGTTGTTTTTACCATGAAATTTCCTCAAGAAGCCCTTACGGATATGTTGGCACAATTCGGATATTATTGAATAGGTTAGATGATGAATATATATTACTTGCCCCTCTGGAGAAAGACAAGTGCGGATTCCCTAAAGTTTTATTACATCTGATCTCCAACGAAGTCTCCTGATCAGGAGGATTTTATGCCTTGCCGCTCTGGTTGCCAATCTCCTGCTTCCTGGAGCTTGACCTCTGGTTCTCCCGCTTTAGTTACCCAAATTCCACAGGGCCCACCACCTTCGCTTGTGTTCAGCTCTACGGCTGTGCCATCCATGCGGAGGACAGGCTTGTAATAGGCCCCGACTTGTTCTGCTTCCCCCATGATGTAATGTCCAACCAGCGCCCGACGAAAACGATCATGCGTGGTATTCGGATGACTGCCATGGATGAGGGACCCAGTAAAAAAAACCACATCGCCCGGTGCCATGATCAAGGGGACAATATCCATCTCCTCTGGAACAGGTACCGCGACATCGGTAAAACTGAAGGTGGTATCCGCTTTTTCTGTGCACAGGATGGATAGGTTGTGTGTGCCAGGGACTACCCGCAAGCACCCATTCTCTTCATCTGAAGGGTCGAGAGCCATCCATGCGCCCATGCAGGTGCCTGGTTGTACTTTCAGGTAAAACTGGTCCTGGTGCAGGGCTTGACCTCGTGACCCGGGCGGTTTGAAATAGAGCATCTCCTGTACGGCGTACGGTTCTTTCCCGAGTAGCTGCGTCAAGCACTGGTTCATTCGATCATCGATCAACCAGGCTAAGCTGATTTGATCCCATCTTTGCATATGGGTCATGCGCGGATAGTTTAGCAAGGGATCGGTCTTTGACGTATCAACACCTGAATTGTCCAAGGGATAAGAGCCGGTTGTCCGCAAATTCATAAAATGGTTGATGTATTTCTCCACCTCAGCTGCGGAAAATAGATTTCGAACGATGAGATAGCCATCCTGATCGTATTGGTTCATCATGTGTTCATTTATCACACACCCCTCCAGGGCCTTATAGGATGATGGGAGCTGCTGCCTACCAGGTCTCTACGACGTGTCCATTTCCGGGAAACCAGATTACATCAACGCCATAGGAGATAAATACCCCAAGGACATAGCCGACCAGCATGCCAATGAAGAATGGTTGGGCCTTTCGGTACATTCTGGTGCCTCCGAATCGGAGGATCAAGGCTTTGACCAACCAGATTAGAAAAATGGAGCCAAAGATCATCTTGAGAGCCCAGGTTTGACCCACGGCAAACCCAATAGGATGTAACGGCCACCAGGGAAAACGATGGTGGCCCAGAATGAGAAGCCATCCCATTAAGGCCCCAGCACTCAGACTGAAAAATTCTGATCCGGTGAGCTGTGTTTTATTCTGAATCCAGGACGCAAGCGTGTTATAGCTGGCCCTGGAATTTCCAAATGAACCGACAAACTGATCTGCACCAGTGGTGGCATACCCGAGATAAATGGTGTAGATCAACGAGGTGACCGCCGCCAGGATGAGCGCGATAGAAATGACCGAAAAAGTGCCTCTTTTTGTGCCGCCCGACTCTTCCCCTACTTTGTTCAAATGGGCGATGCTGCACATGCCTAAAGTTCGCCAGTTTCTGGCAAATGTTTGAGACAGCGTCAGCATGACAAGGTCTGTTCTGCTCAAATTGGAAGAACCTAGAGAAAACACGGTGAATTCATGGGTGTTATAAGGGAGGTCTAGGTAGATCAGACCCGCTTCCGCGACCACCCGCGTGACACCGATATACATTAACAATGCGGTGGTCAGCAACACACTGACCGTGGTTAATGCCATCCCGCCGCTATGAAGAAACAGTACCATATAGGTTAGACCGACTATTATGGTGATTACGGCCGTACGGTATGAAAAAAATTCCATGGAATCATCGACATCTGATCCGCGCCCGATGGCTTTTCGAGCCACGTCATATAAATGTTTTCGGGCCATCCACAATCCGAACAGGGTATAGAAGAAAAATCCCCCAAGATGCTGAGCGAGGACGATTTCTGCTGTTTGGGGTACCCCGATCCGGCTCATAATGCCTACTTGTATGGTGGAAATCAGGAGGAAAAACCACACACTAAATAGGATATTGAGTTCTGTAAAAAATCCTATACTGATAAATGCAAAATGTAATTTAAAGGGAATCGCCGGAAATGATTCTGCCAACGTGATTTGTGTCGGGTAAGGGGCACCCAGGGGGATCACTGGAACTATCCCCCAATAGGATACAATATTCCAGCAAATAACAAACAATGGAAATCCGAATCCAAACCAGAAAAGTCTGTTTTGAGCAATCAGGGGCAAAAAGGAAGGGGGATCACTCTCCTCCAAGAGCATCAGGGGTACTTTTGCAAGGGGAAAGGTGAGTCGTTCTCTTTCAATCCATTGCTTGCGTAAAATCACCATAATAGATGCACTGACCGCGAACAGGGCCAGAAGGAAAGTTCCCCACCAGGCCATGGGAACCAGCCAATAGCGCCAGGGGATACCGCCGCTGTTTGACGGTTGTCCCTCGTAAAACCAGCGCAGGACGGGACCGGTATCTGATAAGATTAACCAATCGGGAAGGACATCGAAAAACAGCTCTGCCCACCTGTTTTCGACGTTTGCATAATAATAGGGCATCGATGGAACGGCGACCCAATACGATGAAACGCCCCACGCGGGAATAGCAGAAGCCGTAAAGACGATAAAAAAAATGATGATTTGTTCCGAGGCTGTAAAAATGTGTTGGGGAGCAAACCGCCTCATGAAGCCATTAAGAACAAATACCACCAGGAAAAAGGGAAATAGGGCGGCGATAGGCAAATGACCGATTGTCAGGTGAGATGCTCGGATCATAAAGGCGGCATGGAGCGTCCACAGAGCAAGACCTATCGATAACAGGAGCCCAAGCATAATCGCTCGAGGGGTCATCCCGGCTGCTAATCCCACTGAGGTATCCGGATGGTTTGGCGTCGGTCTATCGCCGTGTGCAGAGTGTTCAGTAGGAGAAACAGGTGATGTGGTGTCACTCATAGGGTTACCATTGGTTCATGAGGAAGGTATTACAAATCTAAGAAACAGAACATCAGGGTGTCGGCGGCACCCTGAGTTAGACTTTTGAACGCTAAATGCCAGCTAAATAATCAGATGAGCAACAAGAGCCAGTATCGGCAGGGCGATCGCCGTTCTCAGAAAGAAAATGGCAATGAGCTGCCCGGTGTTTAAAGGAATAACGGACCGTAAGATAAGCACGCCGGTCTCCGCAAAAAATATAAGCTGCGTGACGGATAAACCAGCCAAGATAAAGCTGGTCACTTTATCATCAATACTTGCGGCGATCAGCGCAGGTACAAATTGATCGAGTAAGCCCACCACCAATCCGGGTGCCGCCGCCGTCGCTTCAGGTATTTGAAGTATTTCAAGCAAGGGGATAAGAGGTAGGGTGAGGTATTGAAATATAGGCGTATAGTGATAGGTGACCAGACAAATATATTCAATCGTCATCGAGGCAGGCATCATGGTGAAGAATAGATCAGTGATAGCCAACAGCCCACTTTTTACCAAGATGCCGGGACCCGGTGCGGTCGAAGCTCTATGCGTCGCCTGATCGGTGGCCCATCGAAATAAAGAGGTCTCGGTGGATGGTTCCTCGTGAATCTGGCATCCCACAGGTTCATAGTAAAGATCTGGCAAACGGGAGAGCGGGGGGACACGTGGGGTCACGATCGCACAGATCACACCAATCCCCACCATCGTTCCGTAAAGGGGTAGGAATAGATCACCTATACCCGCGATCTGGGCGGTCAACACAACAAAGGGGATGGAAACGACCGAAAAGTTGGTGGCGATCACACAGGCTTCTCGGATAGAATAGAAACCAGATTCATATTGTCGAATCGTGACCAGCACGGCCACACTGGATGCACCGACCCATGACGCCATGGTATCAATGGTAGCTCTCCCGGGCAGGTTGAAAGTAACCTGGAAAAAACGGCGCATCAGCGCACCGACAAACTCTAAAAAACCAAAATCAGTCAGGAAGGGCAAAAGCAGACTGGCCACGCCAAGAATACAGAAAATGATACCTGCGATATCGATATAAGCCGTCCGTCCGGTATTTGCACCAATCATCCAGTCTGGACCTATTTCGAGATACGTCAACAGGGCGAAAACGCCGCCCATAAGACGAAGAGAGAACCAGACCCCATTGGTAGCAAACAGGGTATGTAGCCTGGGAAAATGTAGATTTAACCGTGTTATTCTGAGATTGAATAACACGGTAAGGCCCGCGCCTGTGACGAAAATCGATGTGGTAAACAAAGGCAAAAGGGGGCCAGTGAGCTCACGAAGTTGGCTGGCTATAATACCAATGGGGATGGTAAGTTCGCCTGCATATTCTAACGGAAATAGAAATAAGAATACACCGATCAAAGAAGGTAGGATGAAACGTACGTAATCTCCTAGAGTTCGGTGGGCATTATTCGTGGTTAAGGGCATTAGGGTAGCTCAAGTTGTTTGTTTACATGGTAGTTGCTGAATATGATTTTCAACCGATTCAGGTTAAACTTCATGTATGGAAAGATTAAAACTTTATGATAAATACCAATGTTTAACTATCTCTTCGGGATACAATTCAGGGGACCAGGGTCTTCAATATGGCTGAAATGCTAAGTAAATCGCTGACAAATGAAGCAGGCTTCTGGTATTCGCCTGGTAGAATGAGACGGGTAACAAGACCTGACATCGTGGGTTAACTATGAATTATTACACAAATAAATGCAATGGTTATATCCATCAAATACATCTTAACGAAAGGCACCATCTCGTAGCTTCCCTCATCCAGGAGACTGTCTTAATTGATCTTGACAGTTGGTCCACCAATAATTTACTCGTTGCATTTGAAATCCGACCATAAGAAAATAGAAAAGATCACAATCTATCAGGATATATCGAAAAAATGACCGTAAGATTACTGTAAGAAGGTGCATATGAAACGCTGGATATTCATAGGGCTGACGTTTCTGGTATCAGACCTGGGTCATGCACAGAAGACCGATACTGAGCAGGCTCTGAAATTTATTGACAGCGCAAATGTAAAAATAGCAAAATCCTTTTGGTTAGGTTCATATGATCAGGCTGCGGTCGGCCGTCTGCTGAAAAAAGAGCAAAATAGAGGGTTGAATGAAGGGATTGGTCACTATAAGGATAAGAATTTTGATGCTGCACTACAGCAATTCCAGCGGTCGGTCGTCACCGGAGAGCTGTTAGGGGATGTCGACACCCTGGCGATTTATAATTGTGGCCTGGCCGCAGAGCAGATGTCAGATTGGGCCGCCGCAGAATCGTATTATAGACAATGCACAGAGATTGGATACAAAGGGGCGGCGGCCTATTATTCTCTGGTTCATCTACAACAAAAACCGGGCAGGACCGTCGAGGCCATGGCAACCAATTTAGAGGGCCGGGATAAATCTCCGGAAGATATGAACCTGCTTACAACCCAATTAAATCATTACGTGACCCAATAGGATTACAACAACGCAGAAGTTTTACTGAAGAAAGCAGTGACTATAGATAATAATAATCCTGCGCTTTACTATTCGCTGGGAAGCGTCCATGGATTTTTAAAGCAGCGGGAAGAAGAGCGGGCAAGATCAGGCGTTGAGGGGGTTGAATCTTTACGCCGCCTGGAACAAGCGGAAGCCGCTTACGAACAAGCCCTGTTGCTGAATCCTGATTATTTCGATGCAAGGTATAATCTCGGAGCACTATATTATAATCAGGGTGTCTTTCAGAATAATGCAAGCATCGATCTAACTGATCCTGTCCTATATTAGGAAGAAAAAGAGAAAGTGGAAATGCTATTCAAAAAAGGGCTTGTGGCATTTGAAAAAGCCCGAATTCTTCGACCGGAAGACGAAAATACGCTGAGGTCTCTCACGCAGATTTATGCCCGTCTTGGGTTGACCGAAAAATATCAGGAAGTAAGTAAAAAGTTGAAATAACCAATAATGCGGCGATAGATTAAACGCCAAGTACTTGTTTCAAAGTATCCCCGCCATGTTGTAACACCTGATCAGGTACGGGGACCCGGTTATATTCACCAAACCGGGTATAAGCCCACCGGGCACCATATTGGGATTGGAATACATATCTGGTGTTACCTGAGGTGACCGGCGCCCCTCTATGCCAGCATTGATTGTTCTGAAGATACACATCCCCAGCTTTACAAAATACGGACACAGGCCCTCGCCCTTCAAAAACGGGATTATCCTGACTATTGGGTTGGCGTCCGGAATAGTGGCTGCCGGGAACAAATTGTGTCGGCCCATCCTCGATGGTGTCTATATCACTCAAAGCCATCTGAATCGTAAACCAGTGTACAGGCATATTAATCCTATGATCGTGTCTCGACACGCCGTCGGGCAATGGAAATTCTACCCGATCGTCGACATGCCAGGTAGAGATCGCTTTCCCCGGTGGGTTACGAATCACATTCTGACCGCAAAATTTACAGTCATCTCCCACCACCGCTTTGGCCAGACTTAATATGGGTTCTCTGATCAACATATCCACAAATACCGGGTCCAGCTCCAGGGTATTCCGCAAGACGAACCCATCCCCGCTTGTGTATTTTGTACCCATCAATAATGGATTTGAAAAACACCGATCCGTAGCGTCCCGAATCGCAGTGACCTCATCCGTCGTTAATATGCCTGGTATCAGGGCGTATCCTTCACGGTAAAAATGTGCCATAACCTCGGCCATGTGTGCCGATTCAAGTTCCTGTCCTGGTCTGATTTGCGTGGTAATCAATGTCCAGCCTCCAGTCTATCTGTCATACACCATCATATAATTATTTGAGAGTGGAATAGTTTTACAATTAAATAATAATGGGGGCGATTGGGAATCAAGTCATTTCACCAAACATATGAGATGAAAATTACAAATTTAATTTTACAAGATAAAACCACTGTTTCGTAATTATCATTCTTGCGAAAGTCGGGAACCATTATCTTATCCCCCTTCCCTTAAAGAAGGACATCCCTTGCTTTCGCGAGGGAGATGTAAGTTTCACCGGTTGAAGTGAGCAAACTTACTACAAGTTATTTTACCTTTTGGATTATTTCTTTAAAACAGAGCGCAAGGCATAGGAGAAGATTTGATGGTAAAATATGAAACGTTGGTTCGGATGCTTGACGATCAGGTGCCTGCTATTTTATCGAGACAGGTGATGAATGCTCAACGACCAGATTACGGGGGCTTCGTCACCGACGGCATCGCCCATCCAACCAGTGTGAGTACGTTATCAACGTTGGGTTATGCCTACGTTCTGAAGGATTCGCCTATTATTTAAGTCCGAAAGTTTTGGATCATATAGAAGCTGGAACGCAGTTTGGTCGCAAGATACGTCGGGATAGCGGATGTTTTGATTTATTAGCCACCAATTTTGATTCAGCTCCCGATACAGGATTTATGATCAAAGCCATTGCTCCCGTCGTAAGGGCATCTCGTCTGATTGATGATGAGGGTGCGCGAAGGGTCGCAGACACCCTGGGTGAGATTATCCATACGGCCATCCCGGGCATGGTAAAGGGTGGATTTCATACGCCAAATCATCGGTGGGTTCTTTCCGCTGCCTTATCTATGTCTCTCGAATTGTACCCGGACATGGCTGGCATGGAAACGGTTGAACAATATCTGGCAGAAACCATTGATATCAACGCCGATGGGGAATACATCGAACGGAGTGCAGGCGGGTATAATGCCATTTGTAATCGGTCTCTCAGATTGGCTGCTGAAGCCCTGAGTCGTCCGGACCTTCTGGATGCCGTCCGAAAGAACCTTTGTCTTTGATCATTTCGGCTGCCATCTTATTCTGACGCGCGTGCCAGGAGCACTCCCCGACCCCTTCAAGGCCATCGTCTGTGACGAGCTTGACAAAGACCCACAGGCCTCCGCCCCATGTTGAGGGCGGTCGTTCGACCATATAAGCTTTCACGTCGACTATTTTCTTAATTCCACCTTTGTTATATTACTGATCGATTTACAATTTCATACTGCACCTCAAATTGGCTGGTCTGATTGTTCTGGCGCAAGACAACGGTATCGAAGTATCGATCTGGATACATGGCAATTTCTTCCTGTCTCCGCCAACCAGGGGATCGATAGGTTATCAGCTCGTCACAAGGGCTGATAATCTTTGCGCCAACAGACCGTGCCCCATCATCCCAGATCATCAAGCAAGGGGATGATATGCGCCCAGCGGTGTGGAAATCTAATAAAGGATAATACGAATGTTGTTGATCGATGGACGCCCGCCGTTCCTCTAATTTAATGTCCTGCGACATAAATTTCCCCGGCGGCAGATTAACCCGCATATGATAATCATGAATCTGACCACCCGTCACCTCAAATAGATCATTGATTACCACATGACCTGGTGTCGACAAATACATGCGGACGGTCCGATGTAATAGGACCTCCTGCTCAACCGTAACTTCCATCTCAACCAACCGTTCATCGGCCCTACATACAAAATTCAACAACCGACTCGGACCCACCGGGATAGAATTTCGCTCATCAACAACAACGGTCTGGTGACTGGCTGTCGCCTTGGCCCATTGGTTTCCAGGATGATCCCATAGATATCCTATATCAGGGAACACATCCCATTCATCCATATAAAGTTGAAGGGTCAGGGCACCCGCATGCCGATGACCACGGGCACCGTCTTCGCCCAGGATATACATCTGAACGTTGGACTTTTTACTTCCAAAACCCACACAGGCCAATTGCCGTCCTTCATAAAATCGGTTGATGGGTTCATTCGATTTTTCCACAGGCCAAGGCTTTGTGAGATCAACATTCATCATAGCAAAATCAGACGGGGCTTGATTATCTGTGGGGATCATCAGATGACAACGGATGGCGGCGATATCTGCGACGTGTCGGTCAACACGCCAATCCGAATAGCAGTCATCGAGGGTTGGCATCGCGCCAGAAGGCGTGGCAATTTGGCCCAGGGTCTCTAAGCCATGGAGAAATAACCCGCTCTCATATAAATTATCCCTTTCTTGGAGCATTTCTGGGATTCGCCAAAGATCTTCCGTAATGGGTTTGTGCCCGTATAAAGGCGTCTCTTTCATAGACCCGTCTGGATAAAATTGAGATTCCAAGATGGCATGGTAGCCCTCCAGACCGGCTTGTATTTCTTCCTCGACCTCATACATCAACCCAAAGGCCACTCGCGCCGCTCTAACCGGTCCTGCCTTATTGGTTATTGCAGTGTAGGCCTGGACATCCAGAAAATATTCAAGGATAAAGAACTGCTCGATATGCACTCGGGCTGCCTGGGTAAACGCCGATTTTACCAGATCGTAGGCTTGAAAGATCGTGAGAAACAACCGGGCTGTGGCACTCATTTCAGCCATAATCCGCCCACAACCCCACAAACCACTTGCTATGCGGGTATGGGATGTGGTGGTATGCTGGTAAAATCCACCACTGCCATCGTAGGCTGGCAAGCAGGCATTTCGCTTTAACCGGGTAGGAAATTGATCCGCATGATCGACGGCATAACCCGGATCTGCGTCTGCAACATCCTGAACATAACTATGTAACAGATACCCCGGAAACACCTTCGCCATGCGCATGAGAATTCGCTCAGATGCCTGCGCATACTTCAGGTCTCCGGTCAGGGCGAACGCCAGGCTCAGTGGGGTCAATTGTTCAAGGATCCAGCTGATTTTCATCCCCCGGATATGGCCGGTGAAAGATACATGGGACGGCATTCCTACATAACGCATGGCCGCTTCTCCCAGACGCCAATCATCCCTTTCCAATTCTTCGGGTCGGATATAAAATGTATAAGTCTTTCCCATACGTGGTGCGGTTAATACCCCAAGTTCCGGATACCTTTCATCAGGATACACCATACTGCAATAGGGGCAAATAATCTCATCAGGTCTTTGCCAGTCCCAATCCCAGAAATAGATGTTCAGTCCTTCGGGTGATTTATCACCGACACAATGGGGACAATAGGCGCCGCGAGGATTCCAGGGCCCCAAATCAGAGATAAAGTGCTCAAAAAAATCGACATCTTTTTCAGCCACCTGATCCGCACGGAAGATCACATCATTTAGCCAGGCCTTTGATTGAGTGTGGTGTGCCCCATTGTTTCGAAGATGTTGTATTTGCACTTCCTTAACCAGCAGGACCGGTTCTTTTTGTGTTTTGCCGGCCCATCCTTTTTTCCAGTTCTCACGAAAATCTCGATGTTGCGCCTCTTCATCAGTAGGATATGGCAACACCTCGCCACCATCATCCAAACCTACCATACGTCTGAACCGATCCATCTCCACACCGGTTAAATCTCTAACCAAGGGATCCATATAATCCTTGACCTTTCCGTCTTATTTAACCACAATCAACAAAAATAAATGACCGATTCAAACAATTAGCCACTTATAATGACTTACATCTCTCGTCGGACCTTCCTGTCGGATTCCTGTCGAAAAGCATCTTGTCTTCTTTTTGCTGCGATAGGTGGCACGGTGCTCTCCAATTGCGACGTCGGTACGAATCTAATAATAATAAACGTTACCCCTGTAAACTGGGTCGTGACTTTACCTCTCGACGCAAACTCTCCTCTATCTCAGGTCGGTGACGCGATCGCCGTTCATTATGATACGGGCAAACTCGTGGTCGCCCATGTCACCCAGGGCACCTTTACAGCTTTGGCTGGCGTCTGTACCCATGAGGCGTGTGATATTTCTCGATATGAAACCCAGACTAAACAATTTCTTTGCCCTTGTCATGCCACGTATTTCAATGCCGAGGGTAGTCCCGTATGGGGCGCTGCCCGGCGTCCTCTGGCCAAGTACGAAACCCACATCGAAAATAACCAACTCAAAATCAGGTTGCAGGGATAAAACGGGTTGTATGTGTTTATCGAATTAACCCCATAATAAACACGGACACCTCTTTGATAAGATAAAGTAATTAATATATCGATCTGCCTGCGAGATTTTTTTAATTAATTCGACTATACTCATAAGGCTCGACATAAAGTGAAAAAAACACGTCAAGTATCGGTTTGTTTTAGGGTGTAATATTATCGAGTCAAATCCGGATTATGTTCATTCGATTATTTTTGTTTTTTCTGTAGCCGAACCTGTAACTTTATGTCATTAAACTCAACGACATCACCAGAAATGATCTTGTTTCCTTTTCGAGTTTCTACCACGCCATTCACACGAACAAGTTTTTCTGATATCACGTATTTTGCCTCACCACCACTCTGGACCAGATTACCTATTTTAAGAATTTTGTATAACTCTAGAGGTTCTTTAATAATTTCGACGACTTGGGGCTGTTGTTTCATTCTACCTGCCTTCATAAATCGAATCACTCGGCGTGATTATGATAAAGTTAGAATAGGGTTTTCTATATAAAAATGGGACATTAATCCTTGACCAGTCGGCATTTTTTACGCACACTCAGCAACTCAATTGTTGCCCCACCATTCTGCTTAGATTTTCATCCATGAACCTAGATCAATCTCTCTTGAAATTTGGTTTTACTGAGTTCCGCCCCGGACAACGTGAAGCAGTAGAAACCTTACTTGATACGGGCCGACTTCTACTTGTAGCACCAACAGGTGGGGGGAAAAGTCTGTCGTATCAATTGCCTGGTTCCATGTTGCCCGGCACGACGCTCGTGATATCCCCTTTGGTCGCCTTGATGCATGATCAAGTCACCGCATTAGCTGCCCGTGGTATTTCGGCCACCTATCTCGCCCGTACCCTCGATGAAGATGAAATGCAACGCCGCCTTAAGGCGGCGGCCGAGGGCGTATATAAACTGATATATGTAGCTCCTGAACGACTTTCTCTTGGTGTGTTTCGGCAATTGATCCGCCAGTTGGACTGTCCTCTTGTGGCCGTAGATGAAGCCCACTGTATCAGTGAATGGGGGCATGACTTTCGTCCAGAATATATGCAGATCGGTTCGATGATCAAACAATTAAACGGGGTTCGGGTCCTGGCGTGCACGGCTACGGCTACCCCGGTAGTAAGGGATGAAATTCTGGAACGCCTTGGCTTGCCGCCCGAAACCCCACAACAGATACGTGGCTTTGCAAGGCCCAATCTGGCCTTACGGGTGATTGAAACGCGAAGCCGTAAAGAAAAGAACAGCCATGTCGATGAGCTGTTGTCTGAAGTGCTGATCGGACCAGGCAAAGGAACGGGTACCTCCATAATTTACGCCCCAACGCGGCGCAGTACAGAAGAAGAGGCGAACAGATTAGCGGAGAAGGGATGGCAGTCGGTCGCGTATCATGCCGGGATGAATGGCACCTTGAGAGAGCAGGTGCAAACCGCGTTTGCCTCTGGTGAAATTGAAGTGATTGTGGCAACCAATGCTTTTGGTATGGGGATAGACCGCGCCGATGTCAGATGCATCATTCATCTGGGTCCCCCCGGCTCGATTGAAGCGTATTATCAAGAAGTAGGTCGGGCTGGCCGGGATGGAAAGCCGGCCACTTGCCAGCTTTTCATTTCTCCCGGTGACATGGCTTTGCGACGACGATTGATCGAAAGTGATTCTGAAGGCGAAGCCCTTCCGCTGGAAAATGTTCGACATAAATGGAATTTGTTTCTGGAACTTATGAAATGGGCCGAGGGCGGAGATTGCCGGCATGATGGCATTTTGAGATACTTTGGCGATGAAGCGGAAACACTCCAGGGCTGTAAACATTGTGATGTATGTCTTGAAACGGCCGAACCAGCTATTGACCCGGATGAAGCAGCAGTAATCGCTCGAAAAGCTTTATGTGGTGTCGCACGCGTACACGGGCGGTTTGGTATCCAAACGGCCGTCAAGCTTTTACGTGGTGCCGATGATGACCGATTAAAAAATGCTTTTCTCCATAAAACGCCAACCTTCGGCACGTTGAATACCTATCCTGAAGAATGGTTAACCCGCGTGATCCTTCGATGTGTCACCGCTGGCTGGGTGGACTTTCAAGGGGGGGACCGACCGGTTGTCGCTGTGACGGAGGAGGGCCGCGCTGTCATTTTTGAAAAACGGCCTGCAAAAATCAATCTACCTTCGTTTCGCCGTCCAGTGGTTTCGGATCATTATACCAGTCGCAAAAAAGCCCGGTATCAATCCCCCCGTCCGGAAAAAGAGTTTGATAAGATGGGTACAGAAATTTTCGAAGCGTTACGGGCATTCCGGATCGAAACCGCTCGGGATGAACACGTCCCACCGTATGTCGTCGCGAGTGACAGAACCCTTCGTGATGTCGCTATGCTACGGCCTGAGACGTTAAATGATCTCTTGCTGGCCCATGGGATAGGGCAGGCAAAAGTTGAAAAATATGGGGCAGATATCCTAAAGGTGGTAAGGACCATCTGTGCCGCCAATGATCCTTAATGGGCAACACAGGGATCCGGTTCTGTCATTCAGGCTGTAAGGTCAAATGATGGGCCGCCAGCTTTTCAACCGCCGCACGACTGAAAGCCAAAGGAAAATACTCATCATTAGCCCACCGTTCAAGCAGGCTCCCGTAAAATGGACTTTCAGGTTGGCCGGACTGACCGGGCGTGATTGTAAATTCCGATCGATCCCAATCATCTGTATCCAGGATATGGCGAAAACTGACCGAAGAGGCGGCGATCGTGCCAAAGCCCCCAGATCGCTCCACATGGGGTAGATCAAATTCTTCCGCCAGGAGATGAGGAAAGGCATTATTCTGGACCCGACCGTATCGCCACTGCGACCAATCAGCGCCGAGCTCTCCGGACATCCGCGCCACTGTTTTTTCCAGGCCGGATTCAACAAGGGGTTGCCGGTCTTTCTCCGGTGTGGTGGGATCATAGGCCCGACGGTCAACCTCCGCCCGCCAGATATAATAAATAGCCGCACCTGCACTATTCTTATCGAGGATGGCATCCCATGCCGCAACCAGGGCTCTGGCCCGCTCGACGTCTGCATCCACTGACGTCCACCCTTTGAAATACGAAATATCGGCTTCTCCACGCAATGAATAGGCATCGAGCTGTATTTTTTTGTGGTCCTCGATTGAATATTTCTGATCCGATTTAAGAAGCTGGCGTAAACGCACAATCCGTGAAAATTCAACGCCTCTGGCGGAATGGAACATGACCGGTTTGCCTTTATAATCTGGAGGATGGGTATCATTGTTTGCTGAACCGACCCATCCCCGATCGGGATTAAATTCTCGCGGGAGATCATTCCTGAATCCAACCCATTCAAATTTTCCAGTGCCCGAAACAGGAAGGCGCCCGTTCCACCCTTTTCGATTCGGTGTGAGCGCAGAGGCCTGGAATGCGATATTGCCTTCCACGTCGCCACTGATGAGGTTATGGGTGGGCACTTTCCAGAACATAGCCCGTTCGAAAAAGTCATTCGCACTTTCTGCCTGCGCCATTCGAAAACTTCCAAGATAAGGGGCAGTACCGGGTTCGTGGGTGATCGAACGAACAGCATAGGCCCGGTGGGTTGTCATATCTTCATAAAAAATCGGGCCATGTCGGCTGAACTTTAGCTCGATGATTCTGGGCGATTCACCCTTAACAGGAATCTCCTCACGGATGACTCTGAGGGGTTCCCACTTCCCTTGCCATCGTGCTTGATTGGGATCTTCTGGATTGATCTCCTCTATGAATACATCATTCACGTCAACACCAGCAAATGTAAAGGCCCAGGCGACACGGTCGTTATGGCCGACATTTACCCCTACAAACGGTGGTTCGCTCGCCCCGATGATATTCCATCCGGGGGCGTTGAGGTGCGCATAATAACGGAGGGACGGATTTTCCAAACGCCGATGTGGGTCATTAATGACCATGACCTTGCCAGTTGTTGAGAGCTCACCACTTACAGCCCAATTGTTACTGCCAATTTCTAGTAGCTGCTCCATCGGTGGCGCCGTGGCGGTCCGCTTTCCTGAGAGAAGATTTTGATAAGGCCCTATGATTTCAAGTGGTGGAAGACGACCAGGCACGAACGGATCATTATCACCTGCTCGCATGACATCAATAATTTCAGGCGGGATAATTGAAACGTCGAGCCCTTCAGGAATAATCAGATCATCCCACGGCGAGGGGGCTGCTCTACGGTTAGCCTCTTTGACCCCGTGCTCCGCGACAGAAAGAGCGAGACGAATTTCACTCACGGCATTATTACCAGCACTCGGAAAACTGAGTGCCGTCCAGCGCCGGACGACCGTTTCTGGTGTCCACCGCCCAGGTTTGACGCCGGTGAGTTTGAACTCAACCGGCAGGTTCTCGGCATTTTGGTCAATGAAGGCATTGATCCCATTGGCATAGGCGGTAAAGATCTGTTTGCCTTCCGGGTGGTAACTCGTCCATTCTGAATCGTCGAATGGGCCACGATACATCATTAGTCGTGTCCGCGCATCGTAGTCATAGGCCTCGGATCCGAATATTTCAGATAAACGCCCTTCGCGCCACCGTCGCCACATCTCGAGTTGCCAGAGTCGATCCTGTGCCATGACATATCCCTGCGCAAAAAAGAGATCATCGACATTTTGTGCGTAAATGTGGGGGATGCCGAACTCGTCACGGATCACCTCTACAGGCTCTTTTAAGCCGTTGAGAACCAAATGCCCATCAAGCTGAGACAGGGAGGCCTCCGATAGAGATTTGAGGTCCACCACCTCCATGCCACTGCCACATCCAATCCACAGAAACATACTAAGTATAACGACGATCGCTTTGCGGGGTAAATGATCAGGGAACAAGGAAATCTCCTTTTTAAATCAGGATACTAGCCATGAAGATTATATTTATCTCAGAAATCATGTCAGCCGGATAGGATATATTCTTCCACACTTGTGCGGATCAATCCAAGGCCTACTTTAGTTTTTCATTAAAAAAATCAAGGGTACGTTTCCAGGCGAGTTCAGCGGCCGGCTTGTCATACCGTGGCGTGGTGTCGTTATGAAATCCATGGTTAACGTCGGGGTATATATGTGCGGCGTACTCTTTTTTCTGATCTTTCAATTCGGCTTCATAGTCCGGCCATCCAGCATTGACCCGATTATCCAAACCAGCGTATTGTAATAGCAGCGGCGCCATGATTTTTGGGACATCCGCTTTATCAGGTTGACCTCCATAAAATGGGACTGCCGCATTGAGGCCCGGGATATGGACGGCCATCATATTGGAAATCCAACCCCCAAAGCAGAAGCCGACGACACCGATTTTTCCGCTACATTCGGGATGTGATTTCAGATAGGCGTGAGCAGCTATGAAATCTTCCAGCATTTCATTTCGATCGCGTTGGCGTTGTAAAGTCCTGCCATCGTCATCATTACCTGGATATCCCCCCAGTGGGGTCAGAGCATCCGGGGCGAATGCGATAAATCCTGCCAGGCCAGCTCTGCGAGCTACGTCTTCAATATATGGATGAGGCCTCTGTTCTCGTGGACCACAACTATGCCGGGTAATTTTTCTTTGTTCCCTGCGGGACGAGATAGCAGGCCTCGGATTTCACCCCCAACTTGGGTGGATGTATAATTCATATATTCTGATTTCAGTCGTGAATCCTCTGGTTCTATCTGCAAGGCATGGACATAATCTGGAGACAGGAAATCCAGCATGGCTGAAGCGGTTAATCCGGCGATGGCGTATTTGGAGGCTCGATCCAGAAATTCTCTTCGGTTAATCTGTCCGTGAATATAACAATCAAATAATTCGTAAACCCCTTGATCTATATCTTGTGGTTTGATCTGATCCATTTTAACGCACCTTTATAGATTCAATATTTTGGTCAACAAGTGATTCTATAGACTTACTCATCAGAAATAAAGGTCTTTTGGCAATGACCACACTGTTTTGGCATCATACGCGACCACAGATGGACGCTACAGAAGGGACACCGGATATTAAAGACTTTCCAAACCGACCTTACGATGGCTGCAAACCAACCCATGGTTACAAGAGATCTTACCATCGATACATTTTGATTCGATTGGAAGAGGATCTGAGCGATAGAACTAGTCATTAAAAAAACAGGGACAAGGGTTAAAATAAGAAGCCATTGTATTCTGTATTTTCGCTGCGCATCTACCAACCAGTCCTGGATATTTGATTCTTGATTCACTGCGGCGTTAATATTGTTATCCATTCCACTCCACGCTACCTAACCTGCATAATTCAATCCAAAGGGCTTTATGACTTTTTCGAGATAGCCATACTGAAGATCGCTGATCTGACGTATGTGGCACCAGTCATGGGCTAACCAAACTGCCAGCAAAGTCCCTGCCTGCATAGAAGGTCCGTTCGGATCCGTTGTGACAGAATCCCAAACTGGATCCATCAATCCCTTTAACCAGACCTAAGACGCCTTTCGTGCCAAGACAAACCGCTCGGTCGATTCGGAGTGGTGGCGAATATTATATGTCCCGTCTTCGGCCCAGGTGTCTGGTGTAATGGCAGGCCATTCTTGGGTAGGATGATGAAGCGTCAAATCCAGTCGTGTCTTAAAATTTTCCACCTCTTCATCAGCCAGATGATTGATCACTTCCAGAATAGACCATTTTTCAAACGTGGGCTTCCATCGACTCTGGTTTGCCTCAATGCATCCCACAAGGCCAGCAATAACAGAAATATCCTGGTCCAACCTTTCGATGATGGCATTTTGGAGCATTTTAACCTTAGCTTGGTATTCAATTCAAATGTCTAAGGGGAATGGTGTTGTCTTTTTTACCACGCGATGACACCTGTAAATATTGGTCTCGATAAATGAACAGGTCACCCTCGCGGTTACTAAAGTCGAAATTGTTTAACGCGAAATCGGGTGAATTAAATATCATAAATGCATGCTGACCACACAAAATTTTCCTAATTGTATAATCAGGTGAAAATAAGCCCTGAAATTGGTCAAATGTCGCATACTTGTCCGGCAGGCATGTGGAAAATTCTATCATCAAGACAGGTCTGTATTCTCCAACGTGTGTTTTAAACCAGCTAAGACGTATCCTTCAAACCCTTCAACATCAATTTTAATAAAATCGATCTTCCTTAATGCCAGATTCGAAATATAGGTATCGGCATGAACCACTTCGAGATCGTCATGTTGAACATTATCACCGGAATGCCCCGGTATATAACTACCCGTTCCCTTATTGGCCCCATCGGACACAAAAAGGGAAGAACTTTGTTTTTTCCCCCAAGGCGACCCCATGAACATCAATATTGTTTATAGCATTCTTTTTGATTTTATCTTCAAGTTTGTTTCGTACAAATGGGTTTGGCTCAAAAGCATGGACGGCCGCACAATACTGACCCATAAATAAAGAATTATGCCCGGTATTAGCTCCGACATCCCAAAAAACTGGTTGGTCTACATGCGCGACGATATCTCTGAATAAATACAAATATTCCTTTTCATATGCCCCATAAAAACAACGCTCCAATCCAAGAATGAGCTCAGATCTCCTGAATAAGTATAACCCAAAAAACCAACCGAAAACGCCTTCGCCCTGCCTGCCTCTGGATCGCAGAGTTTACGTATTAAACGGTCTTTTAATACAAATCTGATCCAAATCTGATGTCAGATTCATCGTAAAGTTTTTTCCATGTATCCTTTTTCATGATTTCGATATTTACGAGGTCGAAGTCGAGACCCACTCACGGGATCAACGGGTATGCCAGTCCTCAGTCAATGGTTTGGCGCCGTTTAATTCGCCGTAACCGATGCCTGTTGTGCCTGTTGGATTTGGACCGGCATAACGCGGATCAACCGGATCAGCTGCCGGCTGAAACCGTATATCACAGGACAATCGCATTCTACCAATGGACGAATGATTATCCAGGGTTCCATGGAGGGTGGTCATACCAAATACAGCCATATCGCCGGTTTCAAAATCAATAGACCGTAATTTCGTTCCTCGGCGAAGGGCTAAAGATATCGGATCATCCAGAACAGACACCGTTGGGGAAGCCTTCGAATCATAATCAACGGCAGCTGCGGGCTCGATAAGGTCCGTGAATGCCTGGGAGCCTTCCACGACCACGAGGGGGCCATCGGTAACGGGGATGTCACCAAGTGCTAACCAGACCGTATGGATTCGATCACTCCCACGGGAAAAGAAAGGCTTATCGTAATGTAAATGGGTGGCCCGACCTACGGGGCTGGGACGTAAAAAGAGATAATCGTGCGGGTGTGCTGGCTCTCCGAAAATTTCCGACATGATCGCCTTCAGGCGGACGCCGTGGGTGACTCGTCTCAACCTCGGCCCCTCACTGACTGATTTCCAGAATGCGCCAAGATCTCCGACCGTTTCTTTTCGATGACTCTGTTCCGTGAAAATGCCTTCTGAGGGCGGTTGTTTAACTTCACCAACTTCGGCAAGTCGTTCAAACACTTCAGTACGTGCCGCCAGAACCTCTTCCCGATCTAAGACGCCCTTAAGAAATAAATAACCATCTTTGGTCATCCTGCCCGTTAATGCATCAGGATGACCAATATGGTTCGAGCTATCGAGAAGGGGATCTATCAAGTCTCCAGGGACTGGCAAACCTTGTGTGATACAATTTTCCATGGTTGTGAATCCATAATTGGGGGTTGGATGACGAATAAGCGCTTGGCACATCTTATCACAGACAAATCTCGTAACAGATGGATGACTATTTAAACAGACGACTGAAAAGACCGGTCAATCCGTCTCCCTTGTACAAAAGTCTTTGTCTGATCGTATTCTGCTGAGAAGGGTAACTGGTCGATAAGCGACATGGTGGTCATGGACAGTTGATTTGCTTGCATCTCAAATAATTTACACTCGAATGGTGATTCCACCAGTGCACTCACGGTAACATAGTGAACCCCGGTTTGTTCGATATGCATGTTCATATGATTATGCCCTCCAAGCACACATCGGAGGTCGGCATATGGGGCAATCATGTTTTTTACGGCATCTGAAAAGGCGAGGGCTGGTTCATGTAACGGTTCGGATAATAAGGTCTGTTCGGGGGGAAGACCAAACACCGGACTATGGGTAATAAAGACCTGAAGCTTTTCCTTTTTGGAAGCCATCCTTGCTGTGAAGGCGCTTTCCTGATGAACAGAAAACTGTGTTTTCTGTTCATTTCCCCAGAAATAAGGCGTTTGACTCCAATGATTTGGGAGGACATAAATCGAACCGTCCGCAGTATCGATAGCATACTCAGGGCGACCTTCCGGGAAAAATTGAGGGGCCAGTTTAAGCCACCGGTCGAGACTATCGTTCGTCGTCAGATCATGGTTGCCCAGACAGAGATACACCGGCACCGAAAGTCGAAAGAGGTTGCCTGCCGCTTGGACTTGTTCGTCAGACATGCAATCGATCATATCACCGCCATGGATGATAAAATCGATGTTCCCCGCCTTCTGAATCCAGGCATCAAGGGCAGTGAGGATTTCCGGCAGTCGCTCAGGATAAGGGGTCTGTTGATAATAACCCAGTGGGTCGGCACCCAGATGTGTGTCTGACAGATAGATAAAACGGGTCACGTGTGGTTTCCTTGATTACCTTTTGTTCGAAGACTTTGTCTCAGTTGTTTTTAGGCTGCAAACTTCGTTTTACCTGTGCAATCGATAGGTTTTCCCTGTTCCGATCTAAAAACATGCTTACCTGTTCATAGCCGGCATCAGTCAATAGATCTAAGGCATCTATAAAATTTGCCGCCACACGGTGAGGATCATGTGCATCTGCGCCAATGACAACGGGGATATTACGACGTCCCATTTCCATGAGCATGGGCGGGCAGGGATTCATTTCTGGGATAGTTTTGTTGAGACCAGAGGTATTTAATTCCATGGCAGTTCCCGTGGCAGCAATACGGTCCAGGCAAGGAAGAATAGCATCCATCACCCGATTTATATCCCAATCTGCCGGCGAGATGTTTTTAACAAGGTCCGGATGAGCGATCGTATCAAATAATCCGGTCTCAGCGGCCATAGCGATATGCTCGAAATAAGTCTTATGATACTGATGAATATCACCCGTGTAAAACTTTGTTTTGTAATCTGCGATATGTGGATGAACCGACCCTAGCACATGATTGAAATCGGCCATGCCATGTAATTTCTCTAACCAGGGTTCCATGCCCGGGATATAATCACTTTCTATCCCAAGACGAATGTCAACCAGGCCTACCCACGCCGCACGTGCGCGATCTACCATGTCCACATATTGGTCGAGTTCAGCGATACTCATGCGAACGCCGGGTGACCATCCGTCATCCGTTGGATTGTGGTCGGTGACCACGATCCCCTTCAGACCTCGCTGCTGGGCCACTTCCGCATAGTCTTCTGGTTCCCCCCGGGCATGTTTGCAAAACGGGGTATGCATGTGCATTTCATAGAGTATGGGATCAGCACCCATTTTCACGACCTTTCTTATGTCAGAAGTTCAATAGTTACCGTATCGATGTTAGTAAGGTTCAGCCAATGGATACAATGGAATGTATTTCAAACCTCATAGTTGCGACAATTGATAATTATGGCTGGTTTTTTCAATGAAATGGGCAAAAGATTAAGAAAACAAACTAAGATTCATAAACTTTCCAACGAGGTTCTATATTAATCTTGCATGCTTCTAATGCCAGGATCATCTGATCCCAACTTTTTCTTTGCATCGGAATACCCACTTTACCCCGATGGCTTTTTTCCTCTTCTCCCCGTTCTCCAGGTACCCGAACCCGGTCGAAGCCTTCAGCCGGTTCAATGGCCTGGGCACTTTCGATGAGGAAGGCAACACGGGCAAGAAATTGATCCAGACCGACGAAGGCGTCTGGATCAATGACAAGCATAAAAGACCCGCAGGCATAGGGAGAATCGAGATCTTGTACAGGGGGAACGTCGGGACCACAGTTAGAACCGGATAATCCGCCGACCAAAACATCTGCCAGCAAGGCCAGGCCATACCCCATCGTGCCACCCTTTGGAAGTAACCAGCCGTTAAATGCTGATTTTGGATCTGTTGTCGGATGGCCTTCAGGATCGAGTGCCAACCCTTCTGGCAGGTTGGTGACCCCATCTTCCACGGCCTGTCTTATCGCACCGCCTGAGGCGGACGTGGCAAAATCACAGATCATGGCCGGATGCTTCCCGCCAGGGATACCAAAGGCGATCGGGTTGGTGCCGTGCAGGCCCGACCTGCCACCGAAGGGGGCTACCCGCGGGGTTGAATTACCGAACATCAGACCAATCAGATTCTGATCTGTAGCCATGCGTATATAATACGCCAGAGCACCGTTATGACTTTGATTATAAATGGTTACTGCACCCAGGCCATGATCCCTGGCTTTATTCATGGCGATATGCATGCCTTCTGTGCTCGTAACCTGGCCAAGGCCTTGACAGGCATTACCAAGAGCGGTGGTCGAGGTTTCTTTGTCTATCTTGAGGTGTTGTCCGGGTATCATCTGTCCGGATCGGATTCTCTGGGCGTAAATATGATTGAGTAAAATACCGTGGGTATCCACGCCCCGCAAACTGGCATCGAGAATACTGTCTGTCAATTGTGTGTTTTCGTCTTCTGGTACATCCAACTGACGATACACATCAAGACAGAAGGCGCGCGCATCTTCAACAGAAATATGAAAGGATTCTTTAGTCATCAGAGGAGATTAACCGTTGGCTTATTGCTGCCGCATGGGCTGTGAGGCCTTCCGCCTCAGCAATAGTGATGGCGGACGGCCCAAGTCGTTCGCCTGCTTGCTCATTGATGCCAAATACGCTGATTATTTTTAGGAAATCCCGTACACTTACGGGGGATGAGAATCTGGCCGTACCACCGGTCGGCATGATATGACTCGGGCCAGTAACATAATCTCCCAAGGCTTCAGATGAATATTCACCTACAAAGACCCCACCTGCATTCTTAATCCGTCCAACATAAGCCCAGGGCTCCTTTAACAACAGGCATAGATGTTCAGAGGCATAGGTATTGGCTATATCAATGGCCTGGCTTATATCTTTCGTTATCACGATACCGCCGTTATTCTGTAATGAGGCTTTAATAATGGCAGATCGATTGAGAGAAGTCAGTTGCTGATCGACCTCCTCCTGAATTGCCCTCGCCAGAGACCTGGAATAGGTCAGAAGGATCGCGCTGGCCATGGGATCGTGTTCAGCCTGCGCCAGCAGATCGGCGGCGGCATAGGCAGGGTTGGCTGTGTCGTCAGCTATGAGCATGGTTTCGGTAGGGCCTGGCAGTTGATCAATATCGACCACCCCGAATACCTGCCTTTTGGCCATAACCACAAAGATATTCCCAGGGCCCAGGATTTTATCTACTTTGGGAACAGATTCGGTACCATACGCCAGAGCTGCAATGGCCTGCGCCCCACCCATGCCGTAAACGGCATGTACGCCGGAAATATGTGCAGCCGCCAGAACAACGGGATCAATACTTCCATCCTGATTGGGCGGTGTAGCTACCACAATCTCCTCAACGCCGGCGACCTGAGCGGGGACGGCAGCCATTAACAGCGATGAGGGGTATATGGCCTGACCACCGGGCACGTAAAGGCCGACCCTTGCCAGGGGTCTAACCATTTGTCCAAGTCCCCCGTCCTCATCCCAATGTATCCATGATCCTGTAGGTTGCTTTTCATGAAAAGCTCTGATTCGGTCAGCAGAGATCTGGAGGGCGTTGATTAAATCTACCGGAAGGGTTGACATGGCCTTATCAATATCTTCCCCTTTTACTTTTATCTCCTCCGGTGCGATACCGTCTAACAATCTGGAATAGTGGCGTATGGCCATATCCCCCTTTGTCCGAACCTCTTTAATGATGAGGCCTGCCACCTGATCCGGGGTCAGGGGGGCGCCAAACAGCGTTCGACTCCGTTCCATCATTTCCGGGGTCATCACCGTTTCGTCCGGCGGGTGCCGTAGCAAGATACTTTTGCCCGCCTCTTCAGTGGACATTATACGAATAGCACTCATATTCATCCTTGTCTTTACTCAATTCATTTTCATTTTCTATTTATACATCAATTATTATCATCCAACATTCAACTTATCTTCCCGGTCGGAAGGGCGCCAGTGCGTCCAGGATGTTATCACACCCGAATTTCACACAATCTGTGGTAGGTAAACCCGTCTCCCGATGTACCAGATCTACAGCCTGTCGAGCCTCTTCTATAGACATTCCCGCACAATTTAGAGAAATGGCGACCACTTCGCAGGGGAATAAGGCGCGGGCAATCGTTTCATGTATATGGATGAGATCTGCGTAAGATGGAATGGGAACCGAAAGGTTTCGTATCATATCCCGACCGGGTTGATGACATAGGACCAACGCTTGTGGGGCTGCCCCATGCAGAAGACCGAGAGAGACACCTGAATAGGAGGGATGAATAATTGTGCCCTGCCCTTCAATAACAAGCAACTCACGATGTTTTCTCTCCATGATGAGAACTTCAACTGCCCCGGAGATATAATCAGAAACCACAGTATCTATAGCTATACCGGACCCCTCGATCATCATTCCTGTCTGGCCTGTAGCAACAAATTCTGCATTCCAACCAGCGAGTCGAGCAGCTTTCGAAATTTCAATCGCCGCTACCATCTTACCAATACTTGAGTCCGCACCGACCGTCAGAACCCGTAGATTTGACATGCTATGGATCTGATGCCGTCCTACATCAAGGTGAGAAGGGGGTTGCCGAACATCCCATAACCGGGCTTGATGTTTTTCTGCCAGCAGCCTGAATTCATCATCATCGGCAAGAAAGGTGTGCAGACCATTTACGATTTCTAAACCTTCCATTATCGCGTGTCGGATAATGTCTCGCCAAGCCTCAGGAAGCACACCTCCGGGAGTGGCGATGCCGATGA
>Ga0114999_10000311_pt1 | contig 72706 bp, 49 predicted proteins | sample ArcticOcean_MG_C_3_FD_89820 | JGI IMG/M metagenome (GOLD analysis project Ga0114999, IMG submission 89820) | Marine microbial communities from western Arctic Ocean - ArcticOcean_MG_CB8_126 | ecosystem: Environmental > Aquatic > Marine > Oceanic | place: Arctic Ocean: Canada Basin | collected...
CGCATCGCAGGCCCGCTTGCTGGCCGAAGAAGTCGAGTCTGTCACGTTCGAGTTTCATGACGGGTACGAATGGCTGAGCGAATGGGACAGCACGTTCGAGGGTCGTCTGCCCAACGCCATCGGGATCAGTCTGAGTTTCCGGGCACCCGAATTCGCTGAAAACTCGATACTCGCTCGAACCCCAGCGGAATCGACGGACACGTTTCGCATTGTCGTTCCACTGATTTCATCAGGTCCGTTTGAGGGGTTGTCGTTCTAACATGCACGCAACACATCAAACTCACTGCTGCTCGGGACACCACTCGTTCCAACGCTCTGCGTTGGGACGCCCGGTTGGACGCTCCGCGTCCCGTACTCGGTCACGGGACGCAGAGCGTCCCTCGTGCCGTTCCAACGCGGAGCGTTGGAACGAGTCGGATCCGTGGTCGAACGAGTCTGATTCAGACCGTCGAGGTACCGTGTTGATCATGGTGCTGGTCGTCGTGTCGGTCCTGACGCTTGGTGCCTACACGTTTTCGGAAATCATGCTTTCCGAGTCCGAGGCGACGGCCATGTTCGGCCGTCAGGCGGAATCACGGGGATTTGCGTATTCGGGCATCGAGCAGGTTTGCGCCGTGCTCGGCTATCCCGAATCCGAAGCCGACTACAACGTTTACCATAACCCGCCGCGCTATCAGGCATCGATGCTGCGTCCTTCAGACAACGCGCGAGGACGCGGATACTTTTCGATTGTCGCACCGGTCGAATCCGATTCGACGGCGACGAACGTGCGGTTCGGTCTGATCGACGAATCCGGGCGGCTGAATGTCAATCAGCTTCCGTTACTGGCGGAAGAACTTGAACTCAGCGAGATCGAGACACGCGACATGCTGATGTTCATTCCGAACATGACGCCTGACGCTGCGGACGCGATCCTTGACTGGGTCGACGACAACGCCACACCGCGGGAGTTCGGAGCCGAGAGTGAGTATTACGAATCCCTCCAGCCGTCGTACTACGCGGCGGACGGTCCGATGGAGTCGATTGACGAATTGCTTCAGGTCGCTGGTGTGTTCCCCGAGTTGCTGCACGGTGAAGACGCCAACCGCAACGGCCTGCTGGACCCGAACGAAAACGACGGCGACGCCAGTCTGCCGCTGGACAACGCGGATGGAATTCTCGACGTCGGCTGGTCGGCGTACCTCACCATCAACAGCAAGGAACTCAACAAACGCAGTGATGGTGAGAAGCGGATCTTCGTCAACAATGGTGTGCTGACTGAGTTGTATGACACGCTGGCTGAGGAATTCGACGAGGACGTCGCACGGTTTGTCGTTGCTTACCGAATGTACGGCCAGCCGGCGGATTCCGATGGTGACGAGAGTCCCGATGATGGTTCGACGGATGGAGCAACTGACGGGGGTGATTCGACTCCGTCTTCCGGATCCAGCTCGACTGGCAGCAGCGGTTCTGGTGGTGATGGGGCCGCGTCGAGAGACTCGGATTCGCCGCCCTCTACTGGCAGTATTCTGGACGCCGCAGCGGCGATCGGAAGTGCTTTGGGAAGTGCCCCGGAAGGTTCGGTCACACGAGGTGGACTGGACCTGTCGGGCGGTGCGAAGGTTGAGATTAAGTCGTTGTACCAATTGATCGGCGTGGTCGTCGAAATTCCGGCTCAGGAAGGTGACGTCGAGGCAGGCACCGAGTCGACTCCGGGAGAGCTTGTTGAAAGTCCCTGGGCGAACGACCTCGGGGCGATGCAGTCTTATCTGCCGCTGCTGTTCGATGTGCTGACAGCATTCGAAGACGACACGATTCGGGGTCGAATCAACGTCAATCAGGCGCGTTTTGAAGTCCTGCTCGGGATTCCCGGAATGACCGAAGAGATGGCGTCCGCCATTGCAGCGTCGTCGATGATTGGGTCCGACGGCGGTGTTTCTGACGACCAGCTCAGTATTCGGTCGACCACCGGCTGGCTGGTGACGCAGGGTATTATCGATCTGCCCACGATGGTGGACCTGGATCGATTTCTGACAGCCAAAGGCAGCGTGTATCGAGCTCAGGTCGTGGGTTACTTCGAGCAGGGCGGAGGATACACACGGCTGGAAGCGGTGCTCGATGCGACGCAGTCCCCAGTGAAGATACTGCGTGTCAGCGATCTGACCGAACTGGGGCGTGGCTATCGCCAGGATATGCTGACGGGCACGGTGGCTGAGTACTGATTGCGTTGAATTTGGCAGACCATTCTACATTCCACTGAGGCAACATCATGCCAGAACTCCTTGCCATCGACCGTGAGAAGCATCGCATCTGCGGTGTGCTGGCCGACGTCGGCAGCGACTCGGTTCGCATTCGCAATACCTTTTCGTTTGATTTGCCCGAGCATCTGCAGGACAGTCCGAGCGAACTGGGATCGTGGCTACGCGATGAACTGCGAAAGGCAGGCATATCGGCTCGGCAGGCTGTTGTGTCTCTGCCTCGTGAGGATGTCGTGGTTCGCTATCTCGACCTGCCCCCGGCGTCGGATGACGAGTTGCCGACACTGGTGCGGTTTCAGGCCGCGGCGAAATCGACCGTGTCCCTCGATCAGCTCGCCCTCGACTATGTGCCACTACCGGCGCGAGAAGGCGCCACCGGTCGGGAAGTGCTCGTCGCGACAGTCGATCAGGATCGCATTCGTCGGCTGAAGACGCTCGGTGAGTCGGCCGGCGTCGATATTGTGTCGGTCGGCGTGTCGTCGATTTCGACCGCGGCACTGGTCGCTGTCCTCGAGGACGAAATCACGCACGAGCCGGAAGATGTCAGCATCATCATTGCCCGACACAGCGACCGTGTTGAAATCTCCCTCGCCGGACAGCGGCATCTGTATTCGACCCAGGCGACACAGATCACGCCCGGTCAGTCGGAGCAATCGCACAACGCGATTCTCGCGGAGATCAGCCGATCGATGGTGGCTCTACAGAAGCGGTTGCCTGTGACGCGAGTCACGCGGTGCTGGCTGATCGGATCGGACGACGAAGACGCCGGACTGGCCGATGCCGTGCAGCGACGTTTCAACTGCGATGTGCGAAAACTTGATCCCTTCCGTACCGAGTCAATCACGATGAGGTGCAGGCCGCCGACAGATTCACACGGAGCGTACAGTGGTCCGGTGGGATTGCTGCTGGCTCAGGCGTCTGAGCGGGCTGAGGTTGTCGACTTCCTGAACCCGCGACGCCCGCACGAAAAGGTCGACTATTCGAAGCAGAAGCGGCTGGCCGTTCTGGTCGCTGGTGTGCTCATCGTGGCTTCTGTCTTTGGATACCGAGCCTGGCTGGTAGGTGATCTCGAACTCAGGACGATTGCGGCTACGACGTCATGGAATGAGCAGAAGGAACGCAACGCGGAAATCGAACCGAAAGTGGCAGTCGCCGCGGTTGTCGATGAGTGGGATGCGAAGCGTGTTGACTGGCTGGGCGAAGCCAACGAGCTGGCTGCGACGATGGACGGTACCGAGCGAATTTATCTCACTCGTCTGCAGTTTGGCGAGGGCCTGCGAGGCGAACTTGGCGCAATCACCGGCAATGGCCAGGCTCGCGAGCGATTCGATGTCGAATCTCTGAATGCTCAACTGGTGTCGCGTGAGAATACTGAAGTGAATGCGGCGACCATCGCAGACAACGGACGTGATACCGAGTACCCGGAGAGTTTTGAACTGGATGTGCGGCTCAAAGTCCCGAAGAATGACGCTGGGTCAAAGTAGTCAGGCGGTCAGCAGTACAGACAGGATGGAATCATGATCGGTCGACTCTTAGCGGCAACTTGCTTGTGTGTAGTGCTGAGTGGTCAGTCTATGGCCCAGCCTTCGCCGGAACGATTCTTTGGATACCTGGACCGCAATCAAGACGGTCGGATTGATGGCGACGAGATTCAGCGTATGCCGGGTCCGATTCGTGATGGGATGAAGAATGCCGGGATCGATCTGAGTCGTGGGATTTCCCAGGACGAGTTCACGCGTCAGATGCCGCGAATGATGGAAGAGATGCGCCGCCGTCGTGAAGAGGGAGGCGGCTTCGGCGGTCGGCCACCGGGAGGGGAAGGTGGCGGTGACGGACGGGGACCGAGTGATAATCGCCGTCCCGACGACCGGCGACGTGATTCGGGTTCGCGGGGGCAGCCGCCTGCAAAGCCCACTCGCTGGAAACCCAAACCGCGTGAGCGCGTGACTTTCGACCTGGATGAGACCTGGCGAGCATCCGACTTCAACGGAGACGGTCAGATCGGGCTGTACGAGTGGGATCGAGCAAAACTGTCCGAGTTTCTGAGACTCGATACGAATCACGATGGCCTGCTGACTCCACGCGAGATTTCGTTTGCAACTGATGCCAGTCCGGCACCGACTTCTGCCGCCGTAGCCACGCCGGTGCGTGGACCAACAGGCATCGCATCGCGTCCGATCCAGGCCAAAACGACCTCAAGTTCTGCAAGCGCGGTGGGACCAGCTGCAGGGGCGAAGATTTCGCCGGTCGAGTTTGATCGAGAAAGTGCGGAAGGCCGATGGGCGAAATTCGTTTTCAAGACCCTGGACAAGAACAAGGACGGTTCATTGGCACAGGATGAGTGGAATGCCAGCAAATCCACACGCATGAACTTCAAGAAGTACAGGGCGCAGGTCACTTTTCCGACGGACTTCGAAAAGTTCGCGCCGTGGCTGGTCGCCGTGCAGCGCGCCGAGAAGAAGCGATAAGAAACCTGGTTCGTTTCCTGCTGCCACTAAGGATCGCTCGCCTAAGTGTCGCCTTTCGCTCCGCGAAAGTGCGTTCTTTCGCGGAGCGAAAGACGACAATGTGACACTTATTTCAAGGACGATCCTATGTGGCGCTGTCCAATCGGATGAACATGAAGTTTTTGAAAATCCGCCATCTGCTGGCGACCGGGTTGCTCCTTGCCGGTGTGTGTCTTCCGGCGCGTGCCACCTCGTGGGAAGTGAAGGTGACCTGCCCGATCGACGGCACGAAGATACGTGCCCGTCTCCCGGCCAGGCTCTACGGCAGGAGTGACACGCTGGACCTGCGGTGGCTGGGCATTGGTGTGGACCCTCCCGTTTCCGGGCTCGTGCAGTGTCCCGAGTGTGGATTCGCGGCACATGTCAGTCAGTATGGCGACGACGTCATCCGTCCCGAGGAAGTTCGCCGGGCACTGCGCGAGTTGAAGACTCCGCGAATGTTCTTTCGGTACGACGCGGCAATTCTCGTTGAACAACTTACGAAACGGGACTTGCAGCGTATCGCGCGGCTCACTCTGGCTAACAAGTGGCTCGCCGACGATACCGGTGAACCAGACGTGATTCGAAAGCGAACCGCTCTGGCCCTCACCGCACACCGGGACGCATTCAAACTGAAGCAGTTGCCGATCCATGAGCGGTCAACGACGGCGTACGTGACAGGGGAGTTACTGCTGCAGTCCGGGCAGAGACGCGAAGCCGTCGAGTGGTTTGACAGGGCTCTGAACGGTGCGTCATTTATTCCGCCGTTCATGATCTGGAAACAGCGGTTGCTTGCACTTCACGCAGGTCAGGTCACGCCGGATTTCATCAAGTCGATTTCTGAATTCTCTCCTGACAAAAGGGTGGCCGCTGTCGCGCTGCTGCGTGACAGCCATCTTCCGGAAGCAGTTGCCCTGCTCGAGGAAATCTGTCTGCGTTGTCCGGAGGAACTTCGCGAGTTCGCATTTGTGTTACTCATGCAACCGTCACCGGAACGACGGCACCTGCCCATCTTCCTGAAGGCGATTGGGAGTCGCCATTTTCGGACGGCACAGTCGGGAGCCAGGGCGGTCGCGATGCTTCGAGTCCGCGAGGCAGCGCCGCTGCTGGCCCAGGCCCTGCGTGATCCGCCTCAACATGCCGACTTCCGTCTCCTTGCGGCATTATCCGTTCTCGCAACGGAGAACGAGATCGCCGCGTTGGAACGCCTGGCCGGGCAGAGCCGGTACACGTCGGAAATCGTTTGCGGACTACTCAACACGCGTTCGTCGAAAGCAATACCCGCAGTACTGCGAATCATCGAACAGCAGCGACTTTCATCACAGCGTTATCTGTTTCGCGACGAGTCCGGATTCCAGGCGCTCGAATCGGCAACTCAGATCGACGGCCTGCTTGATCAGCTTCCCGATTTGAAAACGGCAAGTGCAGATTCCCGCCTGGCCGGATTCAAAGTCCTGCTGCTGAATGTTGCCAAACAACCTGATGCGACCGAGCAGCTCGTTGCTGCCTTGGACCGTGGTCAACCGCTTGCTCTATCCGCAGCCATCGAACTGGTTCGACGACACGACTCGCGTGGCAAGCCTCTGTTTCTGGAGCAGCTTCGACAGATTAAGAGAATGGGTTCTGACACCTGGCAACTTTGTCTTCCAGTACTCAAGCCTTCGGACATGGGGACAATCCAGCAGGCTCTGCAGGAGAAACGTGATGCATGGCAGCAGTCCATCAAGTTCCAACGGCAGAGGCTGGCCGAGGCCGACACCGACGAGGACCGTGCTCGGGCAAAACAGCGGCTGGACCAGATGGTCAATCGTGAAAACTGGTGGATGGCTGCGTGGCTGCGTCTGCTGGGCGCGACTGGCCACGCCGACGCGCGCGAGTTCCTGCTCCCGTTTTTGGACGACCCAAACTGGCAGGCGCGCGAGGGCGCTGTGCTGGGCTTGGAGCGAGTCTATGACTCAGAGGTGGGCGACCGTCTCGTCGAGATGTTGCAACACGAATCATTCCCGCGCGTGACGCTCGCGATATTCGAGGTGCTTGGGCGATCTGGCGACCGTTCCCGGCTGGCAGCCGTCGTCAATGCCGGCCACGAACCGATGCGTGTCGCAACCCGGCTGGCCTGGATCGACGCAGTCCGAGCCCTGGACGGACTGGATCAGATCCGGTCGAAGCTGATGTCGTTGTCCGAGTCCCCCAACCGGAAGCTCGCCGCCGCTGCCGCGTTGAAGGATGAGTAATTGGGGGTCACCCAATTACCGGGGCTCAAGTACCGTCGCGGGAATCAACGGGTACTCGCTGCCGGTGTCGACGACAGGTTGTTCCATGACAGCGCTGCGGCGTCGATCGACGATGCGGTGAAGTGAGCACTCGTCTGAGATGGCTCACTTCAGAAAGAAGAACCGTTCGGCTTCGTTGACGGTTTTCGCGTCCTGCTTTCGCAGCGTTGCAACGTGTTCACGGGCTTTCGTGACGTGTTCGGGCAACTCGCTGTTTTCTCCAGCGGTTGCATCTTCCGGGACGTCCTTTGAGCAGACCAGCAGGTAGCGAACCACTGCGCGCTTGATCGATGGAATGTTGTAGGGGTCTTTGCCGTAGATCGACATCAGTCGGTCCTGAACACTCCAGTCCTTCCAGCGGGCGAGGTCCGCGATGACCAGATCGGTCAGCTCGGGTCGGTCCAGCAGAATCCGCATGGATTGACGCAACCGTTCCTTCTCAATGCGTCCATCGGCGTAACGCCACATGAACCGCAAAGCCTGCATCGCCGCGTAGGTTTCGCTGAACGGCACGTCGCGGTTGCTGAGCTTGGTTTTGTCAATCAGATCCAAGCCCTTCTCGCCTGTGAGCAGCAGATAACCCGACATCAGCCCATCGACACCAAGACGGAAGTCTTCGGTCTTTTCGGAGATCTTTGCCGCCATTGCCTTCGCATCTTCCTCGTTGCCACACAGGCCAATCATCAGACCGTACAGCCCCAGTCGCGTTGCCGGGGTATCCTTGCTGGTGACCCACTTGCGAATCTTCTCCGTCGGGAGCTTGTCGGCGAGCGCCGTGATGTCCTTGTACGGAGCGTTGGCGAATTCACCGTAGGCATCAGTGCCGATCATCTGGTCCGGGTATTCGAGAAACCGGACGAAGTATTCCAGTCGCTTGGTGGTCGGTACTTCGGGCGATGGTGCCTGCGAGATGTAGTTGAAGCCGGTCTCGGTCACTTCCAGCGGGCTGCCCCAGTCGATCGAGACGCCCTTGCTGCCCATCAGCATGAACAGGTCACCCACTTTGCTGGCACGGTATCGCCGCAGAGTGATGCGATCACCGACTTTGACGGTGTCCTTGTGGTTGCGAACGATCTGCTTGACCTCATAGACCGTACTTCCGGCGAGCTTGTCTGTTGGCTTGGTTCCCTCGACCCATTGCACGAGGACGGCCGCGTCCGCCTGAGCAAGCTGCTCGGACAGTGTCAGCGACGGAGCCTCACAGAACGGACATGCCTGTACGGTCGAAACCGCCGTGGCGAATGACAGGGCTGCGGTCAGAAGAAATGTCGTGGCTGTCCGCATAAGTCTGCCTCCTGTTGGATTGCTGAAGTCCGCGTTCTTCACTTTGTCCGAGTGGGTGTGTTTGAGTCACGCCTCAGTTGGATCGCCGCTTCGAACAACACGCGGGGATTATCGCGAGATGACGACAGCGTCGTCGAGCGTGTAGAGCTTGCCGGGAATGGATGCGTCGTCGCCGATCTTGAATGTGCCAACAACATCAAACGGTCGATTTTCGATGTAGTCCGTAGTGACGTCCTCCCGCATCAGGACACGGACCAGGTCGTACACCTTTGGATCGCGCCCGAAACAGCAGATTTGATTATCACGAGCCAGAATAAAGGCTTCGAGTCCCGTGTCCTGGAAAGGTGGGTACATGAAACCCCGGACTCGAATACGTTTTCCGTCAAGCCCCTTGAGCCACTCCGGCATGAGTTTCGGAGCGTCCGGGACGACCGGTTCCATGTTGAGAATCTTGAGCAGATCGACGTCGTCGAAACTGACACGCAATGCTTCGTCGGGGCCTTCGACCTTGAAGTCTCGCTCGGGAATCAGCAGTTTGATTTGGCGGGGCTCTGCGGCAGTCAGGACAATCTTTTCGCCAGGCGTTCCGGAGACATCGCCGGTCGACGCGACACCTGGCTTGTCGTTCGGATTATCGACTTTCGGCGTATTCTCGGAATCGGGGTCATTCGGCAGGGTGGCAGCCAGTGCGGGTGGTTCACCCGTACTTTTTGGCTTGTCGAGAAGCGTGTCCGTGGCCGTTGTGTCGAGCGGCTCTTCTACGGCGACCGTTGTGCCAATCGCGTCAGTTCCCGCGTCAGCAACAACATCGACTGAGGTGGCGGGACCTGGTTCTTCCGGAACGGGATCCGTTGTCTGGCCAGCCGCTGGTGCCTGCGTGTCAACGGATGGTTCACCGGCTTCTGTGTCGAGGCTGGTCACCTCATGGTAACCACCGGACTCCGCGTCCACTCCGGAACAGCCAGCCGTCACAATACTGAGAGACGTGACAATCGCCAGAGCCGAAAGAAGCCGAACAGTCATGGTAAACCCTTGCCTGCCCATACTCGGTCGGCCGATTGCGACACTCAGTACAGGCTCTTCGCTGGATTGAAGTGAGAGACGTCCAACTCGTAAGCAGGCTGTAAGTTGCCGGCCCGCCTCAAATCGTTAAGCCGGAAGTCACCCGCCACGGCGACCAGCCCGGCGTAATAGTCGACTCCGCCACCGTTGTCGGGCACGCGAACTCGAATCATATCGGTCAGCTTTGGTTGTCCGCCAAAGCAGCATTCTCCGCTGTCTCGACAGAGGATGAACTCGCGGAGCCCCTGCATCTGCCCGCTTGGGTACATGTATCCTTTGATAAAGAGCTTCTGCCCGTCAAGAGCCTTGACGTCGCCGTGAAACTCGTTGACTCCATCGCGGAAGACGAAGCCCTTCTTTGAAATGTCGCGTGTGAAGTTAACTCGCTGAAATCCGTCCGGCACTTCGGTCGCGATTGCGTGTGCCAGGCGAACCGAACCGCCGACCAGACACAATACGCACAGAGCGATCCCGATCTTCGTGATACCGCCACCGCTATAGTCCCCGTCGGCACGCCGAATCTGTCGCGCTGCCATGAATCCGAACAGAATTCCAAGGATTGCGATCGGCAGTGCAAACTCAACCATAATGCCAATCAGCGAGAACAGGCCGGCCCCGAACGTTGCTGCGGCGAGTGGAGGCACCGGGCGATAGGCGAATTCATTGCTGACATCCGGGGACATGCGGTCGAGAGTTTCGGCCATCGGACTACACTCCGAAAAAAATGAAATGACTCAAAACGAACTGAAATGACATCGCTGGTCAACGGCGGGAACAACTGGACTTGGAATCAGCACCGTCGGCAGGAATACGTCTGACACGATGATATCACGGGAAGATTCCCAATCGACACTCTGTCGACCCCTGACCGCGAACGAAAGCCACACTGTGTCTGAACTTGTCGCTGGTGTTGACCTTGGCGGAACGACTATTTCAATCGCTCTGGCCGACCCAGACGGGACGATCGCTGCAGAGTCACAGATTGCTACCGATTCGCATGAAGGACCAAAGGGTGTCCTCGCACGAATTGCCGAGTGCGTTGAGCATTTGTCCAAAAAGACGGGACGAGTGCCGGCCGCCCTGGGAATGGGAGTCCCCGGTCTGGTCGATCTCGCCTCAGGCCGGACCCGGTTCCTGCCAAATCTACCGACGCAATGGCGGGACGTCCCTGTGGCAGACATTCTGCAGGAGCGGCTGAATTGCCCAGTAAGTTTGCTCAATGACGCTCGGGCGGCGACGTTGGGCGAGTTGCGGTTCGGGCTGGGACGTGATGTGTCGACGATGGCCATGTTCACTCTCGGAACTGGAGTCGGCGGTGGAGTGGCGGTGAATGGCCGTCTCTTGTTGGGCCCGTTCGGATCGGCGGGTGAACTCGGGCACCAGACCATTGTCCCGGATGGTCCGCCGTGCGGGTGTGGCAATCGCGGTTGCCTTGAAACTCTGGTCAGCGGCCCCGCCTTCATCGGTGAAGGCGTTCGTCTAATGAAGACCGGTGGGGCTCCGCGCCTGCATGAAATGGTCGAGGGAGAGGCATCGCGTGTGTCGCCGAAAGAGATGGCCCAGGCGGCCCGAGATGGGGATTTGCGTTTGCAGGATGCCATCGCTCAGCGCGGAGCCTGGCTGGGTGTCGGCGTCGCGAACGTCGTCACCACGATCCATCCGGAACTGGTCGTGATTGGTGGAGGCGTGTCGCGCATGGGAGACCTGCTGCTCGATCCTGTACGCAAAGCCGTTCGAGAGCGTGTTCGAATGATCCCGGTTGACGACGTGCGCATCGAGACCTCGCTCCTGGATGAGCAGGCTGGACTGTTCGGCGCCGTGGCCCTGGCCGCCGAGTCGGTTGTCCCAAATGGCTGACTTTGCCGTTCAGGTCGAGGTGACGGAATGTGCCGGCGCTTGACGTGTCCTGATACGCCGGTTCTACCGATACGGGCGAAGTGACAGGTACGTCATGTACGGCGAGACCATCACCCTCCTTGACTTGGCGGTTTTGTGGTGGACAATTGCCGGGTGACGTTTTTCGGCGTATCACAAGGGGTTACGTCACGCACAATGATCGTTTTCCCCCACACGTTGGGTTGAATGGATTCGCCTGGCTCCTTGTTGCAGAACGGGTCGTGATGGTCACGGACCCGTGAGAATCGAACATGCTGGCCAAGCTGATCTCCATTGACGGCGATCGGCCGATCGTGCTGAGCAAAGATGTGACAATCGTCGGTCGCAAGCGCGGCGTGTGCGACGTCTACATCGACCGGTCCAGCGTGTCGAAACTCCACTGCGTCATCGTCAAGACGGATGGCCTGCTTTTCATCCGTGACCTCGGCAGCACCAATGGCACGAAGGTCAACGGCCAGCGCGTCACGCGCGGCGCGTTACTGCCCGGAGACGAACTCGCGTTCGCCAACGCACGCTTTCGCGTCTATCTCGGCCCGGACGAATCCGCGGAAGTGCCGCAGGACGAACGCACCGAGATGATGACCTACGAAGAGCCCATGCCCGACGAGGGTTTCGACAACTCCGCGCATGCCGGGCTCGGCAGCGAAAGCGACATCCGCCTGCTTGGCGACGATTGAAGCTCCGAAACCCGACGGCTGATGTATCTCCCCGTAAGAGCCAGCAGCCCATCACGGTAGCTCGCCGGCCTGATTGCATTCCGGGTAGCAAGTCCCAAAGCTTCGTCCTGCCACGTTCAGAACAGCCTTGGAGACCCCGCATGACAGCCGATGAACTGAAAGCTCTGCAGACACCGATCAAGGAACGCTACCGCAATGATCCGGAAGCTGCGGTGCACGTGATGGTGGCGGAGGGCCGTATCTCCGGGGATCAGACGTGTCGTGTGGCGACCCCGACTGGTGATGTCGATGCCGGGTTGCATCTGGCTGCGGGGGGCTCTGGTGAATGGGCCTGCTCGGGTGACATGCTGCTGCAGTCATTGATCGCCTGCGCCGGCGTCACGTTCTCGGCAGTTGCGACAGCGATGGGGATTCCCGTCGATGAAGCCACCGTGCGGGCCGAGGGCGAACTCGACTTCCGCGGCACACTCGGCGTCGCGAAGGATGCACCTATTGGATTCCGGAATATTCGGATGACGTTCGACGTCAAGAGTTCTGCGCCGGAAGAGAAGATCCAGAAACTGGTGCAGCTTACCGAACGCTATTGCGTGATCTTCCAGACCCTGAAGAATCCACCGCCGATCGAGATCGCGACGAACCACTCAGCCGTCAATTAATGTCTCGACGGTGTGGATCGGCCAGTTGGTCAGCTCCTGCAGAGCGGCCGCCTCGGCGTTACCCGGACAAAACAGGAAAGCGTCGTCAGGACGAAACCGTGTCAGATCGACGTTGCCTGGGAATCGCCATTCGCGCTCGATGGACCAGTCGATTGTTCCTGACGGTGTGTGACTGAATTGCTGCTGAAACCAACGGCGCTCGCCCTCCGGCAGTTGAGACCATGCGTCGTCGTCTCCGTAAATCACAGGACGAGCACCGAGCTGCTTCAGCAGGTTCCGCCGGATGCAGATGCCTACGTGCTCAAAGTCCCAACGTTTGCGATGGACACGAAATGTTCGCTGGCGAACAAGTTGCCGCAGCGGAACTGCACTGAAACTCACAGCCGCACGGCCACCTCGCAAACCCAGGCCGGACGCTCGCAGCCGGCCTTCAACCAGAATGCGTTTCAGGTTGGACAGTGCCGAATGGTCCCAGTCAAACAGGTCGAGAATCAACGCGTCGATAAATTCGTCTTCTGACTGGCCCGGCGCCGGGCCATCCGTACGCCGAGTCCAGTGGGTCAACCATTCGTCTTCGTCATCAAGAAGAGACCGATGCGCGACGTGCGGCCTGGTATCTGAGACGACTTCTGCAGGAGTCGATACAGGCACGGAACCGGGACCGTCGGGAAAGCCGGTCGAGAGACTCCAGCCGACGGCTCCCAGAGATTGCAGTCGTTCGACTGAAGCTTCCGAACACAGTCCGTCTCCAACCGCGAGACGGACGACTCCCGGAGCTGATTCCCATTCGGTCAGTCGCTTGCGGACAATCTCCTCCAGATTGCCGCCCGGACGGAGAGTCAGCACAAACAACTGATCGCTCAACAGAGCCAGTGCCAGATCTGGCAGCGGTAACGTCGAATCGGACTCGGTCGATGGCGAGATAAACAGCGGCCATTCGTAGCCGGGTGACTGGCCGGGGGGATTCTGATTTACCAGCCAGTGCAACCAGTCCGATGGTTCCTTGCGGGACCGTGTGTGAATCTTCAACAGTCGGCGATCGAACAGTCGGCAACATCGTTCGGTCATTCTGCCAAGCGATGACGACTCGGCTGCGACCAGCACATCGTCTTTGGTCGCAACTCCGGAGGCAATTTGGCGCATCACGCGAAACACGGGTTGTCTGGCTTCCAAAACCTGCCCGAGTCGGGACGCTGCGAGTCCCAATCTTTTGCCGTGGGGGATTCCTCGCGGCCAGAAGAACAGCCGTGGGCCGAGCCACTCACTCGCGACTCTGGGGGGAAGTACCGAGTCTCCGGTGGTCAGCACCGCACCCAGGTCAGTGCTGGCTCGGAGCCAGCATTCAATTCGGATTGCACGATCACGGCTTCTGCGAGGAGCCGTCTGGCGCCAGCGAGTCCAGAGTTCAACCAGGCCGGGGAGTATGTCTCCGTCTTTCAGGCGGAGCAGCGAGCAGTCAACTGGAGGCAGGCAGCCCAGTGCTTCAAGAAGCTCAAGTTCGGACTGAGTTGCTGGCTGTCCGGTCATGCTCGCATCGTCGCCCGTGGTTTTAAGCGATGTCAACTTTGGTCATGCCAGTGCGCCCGTAAAGCTTCACATTCGATGTGCGCAAAAAAGAAGGGTGGCTGCGACTGCAGCCACCCGAAACGCTCGATCATTTGCCTCTTCGATTAGCCGATCAGCTCTTTGATCGGAGTTCCACCGTTGGCAAGCTTCATCGGCCGGCCGTTCTTCGAGGTGTGAACTGTCGTCGTCGGAATGCCCAGGGCATGGCTGACAGTGGCCCAGATATCGCCCGGAAGATAGGTCTTTGTTGTGCAGGACGTGCCGTCAAAGTCCGTGGCACCGACCGCCTGTCCGTTCTTCAGGCCACCGCCACCGATCATGTTCGTCCAACTGGCAGCCCAGTGATCGCGGCCGACGTTCTGATTGATCCGTGGTGTGCGGGCGAATTCACCCATCCATACCAGAACCACGTCGTCGATCATGCCACGGTCCGTCAGGTCTTCCACCAGCGAGCCGAGAGCATTGTCCGTAATCGGCAGGTGGTTCGTTCGCAGACTCTCAAACACGTTGCCGTGCAGGTCGAAACTCGACGGGTGATTCACTTCGACGAATGGCACACCAGTCTCGATCAGACGACGAGCCATCAGCAGGCCGCGACCGAAGTTGTTGTCGCCATAGCGTTCAATCTCGGCCGGGTCTTCCTCATCGACGCGAAACGCCTTCATCTGCTCAGAGGTCATCAGGTTGACCGCCTTGCCGTAGACGTTGCGGTGGTCGTTGGGCAACTCGCCACGCTTGGTGCGGATGAAGTTGTCTTCAATGCCCTCCAGCATCGCCAGTCGCTGCTTCAGCCGATCTTCACCGACGCCCATGTCAACGTTGTTGACCTGACCGCTGGAGTTAACGACGAACGGAGCGTTCGCAGTGCCCATGAATCCCGGGCTGCCACTGCCACCACCGATTGAGACGAACGCGGGGATTTCCAGGTCCTTCCGGATCGAACCAAGTTCGTGACTGACCACCGAGCCGAACGTCGCGTGGACGACTGTCGGATTCGGAACGAAACCCGTGTGCATGAAGTAGCGGCCACGACCATGGTCAGCTTCGCGCGTGCTCATTGAGCGAACGAGCGACAGGTTGTTCATGACCTTGGCCACCTTGGGCAGATGCTCTGTGATCTGCACTCCCGGAGCAGCCGTGTCGATCGGCTCAAACTCGCCACCATTCTTCGAGCCCGGCTTCAAATCCCAGATGTCGATGGTCGGAGGTCCTCCACCCATCCACATCAGGATACAGGCTTTCTTGTTCTTCTGAACTTGAGCCGCATTGGCCTTCAAGTGGTCCATGAACTGCAGCGTCGGCGCCAGCGCGGCCGCCGTTGCCATGTGTTGCATGAAGTGACGTCGATTCATAGCAGACTCCTTTGAGGTGTTTGGTCCCGCGTTTGTTTCGCAGGTGTGTGACCGATTGTTGAGTCCCGGTCGACTGACGGGGGCTCGTGAAATTCCATTTGAGAATCAGTGAACGAAAATGAATTCGTTGGAATTCAGCAGTGCCCAGAACAGGTCCTGATAAGCCGCCAGCTTGTCCGGACTTGCATTGAGTAGACGCGTCGCTGCCGCGCCTTCTGCACGGCTCGGGTACCGGCTCAGGGTTGCCAGATACAGCTTACGAATTTTGGAACTGTCGGGTTCGCGGCCTTCCAGTGCTGCTCGCAGATAGCTGCCCTTCTCGGCGTTGACCGCGTTTCGAACAAGCTCGCCGTTCATCATCATCAGGGCCTGGGGAATCGTTCCATTGAACGTCGTGGCTTCGTCGTTTTCATCCGTTCCGAAAGCGATCACGAACTGCTGCATCCAACGCTGACGCTGCTGTTCCGCCTGGTCCCAGTTGGAGCGACCCGACCGGTGAGCATTCGTGGCGACGATGAGCGAATCATAAAGCTGTTCGGCTTCCATCGACTTGACGTACAAGTGGCTGAAGAGCGGCATTTCGCCGGCGGCCGGGTTGTCGACGTCGTTGCCTGCGTCAACTGGATTGCCTTCTGCATCACGCTTCCAGTCACCGTCAGCGGTCTTCTGCCCGGCCTTGTACTGGCTGGTCAGGTTGTAGGCTTCCGTGTTTGAAATCCAGCGGATCAACTGCTTGACGTCATAGTTGGACTTCACGAACTCAGCGGACAGACGATCGTGCAGATCCGGGTGTGACGCCGGATTGTGAGGACCAAGGTCGTCAATCGGCTTTGTGAATCCATAACCAAAGAAGTGCCCCCACATGCGATTCACAAAGGACATGGCAATCCACGACTTGTCACCCTCAACGACGAATTTGGCCAATTCCTTCCGCAGATCGATTCCGTCTTCCGCGATCTTGTCGATGGAAATCGCCTGAGTTTCGAATTTGGCGTCCATGAAGGTCGGGTCGACCGTCCACATCGTGCCGTTACGCTTTTCGAAGAAGACCGGGAAGTCGAAGTCGCGGTAGACGATCTCCGAGTAGTCATCGACGAGTCGGCCTGTCGTCGGATCGGGCTTCCGGTGGTCGACGCGACGCGCCTGACGAAAGAAGCTGTTGAACTGCCAGAACCGACTCTGCTGCCAGTCGTTGAACGGGTGGTTGTGACACTGAGTGCATTGAATCTGCAGTCCCAGAAAGAGCTTCGCGGTCTTGGCAGTGGCCTGCACCATCTCGTCCCGCATGGTCATCTGAGCCAGCAGATAATTGACGGCTCCGTTTTCCTCGAAGTGTCCATCGGCCGAAATAACGTCGTAAACAACTTCGTCCCAGGGGCGGTTGCGGGCGAACGCTTCGCGATAGAACCGCTGCATGCCGAAACGGCTGACCCGACGTGGCGTCCTGCGACCGATCGACAGGTTGGTCCACATCGTTGTCAGATTGCGTGTGTAGGTCTCTTCGTCCAACAGTTTGTCGATCAGCTTGGCCCGTTTGGCCGGGTCCTTGTCTTTCAGAAACGCCTCAACTGTTTCGGCATCCGGAATGTGGCCGACGACATCCAGGTGGACACGCCGCACCCATTCCTCGTCGGCAGCAATCGGCGAGGGGCCGACTTCGTTATCAGCCCAGCCCTGCCGAATCTGCTCATTGATGTACTTGATGATCTCGTCAGACGACCCAGTCGTAAACGAACCAGGCTGTTGCGTTGACGAGCCGCTGGCGCTGGATTTTTTCGACGATCTGCGGCCAGTGACCTGAGCACTGGCGTCCACCACAATCAGGCTGAAAGTGATCGCGCTGAATAGAACACAGCGAGATCCGAAAACTGACGTTCGCATCGAAAAGCCTCCTGAGGGAGCGTATACGGGCGTTGAGTGATCCGCAGGCCGGCAGTGTACCGCTGCGGGTGATGTGTAATCCAGCGACCAGATTACCCTGGTGCGGTTTCGAATGTGCGTCTCAATCCGGACTCGAATGGCCGGTTTCGGCCGCATGTCGCGTCGGCAGGATGCTCGGAACAGCCTCGGGCTCCGGCCACACGCGGGTTCGGTCTGCCCAGTTACAGCACATCACCGATATGTTTCTCGCCGGTGACAGCGAGGAATGACGAACTTTTGCAGATTCCTGAAGTTTCCCGTTTTTTCATGTCGTGTTTTTCTGATGACCAGCAATCAGGTTAACAGGGATAACCACGACGTGGCAATTTTCAGTCTTGCGCGCATCCGACCGGCGTTCTCCGCGGTGTGCGGAATTCTGATTGCACGTTTCATTTGCCACGTTGGGCTCCCCAAACCACTGGCGGGCACAAGTACAACGAACCGTGACTAGAATCCGGGAGACGACGGTAATGGTTGACATCCATTTAATCGCAGACGGTGTTATCGCGGCTGTGCACGCTCGAATGGACGTCGAGATCGGTGAGCAAACGGCTCTTGGGCTGGCCCGGGAGTTTCTCTACTCAGCCTTGCCGCACATTCGGAACGAGGTTGGTGATCTGGATCCGGCAATGATGGATGCGGACGACCTGCTCGATGTGGCCCAGTTCATGCTGACGATCGATCCCGGGGGAACAACGAGGCGAAATGTGTCTTGGTGGACAGCCGACGCCGCGTCCTTGAATTGAGTCGCCCAAATTGATCGCGGGTTTGCGGGCGCAGGACTATGTCAGTCTTCAGGGCGACGTATGTCTGACTGTGACTGCTGTGCGAATGTGTGAGAGATCCGCTCTCGACATTGTGAATTTCGTCTGTGGCCCTGTTGTGGAGCCGGCCCCACGGCAATCCTGGCTCGGTGCATCGACTGGACCTGTGCATGTCTGTCTGAAGCATCTGGGCAAGACGTTTCGGTGGGGCAAAGCGTCATCGTTTGACGCCAGCGCACGCGGCTCGCTCGCCGACCGCAGGCTTGTATTGCTGCCCGCCGCCAGTAGCATGAAGTTGCACTTCTGTGTTGCAGCACTGCGTTCTCGCGTCACCAGATTCCACCTCACTCGGGGTGCTCGATCGAAGCCGAGGACTTGCGTGCGACATTGGCTGTCGCTGCCGCGGTCCGGTATTTCCCTGCTCGAAAGGGTTCATATGGCTGTAGGTACCGTTGAAGAGACTACTCCGGATTTCGCATCCACCGATTCCGAACCGGAACCGCAATATCCCGGGATCCCGACGACATGTGACGGGGCCGAGGCCGTTGTCTGGGTCGAAACGAAGATCTCACAGGGCTCGGGTGCCTATCCGATCACGAGTTCGACCACGATGGGCAGCGGATTCAACGCTGCGTTCTCGAATGGCATCCCCAACCTGTGGGGACAGGAACTCGTCTTCTTTGAACCGGAAAGCGAACACTCAGCAGCGACGTTCTGCGAAGGGTTCGCTCTGGCAGGCGGCCGAGTCACGAACTTTACGTCGGGCCAGGGTCTGGTTCTGATGAAGGAAGTGCTTTACACGATCTCCGGCAAGCGCCTGCCGATCGTGTTCAACATCGGTTCGCGCGCCCTGACCAGCCACAGCCTGAACGTCCATGCGGGACACGACGACATCATGAGCGTTGCTGACTGCGGCTGGGGAATGTTGTGTGCCCGAAATGCTCAGGAAGCCGGTGACCTGTGTCTGATTTCACGTCGCGCCGCTGAGGCGTCGAAAACGCCCTTTTTCAGCGTGCAGGACGGTTTTCTCACGACGCATACGGTTGAGTCCGTCCGCCTGTCCGAACCCGAGTTCATGAAGGACTACATCGGTAAGCCGGAAGACCGGCTGATGAACCTCATGGATGTGAAAAACCCGATCATGTCCGGAGTCGTCCAGAATCAGGACTCCTACATGAAGGGCAAAATTGCGCAGCGCGGATATTACGACAAAGTCGAAGACGCGCTGATCGACGCGTTTGCTGAGTTCTCGCTGAAGACGGGACGGCATTACGACTTTGTCGACCAGTACATGTGCGACGATGCCGAGTACATTCTCGTCGGCATCGGCAGCTACATGGAGACGGCTCAGACGACTGTGGATTACCTGCGGTCTCAGGGTTGGAAAGCCGGCTGCCTGAATGTGTACTGCTTCCGCCCATTCCCGTCGAAGTACATCGTCGACGCTCTCAAGAACTGTGTCGCGTTTACCGTCTTCGAACGCATGGACGACCCGCTCTCAACGACTGGAAATCACCTGACGCGTGAGATCAAGGCCGCCTTCTGCGATGCGTACAACGGTCAGAACGACTTGGAACCCATTGAGCGGATTCCGCGGATTTATCATGGAGCCGCCGGCCTGGGCAGCCGTGACGTTCGACCGGGCGACATCATTTCCGCGTTCCGCAACATGGCGGAAGACGGCAAGCACTTCTTCTGCGTCGGAATCGATCACGATCTGGCTTTGAAGATGAACGAAGACCCCGACCTGCGGCCTGACGGCGGATTCTCGATGCGCGGCCATTCAGTCGGCGGATTCGGTTCCGTCACGACGAACAAAGTCATCGCCACAATCGCCGGTCAGGTGTTTGGTAAGGACGTGCAGGCCTATCCGAAGTACGGCTCGGAAAAGAAAGGTCTGCCGACGACTTACTATCTGACGATCGCCGATTCGCACATCTTCTCGCACAGCGAATTGAATTACGTCGATCTGATCGTTCTCAACGACACGACTGCTCTGCTGAGCGGCAATCCGGCCAAGGGTCTGGTGGAAGGTGGCTCGATCGTTATGCAGAGTCCGTACGCGGATGCGCGTGACGTGTGGTCACATATTCCGGCTCATCATCAGGAGACGATCCGGAAGAAAAAGATTCACATCCACTATATCGACATGGTGCACATTGCCATCGAGATCGCGTCGGTCCCGGACCTGCAGATGCGAATGCAGGGTATCGTGCTGCTGGGCTGTTTCCTGAAGCTGACACCATATGCCGACGACGCAGGCATGTCCGACGAGGAAGTCTACGTCGGTGTCGAGAACGCGCTGCGGAAATACTTCGGCAAACGCGGTGAGCAGGTGGTGCAGGAAAACCTGACGTGCGTGAAACGCGGCTTCGGTGAGATGAAAGAGATACCGCAGGAGTTGATTCACGGTTGAACCTGCAGCTCGCGGTAAAACACGGACCATCACCCCCGAAGGGGATTTTCAAATGAGTACAGCGACCCCCACGTCAATGAATAACGCGAGCGATCGCGACCCCCATAACAACAACTGCTACGGCACGCTGCTCGATAGCGACTACGTCCAAGTCGATTTGCCGGTATTGGACGTCCTTGATTTCAACAATCGAATTATTCAGAGCTACGAAGACGGCACTGGACCGGACCTGCTGCCCGCTGATGAAAGCGTGGCCCGCTCGCTGATTCCCGCCGGCACGGCTGCCCTGCGTGACTTCAGCTATGTGTCCCCAGAGATTCCGGATTACATCCCCGAGAACTGCACAGGCTGTATGGAGTGCGTGACCGAATGTCCGGACACCGCCATTCTCGCCAAAGTGCTGGCCGAGCCGGACTTCGAAGGCAAACTCGAGGGTCTGCCCGAAGACGAAAAGACGCTCTATGACCTGCAATGGTCGAAGACACAGAAGTATTACGACGGTCCGAAGAAGAAGGGCAAAGAAGGCGGCCGGTTTGCGATCATCATCGATCCCAGCAAGTGCAAGGGCTGCGCTGAATGCGTGACGGTCTGTGACGACCTCGCTCTGAAGATGATCGATAAGACTGACGACACGATGGACATGATTCGCAAGAGTCATCGCTTCTTCAAAGAAGTTGGCCCGTCGGATGAGACATACATCAACGACAACGTGCTCGTCGACATGATGCTCAAGGAGAGCACGCACGTGTACGTCGGCGGTGCCGGTTCGTGTGCTGGCTGCGGCGAAGGCACGGCACTGCGAATGCTCTGTTCCGCGACGGGTTTGAAGTACGGCAACGACTGGGGCATCGTGGCGGCTACGGGCTGCAACACGGTTTACACTTCGACGTATCCGTACAACCCGTATCTGGTTCCGTGGACGAACTCGCTGTTCGAAAACGCGGCGGCCGACGCACTTGGCGTGCGCATGCGGTGGGACCAGATCGGCTGGTCAGAAAAACCACTGTGGTGCATCGGCGGTGACGGTGCCATGTTCGACATCGGTTTCCAGTCACTGTCGCGCATGCTCGCATCGGGCGCGAACATCAAGGCCTTCGTGCTGGATACGCAGGTCTACTCCAACACGGGCGGCCAGGCGTCAACAGGAACGTTCACTGGGCAGAACGCCAAAATGAGCTCCCACGGCAAGAAGGAGCAGGGCAAGTCGGAACGTCGCAAGGAAATCGCGCAGATTGCGATGATGCATCCTCGGACCTACGTGGCGCAGACAACGCCAGCCCATATGAACCACTTCTACAAGTGCGTTCTGGCGGCTCTTGAGTTCGACGGCCCGGCAGTCATCAACTGCTACACAACCTGCCAGCCCGAACACGGTGTTGCCGACAACATGGCGGCGGACCAGGCCCGCCTCGCTGTCGACGGTCGGGCGTTTCCGCTGCTCTCGTACGACCCGAGTAAGGGCAACACGATCAAGAAATGTCTGTCGTTACAGGGTAATCCGGCGGTGAAGGACGACTGGTATGTCAATCCGAAGACCAAAGACCAGGTCGACTTCATCGACTTCGCACGCAGCGAAGGCCGTTTTTCGAAGCACTTCGATCGTGATGGAAACCCGACGGAATTGCTGATGAGAGCCAATCGTGAGCGACTCGAAAACTGGAATCAGTTGCAGGAGCTGGCTGGCATTATTTAGCGATCAAGTCGCCAGAATCTGGAAGAACAGTTGCCCGGCACCCCATTAAGGGGACCGGGCTTTTTTGTCGTCGGCCAACAGTCAAAGTCAGCGCGTCCTGTACTCAAAACACAACTCAGGGAACACTAATTAACGCTGATCATCGCTCATCTCTTTTTCACACTTCATTAGCGTTTATCAACGTCGATTAGCGTTCCCTTTGGTTGCGGTCGCAGGTCGCGCTAAGCATCTTTGGTTCTGTCACGCGGTTTCGGTGCTCGACTTCTCAGCTGTGCCCAATCCTGCTTGCGCACGCCGCGCCGCCAGGACATGGCTGATGATCACGTCGACGCCTTCACCGTGTTTGCCCTGGGCAAAGACGAACGGACAGCCGCCGGTCTCGACGGCTCGGATGCGTTACGGCTCGAGAGCGTCGATCCAAATCAGCAATTCCGCGTCTTCATTTGTGAAGATGTCGTTTGTGACGACGCCCGGATTGTGCTTTTCCCGCAGTCCACGGCACAGGGCCAGAACCAGCGCGTTTTTCCAGTTCCGACCGGACCGCCGATCCCCACGGTGAAGGCCCACCGCGAGTAGTTGCGGCCTGGCAGAGTTTGAGACCGCTCGTGGAATCGACCCGGATGCTCAAGATGCTCGTGATCGTGATCGTGAGAGTGGCTGTGGTGGTGTGGGACCACCATGTCCTGTACTGGCTCGCCCCGATCGCCGGAGGTGTCTGCGCGTCGTTGCTGTATCACCACTTCCTGCTCAAAACCGATGACGCCCCAGTGGTCGAAGGCTGAACAATGTCATGTTGGTGGTCCGTGAGACCACCGCGACCGCGCACAAAAAAGGCATCCCGGGTCTTGATCCGGGATGCCTTCTGTCATTCAGTACTGCTTGAAATCAGAAGCCACGCACGATCAGGAACAGCAATCGCTGGTCAAACGCAGTTGGCCCCGTGACGGGCACTTCGCAACCAGCAAGGAAAAACACGTTGTCTCCCAGATGAGTTCTCATACCCGGTGTCAGGCTCGCAAATGTGTGGCCATCGGAAGAACCCAATTGGTCAACGACATTCATGCTCAGGTAATACGTGAAGTCGCCAAGAGGCGCGTCGTCGTGAGATGTGATCGTTCGCCCGATCGCCAGATTGGTGAACCAGGCGGTGTCCGGTGAAACCGACGACTCGGTGGCAACATTCACACCAACGCCGCCACGCAAAGACCACCCGCATCCGATGTCGGTCCAGACATTGATACGCGGGTTCAATGCCGTTCTGTCGCCACCAGTCACGTCGGTGCCAGTTGGGATCTGAATTCCAACTTCAGCAGTGACCGACATGTCCCGCCGATCATACAGCTTGATTTTCGGTATCACGACGATGTCGCCGAAGTCTTCGGCGTTCGCTGCGCCGCCATCGCCATCGACTGCGACAACAAACGGGACATCAATGCCAACCCACAACCGTCGACTCAGAGGTGTCTGGTACTGGTAGATACCAACGTGCGTGTCGCTGCCATCGGCCCGATCGTCGGTGAAAAAGTACCCGGCGTGCCACTCTCGTGTGAACCAGCCATCAACCGTGTTCAGCCAGCCGTGTCGAGGAGCTCCGCCCGAACCGAGTGGAGCAGCGCTGAAGGGTTCGTCCCAGCCTTCAGTAAACAGTGTCTCAAGGCACAGCGGGCGCCAGTTGTCGACTTTTCCAAACATTGACTGGGTGATGACGTCGGACATGCTGTAGAGGCCATCGCCGGAACAACCCCCACTCGCACATCCGGCCGACCATGGTCCGCAGCCCGCTGTCGCGCATGCCTGAGATGGGGTCGCGGCAGCCGGAGTCTCGACCACGGCTTCCGCAGCCTCAGCTGCTCTTTCCGCAGCTGGAGCAGCGATTTCTGCGGCCGGAGCAGCACTCTTCTCATCTTGAGCGACAACACTCGTCGCAAATGCTGTGGCCAGACAGCATGCGATTGCGCGCACCTGGTACTGTTGCCGGATTCTCGCAGCGGAAATCACGCGCATCGTTAGGTCCCCCCCCCCCATGTGAAACAACTGTTCTAAGCCCATCAGCGATATCGGATGTGCCTGGTTTCATGCGGTACCGAATTGCCCACCAATACTCATGAAGACGGAAGTGCCATTGCTGATTGCCACACAACCGGTGCAGTCGTCAAAGTTTCAAGAGAGCGCAATTCGGCTCAAGAATCTGCATCTCAGATGAGCGTGGGGAGCTGAAATTGCTCCCTCGTCACCCATGCGTCTGGGACATGTGCGACGGTCACTCGATGCCCGCGGTTCCTGTGGCCGCATTGAAGGCGCAGTATCTGAAGGCCGGTCAGGTGGTGCCGACCGGACCGTTCTCCAACCATGGCTAATGCTGGGAGACCTGCGGTCGACGCGGCGACGGGGTCAGGAGAAAACCGCACCGATCAGCGGACGAGCTACCCGGATGCTCCGCAGCACTTCTTGTACACCGATGTGCCCGTCGAAGGGGGTCCACGGGCTGGAATTTGACGCGCCCGGCGGCCAGAAGAAGATGCACGCCGTCCAATCACCACACCTACAAGCCCGTGTTCATCGGTGCAAACGGGACATGAAACTGAACGACGCGACGCCGGACATCACGGTCGATCCCGAGACCTATGTCGTCACCGCGGACGGCCAGCACCTCACGTGCGACCCCGCCGAGCGTCTGCCACTCGCGCAGCGCTACTCGTTGTTCTGAGAAACGCGATTGATTCGGCGCGAACCTGCGGACGAGCTATCCGGCCGCTCCGCAGCACTTCTTGTACTTCTTGCCGCTATCGCAAGGGCATGGATCGTTGCGGCCGACTTTTGGACCCCGATTCCGGATGGGAGCCACGGTCTTCACCGTGTCACCGGGTTCAGCTCCGCCACCTTGAGCAGGCTGGGAGGCGGCCATGTCGGAGACGTTCGCCGCCTGGTCATGCGTCGCGGCTGAAATCTGCCACAGTGAACCGACAAATGACGGACTCTCGTTCTCGAGACGGAAGATTGTCGCTGTGACCTGCTGTCCGACGCGGTCCCACATCTCCTGAAACGCCTGCCGGCCCTCTCGGCGGTACTCGACCTTGGGGTCTTTCTGAGCGAAGCTCATCAGGCTGACGCCTGCCTTCAGGTGGTCCATGAAGTACAGGTGATCTTTCCAGGCCGTGTCGAGAATCTCGAGGATCACCGAGCGTTCGGCCTGCTTCAGTTCCGGACGGAAGCGGGAATCATAAGCGCCCAGCAGTCTTTGCCGTGCGGCATCCCGAGTTGCTGAGACCAGATCACTGGCCGTCAATTCACACTGAAACTGCGCGTTGGCCCAGTCAACAATCTCCGGCAGGCAATCCGGGGCGAGGAGAATGTCATCGCGGGATTCCGCACCGTTTCTCTCGCCGTAGGCGGCTTCGAGACGATCATCCGTTTCGGTGATTGCATCGCCACCAGCGAGAAACCGTTCGCTGCCTTCCAGCAGCCGCTGTTCGAAGTCGGACGACTTCTTCACGTCGTCGGCTTCGATCTTCAGATCGAATCGATCGTTGGCCCAGCGAATCAACCCGTCGCGGTCCAGTCGATTGCCACCGCCGTCACTCGTCTGAAAACCATGAAAACCCACGGCGACCGGGAAACGGACTTCCTTGTCGCGATAGAGCTTGCGGACGCTGTCCATGACCCGGGTATTAACGTCATCCGGTTCAAGACCGTCGATGTCCGCCGCGTCGACCTGCAGCGTGTATTGCTGTATCAACCAGCCGCTCAGCGAAACGGCTCCCCAGTCTTCTTTGATGAATGTGTCGACCGGTTCGAAGTCAAAACGGCCGACCGCGTCATGTGCTCGTTCGTTGAGATACGCGAACAGTCCCGTTCGACCGTCCTCGGTCAGGACCTTCTTCAACTCGGGTACATTCGTGTTCAGGCTGTAGTTGAGGTTCACCCACTTCGACAGAGCCTGCCAGTTCCAGTCCGACTCGTTTTCGCCGTCGGGCAGGTTTTCCTCGATGTGTTCCTCGATTTCTTCCATCGCCTGCTGACGCGCTTCGTCACAAACATGCTTAACCAGTAGATCGCGTTCCATGCCGCGAATGTAATTGACGTCGATCTCAACATGATGCACTTGAGAGCACCATTCGACGATCGTCTTCCAGCGGTACATGGGATCGATATATCGTTCCACCGCCTCACCGATCTGACGGTCAATCATGTCCAGCAGCAGTTCCCGACAGTTCCCGCCATCAAGGATCGCCCGACGATAGGAGTAAACGCTCTTCCGCTGCTCGTCCATGACTTCGTCGTATTCGAGCAGGTGCTTGCGCGTTTCAAAGTGGCGTTCTTCGACTTTCTTCTGCGCTGCTTCGATCCGCCGCGTGACCATCCCGCTTTCGATGGCCTCACCTTCCTGCATGCCGAGTCGAGTGAGCAGATTGCGAACCCATTCGCCCATGAAGATTCGCATCAGGTCGTCATCGAGTGATACGAAGAATCGGCTGGAACCTGGGTCTCCCTGGCGACCAGCACGACCACGCAACTGCAGGTCGATGCGGCGTGAGTCGTGCCGCTCGGTCCCGATGACGTGCAGGCCACCGACTTCCGCGACCTTTCGGCCCTCTGCGTCCATCCCTTCTTTCGTCGCGATCTCAGCGGTCTTCTCGTCCCATTCGGCTTTGGTCACGTCGAGTCGTGTGGCGTAGTGCTTACTGAGTTCCTCCCAAGCCATAAACTCGGGGTTTCCACCGAGCACGATGTCCGTCCCACGACCGGCCATGTTTGTCGAAATCGTGACCGACGCGTAACGCCCGGCCTGAGCGATAATCTCGGCCTCACGCTCGTGGAACTTGGCGTTCAGCAGGTTGTGCTGAATACCGTACCGCTTGAGTTTCTTGCTGAGCAGTTCCGACTTCTCAATCGATACGGTGCCGACGAGCACCGGCCGGCCCGTGTCGTGGACCTCTTTGATTTCATCGACGACCGCATCCCACTTCTCGCGTTCCGATCGATAGATCACGTCCGGGCTGATCTCTCGCCGCATCGGTCGGTTGGTCGGAATGCTGAGAACATCCAGCTTGTAGATCTTGAGGAACTCGTCGGCTTCGGTCATCGCCGTACCGGTCATGCCGGCCAGCTTGCCGTACAGCTTGAAGTAATTCTGCAGTGTGATTGTGGCGAGCGTCTGCGATTCCTCTTTGATGCGCACGCCTTCCTTTGCCTCGACCGCCTGATGCAGACCGTCGCTCCATTGCCGTCCGGTCATCTTGCGGCCGGTGAACTCGTCGATGATGACGACCTCACCGTTCTCCACGACGTAATTCACATCCTTCTTATACAGGTGGTGCGCCTTCAGCGAGTTGTCGATTTGATGCGGCCAGTGCATGTTGCCGGCCGTATAGAAACTCTCGACACCGGCCAGTTCTTCGGCCCTGCGGATGCCGTCGTCGGTTAGATGGCAGGTGTGTTCCTTCTCCTTGACCTCGAAGTCGACACCCTGATTCAGCTTCAACGCGACCTGCTGCGCTTTCTGGTACTTCGTGATGTCGTCATGCGCCGGACCCGAGATAATCAGCGGAGTCCGCGCTTCATCGATGAGGATGTTGTCGACCTCGTCGATCAGCGCGAATGGCAGATCGTGCTGCACCTGAGCTTCACGCGTCGGCTTCATGTTGTCGCGCAGATAGTCGAAGCCGAATTCGTTGTTTGTGCCGTACGTAATGTCGCAATCGTAGGCCGCCTTGCGCTTCGTGTTGTATCCCGGCGGATCCATGCCGGACGTGATCGCTCCGACAGTCAGGCCGAGGCCAATGTATAGAGCCCCCATCCATTCCATGTCGCGCTGCGCGAGGTAGTCGTTCACCGTGACAACATGCACCCTGCCAACGAGCGCGTTGAGGTATGCGGGTAGCGTCGCGACCAGTGTCTTACCTTCACCCGTCGTCATCTCGGCGATCATGCCTTGATGCAGCACACAGCCGCCGACAAGCTGGACGTCGTAGTGACGCATCTTGAGGTATCGCCAGCCCGACTCACGAGCCGCGGCAAACGCATCCGGCAGAATGTCTTCGAGCGTTTCACCGGCGGCCAACCTCGCCCGCAGCTTTACAGACGTCTGTCGCAGGTCGTCGTTCGAGAGTGCCTGGTACTGTGACTCAAGCTGGTTGATGCGATCGACAAGCGAGCCCGGGACAACTCGTGACGACCCGTCACGTTCACGTACGAAGCCGATTTGTCGCACCCGGCGTTCGTTGGACGATCCAAATAGTCCGGTGATGCCGCGCTCGACCTTCGACGAAACGGCCGAGAAGAAGTCGGTGACTTTGTTGAAGGAGTCGCCAAGCTGCTGTGTGGCGTCCATGTTTCGATCCTGAGTTGTCAGCCTCGACCTCATGTGTCGAGGAGTGTGTTGCGAATGATCGCGGCAATCCGGAATTCCGGCGCACACGACGCGTATTTATTATGAGCCGACTTCGGCCGTCTGCATCGACGATTGATTCGGCACTGTGAAACTGATCACCCCTTGGGTGCGCTGTCCGCGCTGATTGTCCTGCCGGTCTACTCTCCGACGAGTCCTGCGCCGGTCGTTCCGTGACCGTGTGCCCGTGCCGCCCGGCGATTGCCTGGGGCAGGCGGAAGCGGTGTACGTAAAGGCTCAGTTTGACGGGGTTTATGGCCAGTTCGGATGCTATTGCCTGCCTGAAACGTGGTCAACGTCCAACCCCCCCCCGGCCCCGCCCATGTTTGGAAGCGGAATTCCGGTTGCCCGCCCACATCAACAGACAGCGGCCTGCCGAATTTCGCCGAGCCGACCACTCGGTCTCGACTGCGGACCGCCAGGCACTCGCAACTTTAACACGCGACACGGACATTCCGGTCATGGTCGACGAAAGCGTGTTTACATTGAACGATGCGTGGCATCTCACGGCTGAACGCGCTGTCGATATTCTGAGCGTCTATCCCGGCAAACATGCTGGGATCCAGGCGACGGTCGAGATCGCAAACGTCGCCAAAGCCGCCGGCATCAAGTGTTCGATGGGCAGCAATCTTGAGCTGGGCATCGGCACGGCCGCGATGCTGCAAGTTGGAGCGGCGATCTCAACGATCGACAGCGAGCGATTTCCCGGTGACTTCATCGGCCCGATCTATCACGAAACCGATTTGCTCAAAACACCACTGACGCTGGGACCTGAAGCAGCGCGAGTTCCGGACGGTCCCGGACTTGGCGTCGAACTCGACGAGGAACTGCTGCTGCGGTATCGGGACGCAAGCACGATTCCGACCTGAAGCTCATGTCGTTCGGATTGCCGGGCGGAAGCAAAGAACTCGGCGGGTTCCGGCAAGGTTGCACCAAATATCACGTGCCAGGAACTGAGTGTGCGACTCGTAAGATGGGTGCAGTGCCTGATCGACTCACCAGGCGACTGACAGGTCCAGCGTTTTGATCGTTTGTGGACGAGCACCAAGGCACGTGTGAATAATCTGTGTAAGCGCGTCTGCCTTCAGGGGCTTCCAGAGCACGAAATGCACAACTCCACGTTCCACTGCATCTGCCGCCATCGCCTCGTCGATGTTGCCGCTGAGCAGGATTCGCCACGTGTCGGGAATTTGTGGAGCGGTTTTTGAGAGGTACTCAAGCCCGTTCATTCCGGACATCTGATAGTCACAAACGATGACTCGAACGGGGTGCAAAACCAGGCACATTGCGGCTTCAGCGGCTGAACTGGCGGTCCGAATGCGGTAGTTGTCCGACCGTTGAGTCCGCTGAATGGCACTCAGAATCGATGGGTTATCGTCGACGAACAGGATTGTGTCTTTTTCGGTCATGACGAAGTCCTTGATCAAAGGAGTTTTGCGCTGTTGCGCTAGAGCAACTTGCCTTTTTCCGTAGTGGACGTTTTGGGGAGGGCGAGGCTCCTGCCGAGCCGCCGATCGCGGAATACGTGCGGCTCGGCGGGAGCCTCGCCCTCCCGGCCAGAATCACTGAATCATGGCGTGCCTGGAACTGGATGGCAGCTCGTCAACATTGGTCGCACTGTGGGAGGCATCGTCGAGTTCTTCAGCACCCAGAATGTAAAGCGGTTCCCGGATCCCGCGGTTCTCACTGAAGTTTCGCAGACGCAGCAGTAGCCGTTCGGTCACCTCGTACCCCTTGCCGATGAGCGTCATCGACCCGTCGGCAGACGTGATTTCTTCCGCAAGAATCTGCCCCGTCGTGAGTTCGTCCAGATTGATTTCCAGCGTCTCTCGAGAGCTGACGACCGACTGTTCCAGTGCGTCCAGCAAATCTCCATCACGGACGCGCCCGGCCGTTCGAAGGTGGTCGACAGCTGCACGTGGTGAATGGTTCAGATTGGAAAGCGTGTCGAAATCAAGAGCGGTCTGAAGAATCTGCACCGGCAGCGGTGTGTCGTCAGGGAGCGGATCACACTCCCCGGCAACTGCAGGTTCGGGAGCGGGAAAGCAGCCAGCGATAATCTCCGTGACCGCCTCCATACGCGGGATCTTCCGGATCAGGTCTGCGGCCACTGTACCGAGGCCTCTCAGCATCGAGACTTCGGATTGCGACAGCGTCTGACCCGAAAGTGCTCGTTCAAGGACAGACTCAGGAACCGTGACGCTGCCAGCCTGAGAGAGCAAGGCGGCCGTCTCCAGTTCCCAGGCGTTCTCGATTTCGAAATGTTTAGCGAGCGAGTTGACCAGCCGCTGGATTCGCGTGGCACGACCGAAGGCCAGCGGACTGGCCAGCGAGAGGATTTCCGCCATGGCGCGAATACTGCCCGTGACGGTCTCCTCCAGAAGTTCCTTTTCTGCCGTAACCAGCCGGTATTGCTCCAGGCCACAATTCAGCACGGCGATCAGCGCTTCCGGCGGGCACGGTTTGTTGAGAAACCGAAAGATGCGGCCGTTGTTAATCGCATTGATCGCCGTCTGCTGATCAGCGTTGCCGGTCAACATAATCCGAACACTGTTTGGAGTCAGACTCTGTGCCTGCTCCAGAAACTGAACGCCATTCATTTCCGGCATATTCATATCGGAGACGATCGCCGCGAATTCGTCTTCCTGCCGGATTATGTCGAGTCCTTCCTGGCCGCTATTAGCAGTTGCCAGATCGAATTCACGGCGCAGTTGGCGGCGATATCCCGACAGGATGTTGGGGTCATCATCGACTAAGAGTACGCGTCTGTTCATACCGTCGCCTCACTTAATTCGAGTTCGAGCATTGACCGAAACGAATCAACGTCATCCGCGAGTCCGATCGATTCGAGGAACGGGTAATCCAGTTCGTGTGGAACGGCTCGTTCGCAAGCCGCAGTACCCTGCGAGCAAAGGCAGTTGGCAATATGCACAGCAGCTAACGGCCGAAACGTGGGCTCTCGACAATCCGACGGCCGGTGATGAAACGCGACCGCTTCCACGATTTCGTCCGCCAGTCCCCAGAGACCGAGCAAATACGCACCGATCTCGGCATGAGAAGCGCCGAGAGAAGCCAACTCTGCATCCTGCAACGTCTGCCCCTCACAAACGATGTCGAGCGCCTCTCTAAACTCGCGCGGAAAACTACTGGCCAGCACAAGTTTGCCGACATCGTGCAGTTGTCCCGCCAGATAGGACTCATTGTGTACGTGCACATCATTCGTCTGGCTGACCGCAATCTTCTTTGCCAGACCGGCGACCTGCATACTGTGCTGCATCACGCCTTCAGGCGAAAAACCGGCTATTGGTGTTTCGTTAAACTGTGAGAACACGCCGAGTGTCAGCACGAGCGATTTGATAACGTCAACTCCAAGCAGGCTGACGGCCTGAGCCGAGGTTGTAATCTCACGCCTCACGCCGAAGAAAGAAGAGTTGACCAGCTTCAGGATCTTCACGCTCATCGCAACGTCCTGCTCGATGAGTTCGCCGACTTTCTGCAACGAGGCCTCCGGGTTTCGAAGTTCCCGCACAACCTGCTCGTAAACCGCCGGCAGACTGGGTAGTGACTGAACACTCGAGACGACCTTTGCCAAATCCGGACTTGCAAGTAAGTCACGGAGCGTACAGGCGCGAGTGATTGTCGATTTGAGCAGACCAGCGTCACAGGGTTTCGAAAGATACTGATGCGTCGACTCGACACAGTTCATCACGGTGTCGCGATCTGCCTGGCCGGAAAGCATGAATCTCGCAATATTCGGATGCTCCTGCTGAACCTGATTCAGCAGCTTCGCGCCATCCATACCTGGCATCCTCATGTCCGACACGATCACATCGAATGTCGATGAACTCAGCCGTTCCATGGCTTCGCTGCCGGAGGCGACAAACTCCATCTCGTACTCTCTGCGGAACGGTCGCAGCAGACGCTTCAACCCCTGCAGGACATTCGGATCGTCATCGACAAATAGAATTCGTTTCATCTTCGTGGCCCTTTGTTGTCCAGTGAGTTTCGTGTCATCGAGATCGTGAGGAACGTGCAGCGCGTCGTTGATCATTGCTGCGATCAGGCCGGTTGCAGTTCGCTTGCGGCGACGTCGCAAAGAGGCAGCCGAATCACGAACGTTGTGCCTTGCCCGGACGCCGTTTCAAACGTCAGCGATCCGTCGTGCTTTTCCGTGATGATCTGCCAGGCCAGGGCCAGGCCCTGTCCCGTGCCACGCCCGACTTCCTTCGTTGTGAAGAACGGATCAAAAATCCGGGACTGCACTTCTTCGGGAATTCCGGTACCGGAATCCGAAATGCGGATCTCGGCAAAGTCACCATCAAGGCGGGTCTGAATGCCGATCCGCCCTTTGGCCTGGGAACCGTCTCCGACAACGTCACCGATTGCGTGCGTCGCGTTGACGACAATGTTGAGAATGACCTGGTTCATCTCTCCCGGCAGACACGGAACGGACGGCAGCGCAGGATCGAAATCCGTCTCCAGTTCTGCGACGTATTTCCATTCGTTACTTGCGACGGTCATCGTACTTTGGATGGCGTGGTTCAAGTCGACAGTTTGCTTCCCTTCGACTCCAGGATGCGCAAACTCCTTCATGGCACGGACGATTTTCGTGACACGGTCAATCCCTTCGAGTGACTGGTCGATCGCGGACGGAATCTCTTCCAACAGGTAATTCACATCCGCCGTGGCAACCGTCGTTTCAGCCCGCGCCACAAGTTCCGGTTCTGTATTGTTCTGCTTTATCACAGCAAGCAATTCGTTCGTCAGCGTCATCAGATCTGTCAGGTCCGAAAATGAATCCTGCAGGAACCGCGTGTTGTCGCCGATGTACTGAATCGGCGTGTTGATCTCATGAGCGACACCCGCAGCCAGCGAGCCAACCGACTCCAGCTTCTGGGCCTGGACGAGTTGTTGCTGCAGCGTGCAGAGCTCTGTTGTGTCTTCGTGTGCAACCACCGCACGGTACGACTCTCCGATCTGAAATCGTGTGACGTGGACTGAGAAAGATTGACTCACCGAATTCTCAGACACGCACCGATAGTCACCGCGGAACTGCTCACGTTCTCCGGCAAGCGTTTCGCGGAGAGCAACGGCCAAATCACGTACGGCAGGAATCGATTCGCCGACTGCCTCACACGCCGCGACATAGTCCGAATCGATGATCAGTCGCGGACCGGCGATCGGATGGCCGGACTCAGCTTGCGCCCAGCGACGATTGACCTGCTCGATCTTTCCCTCGGAATCGAGGATCGCGATTCGTTGTGATAGCGAACCGATCGCGTTTCGCAGAAACTCGTGTGACTCGGTTGTCTGTATGAGAGCCTCGTTGAGCGACTGCGTACGCTCGGCAACAACGTCTTCCAGCTCTTCCATTCGGTGCTTGATTCGCTGCTGCATGCTCCATTTCTCTGTCAGTGCCATCGCGAGCTGAGAGACCTCAGACACGTCGAACGGCTTTTTGAGAATCAGCAACTGGTCACTCAGGCCAAGTCGGTCAATCGTCTCTTTCCATGAGTAGTCCGAATAGGCAGTACAGATAACGACCTGCAAAGCCGGGTCGACTTGCCAGAGATGTTCGATCGTCTCGACACCATCCCAGCCAGGTGGCATGCGCATGTCGACAAAAGCCATTGCATAGGGGCGATCTTCTTCAAGTGCTTTTGTGACTAATTCCAGCGCATGCTTTCCCTGAAAGGCGGAATCCAGCTCAAAGGGCAGAACGCAGTTCGATTGTTGTGGCTCAGCGTCACCAAAAAACAGGAACGCTTCGTCATCGTTGAGGTCTTCGGTTCCGACATCAGCGCTGAGGATCTTGCGAAAGTCGTCGTGAATAGCTGCATTGTCATCAATGATGATGATCCTGCGATTTTCACTGACTAGACGAGACATGAAGTTTCCTTTCCGATTGGAAGTTGCAACGTAAATTTAGCTCCGTGACCAGGACTCTCGCTGGAAACCGTCAGTGTGCCACCCAGTTCTGCAGCAGCATTCGAACTGCTGTGCAGTCCGAATCCGTGACCGTCTTTGCGCGTTGTAAACCCGTGACCGAAAATGCGATCGAGGTTGTCCGGAGCGATGCCGACACCGGTATCCTGAACCTCGATCGATGCCTGACTGTCTTCGCTTCGTTTGATTCGAATAGTGAGGCGCCGGTCATCGCCGTCATGCTGGGCGATTGCGTTTTTCGCGTTGCTAATGAGGTTGACCAGAATCTGCAGAACCTGGTGCTTGTCCGTTTCAATCGCGGGCACGTCATTGAACTTACGTTGGATTTCGATACGGTGTCGTCTGAAACTTGAGTCGTTGACCGTAAGAGCGGTCTCGACCAGTTCCTGCAGTACGATCCGCTCGACGAAACCTCGTCGCGAGTGGGTCTGCTGCACCTGGACGATTTCCTTGATGTGGTCGATTTTCATGCTGAGCTCCCCGACCTCGGTCTGCATGAAGTCTCGATCATCAGAAAGGCTGTCCGAGAGTCGGCGCAGGTAGGCCGGCAGGCGAATGCCTTTTTCGTCGCTCGTGAGAAAATCGCCGGGATCGTCCGAGTGTTCTTCGAGCATCGCCACCGCCTTCTGCAGGTTGTCGATGCGCCCGGTGATCAGTCGGTCGGTCAACAGATTGGCCGAGACATTGACACTGTTCAGGACGTCGCCGACGTTGTGCAGCACACCCGTTGCGATATCAGCCATGCCCGCAGATCGGGCCGTGTCAACAAGTTGTCGGTTGAGCGATTCAAGTTTTGCCGCGGCCTGTTCTCGCTCAGTAGTATCGCGGACTGACGCAATGAGGAGCGTTTCGTGTGCCCCGTTCATCAGTTGCAGCACAACTTCAACGGGAAACGTCGAGCCATCCTTTCGACGGTGATCGGTCTCGATCACGCCCGCTTGCCGATCGTCCCTGATGATCTCGTCACACTTCGCCGCCAGTTGCTTGTCACTCACGTATGGTTTGATGTCCTGCGGCTCCATCGAAAGCAATTCTTCACGCGAATAGCCAATGCTGGAACAGGCGGTGTCATTCAGGTCGACAAGCCCCCACGTCTGGCGGTCGATTAGAAAGACAGCATCAGGAGAAGCGTCCAGTGCCGCCCGGAAACGCTGCATCTCTGATTCCGCCGCGGTCATCTGTTTGGCGATGGCATGCCCATAGCATGTCACTCCAATGACGATCAGGACGATGCAGATTGCGGCGGCTGTTTCGAACCATCCAAGGTCTTCCGCTCGTGCCGTTTCCGTCGCGAAGTGTCGCTGCTGAATCGATCCGACCTGAGTGATAAGTTCCGTAATCTCGGGTGCGGTCTCGGCAAAGTACCGGTCCATCGTCGACATGTGCTGACTCGCCCGGTCAGTCTGCCCGTTAGCGAGCAACGTGAAGATTTGAGTCGCTTCGCCCTCGATTCGATCGACCGCTGTTTCAAGAACGTCGAAACGCACGAGAAGTTGACCTGCGTCTGACGGATTGACATTCGAGCGAACGTCATTGCGACTGGCTTCAATGACGCTTCGAAACTTGCTGACAGCCTCATCAAGGCGCGCGGACTCTGCCTTTGAATCGCGCGAAGTGAACACGTCGTTTCCGGGAGCGTTGACGTCCGACACCAGTTCCGCGATCTGAGAGAACGACACAGTCCGCTCAGCCCACACGCGATTAACCGCGACCGATTCGGTGTAGATGTCGAGTACCTGGTGGCCGAGGTACAGCGTGGTCGAGATGGTGATCAGGTCAAATGCTGCCAGCACGTAATAAAGGTGATACCACCGGAATAGCGGCGTCGACCTGGTTTCGGTATTGAGAGCGTCCGGTTTTGCATCCATTTGTTTATTCCTCACGTGTTCTTCGTTTCGATCTGCCGAGTTCTTTACTGAGTGTCTGGCCTGCACGCGTTGTCGATCGCCAATTCGGCGGTCGGTGTTGAGAGTGCCGAGTTACGTCACCAGACAGACTTCGTCCTTCCGAAGCGGCAATTGAAGTGTAAAAACAGCTCCGCGATCTGGTCCGTCGCTGAAGACAGTCAGCGATCCGCCGAGTTCGTTGGCGGCATTCGAACTGCTGTGCAGTCCGAATCCGTGACCGTCTTTGCGCGTCGTAAAACCGTGGCCGAAGATCCGATCGATGTTGTCCGGAGCGATGCCGGAACCGGTATCCTGAACCTCGATCGATGCCTGACCGTCATCGCCGAGTTTAATTCGAATCGTGAGGCGTCGGACGTCGCCTTCGTGCTCGGTCATCGCGTTTCGGGCGTTACTGATCAGGTTGACCAGAATCTGCAGAACCTGATGCTTGTTTGTTTCGATCACGGGTACGTCATCGAATTCACGTTGGATTTCGATGCCGTGTCTTTCGATGCTGGCGTCGTTGACTTTGAGAGCGATCTCGATCAGTTCCGACGCGACGATCTGTTCGATATGACCACCGCGTCGTGCGTAGGTCTGCTGAACCTGGATGACTTCCTTGATGTGGTCGATCTTCTCGCTGAGCGACGTGACCTCGGTCCGCATGAAGTCGCGATCGTCAGAAAGGCTGTCAGAAAGCTTGCGGAGATATCCGGGCAGGCGGCGGCCTTTTTCGTGGCGCATCAGAAACGTGCCGGGATCGTCGGAGTGTTCTTCGAGCATCGCCACAGCATTCTGCAGGTTGTCGATGCGTCCGGTGATCAATCGGTCGGTCAGCAGATTTGCCGAAACATTGACGCTGTTCAGGACGTTGCCGGCGTTGTGCAGCACGCCCGTTGCGATTTCAGCCATGCCCGCCTGACGAGCCGTTTCCAGGTGCTCCTGTTGCAGACTGGCCAGTTCCTCATTGGTTTGTTCCAGTCGTTGCCGACCGCGATCCGTGTCCTTCATGATGTTGATCGCCGCACGCTGCATCTGCTGTTGCTGGGCGGCACGTTTCCTGATCGATTCGTTGGCTTCCTCAAGCTGCCGCTGGGTCCGGATCAGGTCGGACTTCTGTTGAGCCAGCAGTTGATTGCCTTCTACCGTTCGATCTGCATCGGTACGAAGCTTCCGGAGGACGCAGTCGACACCAAATACCCCCGCGCCACCCATAACGACCATGAGCAGAAACAGTTTCCGCATGCCCGAGTGAAGGTGGCTTGCCGAATCCTCCACCGGAACGGAAACATGCAGCACGCCGCGTACATCGCCCGCACGCCAGTCGGTCTTCGGACTTTGCGGGTGGCTGTTGTGACATGAAACGCAACTGGCCCGCATACGGTCACTGACGGCATAGCGAAGGACATTGCGTCCATTGGCTTCGTCGAACCGGTAGTACGGCTCGTCCGGACGTGAACGCAATGCCGCCAACGCATCGCGTTCGAACTCCCCCTGCGGCCCTCCGTCCTTTCGCCAGGGAAAGGGGTAGTCGCTATAGAGTCGCACTGACAAATCGTGTTCCTGCTCACCAATCTGTTTTCCCAGCAGCATGCTGAGCGTGGCCGGCAACGGAATTGCGTCGTCGTGTGCCTGGTAGTCGTGTGTGACCCGCATCCCATGCGCTTTTGCACGCGAGACGACTTCCGATGTGTACAGAGTCCGGAATGTCGAAAGTGAATTGCTGTAGAACTCGGCATTCTGCAGCGCTGAATTTTCGACCAGCTCACCGGAGATTCGGGACAGTTGCCATAAGACGAGCAACACGGCCGCGACGCCTGACAGAAGCAGCACGCGGACCATCCGTTGGCAGGCCCAGTCAATCCCGATTGCACACAGCTGTGACAAACGACGTTGGGAACGAGAGTGTTCTTCCTCGGCGTGGCTAAACATGGCTCTCGACTCCCTCTACTGCCGACGCACGAAACGCGTCGTCGAGATCGACGTCGTAAAGAGCTTCGCGGCCCAGTTGTTCAGCCAGCTCGTTAACTTCGCGTTTCAGCTCGATCATCCTTAGTTCACGACCCACGGCGCAACTGTTGAATTCTTCCAGTTCCGCCACCTTGTTCTGCAGCCGCCCATGGATGGAGACAACACTGTTTCCGGTCTCTGTAATGCGACGATTTGCGTCCAGCAGGCTGATCTGCTCGCGATTCACCTCGTCCAGAACACGGTTGTATTGAGCTGCGATCTGGCCAACTTCTGTCTCGGAAGCAATTGTCGTCGGTTGGCTGAAATTACCTGACTGTCGCTGCGTTTCCATTTCGGTCATCAGGTCAAGGAGCTCGTAGCTGGACCCGTGCTCGCTCACATTCAATCCCACGCGCTCTTCTTCGGCGGTCACTCTCAACGGCACGAACCGGTTGATCAACCAGAAAGATCCGAATCCGGCTGTGAGTGACCAGCCGGCGATCGACCCGACACCAATCAGCTGCACGAGGAATTGATCCCAGCGTGTCAAATGCGGGCCGAATTCAGACGACGCCCCAAACAGTGCCACGGCCAGCACGCCCCATATTCCGGCGAAACCGTGGACCGGGACGGCGCAGACAACGTCGTCAAGTCGCAGCCGTTCCAGCAATTTCGTACCGGCAGCCGCAATCCAGCCACCGATCATTCCGATCAGCATCGCCTCCGCTGGTCCAATCACATGGCAACACGCCGTGACCGAAACCAGTCCTGCGAGGATGCCGTTCTGCACGGAATAGATGTCAGCCCGACGCGTCAGCAGCCAGACGATCGCCAGTGTTCCGGCGCCACCCGCCGCCGCTCCCAGTCCGGTGTTGATCATGATCTGCGGAACCTGATCAGTCATCGCCAGCGTGCTGCCGCCGTTGAAGCCAAACCAGCCCACCCACAGGATCAGAACGCCCAGTGCCGACATCGGCAGATTGTGTCCGTGAAACAACTTCGAATCGCCATCGAATCGTCCTCGACGTGGCCCGACGATCACGATGGCCGCCAGTGCCACCGAGCCCCCAACCACATGGACGACGCTGGAACCAGCAAAGTCGATATAGCCCAGTCGCTCGAGCCAGCCAGACGCCTGGCCCGACATCAGTCCGCCCCAGGCCCAGTGCCCGCTCACGGGGTAGATCAGACCCGAAACGACAAGTGCGACGAGCACATAGCCCACGAACCTCATACGCTCGGCGACAGCGCCAGACACGATCGTTGTTGCCGTTCCGCAGAAGACAACCTGAAACAGGAAGAATGCAGAGTTGGAAGCCGACGCTGATTCGAAACAGAACTCCGTTGTCCCGAACAGACCCGCGGTGCTGGCTCCGAACATGATGCCGAAACCGATCAGCCAGAACACGCATGCTGACACGCAGATGTCGACCAGGTTCTTGATCGCGACGTTGATGCTGTTCTTTGACCGCACCAGTCCCGACTCAAGACAACAGAATCCTGCCTGCATAAAGAAGACGGCTGCGGTGCAACCCAGTACCCACAGCGTGTCTATCATCAGAGGGTTTTCCCGCATGACTCAGGTCTCCTGTTTGTTCAGGCCACGCTCGCGGTCAGCGTAGCATTCGCCGCCAGCCCAGCTCGTAAGTCACGTGTTCTGTTCGTTTTGACAGGCAGTATTCGTGTGATGCCTTCACCCAGGTGTTGACTGCGTGTCCAGAGACGAACAGTCTGATCCTGCCGGTCTGGCCCAGCGTCATGCGACGGGATGCGTCTCACCTGGACCACGGCAAAGGCTGCCGGTCGGGCAGCCGTGGTGATGCACGCAAAGACTGCCACATGGCGCGGCGAGTGCGTCGACATCTATCCGCAAAGTGATGCGGATGTCCGCATGAACAGCGGCAACGGCTGCACCAGATGTATCAAACGCCTCCAGTGCTGCGCGGAGTGTGAGCGCATTCATCCACGGTTCGCGGGACATCGCGACAAGGCGGCAGCGCGAGCGCGGGCTGTTTTACGACGAGGCGGAAGATGCCAGAGGGCTGGGCAGTCGCTGGCAGTCGTTGGCGAACATGACGTCCTGCACGAGTCGGGCCACGGACTCGACCTGCATTCTTGCCAGAACTGTCCGACGACGGGCTTCCACAGTCCGCAGCGAAAGGTCCAGACGCGTGGCAATCGTCTTGTTGGCCTGGCCATCCACAATGAGACGCATCACACATCGTTCCTCGTCTGTCAGCCGGTCGATCCGGTCTTTAATTTCACGGCGTGCATCGCTGATGAGCCGCGATTCCGCGTCAAGCTGCACTGCCGTCCGGACCGCTTTCCACAGGTCGTTGTTGCGGCAGGGCTTTTCCAGCACTGTGACAGCTCCCCGCAGCATCAGTTCCACCGTGACGGGCACCTCCGCATACCCCGAGACCACGACTACCGGTATCGTCCTGCCGCGGTCGGCCATGGCGTCCAGCAGTTCCACACCGCTCATACCGGGCATCCGCAGGTCGGTAATCAGGCATCCCGGTTCGCCCTGGTAGGCATTCAGAAATTCTTCGGCCGACGCAAATGCACGGGTTGGCAGGCCCAACGTCGCGACCAGCGCCCTGGCCGATTCTCTGGAACTTCGGTCGTCGTCGACGATAAACACGATCGGATTAGTGCTCATGACTGGCCCTTATAGTCGAGCGCGAATGTGAGGCGGACGGCCACCCCAGGTCATCGTTGTTCCATTCAGTCAATGACTCGCGGTCATGCTGGTCGATCCGGGCACACGTGGGGAGGTGGATTACCGCAATGAGTTTGTCGAGATTCGAACCCGTGACAATACATGTTTTCAGGTGTGATCGCTCATCAGATAGTGTAAGTTATAGATCTATACGTAATAGATCTACTTATTTTATTCACATTTCACTGCTGCGTTTGTGACGGCACAAATGTCGTGATCAACGGGCAGGTCGGTTTGAGCGAAACGCGTTTCGGCGCGAATCAGCGTTCTGCCTGGACTCGATGCCGGGCCATGTGACCCGGTTCTCGCAGTCCGAATCAGGACGCACGAAACGATCGCGGCCAGTAGCGCATAAGACACAAAGCCGCACGGTTCGGGAGGGTGCGCCGGATGCCGCGGAGCAACCGAACTGCCGTTGAACCGCTACTCCGCCGACACACCCTGTGACTTGTCGGAAATGTCTGTTCGGCACCAGGCTCCGTCCCACTTGATGCAGTCGACGGCAGCGTAGGCGCAGCGTTTCGCGTCGGAGATGTCGTCTCCCAGCGCTGTCACCCCCAGCACGCGGCCTCCGTTGCTCACGACCTGCTCATTGTGAATTTGCGTGCCCGCATGGAAGACTTTGACGTCTGCGTGAGTGTCGGCTTCGTCCAAACCAGTGATGAAACGGCCTTTCTCATACGAGCCAGGATAACCGTCGGACGCCATCACGACGCAGATTGCCGGACGCGGGTCCCACTCGAGTGGTTCGATCTCTTCGAGACGACCCTCGCTGGCAGCCAGCAGGATCTCGGCGAGGTCGGACTTCAGACGCACCAGCACTGGCTGCGCCTCCGGGTCACCGAATCGCACGTTGTATTCAAGTACCTTGGGCCCCTTGTCGGTCAGCATCACACCGGCATACAGGATTCCGCGGAACGATGTGTCGTCCGAGTTCATCGCATGCACGGTCGGAAGCAGAACGGTCTGGACAATCTCGTCCATCAGTTCGTCCGTGACGATCGGAGCAGGGGAGTAAGCTCCCATGCCGCCGGTGTTCGGTCCCAGGTCGCCATCGTAGGCCCGTTTGTGGTCCTGCGAAGTTTCCAGCGGAATGATGGTTGATCCGTCCACGATGGCCAGAATGCTGGTTTCCTGACCGACGAGGCATTCTTCAATGAGCAGATCGTTGCCCGCAACTCCGAATGCTCGATCACGCAGAATCAGATTAATGGCGTCGATCGCTTCGGCGTGATTACTGCAAACGATGGCGCCCTTACCTGCGGCCAGACCATCGGCCTTCACGACCCAGGCTTCCGCCTCTTGAGCCTGCAGCCACCCAATGGCCTCTTCGGCCCGGTCGAATACCTGATAATCAGCAGTCGGCACGTTTGCCCTGCGCATGACCTTCTTCGCGAAAATCTTGCTGCCTTCCAGTTGGGCTGCCGCCTTATTCGGCCCGAACGCGCGTAGCCCCGCGTTGCGAAATTCATCCACGATGCCGGCACACAATGGCACTTCAGGACCGACAACGGTCAGATCAATCTGCTCGTGCTGAGCGAACTTCAAGAGGCCGCGGATGTCGGAATCCGAGACATCAACGTTCTTCCCATCCGCAGCCGTGCCGGCGTTTCCGGGAGCACAGAAAACGGTCTCGACCTGGGGCGACTGGCTGAGCTTCCAGACCAGAGCGTGTTCACGTCCACCCTGACCGACGACAAGTATCTTCATGGCAGCACTAACCGTTGTGAGATTCGACAAAGCGAGCCCGGCAATCCGGAGCAAGGGCAGGGCAGTATAGTTCAGCCCCGCGAACGTCTGTAGCAAGTCCGCGAACCACTACGATCCGCTGTTCTCTGCGGCCGTTTCAGATTGCAGCAACCGCTCAAGTGAGCAGGTTTCCAGACCGGCAGCGGCCATGAGGGCGGCGATGCTCTCGCTCAGACTGTTCGGCGTGGCCTCGTCGCAATTCCGCCGCACTGCGCGAATCAGCAGATTCCGCGGTGTATGCTCGAGATCGATGAACTCCAGAACCTGTGTGCGATAACCGTGCTCCTCAAGAATCGCCGCACGCAGGCCGTCGGTGAGAGTCTCCGCCAGTCGCTCGTGCAGGATGCCGTGTTTCTGAACGGGGGCCAGAAAACTGCGATCCATCTGTGAGGCCAGTTCGTGATGGCAGCAGGGGACACTCAGGATGACCTGCGACTGCCAACTGACGGAGCGTGCCAGAGCAACGTCCGTCGCGGTGTCGCAGGCATGCAGGGAAACCGTCAGGTGGACGGATTCCGATGGTTCCCAGGTCGACATATCCCCGGCCACAAATCGCAGACCCTGGCAATTCAATCGGTCAGCAATTCCGTTGCAGTGCTCAACCACGTCGGCCTTCAGATCCAGTCCAGTGATCTCAACCGTGCGTCCATGAACTGCCGTCAGCAAGTGGTGCAGAGCGAACGTCAGATAGCTCTTTCCGCAACCGAAATCGACCACGCGAATCGGTCCGTCGTCTGGAAGTGACGCGTACACATCGGACACGAATTCCAGAAACCGATTGACCTGCCGAAACTTGTCGTATCGCGCGGCCCGGACACGACCATCAGCTGACATCACGCCGACTTCGATCAGAAACGGGCACGGGATCCCGTCAGGAATCAGGTACTGTTTTTCCCGGTTGTGCGAGACATCGGCCATCTGCTTCGTCGGACTGCGCCGCGTCACTCGTACTTCGTCGCCCTTTGTTTTCGCGATGACATCGGCCTCGGCGGTAAACAGGTGACCGTTTCTAAACCGCTCGCCAAACAGTTGCGTGACGGACTCGATCGCCTCATCCGGCAGCAGATTCTCGTGCGTTTCACGTCGCGTTTCGTGACGAGTCAATTGAATCCGTCGGCCGGCTTTGACGTCGACCGGTCGCGCGGTGACTCGTTCGATCAATTCGGGTCCGTGACGGCCATCGCGCCACGGGCGGCTCAGAACGATCTGAATAAACGAGTCGTCCCGCAGAGATTCGGCGAACGCGGTGGTGAATTCGTTCATGCCCAGCCCGCAACCACACACCAGGCATCGGAAGCGAGCAGGTCCCGCATCCGCTGTCCGAATGCGTCGCCAGCCAGTGGCGCGAGTGTCAGTGCTGTTCCCGACATGCGTCGCAGGACCCAGCGGTTGCCTTTGCGGTCAACGGACCGCAGGTCGCGCAGCGCAACAAAGAAGGCTCCCGGCATCTGACCCAGTAATTCCGGCAGCCGCTGCAATTCGTCGCCCGTCAGTCGCACAGGTTCATTCTCCTCGACCTGTTTCTCGCGCAACTGCTTCGACCGCACGAACGGCAGGACGAATACGAGCGGCGACCAGAGTAGAGCGGCAACAGTCCAAAGTGGAGAACCGCCGGATTCCTCGACCAGTCGCGTAGCCACAACCGTCTGGTACGGCAGAAAGAACAGACCGTTACTGGTCTCGTAAAGGACGCCGTCATTGGGCAGTCGGCGGCGCCGAACTCTCACGTGTCCAATACGTCCAACCACCTGACCAATCGCGGATCGGGCTCGTTGAGTGACTTCGTCGGAGTCCGGAGTGTCGACCAGCATGTCCATGCACTCCGGGCACCGGCCATCCCGGGACCAGACCCATTGCGAACATTCCTGGCACAGGCGAGAGGACATATCTGAGTTCGAAGGGATTATGAGATGTGTGCTAAGCTTCGGGATCAAGTCTACTCCCGGTCGGGAAACTCGCACAACAACTGGAAACGTTAACCGATGGCCTTGAACAAGAAGCACAAAAAACAGCTTGACGTCATTCGCAAAAAAATTCCGATTCTTCGCCAGCAACTGGCAGGGGAAAAAGAGCAGATGGACGATCCAGCCAACGTGAAACGCCTTGAAGACGAGATCGCGAAACTCGAAGAGCAGGCGCGGACGATTCGGGCGGACAGTTAGGTTTTTCAGTCGTAAGGCATGCGAGCCGTGCGTGCTTTCGAATCTCACGCAGAGGCGCGAAGACGCAAAGGTCGGAATTGAACTTTGCGTCTTCGCGACTTTGCGTGAGTCTCTGTTTGATTCCGGCTAAGCCAGCAGGCACATCGGTTCGCCAGGAGGAAACACACATGCGACATGACGACAATCGCTCGTTCCGATACGTGGCTATCTTCGCAACCGGACTGATGGCGCTGTTCGCCGATACGGCATCGGATGCCCGGGCCGAATCGGACTACGAGTGGGTCAACGTGACCATGACCGCTGCGTTTGCTCCCCGGGACGGAGCGGGTGCCCTGTCGTTCCGTGGGAGGATGTGGCTGCTCGGCGGATGGAATCCAGCGAAGTCGCAACGTGAATTCTTTCCGCGCATCTGCAACAACGAAGTGTGGAGTTCCCGGGAGGGACGTGACTGGACACTGATCAAGCCGAACACCTTCAAGGACGGCAAGTTCGACACAAAGAGCGATTGGGAAGGACGGCACACGGCCGGTTATGCCGTGTTCCGAGACCGCATGTGGATTATTGGTGGCGACTGCAACCAGGGGCATTACCAGAACGATGTCTGGAATTCGCAGGACGGTCGGACATGGACTCAGCTGAATCCGGATGAATCAGTGCCCTGGGCGCCGCGGGTATTGCATTACACCGTTGTGCACGATGACCGCATCTGGGTGATCGGCGGACAGACCATGCCCGGGTTCGCAAAATCCGATGAGACATTCTATCGCGACGTCTGGACGACGCAGGACGGTATCGAGTGGGCGCAGGTCAAGCCGGCCGAACCCTGCTGGTCACCACGCGGCATGATCGGCGGCAGTGCCGTCATGAAAGGTCGCATCTGGGTTCTCGGCGGAGGCACGTACGACACGCCGACAACGAAGTCACGCCTGTTTCACAATGACGTGTGGAGCTCGGCGGACGGCGTGAACTGGACACAGCACACCAAAGCCGCTCCGTGGCATCCACGGCAGTACCACGACGTGGCCGTCTGGGACGATCGCCTATGGGTGCTGGAGGGCTACCACCGCGACGGCGGCAATCGCAAAGACGTGTGGCACTCGGCGGACGGTGTCCATTGGCAGGAAGTCGCGAACACTCCCTGGAAAGCACGGCACGCCGCGAGTGTCTTCGTTCACAATGACGCGCTGTGGATGGTCGCCGGAAACAACATGCAGCCCGACGCGTGGAAACTGGTCCGCAAGTGAGCAACATTCCGGACAGCATACTCACGCAGGAAAGGGGCCCAAACAAGTTCGCTCCAGTGCCTGGATTCCTGTCATTTCGTCGCAGCAGACCGTGCGTGTGCCGTCCTGTTGGAATCGTGCGGTCGCCTGCAGGTACGTCTGGCAGACCTCTTCCACCTTCCTCTGAAATTCCTCGGGGTCTTTCTCTTTAGCGCTAATCCACATCATTCGGCGGTGTGGCTGAAGCTGTGCGTCGCGCAAATACCGGTCAACGCGGTTTGAACGGCCAGCGGCTTTTCTTTGGAGCGGGTGTGCGATCGCGTTTGGCGTCCGCGGTTGAGATGCCCTCGGCATACACGAGCCGACCGCTGTAGCCATCGTAGAATTGCACGATGACCTGAGGTTCGTCGTAGGGCACGAACTGATACCCGACGCCGTCAGGCCGAGCGGCTCGCATGATGTTGTTGATCTGCACGACCGCGTAGTAGGTATTTCGCTGCCGGCTGTAGTGAACGTTGTCGGGGAAACCTGCAATCCACTTCACTTTGACCGTGCGACCCTCGCTGTCGAACCAGCCACCAAACGGAGGCAGTCCGGCCGTGCCGATCGGATGCCCGGCGGAGTTCATCGGACCGCACATGAACTCCCAGACATTGTCCGTCATCTGCACGGCCACGGCATTGTGGACGTCGCCTGTGAAGATCAGGACGGGCTTTTCGATGTTGTCCAGTTCAGGAATGAGCTGCTCACGCTCATGCACGTACCCGCAAAACCCGTCGCCTTTCGAGCCCGTCCCGCCTTCCGGTCGCACGTGATATCCCGAGTGATAAATCACCCAGGGATCGGGTGAGATGACCATGATGAAGTCGGCGTCGGTCTGCTTCACGCCGTCCAGAAACCACTTGCGCTGGGTCTCGCCCAGAATGAATCGATCGGGATCGTGAGCCCGTTTTTCTCCATGGAACTTTGACCGCTCGCCGCGTGTGTCGAGAAAAAAGAAATGACAGTTGCCGATCTTTCGGTCGAAGTAGTGATGAGTACCGATGCTGTACGGCACAGTGCCGTCGGCCTTAAACGCCGGTCGGACACGCAATCGATGCTGGTCAAGAACTTCGACGAGCCCGTACACACCGATGTTGCTGCCGCCTCGATCTTTCACGCTCCGCCCATCGCCCTGCATGTAGGGGCCAACGTGGATTGTGCTGACCTGCTCTGCCTTTAACTGGCTGAAGTCGGCCTGTTCATCGACGAGGACGTTGCCACCCTGCTCGACCCGAGCCGATCCAAATCGAAGTCGCGATCGCCGTGGTGATTCGTCGTTGGCCCACGCGGCGTAGTCCTGCCAGACATCCAGAGCCGGGTCCCGTTTGAGATAATTGCCATTTCCCAGTCCAACTTCGCCGGCTCCGTCGAGGTTTGAATTGACCTCGTGGTCGTCGTACATCGTCATGAACGGGACGTAGCGAAATAGATTGGACATGTTCCGTCCGCGCTCCAGATACAGCTTGTAGTTGCCGGCGTATCCGGCCCGAGTTCCGTCGAGGACTTCCTCGTAGGTGAAGTCACCATTCACGATGTGAAACGAGACGTGGTCGGCCTGCTGTCGATAAAGCGTTCCGTAGGACGGCGGGTTCGCGTAGATGCCGAACTTCTCTGGATCCTGCGGAGCTTTCTGCCTCATGCAGCAGCCGATCGAAAACGAGAAATTGAACTCCCCCTGCGGGTTATTCAGCTCGTCGACGTAACTTGTTGCATCAGGCAGAGTCCGGAACGAAGGCCAGGGTCGATCGAACTCCATCCGCGTATCGATCAGCCCCGTCGCGGTGACGATGCCGTAGTAGTACCGTGTGTTCGGCTTCAGCTTTTCCAGTTGTACGAAGCCCGTGTTGTCAGCTTCACTTCGTGTCTTGCCTGTAACGGAAGGGCTCTCGGCAGCCGATAGTGGCAGCCGAGTGTCGAACACGACACGAAACGACTGTGGCTTATCGGTGCGGACCCAGACGCGCATCGAGTGCGTCTTCGGCTGTCCGAGCATCGGGCCATGAGTCAGACCACTCGTGTGATACGGCATGACGTGATGCGCCACCGGATCAGGCCAGCGATCATCTCCGCGTGCACGGCATAGACTCGCCATCACGACGACGCACGCGATCGTCAGCATCCGCTTTGATTGATTCATTGAACGTACCGGTCCCATAGCAGTTTCCGTCGATGCTGGCTGTCAGGCGTGCCGCAGTTGAGAATTTACCAACGCCCCCGACTTTACGTCGGGGGTTCTCGCGTCTTTGCACTACCGATTGCGTAGTGCAGAAACGCGAGAACCCCTGAGATAAACTCAGGGGCGGTAGATTCTCATCTGCCGCTCGCCTTACTTGAGAACCAAAGTCATTCCCACGCGACTGGATTCACGATTCCAGAAGCAAGAGCAACGCCGAATGCGATTCCGACTGCGAGCGCGAACCGGCAGACCCAGACCGCGCGGGTTTCGCCCAGCCAATTCACGAGCCGGCGTCCCTTCGTGGTTTCTTCAAGAAACCACCGGTCATATCGCAGCGCAGCACCACACAGAACTGCGACCGCACCGCCCATGAATAGTTGAGGATTCAGCACGACTGCTCCGGTAACCGGCCTGTCTGTTCCCTGGCTCGCCACTTCAATCAGTCAGCAACTTCAGAAACTCCGCGAGCCAAGCGGGATGGGCCGGCCATGCGGGAGCAGTCACCAGATTTCCGTCGACGTGTGCCGCATCGATCGCGACTTCCACGTAATTGCCACCTGCGAAAGTCACATCCGGTCCACATGCCGGATAAGCCGTGCAGCTTCTGCCCTCCAGAATGCCGGCCGATGCCAGCAACTGCAGCCCGTGGCAAATGGCGGCAATCGGCTTACCGGTCTCTCCAAAGTGACGCACGACATTCAACACCTGCTCATTCAGGCGGATGTACTCAGGAGCCCGTCCGCCGGGGATCAACAGGGCGTCGTAATCCGTCGGATCAATCTCAACGAAGGTGGCGTTGAGTGTGAAGTTGTGTCCCGGCTTTTCCGTGTAAGTCTGATCGCCTTCGAAGTCATGAATCGCCGTGCGAATCTGATCTCCCGCCTTTTTGTCTGGACAAACAACGTCGACGGTGTGTCCGACCATCTGCAATGCCTGAAACGGCACCATGATCTCGTAGTCTTCGGTGAAGTCACCGGTGACGATCAGTATCTTCCTGCTGGACATGCTGTTACTCCAAAGCAACGATTCTCGGGGCTGACTGAGCCCACAGGGTAACACCGGTCATCCAGGCGGTACAGAAAACGAACACACCTCTGGCGACGACACCCAAGTACGAAAGCCACTTATGAAGGCACTGATCACAGCGCTGACAATCCTGATGATTACGGGAACGACACTGGCTGAGGACACGAAGCCCGCCAGCCGGAAGCTCGCACCACCCCGAATGGGGCTCTGGTCGGGTCGAGCTCCCGTCGCCAAGGGACAGACGGAAGAAGCCGACGCCTTCATCACCGTGCATCACGCGAAAAAGCCGAATGGCACTGCTGTCGTGATCTGTCCGGGCGGTGGATACGGCGGTCTGGTGACTGGTGCTGAGGGACACGGGATCGCCAAATGGCTTAACAGTCACGGCATTATGGGCGTTGTCCTCGAATACCGATTGCCCAGAGGACGGACGTTTGTGCCTCTGCACGACGCTCAGCGAGCGATTCGCAATGTCCGCTCCCATGCGAAGGAGTGGAACGTCAATGCGAAGCGAATCGGGATCATGGGTTTTTCGGCCGGCGGTCATCTGGCATCAACGGCCGGTACGCACTTCGATGCCGGCGACAGCAAGGCAGACGATCCCGTCGAGCGTGTCAGTTGCCGACCCGATTTCATGATCCTGGTCTATCCCGTCATCACCATGGACAAGTCCACTCACGGGGGATCCCGGCGGAATCTCCTGGGCAACGAGCCGACACCCGAACTGATCAAACTGTTTTCGAACGAGAAGCAGGTGACGGCGAAGACTCCGCCCGCATTTCTGGCACACGCCTTGGACGATCGTGCCGTCACGCCGGACAACAGCCGCATGTTTCACGTAGCTCTGCAGGCGCGGAAGATTCCCTCGAAGTACCTTGAACTGCCGTCAGGCGGACACGGACTGAACGGGTACAAAGGCCCGATGTGGGACGCGTGGCAGAAGCAATCGCTGGAATGGCTCAGCAAGTTGAAACTGACTGACCGGGTCCGGTCGTCGAAGTGAGACCATAACGGCAGACCGACCAGGTCGGACGTACTACAAGCCCGAAGCGCCAGCGAGTGAACCGGTTGCAGTGTGATTCACGCGCTGGCGCTTCGGGCTGGTAACCCCATGCTGACCAACTAAACCAGCCCGTACAGCACGTCAAACCGACCGTGCAGATGACGCATCAACGGCGCGTGTGACAGTGATTCGCCCGTAACGTGCTGGACGAGGTCCTGGGCGCGATACCGTTTGCCGGGCTGGTGAATCTTCTCGTTCAGCCAGCCGAGCAGAGGCGTAAACTCGCCGCGTGCAAACTGGTCGTGGAGTCCACAAAGTGCGTCGTCCGCTGTTTCGAAGAACTGGGCGGCGTACATGTTGCCCAGAGCGTACGTCGGAAAGTAACCGAACAGCCCGGCGCTCCAGTGGATGTCCTGCATGCAACCGTCTGCGTCGTTTGGCGGAGTGATGCCGAAGTATCGGGAGAACGTCTCGTTCCACACGGACGGCACATCCGCTGGCTGCAGGTCGCCCGTGAGCATCGCCTGCTCCAACTCGAAACGCAGCATGATGTGCAGGTTGTAAGTGACCTCATCGGCTTCGACTCGGATCAGTGATGGCCGCACGTCGTTGACGGCCCAGTGAAACGCATCGACGGTGATGTCGGACAAGGAACCGGAAAATGCCGCCTGTGCCTGCGGGAATGTGTGATCCCAGAATGCCCGACTGCGACCAACAAAATTCTCCCACATGCGAGACTGTGATTCGTGAATGCCGAGCGAAACGGTGTCGCCCATCGGTGTCCCGTACGCGTCACGGTTCAGGCCCTGCTCGTACATGCCATGTCCGGCTTCATGCAGCGTGCCAAAGAACGCGCCGGGAAAATGATGCTCGTCGTACCGTGTGGTCAGGCGACAGTCGCCGGGTCCGAATCCGCTGCAGAACGGATGCGCAGCGACATCAAGTCGGCCCTCATCGAAGTTAAAGCCAATGGCCGAGGCGGTCTGAACGCCAAATTGCCGCTGGGTGTCAACCGGATAACTGCGAGTAATGATCGACGAATCCGGCGATCGTCCGGAGTCCCGAATCGCGGCAACCAATGCGACCAGTTCGTCCCGCAACGGTGCGAACGTGGCCTGAATGTCGACGGTGGTCGCACCGGGTTCGTAATCGTCGAGCAATGCGTCGTACGGCTGACCATCGCCATAACCGATCGCTTCGGCTTCTTCTCGTTTCAGAGCCAGGACTTTTCCAAGCCACGGTTCGAACTGAGCGAAATCCGATTGTTTACGGGCCTGCACCCAAGCCTGCTGCGCCAAAGTTTCCGTGTGTGACTGTTCCTCAACCAGCCGCTGTGGCAACTTCGTGGCACGATCGTATCCGCGACGAATCTCACGAATGTTGACGGCCGCGTCCGAGTCGTCAGGTCCGAGGTCGGCGGACTCGAGTTCTGCCAGCAACTCACCGACACGCGGCACCGTCGCCTGTTCGTGAGTGATTCCTGCCAGCAGGGCGAGTTGATTGGCACGCTGCTCTCCACCTCCCGGTGGCAGGTTCGTCTGCTCATCCCACTCCAGTACTGCGGAACAGGATCCCAGCAGTGTCGTCTTGCGGACGTGATCAATCAGCTCCGTGAAAAGCGCATCCGTGGTTGCCATCAGTTGCTCCGTATTGTGTCGAGTCAAACACCAGCAATTTGCGGCTGGTGCAAAGTTCGGCGCGGGTCTCCGAGGTTGAGTGGGTTCGGCGCGGGTCTCCGAGGTTGAGTGGGTTCGGCGCGGGTCTCCGACCCCGCCGGAAACCTGACCGCAGGTCTCCCGGCCAACCGGCCAACTAAGGATCCACCAATCGACTGGGGGAGTCGAGCGGTCAAGTCGGCGCGCGGTCAGGAGATCCGCGACCAGCGAGAGGGCTGCTTATACCGCCTCAGCGCCGGTCTTCAACTGGTCGAGGTCGCAGAGGCGAAAACCTCTGGCCAGCTCGCAACACGGAGCCTCCGGCTACGGCCCGGAGCACCCTCTTGAGACCCCTTCGCACGCTGTTCTGATAGCGCATGAGCTGAGACACCGGGGTGTTTGGCGTGGTTTCGCCCCGTTGGTCGTGCCTGCTGCTTCCTGTTAAAACTCCCCGAATGAAGCACATTCGAAACTTCTGCATCATCGCCCATATTGATCATGGCAAGTCGACTCTGGCCGACCGACTCATTCAGACCTGTGGCGGTATCGCGCAACGTGATCTTCACGAACAGATGCTCGACTCGATGGACATCGAGCGTGAACGGGGCATCACGATCAAGAGCAATACGATCACGCTCAATTATCGAGCTCCGGATGGCGAAGACTATCTGTTGAATCTGATCGATACGCCGGGGCATGTTGATTTTTCGCATGAAGTTCGGCGTTCATTGATGGCGTGCGAAGGTGCATTGATCATTGTTGATGCGTCTCAGGGAGTCGAAGCTCAAACGGTCGCAAACCTCTATCTGGCTTTAGAGCACGATCTGACCCTTCTGCCGATAATCAACAAGATCGATCTGATCGCCGCCGACGTGGAACGTGCTCAAGAGGCGATTGACTCGGAACTGGGGCTCGATCCGTTTGAGGCGATTCCGATTTCTGCCAAGAACAACATTGGTATCGAAGACGTGCTGGCTGGCATCGTCGAGAAGCTGCCATGCCCTCAGGGCGATCCGGATGCACCGCTGAAGGCACTCGTGTTCGACGCCCATTTCGATACGTACCGAGGAGTCATCCTGCAGTGCCGTGTGATGGAAGGCACGCTCAAGCCCCGTGAGACGATCCACTTCATGCACGCAGGCCGCGACTTCACGGTCGATGAGGTGGGCTACAAGCAGTTCAAGCTCAATCCAAGGAAGCAGCTCAGCGCCGGTGAGGTGGGGTATGTCGTCGCCGGAGTCAAGAGTGTTCAGGACATCGAGATCGGCGACACGATCACTCATCTCGATCGCCAGGCTGAAGAGCCGATACCCGGTTATCAGAAAGCCAAACAGGTCGTTTTTTCGTCCATCTACCCGATGGACACCGGTGACTACGTTGAGCTGACAAAGGCCCTGGACAAGCTCGCGATCAACGACGCGGCACTCACTTTTGAAAAAGACAGTTCGGCCGCGCTGGGATTCGGGTTTCGCTGCGGGTTTCTCGGTCTGCTCCACCTGGACGTTGTTCAGGAGCGTTTGCGGCGAGAATTCGACATCGGCCTGGTCATCTCGGCCCCGTCCGTGAAGTACAAGCTGGCTTTGAGAGACGGTTCGACACTCGAGATCGACAACCCGAGTTACTGGCCCGACCCGACGATGATTGAATCGTGCAGCGAGCCCTACATCAAAGCCTCGATCCTGACTCCCGAAACGTACGTCGGACCGGTCATGGAACTGTGCCGAGATCATCGCTCGGAAAGTCAGACGATGAACTATCTCTCCGCCAGTCGGATCGAAGTCATCAGCGTGATGCCGCTCGGGGAAGTCCTGTTCGACTTCTACGGCAAGCTGAAGATGATCACGCGAGGATATGGATCGTTCGATTACGAGCCGATCGAGTACCGCAAAACCGATGTCGTCAAAGTCGACATTCTGGTCAACAAGGAGCCGGTCGACACGCTTTCCTACCTTGTTCATCGCGACAAAGCGCGACCTCGGGCGCTGCACTACTGCGAACGACTTGCCGAGGAGATCCCCCGGCACCAATTCAAGATACCGGTCCAGGGCGCCATCGGCGGAGACATCATCGCGCGAACGACGATCGCTCCATACCGCAAAGACGTGACCGAAAAACTGTACGGCGGCGACGTGACGCGCAAGATGAAGCTGCTCGAGAAACAGAAGAAGGGCAAGGCAAAGATGAAGCAGTTCGGCAGTGTCAACATCCCCCAGAAAGCCTTCGTCTCAGTCCTCCGCGCCGACAAGGATTAGGCTCTGATTGAAATCCCCGTAGGATGGGCACTCCTGCCCGTCCCGGTAGTGCAATTCTCAGAGAAATGGACGGGCAAGAGTGCCCATCCTACGACCGAAACCGAGTTTTCAAACAGAACCTGATAGTCCACGAGGGGCGATCAAACGACGTCGCAGCACGCGATCGTACACGCGGCGGCTCACGCAGAAACGGAGCCTGGGGCGACCCGAATCGCATGCGATCGAATACAATCCTTCAACGCGTCGACCTGGCTGGTTGTGTTCCTTGGAAAGGGTATCGAATGAGAACGCTCGCTTATTTGTTGATGTTTGCGGTCGCTTTCCAGGTGAGTCTTCTGGACGCCGCCCCGCCGAAGAAGCACGACCACAAACACGACCACGGCAAGCACGTGTCGTTCAGCATCAGGAGTGTCCGATCTGGTGTGTGGTCCGACCCGAAGACCTGGGAACCCAATCGTGTGCCCCGCTCCGGTGACCGTGTGCTGGTCGGACGTGGCGATCGAGTCACCTACGACGTCGTCAGCAACGAGAAGATTCGGTTGCTGCAAGTCGTCGGCACGCTGACCTTCGCACGGGATCGCAGCACGCTGCTCGATGTGGGCGTGCTGAAAGTTCAGGACAGTGATGAGTGCAGTGAGAGCGGTTTCGCGTGCGATTTCGAAGGCGCCACCCCCAATGGTGAACCACTCAAGGCTCGAACCGGTGTCATGCCGACCTTGGAGATTGGAACGCTGGATAATCCGATTCCCGCCGAACACACCGCTCGCATCCGTCTCCGATATCTCGAGGGTTTCGACAAAAACGACGCGCCGGCGCTTGTGTGCTGCTCGGCTCGAATGGAACTGCATGGGTCACCCATGAACCGCACGTGGGTGAAGCTCGGTAAAGACGTCGACGTTGGTGACGCATCAGTTGTGCTGGACGAAGACGTAACCGGCTGGCGCGTTGGGGATGAGGTCATCGTCACGGGATCGAAGCACGAATACGCCGGCGGGTCGTTCCGTGACGATCCCGACGCCATGGGTACGGAATCACGAATCATCAAAGTCATCGACGCAAAGCATCGCACGCTGGTGCTGGATCGACCGCTGGACAATGCCCACTTCGGCTCCGGTGAGTTTCGAAGTGAAGTCGCCAACCTGAGCCGCAACGTGATCATTGAGAGCGCAGACCCGGAAGGCGTGCGAGGCCACACGCTGTATCACGCCTACAGCAGTGGCGGCATCAGTTATGCCCGCTTCGCTCATCTCGGAAAGGAAGGCGTGCTGGGACGCTATTCGATCCATTACCACCTGATCGGCGACACGATGCGAGGCAGTCAGGTGCTGGGCGCGGCGATCGTGGATTCACACAACCGCTGGGTCACCGTGCATGGCACGCAGTATCTCGTGGTGAGGGACTGCGTCGGCTACCAGAGCGTCGGGCATGGTTACTTTATGGAAGACGGCACGGAAGTCCTCAACCTGTTCGACCGCAATCTGGGAGTCCAGGCCTACAAAGGACGTCGACTCCCCCAGCAGGTGCTGCCGTTCGATCCCAACGACGGTGCCGCGTTCTGGTGGGCCAACGGTCGCAACACGTTGACTCGCAATGTCGCCTGCGAAAACGACCAGTATGGCTATCGCTACGACAGCCAGCGTCGCAGCAATTTCGACAGCAACCTTGGCATTCGTACAAACGACGGCCAGCAGGAAGTTGTCGACATCCGCACGGTGGCGATTTCACGGTTTTCGCACAACGAGTCTCACACCGAGGGGTTGTACTCCGCAGCGTTCGCGGGAACGGACGGTGTCGGGCCGGACACACAGCATCCACATCGCATCAACGACTTCAAGGCGTGGCAAACTCACTACGCCTTCCGAGCCCAACTGCCAACGATGCTGGTCGAAAACCTTTACGTCAATCACGCGGCGTACGGTGTGTACCGTCCGTTCTTCGAAAACCACGTCTATCGCAACGTCCATATTGCCGCGACGGGAGCCGAACCGTTCAACCGAGGCCTCGACGATCGCAGTGATCAGCACGGCAGCATCACTGTGGACGGACTGACGTTTTCTCAACTCGGTTACGGCGGCCAGATGCCGTTGATTCAGATCAGTGCCAACAGCGTCAACGGCTCGGCCGAATCACACTTCCGCAACGTGAAAGTGCTGGACCGCAAGGACGAACGTCGATGGCCGACGTTCAATCTTGGCGGCGGGCCGCGTTTGACGCCGAAGGGACAGGGTGTGCCGGTCTATGTTCACGACCACTTCGGCCCCGGCCGCGACGCGAAGGTTGTCAGCACACGTGCCAAAGACCTGCTGGCCGACGGCAACGAATACCAACCGAAGCCGCCGCTGACTGGCAACGAATCCGTGGTCGCGGAAGTGGCCGGCATCGAGTTTCCGGAACTGCTCGATCCCGTGGACGACCTGTCCCCGGCAACCGTGATCACACAAGTCCGCCGCGAGGGCGACAAGACGATTGTCGAAGGGGTCACGCATGACAACGGCATCATCGAAACGGTGGCCGTCAACGGGCGCCCGGCGAAATTGACTCGCCATACAGACGGCGTGCTCGACTGGCGCATTGAGCTAAGCGTCAGAAAGGGCGGCACTGTCGAGGCAATCGCAACCGACCGCGCCGGCAATGTCGAACTGACTCCGCATCAGGTCATGATTCCGTGATTTTGTGACACAATGCAGGTGCCTGCCGGTGATTCCTCGGACGCTCTGTCTGAAACACGGGCCAGCCGATCGTGGCAGCACGTAAGCCGCGCGGCAGACTCTCCTGACGCACGGGCTGCCCGCCGAAACCGAGGCGAATCGACAGGCATCGGCAGACCGCCCGTAAAGAGCAAAACCCTCAGAAGCATGCGGTTCTGAGGGGTCTGGCGATCTGGGGAAATCCAGATCGATAGGGCTGGCAGGACTCGAACCCGCCACGAAAACACCGGGGAATATGCAGATATCACCGGATGTGGTTCTACGGGTATTTCTATCTCAGCTGGAAAGGTTGGATTCGAACCACCGTAATTGGGTGATTGAACGGCTGCATACTCTGACACGGTGTGAATCATCCCCCGGTCGCGGGACTCCGTCGACAAATACCCCAGTCCTGCGTGTTTCAGATTCGCGCTCCCGAATTTGCGCGCTCGTCCCGCCAGTTCCGAGTTCATCAATGCTCCGGGACTGGCGGTCTGTTGGCAGTGCCTTGAACATCGACTCGCATCTGTGTCAAAACATTGCCATGTCTGAGTCGCAACAGACCGTCCGAGTGTTCATTTCCAGCCCGGGTGACGTTGTCGATGAACGTGACAAGGCTCGGCGCGTCATTGAAGGTCTGCAGCGAAAATATCCTGGAGTCACACTGCAGCCGGTGCTGTGGGAGGAACTGGCGCTACCCGCGACTGCGTCGTTTCAGGAGACAATCGACGTTCTGTTGGAACGGCAGCCGATCGATGTGGCTGTGTTTATTCTCTGGTCGCGGCTGGGCAGCCCGCTGGGTGCGGCAGTGACGCGACAGGATGGATCGCCGTACCGCAGCGGCACTGAACGCGAGTTCGACATGATGCTCGCCGCCTTCGAACAGAGCGGTCGGCAACGTCCTGTCATCCTTGCCTACGCTCGCGACGACGATGCGGGGTTCAAACGAAAGCTCACTGAGAGTCCACGGTCCAAGTTACAGGAACTGATTGAACAGCGGGAACTTGCCGACGCTTTCATTCGCGAGCAGTTTCAGGATGCCGAGGGGCACAACCTGCGAGCCCTGCAGAGTTACCGCGAGCCGGTTGGGTTTGCGCAGCGGTTACGAGTCCATTTGCGTCACGCGCTCGATGGACTGCTGGGAGCGGACGCGGCACCTCGCTGGCTGGATGATCCCTATCGCGGGCTGCAGGCCTTCGATCTTGAGCATGCGACTATCTTCCACGGTCGCGACGAGGAGACTTGTGAACTTCTCCAACGGCTGAGAGACCAGCAGCAGGCGGGTTGCGAGTTTGTCGTCATCGTCGGAGCCAGCGGATCCGGCAAGAGTTCACTGGCCCGCGCGGGCGTCGCGGCAAATCTCGTCGAGCACGTGGGCGACGATGATGTGAATCGCTGGCGTATGGCCACGGTCATCCCCGGCATCAGACAGACCAGGCAGGACGAATCAGAAGACAGGTGTGACGACCTCTGTTCTCTGCTGACTCGAACGCTCGCCAAAGTACTACCCGAACTTGGCAACTCGGGAACTGCGCTCGACGACATCGCTGCGGGCCTGGCGAAAGACCCGGCGCTGACAGTCCGCCTGAGCATTTCTCCCGCCTTCGCGCGGGCTTCCACAAGTGGTGCATTCCGCATCCTGTTGGTTCTCGACCAGATGGAGGAACTCTGGACGGACCGCCGCATCACCGCCAAGGACCGGGAACAGTTCCTGCTGGCCGTCGAAGCGCTCGCCCGCAGTGGCCAGGTCGCCGTGCTGGGCACACTCCGCGCCGACTTCTACCCGCACGCACAGCAGATGGAGACCTTCCTGCGGCTCAAGGGGGAGCGCGGTCACTTTGACCTCCTGCCGCCAGGTCCCGCGGCTCTGGCACGGCTGATCACCGAGCCCGCGCGTCTGGCGGGTGTCCGCTTCGAACAGGACGAACACACCGGTCGGTCTCTGGACGAGGTCATCCTACAGGATGCCGCCCGCGACCCCGCCGCGTTGCCGCTGTTGCAATACACGCTTGACGAACTGTTCCGCCATCGTGACGAAGGTAACCGGCAATTGACGTTCGCCAGGTACGAAGAACTCGGCGGCGTCGAAGGCTCGCTCGGCAAACGCGCTGAGGATATTTTCGGAAGTCTCCCGGCTGATGCCCAGGCCGCGCTGACTGATATCCTGCCGCTGCTGGTCACCGTGGACACGACGGGCGACCAGTCCGCCGTCCGTCGCCGAGTCTCACTCGTCGAGCTGACCTCAAACCTGTCGCGGCGCACGCTGACCGAGGCTCTCACCACGGCACGCTTCCTGACCACGGACCGACAGGACGAATCTCCCATCGCGTGTCTCGCCCATGAAGCTCTGCTCCGCCGCTGGGGTCGCATTGCCAACTGGATTACCGCCAATCGCGACCACCTCCGCCTGCGAGCCCGCCTCGAACACAACCAACAGCTCTGGGAACAACAGAGTCGTGACGAAAGCCTGCTCCTGCCTGTGGGCCTGCCCCTGGAAGAAGCCCGCCAACTCCTGACTGACGCCTCACACCTGCTGACCAGCGCCACGGACGATTACGTCTACCGTTCACTTGACCACCACACGCGCCAGGACCGACGAACTCGCCGCCGCCGCCAATCCGTCATGACGTTACTTAGCATTCTGACTCTGGCAGCAAGTGTCGGCGGAATATTCGCCTGGCAGAAACAGCGCGAGGCAGACGCAGAACGGGGAATTGCCGTCGTTGCCCAGCAGCGGGCGGACTCTGCGCTGGAGAATCAACTGCAGGCGGAACGCGAGCGTCGTCAGGCGGAGCAGGAGAGTTTGCAGAAGGAAGTTCAATCTGCGGTCACTGCGATGAGCACGGCTCGGTCGATCCTGGTTCCGTACACGATTTCCACTCTGACGAAACTGCCGCAGAAGATAGTCCTGCCCGAACTGCAGCGTCAGTTTGACCAGGCGGATGTGGTGCAACGACTGTCGCTGTCTTATGCCCTGGCTGCTCTCAATGACGTGCGCGTGGATTTTCTGGTGTCGCAGGTGGAGAGCGTTTCGCCGGTCGAGGTGGCCAATCTGGTGACGGCTCTGCGTTCGCTGAAGAAGGAGTCGATTTCCGCTCTGGAGGCTGCTATCGAAAGTGCAGCAGGCGGACAGCACTGGGGATATCAGGCGAGGTTGGCGATTCTGGCGCTGCATCTGGACGCGCCGACTTCGGCGGGGGAGATGTGTCAACTGCGAGCGGATCCGATTCGGCGGACGGTGTTCATTGAAGAAATCCGCACGTGGTGCGTCGTACTCGACGGGCTGGCAGAAGTCGCCACCGGCATTGCAGACAGTCCCCTCCGGTCTGCACTGCTGCTGGGCGTGGGCAGTATTCCGGGCACAGAAGTCGTTCCTGCCGCGAAGGACGCCTGGTTGTCACTGGCAAAGAGCTGGTACACCTCGGAGCCGGACACACTGACTCACAGTTCGGCGGCGTGGCTGCTGCGTGCATGGGATGTGGAAGCCCCCGCCATCGCGTCATCCGAAGGTCCGGCTGATGGGCAGAACTGGTACGTGAACAGCGTCGGGATGACCCTGCTGCAGATCCCCTCCGGAAGATTCGTCCGTAAAGCCTCAAAGTCACTCGGCGATTCGCGCGCACAGACCGCACGGACCGTAACTCTGAGCCGAAGATTTTTCCTGCAGGCAATGGAGGTGACGCGCGGACAGTTTCAGCAGTTCATGGACGATCCGGACTGTCCTGCGGAGCAAAAACCGCAGACGTGGCCTGGCGTGGACCAGGAGATCAGCCCGGATGACGAACATCCGGTGCAGTGGGTGAATTGGGATGATGCGGTCCTGTTCTGCAACTGGCTGAGCGGTCGGGAGGATCGGCAGCCGTGTTACGAGCGGATTGCGAACACTGAGAAGACCCCCGCAGATTGGGAAAGTGTGTCAGCCGCCAACGGTTACCGTTTGCCGCCGGAGGCGGTGTGGGAATACGCCTGCCGCGCCGGGACGACAACGGACTTCAGCCACGGCGATTCGGAGGAGTTGCTTGCGCGCTATTGTGTGTTCAGAGAAGAAAAATCTGCACGCTGCGGGACAAAGCTGCCGAACGGCTGGGGTCTGCACGACATGCACGGCAACGTGTCTGAGTGGTGCCAGGACCGGCAACGCTCGCACGGGTCGTCCCGGGTGTACCGGGGCGGCTGTTGGCGCTTCTCGTCGCAGGGCGCGCGTTCGGCGTTCCGCTTCTGGGGCTCGCCCGGCAGCCGGCTCAGCTTCCTGGGCTTTCGTGTGCTCCGCAGTTCCATCAAGTAAAGGCGCCGGAGGCGGGAACAGGCCAGCGAGCGGAGTCCGGAACGGAGGCACGCAGGGCGCAGCGCAGCCGCCCGGAGATGCCGCAGTGCAGGACGCAGCGAGCGACGCATTGGGAACAAACGCAAGAGGGCTATGTCTGCTTACGCTGACCCGGTGCGAATCATCGCCACCGTGACACCATCACCACCACGGGATATCTGGCCTTCTGGAATCGCAGTCGCCCCAGGGTCGGCCCCATTCGGTCGCCGTGCGCAATCTCATAGGTTCCCGCCAGACGATTAGTGAGATGGTCCGGAAGCAGGCGATCGACTGGGTGGAGCTGTTCTGGAAGAACCGTGAGTCCAGGCAAAAGTAGCGCCAAGCGTGCAAGGACATCGAACGGTCATCACGAGATCATGCGTACGGGGTTACACAACCTCTACTCCGACCAAACGTCAGGATTTCAGAGCGACCTGCGCGTCGGCGACTTCGCGGCCTTTGACTTCGCCCGGCTCGCACGGGCGGAGTCGACAGATCGGATCAACCGGGCATTGGACCGGTCGTCCGGACAGTCGGCGTTCGCGGAGTTCAGTCGTCTGGAACGTCGTGTCGATCGTGCCGAGGCACTCAGCGAAGCCGCCGACCGCCTGGATGGTCGCGATCCCGACGCTGACGAACTGGCTGCCAAATTCGCGGCGGAAGAACACCGCACTCGGCTCGAAGACGAACTGGATGCCCTGCGCCAACGTGTGGCGACGTCCGAGTGATGGTTGCAATGCGATGCGGCCGAACAGACTGACTGGTTAGAGGACTGCGTCCTTTCACGCTCACGACCAGCTTCGGCCCCACATTGTTTCTGACGCTGATGTTTGTACCGTTGTTCCAGCCAGGCTCGCTGAACCTGTGCGGCACGGCTTCATCGTTGCATCCGTTACATCATCGGCCGCACGCCGAACGAGGAGAGTTCTCAGAAATGATATTTCGATTCATGACCTTCATCACGTTCAGCCTGGTTTGCGTTTCGCACGTTTCGGCGAAAGAGCCGCTCAAGGTCTTCATCCTTGTCGGGCAGTCCAACATGCAAGGGCACGCCGACATTTCAACATTCGACCATCTTGGAATGGATCCACGGACGGCACCGATCCTGAAAGAGATGCGCAATGCTGACGGATCGCCCACGGTCTGTGACAAGGTCTGGATCTCTTCGATAGGAAATGGCGGAACCGAGGAAGAATACCACGGCAAATTGACCGTTGGTTATGGGGCGAAGGGACGCGGAACAAAGATCGGGCCGGAGTTCACTTTTGGTATCTTCATGCAGCAGCAGCTTGATGAGCCGATCCTCATCATCAAAACGGCCTGGGGTGGCAAGTCGCTGCATACCGATTTTCGCTCACCGAGTTCCGGTCCTTACGAGTTCAACGCAGGGCAACTGGAAGGGCTTAAGAAGAAGGGCAATGACATTGATCAGGCCAGGGCAGACCGCGCCGAAGCGACCGGACATTATTACCGGCTCATGCTGGAGCACGTGAACAAGGTCCTGAAGGATATCAAAAGCGTTTACCCGGAATACGAACCCGAAGCCGGATATGAAATTGCCGGTTTCGCCTGGTTCCAGGGTTGGAACGATATGGTCGCCCGAGACGTGTATCCGAACCGAGACAAGGCTGGTGGTTACGACCTCTACATCGGTCTCCTGTCGCAGTTCATTCGTGACGTTCGCAAAGACCTCGCCGCTCCGCAAATGCCATTCGTGATTGGAGTCATGGGAGCCGGCGGCCCTGTTTCGAAATACGGACCGGAGAAGCAACGCTACAGCAACGTTCACAGTGGCTTTCGAAAGGCCATGGCCGCACCGGCAGCCATCCCGGAATTCAAGGGGAATGTGGCGGCCGTCCTGACTGAGAACTACTGGGATGCAGAACTGGACGAACTGAAGGCAAGGGGCGGGAAGGTCAAAGCGAAGTCGCAGGAGTTGAACAAGGACACGAGCCTGAGCCGCAAGCAACGGGAAGAGGCCCTCGCGAAGTTCCGGGCCGAGCTCTATACGCCACGGGAGCTGGAAGTCCTGAAAGGCAGCTCCAATGCCGCGTACCATTACAACGGGTCGGCGAAGATCATGGCACAAATCGGCAAGGGCTTCGCGGAAGCCATGGCCATGATGAACGCATCGGCGAAGTGATCGGCCGACTCGTGTGTGACGCGTCTGATTGGCCATCTCAAGTTGAGCGATAAGCCTGCCCGTTTGGTGTTTGTTGTATCCGGATTGGTTGCGGGCACGTATAGTCGCGACGCACCAGGGCCGGGATGGCCGGCGATCGGAGTTGACCGTTCAAAGGAGTCGCGCAATGCATGCTGTCCGTTATCTTGCGCTGATAGTGTCGACGACTGTGATTCTTTTCGCTCCCTCGAATCTGGCGGCACAGTCAGACGCACCGGGTTTGGGTCCCGCCGGAAAACTCTTGAGCATTTCGTTCGAGCAGACCGGTGGCGAAACGCTCCTGGGCCGGGACGCACGGCAGCAATTGATCGTGACCGGTAAGTATTCGAGCGGCCAATCGCGCGACCTGACGCGCAATGTGACGTGGACATTTTCAGAACCTGGGGTCGTGGATGTGTCCGAAGATGGATTCGTCACTCCGGCGGCTGACGGCGACGTCACCGTCACGGCGACGTCCGGGGGCATCTCGGGCGAACAGGCCGTCAGCGTCAGGCAACTCGACCGGGAGCTGTTGATCAACTTCCCAAACCAGATTGTGCCGATCTTCACGAAGCTCGGCTGCAACACGGGCAGTTGCCACGGCAAGTCGGGCGGTCAGAATGGTTTCAGGCTTTCCCTGCTGGGATTCTATCCGCACGACGACTACGAAAGTCTGGTGAAGGAAGCCAACGGACGCCGGCTGTTCCCGTCGTCTCCGCAGTACAGCCTGCTGTTGCTCAAGGCCTCCAACCAGTTGGCTCATGGCGGTGGCCGGCGGCTGGCGCTGGACTCGTACGAAGGTCAGATTCTGACGCGATGGATTGAACAGGGTATGCCTCTGGGCAGCGAAGACGATCCGGTCGTCGAACGGATCGAAGTCTTTCCGAAGACCCGCGCGATGAACCGCGGCAGCGATCAGCAACTGGCGGTCGTCGGTCACTACACCGATGGCACCACGCGCGACCTGACTCGGATGGTCGGCTACGAATCGAATGATCTGGAAGTGTGCGAAGTCACGCCGTCAGGGATCGTCAGGACGCAGGACACGCCAGGTGCTGGTGCGGTGATGATCCGCTTCCAGGGCCACGTGACCGTATTCCAGGGCAGTATTCCTCTGGGTCTGGAAGTAACGCCGCCCGAATCCAACAACTTTGTCGACGATCACGTGTTCGCCAAACTGACGGCCCTGGGGATTCCACCGTCGCCTGTCTGTGACGACGCGACGTTCATTCGCCGCACCTCGATCGATATTACTGGCCGACTGCCCACGCCTGCCGATTCGCGGAAGTTCATTGCAGCCACGGATCCACAGAAACGCGCGAAGCTTGTCAGCAGCCTGCTCGAGACTCCTGGATACGGAGACTACTTCGCCAACAAGTGGAACGCCGTGCTGAGGAACAAGACCAGCTTCGAATTCCACGGCTGGATACGACGGGCTTTGCAGCAGAACATGCCGTACGACGAATTCGTCCGCAATATTCTGGTCGCGACCGGCGACGCGTCGTCTCATCCGCCGGCACGGTGGTTCCAGGAAGTCACCACGCCGCTGGCTCGCGCGGAAGATACGGCTCAGTTGTTCCTTGGCCTGCGAGTGCAGTGCGCTCGTTGCCACCATCATCCATTCGAACGCTGGAGCCAGAACGACTACTACGGCTTCACGGCGTTCTTCGCACAGACTCAGACGCGTAACGAGGTGGCACGCGGTGGTTTACGGATCGTTCACAACGACGGCATCGCCCAGGCGCGAAATCCTCGGAACCAGGAGGATATCAGACCTACTGGACTCGGTGGCGAAGCATTGGACATTCCGGCCTACGAAGATCCGCGGCACTATCTGGTCGATTGGATGTCAGCGCCGGACAACCCGTTCTTTGCACGGGCTCTGGTGAATCGCTACTGGAAGCACTTCTTTGGTCGCGGGATTGTCGAACCGGAAGACGACATGCGTGTGACCAATCCTCCAACAAACCCGGCACTGCTCGACGCGCTGGCTCAAAGCTTTATTGAAAGTGGATTCGATCTGAAACAGCTGGTCGCGTCTATCTGCAGTTCCAACGCTTACCAGTTGGCCTCCGAACCGAACCAGTGGAATCAGGCCGACAAACAGAATTTCTCCCGTTACTACGCCAAACGCCTGACGGCCGAGGTTCTGTACGACGCGCTGAATCAGGTCACCAACACGTCAACCGGCTTTACCGGAATGCCGACGGGCACGCGAGCCGTCCAGTTGCCGATCACCAACGTCAACAATTACTTCCTGACCGTATTCGGGAAGCCACAGGCCGCGACAGCCTGCGAGTGTGAACGCAGCGCCGATGCGAACCTGGCTCAATCTCTGCACCTGCTGAACTCGCCCGAAGTGCTGGGCAAGCTGTCAGCGGGCGGCGGGCGAGCGGACCTGCTGGCAAAGTCCGAAGAGTTGGATGACAGCCAAAGGATTCGGGAAATCTATGAGTGGGTCTATTCCCGCGGACCGACGTCATCCGAAATTGATTTCATTCAACCTCGGATCGCGGAAATCGTCGACAGGAAGCAGGCCTACGAAGATCTGTTGTGGGCTCTGATCAATACGAAGGAGTTCCTGTTCAACCACTAATCCCACACTTCTGCTGCGGAACGACGTCAGCAGATTACCCTTGGCGTCGGCCCAATGGCCCCAGAGTTGTCCCTCGATTGGCATGGGTGAGCCGCTGGCCGTAAGGCCTCGGGCAGGGCGCCGTGCCCGGCCGCTTACGCGTCACGGCTCACAAATCTACAACTCTGGTGCCATTGGGCATCGGCCGGGAGTTCGAGTTCGATATATGACACGCAAGCCGCAGCGCGGCTGAAAGAGGGCAGCTTCAACACGCGCGAGCGAAGGAACGTGAACGCTGGGCCAGGAATCAGTTCCAGGAGAATTCCCCATGTCACACTCGCTCGGTCGTCGGCGGTTCCCGGGATTGGCGGTGCGTCGCGTCCTGTGCGTTGCAGTCGCGTTGTTGTTCGTCACGTTCGCGACGCCACTGTTCGCACAATTGCCGGCAACGCAGCTTGGTTCGGTGTTTCCGCCCGGTGCCGCATCTGGCACCCAGGTTGAAGTGACGATCACGGGCGTCAGCCTGGCTGGTGTCGACCGCCTGCTGTTCTCGCACCCGGGCATCACGGCGGTACGGAAGACCGCCGAACCCGGCCCGTTCGACAAGGGCCCGCAACCCGTGCCGAACCAGTTTGTGGTCAGCATCAATGCGAACGTCCCCGTTGGCCTGTACGAAGCGCGGGTGATCGGCAAATACGGAATGTCTAACCCGCGGGCCTTCAGCGTCAGCAAGTCGACTGAAGCAACTGAGACAGAGCCCAACAACACAGTAGAAGACGCGACGGAAGTCCCACTGGGCTCGGTCATCAACGGGCGGATCGGTGCAGCGACCGACATCGATTGCTTCCGGTTCACTGCGGCAGCCGGGCAACGCGTGCTGGCCGATTGCCGCGCGCGGCGAATCGATTCCCTGCTGGACGCCACGGTTGTCCTTTACGACGCCCTCGGCCGCGAGCTGGATAACAGCAGGAATCTGAATCGCGACGACGCACTCATCGATTTTGTGGCTCCCGTCAACGGCGAGTACTTCCTTAAGGTCTACCACACCCGGTATCTCGGCGGCGCTGATCACTTCTATCGAGTGGCTCTGGGCACGTTTCCGTATATCGACTTCGTATTTCCACCGGCGGGAATAGCGGGCAGTCAGGGCCAGTACACCGTGTTCGGTCGGAATCTGCCGGGCGGCCAGGACGCCGGAGTTGCAGTCAACGGTCGGGCGCTGCAGAAAGTGACCGCGACGATTCCCTTGCCCAACGGCGCCGCCGCACAATCACTCGCCTTCGATTCTCTTGTCGAAGCGGCCGGCACGTCGATTGACGGTCGGCAATACCGGATCAGCAGCCCACAGGGAGTCTCGAATCCCGCGCTGATCGGAATTGCTACCGCGCCTGTCGTCGTCGAACAGGAACCCAACAACCGGCCGGAGCAGGCACAGAAGGTCAAGCTGCCGTGCGAAGTTGTTGGCCAGTTTTACCCGGCGCGCGACGTGGACTGGGTTACGTTCGACGCGAAGAAAGGCGATGCGTATACGGTCGAGGTAATCTCGCAGCGGCTCGGCCTGCCCACGAATCCAAACCTCGTCATTCAACAGGTGACGAAAAACGAAAACGGTGAAGAACAGGTTAAGCAGCTTCAGCGCGGTGAGGATTCCAACGACGGATATGGAGGCGTCCAGTTCAACACGATCAGCGACGATCCGGTCATCCGTTTCGTCGCGCCGGCAGACGGGACATACCGTGTGCTGATTCGCGATACGGTGAGCAGCCTGCGGAGCGATCCGCGTAACGTGTACCGCCTGGCGATTCGCAACGCGCCTGATTTTCGGCTGGTGGCCGTGCCGCAGACACCCGGTCGCGCACTTCTGTTGCGAAAGGGCGGTCGGGCGGCGATCCGTGTCATCGCGTTCCAACGAGACAACTTTCAGGGCGACATTTCCGTGTCCGTCACGGGCCTGCCCGCGGGAGTCACCGCGTCGAGTTGCGTCATCGGGCCGACTCAACGATCCGCTCAGATTGTGCTGACCGCCAGCGAAACTGCCGCACCGGCCGGTGCTCTGATCCAGGTTGTCGGCACGTCGAAACTTGGCAATGCCGACATCACCCGCCCGGCTCGCTACGGCTCCGGGCTTCGTGTCGCGGCGCGAGCCAACAACCAACCCTTATTTCCTGCAGGAGTCCGGCTCGCTCGCGGATTGGCGGTATCGGTTTCCGACACCGAACTGGCACCGTTCTCACTGCAGGCCGGCGAGGGCAAGGTCTATGAAGTGTCCCGAGCCGGTGTGATCACGATTCCATACACGATGGCCCGACGAGGCAACTTCAAGGCGAACGTCGACTACACACCGATCGATTTCCCGGCGAACGTCACAACTCCCGGGAACAAGTTTACGGTCAATGGGAATGCTGCCACTGGGCAGTTCCAGTTGAACATTCGAGCGGATTCGCCCGTCGGCACGCACACGTTGTCGCTGCGTGGATTCGGCACAGTTTCGTACGCTCGCAATCCGGAAGCCGAAGCGGCGGCAGCCGCACGCAAGAAAGAAGTCGACAAACTTGCCACCGATCTGGCTACCGCCTCAAAAACGGCCGCCACCGAAAAGGTGGCAACCGACAAAGCGGCAACCGATGCCGCCACTGCAGTCACTGCTGCGACAACGGCCAAAGCTGCCGCTGACAAGCTGGTGACCGACACTGCCGCCGCCGCCGCGAAAGCCGCCGCGCTTGCGAAGGCCGCTGCGGCCGATGCCAAAGCCGCTGCCGTGAAAGCCGCCGCGGATGCCACCGCTCGGGCGAAAGCGGCGAAGGATGCCGCCGCCGTCGCGGCGAAAGCACTGACCGACGCCCAGGCAAAGGCCACGGTTGCCAACGCGGCCAAAGTTGCCGCCGATAAGAAAGCGGCTGATGCCGCCGCCCTGAGCGCCGAGGCCAACAAAACCAAAGCGGCAACCGATGCCCGCGCGACTGCGACGGCCAACACAGCGAAACCAGTCAACGTCCAGGCATTCATGCCAGCCACGGCGTTCGTCGTCAGAATCACGCCCGGACCGGCAACTCTGGCAGTGACCAAACCACCCGCAGCCCTGAAGCAAGGGGCCAGCATCGAAGTTCCAGTCTCGATCGGCCGTTTGTACGGTTATGTGGACGCCGTGACGATCAATACGACGCTGCCGCAGGGTGTCGCCGGCCTGTCGATTCCGAACGCCACAATCGCCAAAGACCAGGCCCAGACGAAACTGGTCATCACTGCCGCCGCCAACGCGACACCTGGAACGCACGAATTAATCGTGCGTGCCACGATGAGCTACAACAAGCAGAACGTGACAATACAGCACCCACTAACGCTCAAAGTGGATGCCGTTGTTGAACCGCCCCCGAAGTAGCAGTCATCGAGAAAACCGCATCAGACAGGCCTTCTGTGACAAACGACATTCGAGCGCTCTTTGCGGTGACGGCTGTGTTGGTTGGTAGCGTCGTCGCGCAAGACGCCCAGGCTCAATCGAAACCCAGAGCACCACTCACGTTTCGCGACAGTTCTGTCCGGCACTACAAGCTGACCGCGCGAGCCAGCAGAATTGATCCGCGAGTCAAAGCACATCCCGAGATCGACTTTCTGATCGAGTCAAAAACCGGCCAGCCCGCTGATGTCCAGCAGGCGGCGGTCGACACACGAGTGGCTCCTCGGGGCAAGCTCGTCATCTGGTTGATGGGACACAACGAAGCACTGTTTGATCGACTCAACTCGTACGGCCTGCACGCAATCCGTGTGCACTATGCGAACCGCTGGTTCTCGATCTGCTGTCGTGAGAATCCCGTCGGTGAACACTGCCGAGGTAACATCCGACTCGAAGCCGCCACCGGACACGACTTCAGCGACGACATCCAGATTCCCAAACCGGACGGAATGATGGAACGCGCGTATCAGTTCGTGAAATGGCTTGCCAGAGAAAACCCGCAGGCAGGCTGGAACTACTTTCTCACAGGGGATGGCCAGGGACTCCGCTGGGACGACGTGATCATGTCCGGCAGCTCTCATGGGTCGACGACCGCCGCTCGCTTCGCCAAATTCCAGAAGGTCAGCCGCGTCGTCGCGTTGTGCGGCCCGCGAGATCACTTGCAGTCATGGCAGTCGTTGCCATCGGCCACTCCCGAGAATCGCTATTTCGGATTCTCACACGTGCTGGATGGTGGCTGGGTCGGCGATCACTACTGCCGCAGCTGGGAATTGATCGGCATGCACAAGTTTGGCCCGATCGTGAATGTCGACAAGGTGCAGGCGCCGTACGGCAACACCCGCCGTCTGATCACCGATTTCGACGTCAAAGGAGATGCCCGGCGTGCCCACAGTTCCGTCGTACCAGGCAGCCGGGCGAAAAAGGACGCCACGACAGGGGCATACCTGCACGAAGACGTCTGGCGCTACCTCTACACACAGCCGGTCGACGTCGCGGGCAAAGCCGTCCCGACGAGCGACGCCTGCAACAAAAACCAGCGGCAGTAATGCTGCAGGTGGTACTGACCTGAAATGGGAGAACAACGATGGCCCTGAATCGAACCTGCCGGACTCTTACTTCATATCACAGAATATCGCTGGCGATCTTCCTCGCCGTCGCTCCGTCGCTCGTGGTCACATCAGCGCTCGCTGAAGAACGCCCGACTTCACGAGAAAACGCGAGAGCAGACGACCTTTCGGAAGGAGAAAAACAGTCAGTCGTCGCTTACTGGAAGTTCCAGAAGGGAATCGCCGGAGACGCCGCGAGCAGGTCACAACTGCTGGAAGATGCATCGGGCAACGGTCGCCATGCCCGCGCAGTGGGCGGACCGCTGTATCACGCCGTCGATCTTCCAACAACAACACTTGCACTCGCATTCGACGGGCACGATGACCGAATCTCCGTCGCTGACCACAAGGCCTTTTATCTCACGAAGAGCTTCACAATCGAAGCGTGGATCGAAATCGCGTTCTATCCGGGATCCCGGCAGAATCGGAGCTTCGTCATCTTTCGTGGCGATGATCGCGCTGGATTTGACCCGTGGTTCCTTGGCCTCGAAGAAAGTGGTCAATTGACTTTTTTGATGGCCGACTCGCTCAACAATGCATCGATCGTGCGTTCCCCGCAGCCTCTCCCAACGCGTCAGTTTCTGCATTTGGCCGCTGTGTTTGACGACGAGAAAGGCGTGCAGAGCCTGTTCATTGACGGTCAGAAAGTTGCCACCACCCGGACAAAGATCAGAGCCGGCGGCGCGCTCGGCGGAACACGACCCGGCATTGGAATCGGAGGCCGACAGGACCACAGTCATCAGGGATTCCGTGGCAGCATTGCTGAACTCCGTATCACCGCGAAAGCGCTGACAAAGTCTGAGTTCCTGCGCGGGCATTCCCGGTGAAGTTAAGCGAGCACAGGTCTGAATTCCCCAACTCGCAAATGCGTCCAGCGCAGCACAATTGAAAGTAATTATCGCTGTAGTTCTCGCCGCGACCTGGGCAACGTCGGAGGTGCATTTGCGTGCCGCCTCGTAGCAACAGTCAAGATAGACGGGAACTCTGTCGTCGGTCACGTGGTCGCGCTCCCTGGTAACAGGAAACATGACCACCCGCCGAGGCCCGCCCAAAATCGACCGCGTCCAGCGATCATCCCCAGTACACGGGCGAACGACGTGAGCATCGCTTACCTCGGGAATCTCCACCGGCACGGCGGTGGAAATGTCGGATGACGACGTCGATTCAGGTTCGTCCGTGCGTCCGCTCAATTCGGGTATGGTGGTGACCGTGGCCACGTTCCACAGTTTCACCGTTCTGTCACCACTCGCCGAGACCAGCCGCTGCCCGTCCGGGCTGAACGCCACGCAATAGACAGGGCTGGCGTGTCCTTTCAGCGCGAGGGACTCCTGCCCCGTGGCCGCGTCCCACACCTTGACCGTCTTGTCGTTATAGCCGCCGGCCGAGGCCAGCCGCTGCCCATCCGGGCTGAACGCCACGCTCAAGACCTCCCCGATGTGTCCTTTCAGCGTGAGCGACTGCTGCCCCGTCGCCGCGACCCACACCTTGACCGTCCCGTCCACACTCGCCGAGGCCAGCCGCAGCCCGTCCGGGCTGAACGCCACGCTCGAGACCGCGCCGGTATGTCCTTTCAGCGTGAGCAACTCCTGCGCCGTGGCCGCGTCCCACACCTTGACTTCACCTGGTTCGCCATATTCAGCGCCAGCCGAGGCGAGCCGCTTCCCGTCCGGGCTGAACGCCACGCTCCAGACCGGCCCGGTGTGTCCTTCCAGCGTGACCGACTCCTGCGCCGTGGCCCCGTCCCACACCTTCACCGTCCCGTCCACACCCGCCGCCGAGGCGAGCCGCTTCCCGTCCGGGCTGAACGCCACGCTCCAGACCGGCCCGGTGTGTCCTTCCAGCGTGACCGACTCCTGGGGGCTGTCGATTTAATCGGGGCGATTGTCCCTGGCTGTTTGTCGACCATCGCGCTATCCTCCCGGTGGTTTCAGCCGGGAGGCTCCAATGGGAATTCATGGACG
>Ga0114999_10000314_pt1 | contig 72483 bp, 67 predicted proteins | sample ArcticOcean_MG_C_3_FD_89820 | JGI IMG/M metagenome (GOLD analysis project Ga0114999, IMG submission 89820) | Marine microbial communities from western Arctic Ocean - ArcticOcean_MG_CB8_126 | ecosystem: Environmental > Aquatic > Marine > Oceanic | place: Arctic Ocean: Canada Basin | collected...
CCACGATGGACGCACGCTTCCCAGTGCGTATTCAGTTTGGTGACGGGCCGGGGACTCGAACCCCGAACCTAGTGATTAAGAGTCACTTGCTCTGCCAGTTGAGCTAGCCCGTCGCATTGATCACGAGATCACTTAACAATTCAATCGGAGGCGCAATGCAGTGTCAACGGCAAATTCGACCGGTATAGCTGTCAGTCGAACTCACCGCCCTACCCCGCCACGCTTGAATCGCTCATTCGCTCTCTCGATTGCTTGAGCGCGAACAACTCACCGGCGCCACCTGTTCGGAGGCAGAGCCGAACGTTTACTGCGGCATGCGTAGCAAGTTGACCGGCCACCAAAACGACCTAAAGCGCAGCTTCGTTTCGTTCACCGGTGCGAACTCGGACGACTTCGGTTACCGGGGATATGAATATCTTCCCGTCGCCGATTGCGCCCTCTTCGGAGCTGCGGGCAGCGCTGACGATCGCTTCGATAATCTTTTCTTTGTCGGCTTCCGCCACAACCGTTGTGATCAACGCCTTTGGTAGCGATGTTCGGGTATGGGTTGTAGCACCGCGACCGGTGAATACTTCGACACCCTGCTGTTGGCCTCGTCCGTTCACGTTTTGCACGTTGAATCCACGGCAGCCAACCGCACCGAGTGCGTCGATCACGATGTTGATTCTGTCGGGTCGAACAATGGCTTCGATCTTTATCACGTCTAATCCACCTTTCTCGTGGCTGCGCCAGCTCATCGGGCTGCGCCCGCTCTTGGGGCTAAGCCCTGTTTTGGACCGCACTTCCACATGCCAAATGATAACTCGTCACCGCCCACTGCAATTCATGCAGCGGGCGATGATGTTGTGTTGCTTTAGTCAGCTCCGTCTGCGACGTATCCACGCTCGCCGTGCAGCGTGATGTCGAGACCAAGATCCTCATCAGCGCCTTCAACCCTCAGGCCAAGCCCGGGAATCACATCGAGGATTTTCAAGATGACGTAGGTCAACACACCTGAGTAGGCAGCGACCGCCGCTACCGCTCTGAAGTTCGCCCAGAGCAACCCTGTTTCTCCGTTGATCAGCCCGACATTCTGGAAGACGCCATCGCCGTCCATGATCTGAACGGCGAATATTCCGGTGGCTATAGAGCCCCAGATTCCGCCGACACCGTGCACGGCGAACACTTCAAGTGCGTCATCGATCCTAGTTTTCGCCATCAGCTTCACGGCCGAGTATGCGGCAATGCTGCCGACAATCCCGATTGCAAAGGCGCCCATTGGCCCTACGAACCCCGCAGCGGGCGTAATGGATGCCAACCCAGCGATCGCACCTGTTGCGAATCCGACACCGCTTGTGCGGCCCGTTTGTTGAAATTCGAGAACCATCCACACAAGACCGGCAACGGCTGCCGAGGTGTTGGTTACTAGAAATGCGGTTACAGCCACGCTATCGGCGAGTAAGCCCGACCCAGCGTTGAAGCCGAACCAACCGAACCAGAGAAGTCCGGTGCCGAGAAGTACGTATGGAACGTTGTGCGGCTCAACCCCTCTGGATATCTGGCGCCGTGACCCGACCATTCTGGCAGCGACTATTGCAGCAATTCCAGCCGAAGCGTGAACAACGATTCCACCTGCGAAATCGAGTGCCCCGATTCCGGCGATCCAGCCGTCGGGGGCCCATACCCAGTGCGTGACAGGCACGTAGACAACTGTGACCCAGATGAATAGGAAAACGATATACGTAGTGAACTTAAATCGCTCAGCAAATGCACCTGTGACAAGGGCCGGGGTGATGATCGCAAACATCATCTGGAAGATGGCAAATAGCATCGGAGATATCGCGCCATCGGTACCTTCGGCGGAGACGTCACGGAACCCGATGAAGTCGAAGTTCCCGATGAAATCACCACCAGCGCCAAAGGCGAGGCTGTATCCCCAGAGCACTCACAGCACACTCACTACGCCCATTGCCACGTAGCTGTACATCATTGTTGAAATGACGTTTTTTCCGCGGACTAATCCACCGTAGAAAAACGCGAGACCGGGGGTCATGAGTAGCACAAGCGCCGACGCGGTTAGCATCCAGGCAACATTGCCGGGATCAGACATATTTAGGCTCCATTCCTATTACGTATCAGCTATTTCACCAACTGATTTTTCAGGGGCGATCAATTTAGTTCTGGTACGTAAGCCGCATGGCCGTCCAGCCAACCAGAATGGGCGATATTTCACCTTCACATACGTTATTTAAGGGACACGATTCCTGAATATCATGCCCATTATTTTCGCTCGACATCAAAATCTAACAAACGAATTGCTGCGTATAAACAGCTCTCCGAAATTTTAGTTTCTGAATATCGAACATTCGAGCAGAGATCAGGCTTCTGACGCCATTACGCCGCCGACCGCCCAGCTGGCTTTTTCGACATCCTGAAAGATGATCGTTGTCGCTGAGTCTGGAACTCCGGCAGTATCGGATATTGCTTTAGTGATGGCCTTCGCAAGATCGGCTTTCTGCTGGTCTGTGCGCCCTGCATAAAGAGCTACGTTAACTACTGGCATATCTGTCTCCTGTAAAAGTAAATCGCACATGATTCGTTATTGAAATCGGGCGAATTATAGGTGGGATACAACTGGTTTTCCTGTCGATTATCGGAAAGTCAGGGATGAAATCCAGACAATCCCAATATAATGACGCCGATGACAGAATCTTCCAGCGGTACCAACAGCGGCGGTTTAGGTGAATTCGGGCTAATCTCCCGACTCACCGAGTTGAGTGCCGGGGCTGATTTGGCTAACTCTGAATCGGTACTGACCGGCATTGGCGACGATGCTGCAGTGGTGGCGACACCCGCCGGAAATCAACTCCTGACGACCGACGCTATTGTCGATGGAGTTCACTTCAGGTCAGTCGATGAACGCTGGTACGGCATCGGCTGGAAGTGTGCCGTGTCGAATCTGAGCGATATCGCAGCGATGGGCGGCGTTCCCGATCACGCGCTGGTTACGCTCGGTGTGCCGCCCGGCGCTTCGGTCGACACATATGACGAGTTTTACTCAGGAATGAACGATGCGTTCACCGAATTCGGCGGTCGAATTGTAGGCGGAGACGTGGTTTCTTCGCCGACTATGTTCGTAAATCTGGCGCTGACCGGTCATCCGTCGGTCGATGCCAATGGCCAGCCGACTTGGCTCGAACGCAGCACAGCGCGGGTTGGTGATCTTGTGTGCGTGACTGGTCCGCTGGGCGGATCGGCTGGCGGGCTCGAGGTGCTGCTTTCGGGCGATACGAATCCCAGTGGTCAGACGCTGGTCGATCGGCACTATCACCCGACTCCTCGAATTGAACTTGGCAATCGGCTGGTGAAATCGGGCGTCAGGTGCGCAATGGACGTTAGCGATGGGCTTGTTGGCGATCTCGAGAAGTTGGCCAAACTCAGCAATGTCGGTATCAGGATAAACATGGCTGACGTCCCACTTCCGGCAGAACTCATATTCATGTTCGGCAACAGCGCTATTGAATTGGCACTGAGTGGGGGCGAAGATTACGAACTGGTGTTCACCTCCCCAGAATCTATCGTCAAAGAATTGCAGCGAGAAAACGTGAGCGAGATCATTGTCATCGGCAATGTGAATGAAGGCGGCATTCCCGACGGGAAAGTCAGCGTCGTCGATCAGAACGGTGCGAATTACGAACCGATCCGTAAAGGTTGGGACCATCTGAATGGCTGATGACGCTCGCCCTAATGAACCCGGAGCCAGAGCCGAAGTTGGTCCCAGCCCTGCCCTGCTGCTGGTCTCCGACTCCGAGGATGAGACTGTCCGTATCGGTCTATCGATTGGCCATGCCCTGAGAAAAGGCGACACCGTGTTGTTATCTGGGGATCTTGGCGCTGGTAAGACTCGCATGGTCCACGGGATGGCCGAAGCAATCGAAAGTCCTATCCCCGCGAGAAGCCCGACGTTCGTGATCGTAAACGAATACCCGGGAAGACTTCGCCTGAGCCACTGCGATCTCTACAGGCTGGGTTCTGTCGACGAGGTGGAGGAGTTGGCACTTGAGGAGCGTCTTATAGACGGTGCTCTGGTTATTGAATGGCCTGAAGTAGGCGCTAACGCTCTTCCACTCGACGCTCTATTTCTGCAGCTTGTAATTGGTGATCATGATGACCAGCGCTTGATTACTTTTACCCCGATGGGGCCGCGATCTGCCGGGCTTCTCGGTCGTTTAGCGGCTGTATATGAATCGCTGGACGCCGCGGTCGGATTGATCCATGCAGGTTCGCCTGAATCTCCTAGATCGCCTATAACGCGAGAATCGCACGAACCGCACGGGTCATCTGAATCTACTGGGTCTGACTTAAGTTGAATCTCGTAGTCATCGATACATCGACTCGATTCGCTGGGGTCGGGGTCATGAACGCCGCCGGGGATAACGCAACTCGAAGCTGGCTATCAGCCCGGAATCATGGGCGAGAACTCATGCCAGCGATTATCGAATCACTGAATGAACTATCACTTACACCGCGTGATTTGACGCACGTTGCAGTGGCGCTCGGACCCGGTGGTTTCAGTGCGGTTCGTGTCGGCATTAGTGCTGCGCTGGGGCTCGTCGTTTCACAGCAGCTGCCGGTTATCGGGGTTCCGACCCACGATATCGAGGTCGAGCCGTATATAGCCGGGGCAAGTTCGAGTTCACCAATTTATTCGCTGATACCGGCGGGTCGAAATGAGATTTCGTGGAATCGTCATGTGCCAGATAGCGAAACAAGTATCGGGATTGCGGCTCCTGATGACCTTGCAGCGGAGATCGAGCCGGGGGCACTGTTGTGCGGTGAGGCGTGCGATTTGATGAGTGGTCTTGTCGACCAGTCGCGGTTTCTAGGGCATGCAGCGCCGACTCGTGATCCGAAGGTGATCCTGTCTATGGCAAGTCGAATGTTCGATGATGGATTTTCAACGCCGTACGAGGAGCTTCGCCCGATTTACGCTCGACCGCCGTCGATCAGCAAGCCGAAACCTGCCAAGTAGCTATTGACGACTGTGCCCTTTCGAACAATTTCACGGCACAATGAGTGCGAACAATTTGAGTAAATCCTTTAGGGAGAAGAAATGACAATGGAGCGAACACTCGTACTGGTAAAGCCTGATGGCGTTCAGCGTGGACTTGCCGGCGAGATCATTGGGCGCCTTGAGCGCACGGGCCTTCAGATCATCGGCATGAAGCTGATGCAGATTTCCGATGAACTCGCCAGCACGCACTATGGCGAGCACGAGGGCAAGCCGTTCTACGCAGGACTCGTGGGCTTCATCACTTCTTCCCCGGTTGTGGCTATCTGCCTCGAGGGTCCAAGTGCCATTTCAACCACTCGCAAGCTAATGGGTGCGACTAACCCTGCTGATTCGGCACCGGGAACTATTCGTGGCGACTTTGGTGTCGACATGGGCCGCAACCTGATCCACGGTTCGGCAAACGCTGATGATGCAGCTCGAGAAGTTTCGCTGTTCTTCGATGATTCGGAACTGACCACGTACGACCGGGCTACACAGCCGTGGATCGTGGAGTAGGGCTGGTTTTACTCCCTCTCCAAGCGGGAGAGGGTTGGGGCATGTACTGAGCTCGACGAAGTGTGAGGGAGAATCGTCCACAGCTAGTTGTGTGGCAGTGGGAGCGTTTCCGACCCACCCTCTAACTCCCTCCCAGTCTGGGAGGCAGAACAAAGTGAGCAATCTCAAAACATGCCGCACTGAGTTCGTCGAAGGACGGTAGGTCAGCCGATAACGTTGAATTAGCTGCGTCCGAGATCCTGAATCTAGTTCAGGATGACGATGTGGGCGGTACCGCAATTGGTCTTGTCGGTTAGGCACATCAATGCCCACTGACCCTAATTACTGAACGCGGACGATTTCCGTGGCTCGTGCCCAGAGTTGTTCGAGTCCGTAGTGCTCGCGCTGTTCACGGGTGAACAGGTGGATCACTACTCCGGTGAAGTCGATCAGCACCCAGCCGCCTTTGCCCGATCCTTCACGATGAGTAACGTGAATGCCCATCTTTCGTGAGCGTCGACTGATGTCTTCTGCCATCGATTCGATGTGTCGGTCGGTTTCGCCGCTGATGATCACGAAGAAATCAGCGAATGTGCTAATGCCCTGCGTATCGAGCAGCACTATGTCGGCTCCGAGTTTTTCTGACGCCTCTTCGACGGCAGCTCGGGCGATCTCTTCGTTTGTAGCGGTGGCTTGCGCCTGTGTCGTTTTATCCATTGCTTATGAATTATAGATGCCAAAACCAGATTTCGAACTCACCAATATTGAATAATTCGGATTACAGCAAATTAACGGTTATTTCGTCGGTTTTTGTTACTCTGGAATAATGGCGCAACTTACGAACACTGGGAACAAGAAGAAACGGGCTGTAGTGGCCATGAGCGGCGGAGTCGATTCGTCGGTCGCCGCTGCCCTGCTGGCTCGAGATGGCTATGAAGTCGTTGGTGTAACCATGCGACTTTTCAGTGCGCCCAACGAGCAGGTCGCCCGGCTGAACAAGTCGTGCTGCTCGCTCGAAGACGTCGAGGATGCCAGGGCTGTTTGCCGGAAAATCGGTGCCAAGCACTACTTTCTGAACTTCGAAGAAGAGTTTCAAAAGCACGTTGTCGATTACTTCGTTGGCGAGTACGAACGCGGGCGCACTCCTCACCCTTGCCTTGCTTGCAACGACCGCCTGAAATTTGAATTTCTCATCCAGCGCGCCGAGCTAATGGATGCCGATGTCGTGGCAACGGGTCACTATGCTCGAATCCATGAACATGAAGACGAATACAAGCTCCTTGCGGGCGTTGATCCGCTGAAAGATCAGTCGTACGTTCTGTACACACTGAAGCAGGATCAGCTGGCAAAACTGGCGCTTCCGATTGGTGATTATTCGAAGGACGAAATCAGGGAAGTAGCTCGTGATTTAGGGCTTTCGATCGCTGATAAACCTGACTCTCAGGACATTTGTTTCATCCCGGACGGCGACTACAACCGGTTTATCGAACCGCGGCTAAAACGTAAATCTCCAGGGAATATCGTTGATGCCGACGGCACGGTAATCGGTGAGCACGACGGGATTCACGGCTTCACGATCGGTCAGCGAAAGCGGCTGCCGGTGGTGAACAACACAACTCGTCCTCTTTACGTGACTGATATCAACGCCGACTCAGGTCGTGTCACTGTTGGTCCTGCCGAAAATCTGATGAAGACTCGTTTGTACGCATCTGGTATCAACTGGATTTCCGGGTCGGCACCTGCTTCTTCTATAAAGGTTCAGGCTCGCATCAGGTACAACGGCGGGAATTCTCCTGCGACCGTACGTGCGGTGGCTGGTGGGGCAGAAATCGAGTTCGACCAGCCGGTTCGAGCGATCACTCCGGGACAGGCGGTTGTTTTCTATGAAGACGACGTTGTGATCGGGGGTGGGTTGATCGAAAATTCCCTGCCCGAACTTGGGTCAGAACTATCACCAGAGCGTTCGCCTGCGCTTGGCGACGCTGCAGACTCACCCGCCATCACGGTCTGACTTTTCCCACGGTAACGGTATGCTTCGGGTTCGGTTGCGCGGCGTAGCGCAGCATGTGGTGTCGCCTGACACCGAACACATTCGCTTCTGTTTATATGGGATCTGCCTGTGCCGAAAACCGTTCGAATTCTTCCCGATTTCTCGATTGAAACCAAGATCGCCAATGGATCTAATATTCTGATTGCCGGGATAGATGAGGTCGGACGCGGCACTCTGGCGGGGCCGGTTGTTGCTTCGGCGGCAATTCTGCCGGGTCCTGTACCGACTGAATATGCAGGGCTTGTTAATGACAGCAAGATGCTATCGGCGGCTCAGAGACAGCGGGCGTTCGAATGGCTTGTCGACTGGTGCGTGAGCTATGGCGTGGGCGCGTGCACGGCGGACGAGATCGATGCGATGGGGATTGTTCCGGCCACACGACAGGCTATGTCGAGGGCGATCACCGAGCTCGACCCCCAACCCGACCATCTACTAATCGACGCGGTTGAGTTGAATGCTGTTGCGATTCCCCAAACGTCGGTGATCCGGGCCGATTCTCTCAGCCAGAGTGTGGCCGCAGCTTCGATAATCGCCAAAGTTACCCGGGACCGGTTGATGGCAAATGTCTTCGACTCGGAATATCCGGGTTATGGATTCGCCGCTCACAAGGGTTACGGGACCGCGGTTCACATGATGGCACTGAAAGAATTAGGCGCCTCACCGATCCACAGACGCAGTTTCAAGCCCGTTAAGGACGTCTTAGGCCCGGAAGACTAAACAAGGGCCTCTACGTGTGATTTGAGATTGATTTCCTGCTCATTAGGACCTGTGCGAATTGCCCAAATCCAGTGGAAAACTGAATTTACCTCCCGGAATTGGCCGTGCTGGCGAGGCCGCGGCGAGGGTTCATGTGACCCAAGTTTTGGGTTACAAAATCGCTGAAACCAACTTTCGAACGCGTGAAGGCGAGATCGATATCGTTGCTAAAGACGGCGACGTTCTTGTGTTCATAGAAGTAAAAACGCGTACGAATCGGAAGTTCGGATCTGGTGTCGAGCAGATATCTCAGCGCAAAGCTCAGCGATTGCAGACGACGGCGCAGCAGTATCTGGCTGAAAACTCGCTGGATAACGCCGACTGGCGAATCGATTTGCTCAGCGTTGAAATGAGCCGGACTGGCACCGTTGAGCACGTCGATCATATCCAGTCTGCGATCGAAGATCAAAGCTAGTTAGTAAATAGTCGAGTATACTCAAACTAGCGATATATTTCAGCATTAGAAGCTCACCATTGGGTTCACTGGTGAGCCAGTTACGGTAGGCATCTTCAGTGGCAGTATCGAGATCATGAACTCCCACTTCCCACGCTGCTTGCACGCCTCCGCAAGATCGTCCAGCTAGGCGTTATCGAGGATCCATATCCCTAGTCCCACTATTCCGACCTGGTGAACGGGGTTTGAGAAGCGTTCGTACGGGTTCGGGGCAACGTCATTCCCGGTATCAGAGCCCATGACAGCCACTCCCCTATCGTGGAGGAAAGGGAGAATGTCTGGAGAAGGGCCTGAAGAGCCGCCCTCGTTCACGTCAACGGGTCCAGATATCTCGCGGCGACCCAACTGCCCTGTTCTCAGTAGTAATACGTCGCCCTGCTCCACTTTTACGCCGTGTTCACGTTCAGCAGCCTCGATATCGGCAACGCCGACGCCGTCACCACGTTCGATGTAGTCGACGCCTCGTAGGAGAGGAGCGTCCACAAGAACGCCTTTAGTAACGATTCCTCCAGATGCGGCCATGACGTCGAACTCAGTTGCGCCTTCTGCCGTTGAAACTACGCTCGAGGGTCTCCCGTTGTACGTTTGACCGTCCCAGAAGAAGTGAGCGAGGCTATCGATGTGAGTAACAGTGTGACCATGGAAGATCATCCCGAAGTAGTCCATCGCAACCTGACGATCGCCCGTTTCGCCCTTCCTGTACGTGTCGCCGGCGGAAACCATGAAGTGCTGGGGCGGCTTGGGCACGTCCACAGAGGCTTTGAACTCAACAGGGCGGGCGCAGCTGACGGTAACGCCCTCTTTCACCAGACTCAGCGCCTGAAGCGTCTTCTCCGGTGACAAATGATTTAGAGTGCCCTTCTGATCGTCCTTGCCCCATCGCCCCCAGTTATTCAAGTCGGATTTCAGCCAGTTCAGCAGATCGTCCTGAGAAGGCCATGAAACGGTCATAAAAGCAACACTCCTGTATTCGAACACTCGTAAAAGTCGGACGAAGCTTATAAGAAATCCCCGATCGTACCGAGCTGGATAAGATAATTCGGCTACCCACGAGTACAAAACGAGGGCGCTGCAAACTGAGACCGAGGATGAATCTCATATAAATCCAGTACAGTCGAGCTAACTGGTACCGTGTAGGATAATCGTCGTACCCTACTGTGACCCAAGTTTGGACTAATACCGGTTTACCTGACGAACGGCGGCTAAAGATCCGACCAGGCTAGATCGACGGTTCGTCGGGCCGGGCAAATTCCCCAACTACTGCTAGATCCCGACTAAAGAAAATTAAGGTCGTTTCTCGACGCCAATTGTTTCAATCGACGTAATCCGTCGCCCGTTTCGTTGACTGGCATATATGCCAATGCTAGCGTTCACTAGTCAACCAAAAACTGGGAGGCCGTTCGATTACGAATTTCGGAGATGATCGACAGTCTTAGGTTCCAGTTTTTTATAGCAGACCTTCCCATGACGCTGACTGCTAATTCCAGTTTGCAATAGAACGTGGAAGGTCTTTTTTGCGGAGATATATAAATGGAATCGATTCTGCTTGCAATTGCAGCGGGAGTCGTCGGTCTCGTGACCGCCGGCCTGCTAGCTATGCGGGTACTGAAGCAGCCTGAAGGTAACGAAGAAGTTCGAGAGATTGGTGATCTTATCAAGATAGGATCGGCAGCATTCCTCAAAAAGGAATACTCGATTCTTGCTGTATTCGTCCTGATCATATTTGTAATCCTGGCATTGTTCATTGATTACAACATTCTCGACAACGCCACGATTACCGAACTCGGTTCCGGTGGCGCAATTACTGCCGACGGCCCATGGACTGCCATCGCCTACATTCTGGGCGCGATTGGTTCTGCCCTCGCCGGGTTCATTGGAATGAGCATCGCAGTGCGAGGTAACACTCGAACTGCAACTGCGGCACAAACGGGACTCAACAAAGCACTCCAGGTTGCGTTCCGCACTGGTTCTGTGATGGGTCTGACGGTAGTCGGCATCGGCATCATCGGTGTATCCGCCCTCTGGATCATATTTGAGAACCCGAACGTCATCGCCGGCTTTGGTTTCGGCGCATCGTCAATCGCACTGTTCGCTCGTGTTGGTGGCGGCATCTTCACCAAGGCTGCCGACGTTGGAGCTGACCTTGTGGGTAAGGTCGAGGCTGGTCTCGATGAAGACGACCCTCGCAACCCTGCTGTTATCGCCGACAACGTTGGTGACAACGTCGGCGACGTAGCCGGCATGGGTGCCGACCTGTTCGAGTCTTACGTTGGATCTATCATCGCAACGATCTCGCTTGCGTTCTTCTTGGTAGTCGGAACAGATGTGACATCGATTCCGTATGACGTATATGCGCCACGAGCAATTCTGCCTCTGGTGATCGCTGGGATCGGAATCATTGCTTCCATACTTGGCATGTTCCTCGTGCGAACAGGCGACAATGCAGATATGGGCAAGCTGCTGTGGACGCTGCGATACGGAATTTTCAGCGCCGGAGCGCTTTCGTTGATCGGTACTGCGGTATACATCAGCATGAACGACTCACTGAGCTTCGACCTCTTCTGGGTCGTGGTTACAGGTATCGTCGTCGGACAGGTGATCGGCACTTCAACCGAATGGTTCACTTCTTACGAGGGTCTAACGATCTTCGGTAAAGAGTTCAACCCTGTGAAGTGGATTGCTTCGCAGTCAGAAACGGGTCACCCTTCTGTGATCATCGCCGGTCTGGCGATTGGTCTCTACAGCACGGTTATCCCGGCGCTCGCTATCGTTGTAGGTATCTACTTCGCTAACGAACTCGCTGGCCTCTACGGCGTCGGCCTCGCCGCTGTCGGAATGCTGTCGACGCTTGGTATCACTCTCGCTACCGATGCTTACGGCCCTGTTGCCGATAACGCTGGTGGTATCGCAGAGCAGGCTCACCTCGATCCTGAGGTACGTGAGCGCACAGACGCTCTCGACGCCCTCGGAAACACCACTGCCGCTACAGGCAAGGGTTTCGCTATCGGATCGGCTGTGCTTACGGCTCTGGCGCTTCTAGTGGCATACGCTTTCGTAACTGGCATCGATTCGCTCGACCTACTGAACCCGAAGGTTCTGATGGGCACGATCATTGGTGGTCTTCTCCCCTTCCTGTTCTCGGGTCTCACAATGCAGGCCGTTGGTACGGCAGCTGGTGAGATGATCGAAGAGGTTCGACGTCAGTTCAGGGAGATCCCTGGACTACGTGAAGGCCTTCCCGGCGTGAAGCCTGACGCTGCTCGCGCAGTTGCGATCAGCACACAGGGTTCGCTCAAGGCAATGATCGTGCCTGGCATGATCGCCATCGTCGCTCCGATCCTTATCGGTGCAGTCATGGGTGCAGAGGCGCTGGGCGGCATGCTTGCCGGTTCGATCGTTTCTGGATTCCTGCTTGCGATCTTCATGGCAAACGCTGGTGGAGCATGGGACAACGCTAAGAAGTACGTTGAACTAGGCAACTTCGGCGGCAAGGGTTCAGACTCCCACGCTGCTGCGGTTACTGGTGACACTGTTGGTGACCCCTTCAAGGACACCTCGGGTCCCGCGATCAACATTCTGCTGAAGCTCATGGCAATCGTGTCGTTGATCTTTGGACCGCTGTTCATATAGGCATTCGCCGAACGAATAGCGAGCTTTTAGCTTCGTAATTGAAAACGCCCGGGTCGTATTGACCCGGGCGTTTTTGTGCTTGGAATAATCGGATTGGCTACTGGAGGAACTGGTTGTTCGCCTTCTCGTGGCCAATGGCTGTAGAGGGGCCATGACCGGGTAGAACGATCGTGGTGTCGTCCAGCACTAGCAGTACGTTTTTGATGCTTTCGATCTCCTGGGCACCGTCCCCGCCGGGCAGATCGTAGCGACCAATCGATTCTCGAAACAGGGTGTCGCCGGTCAGCACGTGATTTTCGACATGGAGGGAGATGCTGCCCTGTGTGTGACCGGGATTGGCGAGGATTTCGATCTCGAGATCGCCCGCAGTTAGTTTGTCCCCACCACGGAGTAGCTGAGAGGGCGTTGGTGGCTGCTGGAAGTCGTCAAGCATGTCTATCAGCATTTGAGATTGCTCTGTGGCTGCCTGGGCATCACCGTCGCCGAGCATGAACTTACTGTCGAATCGTTCTGCCAGCGGTGCTGCAGCGCCGGTGTGATCGGCGTGAGCATGTGTTGCTACGATCTGGGAAGGTGAGAGGTTTTTCGCCTCGAGAAAAGCGACTATTCGAAGCGAGTCGCCGCCGGGATCAACGACTATGCAGTCGGTTCCGTTTCCCGAATGAATTACGTAGCAATTTGTGGCGAGGGGTCCCACCTGAACGATGTCGATCTGTGCCAAGTGGCAATTCTCCTAGAGCTGTGTTGCGATCCAGTCGGCGATCGATCGGAAGTAGAGCATCGATACGATCCCACCGGCGATCAGGTACGGACCGTATGGAATGAGAATGATCCGATTGAAGCCTAGTAATCTCGGAATATAGATAAGTATCGCAATAAATCCGCCGACTAACACGCCGATGTACAGACCCAGAAGAAGCGGAGCGAGTCCAAGTATCGCCCCGAGGGCGGCAGATAGCTTTACGTCACCGAATCCCATCATGGGTCGGTTCAGCCGGTCACCGAGCCACGCAAACGGGTAGAACACGGCGAATCCGACGGCAGCGCCAGCCAATCCTTGCCACCACTCTCGATCCGGGACGAAGAATGATGCGACTAGACCAATTGCGAGAACCGGGAATACGAGAACGTCCGGCAGGAACGTTGTTTCGAAATCGATGAACGCGAGCGCAACTAAGGCAGCGATTAGCACCAGCGTGACGGCTGTCAACCAGATCGGATCGGGGAATTGGTACCAGACGAGTCCGAATAGGGCAGCGGTTGTGAGTTCAACCAACGGATATCGAAACCAGAAATTGGGATATGGAACCCGGCGGTTTCTGATCGCACCGTAGGCAGATAAGAGAGGGAGCCACTCCCAGTACTGAATCTTTCGGGGTCGTGCGCCTTCAGCGACTATGCCATCGACGTAGTCGTGAGGAGGGGAGCGATCGACGACGGCGTTGAGTACACCACCTACGAACAGACCCAGTATTGCGAACAGCCCAGGTTCCATGTTTCTTTTGAATCGGGGATTAGAAGAGAAAATCTGGGCTCAATTCTGAACGAATCGGCATGAACGGTCGTGAGTGCGAGCGACACTGTGTTGCGGGATTACTGAGTGTAGTGAGGGAGCTGGAGCAGAACTTGAGTTCCAGTCGTGTAGAGGCATAACTCACATACTCGACTATGCTGGTTTACGTGATAGCTAATGACTTACACATTCAAATACAGACTCGATCGACTAGTCGTCTGAACTGCGCTTCATTTGTTCTTGAAGCTTGAACAGTGCGTTGATCGCTTCGAGCGGAGTCATGTTGGCAACATCGAGTTCTTTCAACTCTTCCATTACTTCGTTCTCGACCTGCTGCTCTCCCATCGGCATCTGAAGCTGGTAGCCGGCGGGCTTTCCAACGGACTTTTGGCCGTTCTCAAGCTCTTCGAGCAGATCCCACGCCCTGCTCACTACGGCACCCGGCATCCCAGCGAGCCGTGCAACATGCACACCGTATGAACGGTCAGCGCCCCCCGGAACTATCTGGTGGAGGAATACGACCTCACCTGCCTCTTCAGATACAGCGACCCGAAGATTGTGTGCACGCGGCAGCTGATCTGCCAGCTGCGTCATCTCGTGATAATGCGTGGCGAAAAGCGTCTTACAGCCGAGTTTGGGAGAGTTGTGAATATGCTCAGCGACCGACCGAGCGATGGCGAGTCCATCGTACGTAGACGTTCCTCGCCCTATCTCATCAAGCACAGCCAGAGAACGGCGCGTTGCCTGATTCAATATCGAAGCAGTCTCGACCATCTCGACCATGAACGTCGATTGGCCGCCTGATATGTCGTCGGAGAGGCCCGCACGAGTAAATATCCGATCCACAACGCCGATTCGAGCCTTCGTAGCCGGTATGAAGCTTCCAACCTGCGCCATCAGCACTAGAACCGCAGCCTGTCGAATATAAGTTGATTTACCCGACATGTTGGGTCCGGTGATGATCATGACCTGCCGTTCGTCATTGGAAAGATCAAGATCATTGGGCACGAATCGACCCGGTCCGAGCGATGATTCGACTACGGGATGACGTCCATCTTCGATCTCTAGGACAGTCGAGTCGTCGACAAGCGGCCGAACCCATCCGCTCTCAGCCGCTGCCTGCGACATCCCTACCAGGGCGTCGAGGATGCCCAGTGCTCCGGCCGTCTCCATGATGCGTTCGCCGTGCACCGCCACTTCACCGCACACTCGTCGGAATATTTCTCGTTCGAGTTCGCTTATTCGGTCGCGGGCGTTGAGGATCTTCGATTCCAGGTCTTTCAGCTCGGGAGTGATAAACCTTTCGCCGTTGACAAGCGTCTGGCGCCGTTCAAACGAATCGGGAGCAAGATGGGCGTTTGTCTTGCTTACTTCGAGATAGTAGCCAAACACTCGGTTGTAGCCGATTTTAAGGCTTTTTATGCCCGTCGATTCACGGTAATCAGCTTCCAGTGCGGTGATGCTCGATCGTGCATCACCTGAAAGAGATCGCACTTCGTCTAGCTCCGGGTGAAATCCCTCTCGAATCGCCGATCCTTCGCCGACTGATATAGAAGGATCGTCCGGAATCGAGGCATTCAGCAAAGCCACCGCCTCTTCCGACGAGTGCAGTTTGCCGATCACGGCTCCACCTGCTGTCACGCCCTCCGGGAGCGCCTCGATCAGTTCGGGCATGACCGAGAGACCGGTTCGGAGCGAAGCGAGATCACGCGGGGTGGCCGTGTTGGTTCGCACACGGTTCGTCAGGCGTTCGAGATCGGATACCTGACTCAGTAGTCCTTGAATTTGCGACCTTACGCTCTGATCGTTAAAGAACGCCGAGACAACTTCCTGCCTTCGCTGAATGCCGTCAGCGTCTACCAGCGGACGAGTGAGCCACGATCTCAGTGTCCTGGCGCCCATCGCAGTTTTCGTGAAATTCAAGGTGCGGTACAGCGTTGGAGCGGAGGAACGGCCGATTGACGACTCGAACACCTCAAGATCCCGTAGCGCCTTTTGATCAAGCTTCATGTACGAGTTTGTCGACTCGGTACGGAGCGAAGTGAGTTGGGGGATTGCGCCAAACTGGGTGTCGGCGACGAAATCGAGCACCGAAGACGCCGCAACTACGGCGAGTGGCATGTTCTCGCAGCCGAATGCTTCGAGGGTTTTGACCTTGAAATGATCCTTGAGTCGAGCTTCCGATAGATCAGAATCCAATCGAGTTTCGTCGAGAGGGCGGATCACGGTCGATGCTGCCTGGTCGGTCTGGGCCAGCTCAAGCGAGATCGAATCAGCGATGAGTTCAGCGGGCGATAGACGGAAGATCTCATCTTTCAGATCGGATGCGGGGAATTCTCCCGTCACAAATTCACTGGTTGAGATATCGACGTACGAAAGTCCGGCTCGTTCTCCATCGCTTACGGCCGCAGCGAGATAGTTATTCGTAGATTGGTCGAGTAGTGCCGGTTCGATCACTGTTCCGGGGGTCACCACCCGTACCACCGCTCGTTCGACCAATCCACGTGATTTGGCGGGATCGCTAGTCTGTTCAGCGATAGCGATTTTCAGACCGGAAGCGACGAGTGTTCCGAGATGATTATCGAGTGAGTGATGGGGTATCCCGGCGAGCGGAGCCTTCCCACCCGCTCCTGATTCTCGAGCCGTGAGGGTGATTCCGAGCACTTTCGAAAGCGTGTGCGCATCATCATCGAACGCTTCGTAGAAGTCGCCCATCCTGATGAGCAGCAGCGAATCGGGATATTTCGCCTTGAATTCGAGGAACTGGCGACGACCCGGCGAGAGCTTCTTGCCGGTCGAACCGGATTCCTTCGCGTTCCCCTTCGTTTTTTTGGGGGACGCGACTGCGGCTCGTTTGGTTGTTGAACTTGAACCGGATTTTGAAGTGGCAGGCATCGTCGCCCGATTCTAGCGTGAAATCAGGCAATTTTATTGGTGGGCGACCGGTTACTGGTACCTAATAATGGCCGAATCGGAAGCTGTCCATCGGATTTGGGTGAACGAACTTCCCTTGGGTACCTCGAACACGAGCATCCCGCCCAGCTGTTCCTTTTCGTTCAACTTGACAGTTCCCCACATCGGGATGAATTCCGGTACGTTGAATTTAGGAGCGCTTTCGGCGGTGAAGGATCGAGTTATCGTGTTGATCGGCTCGTAAGTGTTTAGATTATCGTCCTGAAGGGTCGCCGCCGATTCATCGATGACCAGATTCACCGTTCCTGAAGTCCAGTTGGTAAGCGTGACTTTTACGTAAACAAGCTCGTTGTTTTCCTCGTCTTCCGGCTTCATCGCCCAGTTGGTTACAGTTCCCGAAACGTCGGCACTCTGATAGACGATAAATTTCTGTGACTTGGGCTCTTCTGCTCGAATCCAGAGAGTACGGCCTGCCACATAGAGCGGGTCGCCACCTTCGGGTTTCAACACCGTCATCAGGCTGATAACGACAACAGCGAGTACAACCGAAAAGGCAGTGATGCCCATCAGGATGACTGGCTGGTTCTCTTTCGGCACACTGACCTGACGCCGAGCGAGGATGGCTCCTCCGGCGTCGATATCCATGTACTCGATTCCGGGATCGCCGCGGAACCCTGACGTCAGCATGAACTCGATGCGAACTCGAACGATGTCGTTGGACATTGGTTCGACTGAAATAATTTCCCACTTCAGTTCGGCGTTGCGAAGACGTGGACCGTATTCGTACTTGTTGTCAGCGGCGTAATCCAGAGCCGCTTTAACTTGAGACGGGTACGCCTTGACGGCATCTTCGCCGAACTGGAAGCCTGGCGATGCAGACGACGATTCGTTGGTTTCTACAGCATCGGCTACCGAGTCTTCAGTCTCCTGTGACTCGTCAGCTGCTGCCTGTTCGTTTCTATTCTCTTCAGTCATCCATAGCTCCGGCGACCATCGACCCGGTTAGTTTTTTGCTTGGGTCGACAAGCGAGAGTACATGAAGTTCGCACTATCACGCACCATTTTCGTTATCTTGAATATCTAATTATTGACAAGACTTGGCAGAAGAGCGAATTCAATTTTGAGATCACTCTAAAAAGATCTCGCTATTTCTGGTAATTCTGGGCAGACGGGAAGGTTCCGAGTTGTTCTAAAACATCTGCCAGTGATTGAAGTACGTCATCAACATCGGTTTCGGTTGTATCGCGACCCATCGAGATTCTTACACTGCCGACCGCGAGTTCAGGACTGACGCCCATCGCCAGCAATACGTGAGACGGTTCGAGCGATGCGGAACTACAGGCGCTCCCGCTCGACGCCGCAATCCCTTTGAAATCGAGTCCTAGTAGTATCGGTTCGCCTTCAACCCCCGGGAAAGAGAAGTTTGCAATTTCTGGCACTCGAGATTCAGAGACGCTGCCGTTGAAAGTTGAATTTGGGATTCGTTCAGCAACCCCCTGAATCAACCGCTGGGAGAAGTTTTGCATTCGTTCTCGCGTCGCCGGTCGTTCTGCCTCAGCCAGAGCCAGTGCCTCGCCCATCCCGGCGATGGATGCAACGTTCTCGGTGCCAGACCGTCGTTGTCTTTCCTGCCCACCACCGGCGATCAACGGTTCTAGCTCGACACCTCGCCTTACGTATAGAGCGCCGACTCCTTTAGGGCCGTAGATCTTGTGACCGGAGAGGCTGAGAAGATCAACACCGAGTTCATCGACATTCAGCGAAAGCTTCCCGGCTCCCTGCACAGCGTCGGTGTGGAACAGAACCTTTGCACCCAGCTTTTCTGCAGACTCGCGCGTCATTCTTGATATCGTCGCTATGTCCTGAGTGGTACCGACTTCGTTGTTGACCATCATCACGCTGGCCAAGAACGTATCGGGGCGGATAGCAGCAGCGAATTCGTTGGGGTCGACGCTTCCCAAGCTATCGACTCCTACGTACGTTGCCTCAAATCCCATTTTCTCGAGTTGCTCCACCGGATGAATCACGGCGTGATGCTCGATTGCGGTCGTGACGATGTGCCCGGTAGCTGGCGACCGCAGCGCTGCTGCGCCCTTGATCGCCAGCTTGTCGGATTCAGAGCCACCGCCAGTGAACACGATCTCGCTCGTCCTCGCGCCAAGAACCCCGGCAACCTGCTCACGCGCTTCGTCTAACCCGTAGCGTGCTTCACCTGCAAGTGAGTACAAGCTGGACGGGTTACCGAATTTTTCGGTGAAATACGGCAGCATTTTCTCGAGCACTTCAGGCCTAACTGGCGTGGTTGCTGCGTGATCTAGGTAGTTAATGCGGTCATCGCTCGAAGTCATGTTTCTAGTATTTGCTAATGAGCCGAAATGAGCAACGAATTCGTGTAGCCCTAACGATATTGCTTGGATAAGATATTTTAGTTTGGAATCCGCGAAAGCAAATGTGCCGTATCCATGTGCCGTGAACCCCACGGCGCATTTAAGTTTGGCAGAATAGTTTTCTTGTGACGAGAACTATCGTCACAAAACCGAGACCGGAGTGAATAGTTGATCAAGATTGAGCATATGTCGAAGAGTTACGGCCCATACCCGGCCGTGATCGACGTCTCATTCGAGGTACTCAAGGGTGAAATCGTTGGATTTCTTGGTCCGAACGGTGCTGGCAAGACGACCACCATGCGTGTGGTCACCGGGTTCACTCCGCCGACCGAGGGTCAGGTGACTGTTGGCGGCTACGACGTAGTTTCCCACTCACTCGATGTGCGACGTCACATTGGGTATCTCCCTGAGACTGTTCCGCTCTACCTCGATATGCCGGTTTCGGATTACCTCACCTACATGGGTCAAATCCGTGGCATGAACTCTTCGTGGGTTAAAGAACGCTTGCCGAAAGTGATCGACATGGTTCGGCTTGGCGAGTACCGCAACACACTTGTGGGCCGATTGTCCAAGGGCTACCGGCAGCGGGTAGGAATAGCACAGGCCATTCTCCATGAGCCAGACGTGCTTGTTATGGACGAGCCAACTATCGGAATCGATCCGATTCAGGTAGTTGAAACTCGAGAACTAATCAGCAACTTGGGCGAAGAGCACACGATGCTACTCAGTTCGCACATTCTTCCCGAAGTTAGCGCTATATGTAAGCGGGTATTGGTTATCAACGACGGTCGAATCGTGGCGGATGACAAGCCAGACGATCTTTCAGAGAAGCTTCAGCATGCTGAGCGAATCGAAGTAAGCGTTACCGACGCCGAAGCCCCAGCGTTCATCAACGCAATGCGGAATTTGTCGGTCGTTGTTGATGCCCGGTCGGACCAGCGTGCAACTATCACGCAGCGAGCTGAGCGCGAGGATTTCCTCCCGTTCATCGTCGATGCCCGACCAAATCAACAGGCTTCGGTCCAGATTGCAAAAACAATCGTCGAGAACGGTTGGGGGTTGTCGAATCTGACGCCGCTTCCGATGACTCTCGAAGAAATTTTCCTTGAATTGACAACAGAAGAGAATTTAGGCGAGTAGGAATTGCGTTTCATATCCGTCATAGCGATCAAAGAGATTCGCACATATTTTGCCTCGCCGATGGCCTACGTGGTTTCAGCGGCTTTCCTGGCAATAACAGGCTTCTTCTTCGTAGCGTCGGTTTCCGATGCGTTCGCAGAAGCTAGCATTCGGGGTTACCTAGCTGGTGCCATTTTCTTCATGATTTTCATGTCGCCAGCGCTCACGATGCGACTAATCGCTGAAGAGCAGAAGCTGGGGACACTGGAGTTACTTCTAACTTCACCGCTTAGAGAATTCGAGATCGTATTCGGTAAGTTCGTGGCGGCGTTTGTCATGATAATGATCATGATTGGGTTGTCCCTCTACTTCGTCATCGTTCTCTTTGTATACGGTGATCCAGACATTGGTCCGCTGTTGAGCGGATTGCTCGGGCTGACTCTGTACGCGGCGGCTACCATTTCGGTAGGTCTGTTCGCATCGGCGCTCAGCAGCAACCAGATCGTTGGTCTCGTCGTGGGATCAGGGATTCTTACCGCACTAACGATCATCGACTTTGTGAGTGCCCGTCTGTCAGGCCTCGCATCACAGATCCTCGACGGGTTCCAGCTCGGAGCTTCGTTCTCGGTATTTGACCTCGACAGCTTCGGAGTTGCCCAGGGCGGCCACTTCGCAGACTTCGCCAGAGGCATTATCTCGTTCACAGATATTGCTTATTACCTTTCACTAACAGCAGTGTTCTTGCTCCTCACGGTTCTCGTGCTGGAAGCAAGGCGATGGCGCTAGGCCAGTATCAGTAGATGTCAACAGAGCAGCAGAACAAGCCCGATAGTCGGCCATCACCCGATTCAATCCGCGATAAGACTCCGATTCTCCAGAGTCTAAAGAACAACACGCGCTCAATTCGACAGGCACTCGCCCTTGTTGGTGTTGGTGCAATCGTGTTCGGCGTGTTGATCTGGGTATTCCTACGTGGTCTTGAAGGCCCTGCGTTTATCGTCATGGGCGTTGGTTTCGCACTTCTCTTCATAGATGCGGTTATCTCACTGTCGACCGTCCGGCACGCCTTGTTCGGGCGTAGAGGTCGCTACGGGCTCAATACGGCAATCGTGTTCGTCGTCTTCGTAGCTATCGCAGTTATCGTTAATTACACGTTGTTCTGGGCTGTCGACCGCCCAAATCCAGCTGGATGGTTGCGTATCGACACCACGGCAACCAAGCAGTTCCTTCTTGAAGAGCAGGTTGTAAATACTCTCGAAAACCTGAAGGAACCGGTAAAAATCACAGCTTTCCTCACGATCAACACCGCTGTCGGTTCAGCGGCGTGGCGTGACACTGAAGACATGCTTAGTGAGTTTCGACGCCGTTCTGGTGAATTCGAACTTTCGTATGAGCTTGTCGATCCTGAACTGAACCCGAACCGCGCCACGAGCCTCGGAGTAACCCAGTTCCCAGCTCTTGCGATTGAGGGTGTCGAAAGTCGCAGTCTGGAAATCGTGGTCGGGAGTAACCCAAACGAGGGTCCAGGCATATTCACCGAACAGCAGCTCGTAACCAGTCTGCTTGTGATCAACCAGATCGCTCAGAAGCAAATCATCTTTATCACCGGTCACTCTGAACGAGACGTGACAAATACCGAGGATAGTGCTGGTCTTGGCCTCGCGCGTCTAGCGCTGAACCGGGAAAACTACATTGTTCTCGTGGAAACGCTCCAGGAACTTGGCACTCGCATGGCGGTCGGAGATCCACAGGCGATGCCGGCAGCGATCGTATTTGCGGGCCCGACTCAGGATCTGCTACAGATCGATCAGCAGGCTTTGCTGAACTACTCCCGACTTGGCGGCAACATTCTGTTCATGTTCGAGCCTGAAGAGACTCCGGATAGCTTTAAGCAGTTCCTGTCGCGTTACGCAGTAGCGGTTGGCGACGGCGAAGTAGTAGACATTGCCAGTTTCGTCGCCCCAAGCCCAACATTTATTCAGGTGAAGAAGAGCAATAGCCAGCTTCCACCGCACCAGGTTACCGACGGGTTCGAAGTTCTCTATCTTCCGGGTTCAACGCACTTTGGCTGGACGATCGACCCGCAGACTGTGCCTTTGCTTGATGAGGTCACTCCGCTGGTTCGGCAGGCAGTTCTCGCATCGACCACGCTGAACAGTTGGGCGGAAACCGATCCTGACACTATCGAATTCAACGGTAATAGCGATGTAGCAGGCCCGCTGCCGATTGCCGTAGTCATTGAAGCCAGGGGAGAATTAGCGGGCGTTGTTTACAGCGACGGCGAAGATTCTGTTTCGCTGGATATGATCGTGATCGGAGACACCGATTTTTCGACTAATAACTACTTCGGATCTGCGAACAACTCAGACCTGTTCGTAAACGCAGTGAACTACCTTGCCGAAGACTTCGAGCTGATCTCAATTCGTGCTAAGACTGACTCCAACCGACAGCTGTTCCTCACTAAGAATGAGCGTGACTTCGTGCGTTGGTCGGGTTGGTTGTTGATGCCGGGCTTGATCAGCATATTCGGGTTCTGGACCTGGTGGAGAAGGCGCTAGAAAATGAATCTGCGTCTGTTACTGGTTCTTATAACTGTTCTTTCCTATGCCGCTATCGCAGTGACTTGGGTAATAGCGAATCCGCCCGAAGAAGTAAAAGAACCCGAACCGCCTTTCTTCTACACGCTAGCCCCGGATGATCTACGAAACATAGAGATCAACACTGGGGACGCAATGACCAGTTGGTCATTGCGCGAAGGGTCGCGCAGGTGGTTTTTTGATGATCTGAATGACGTTCCAGCCGACCTTTTCCGCTGGGGTGGTATTACTCAGCTTTTCGGTGGACCGCGGACTCAGCGGGTCTTGAAACAGAACATCGATGATATTTCGTTGTACGGTCTCGATACGCCAAGCGCAATATTTGCTGTGACCCTTCGAGACGATTCAGTTGTGACACTGGTTCTGGGTAACCTGACTCCGGACGGACAAAACAACTACGCTCAGATTGAGGGATTCCCTCAGCTTGTACTTGTTGACGCTACTTGGGGTGCGGTGTTCGAGCGGCTCGTAGATGAGCCTCCATACCCCGAGTGGTACTACACGCTCGAGGGTGAGGTTCGAGAAATCATTCTGTTCGATAACAACGAGGTTCTACGGGCCTACGGTTGGGATCGTGACAACGAACTATGGACGGTGTGTTCAATACCGCTCGTAACAGACCGCTGCTCGGGCCCTCAGTTGGCTGACTCGGAAGCTCTTGAAGCCGAGATCGCACACTTCGGCAACCCGGTAATAAACGGCGTTGTTGGGCTCAATCTGACCGACCAAGATGAGTACGAGCCGTTTGGCGTAATACTCGAATCTCCGTACGTTGCAATGCGTGTCGAAAACCGCGCAGGGAATAATGTTACTAACGTGACACGGCTCACGATGACGATCGGTGACGAAACTGAAGACGGGAAATCCCGCTACGCGATTGCTAACGAAACATCCGATGTCATCGCAGTCGATAAAGCATGGGCCGACCGAGTGCTCGACCTGTTCTACGGCGACGTTCTTGCCGAGAACAACTAGGCAATTACACACCGTTCGGCCTTATTACCACAGGCACCCGTAGTGCGCCCTCGAAGGGCTCCACACGGGCAGTTTATGTGGTCAAGTTCCGGTACAGCTGCGGTAGGCGCTTTGGAAGCAAGCTGATGTCGGAAAGCACTTCGTAGCTAAAGTCTTCCATCATCGTCTTCATGTAGTCATGACCTGCCTTGTCGACCGTTAGACAAAACGGCGTGATGCCCATATTTCGAGCCTCGATCAGCGACTGACGGGTGTCGTGCACGGCGTATTCCTTCTCGACGCCTTCACGCGAGTAGCCGCGGTCTTGCGGTCGTCCATCAGAAATCAAGAACAGGAATCGCGAGCGTGCTTCGGCCTCCGCAAGCTTGGCAGCCGTGTGACGAATCGCCGGCCCCATGCGAGTGGCATGAAGCGGTGCGATACGGTCGATACGACGAGGGACAATGTCGGTGAATTTTTCGTCGAGATCTTTGATCGTGTAGAACTCAACGTTCTCTCGACCGTACCCCGAGAATCCATATATTCCGTAAGTATCGCCCAGCGTTTCGAGCGAGTTTACGAGGAGGGTAATGCCCTCTTTCTCGACATCGACGATGCGCTTGTAGGTTCGACGCAGGCCCTCTGAGCGGCGTGACCGCAGCCAGACCATGTACTCGACAGGGTCGTCGGGTGCTCCCCAGTCGTCAGATGGCTTCTTCGCCTCGTCTATGGCCTCTGCTGTCGATGCTGACAGGTCGAGCAGGAACGCAACGGCAACTGAACGCTCGTTCTTGTTTCTGCGCCAGTAAAGCTTTTCATCGGGAGATATGCCGATCCTGAGGTCGATCAAAGCCTCAAGAACAGCGTCGAGATCATGCTCTTCACCGTCTTCGAGACGTTTCTGCTTGCGGTACATCTCGGGGATGACAAGTTCGAACTGGCGCTTGATCTGCGCAACCAATCCAGTGTTTTCGGCAAGAGTCTCGCGGTAGAAATTCGGTTCACCATCGGTCATGATTTTCTCGTGAACCATGCACCAGTTTGGCTTGTATTCGTTCGCCCGGAAATCCCACTCCGGGTAGGTGTAGGTATCTGGCTCGGTGGCTGTCAGCGGGCCGCCGTCTTCATCAACATGCTGCGAAGGGCCGGGTTGGAATTGCTGATTCTCGGGATCGCGTTTCTGCAACTCTTTCAACAGGTTTTCGATCATCTCGGAAACCTGTTGATCGCCGCCTTCTTCGCCTTCGGTCTGCTCCATTTCCATTTCCGGAGCGTTCTTCATCATCTCTTCGAGTTGCTCTTGAGTGATCGGCTCCATTTCGCCGCCCTCAGACATCTCGCCACCCTCCATCATCTGCATCTGCGATAGCAGTTGTGAGAGCTCGGGTTTGAATTCGCCGCGGTAGTCGATTTCCTGTGGCGATGAGTAGTCTTCTTCACCCTCGCCCTCGAACTCCTGATCGTCGGAACCCTCTTCCTGCTCTCCCTCAGCTTCTCCGTCTCCGTCCGGGGAGGCCTGACCCATGAACTGTTGGATCACTTCTTCGGGATCGACAACGTCTTCATCGTCGGAGTCGGCAGACTCTTCTTCATCTTCGGGCTCAAGCTGTTCGAAATCATCGTCGTCGAGTTCTTCGTTCTTGATATCGATCAGAATCGAGTAGGCGCGAATTGCCGCTTCCGCTGCATCTTCAACGATGGCTTCTGTGGTCGAGACCTGCCTGATCAAGCGACGCAGCTTGCGAGCGGCTTCTTTGTGCTCGCCGGGGACGATCATCTCATCGACCTGACCGAGGCTGACTCTGATCATGAACTCAACCAGCGCTTCACGAGCTGGCAGGTCGGTGACGTCGGGACGTGATTCGAGGGCTGCGCCGCGAACGACGTTGTACATCACCATTATCCCGGGGTACAGCTCTTCGATATAACCGTCGATGCGCGAGCTTTCGAGAACGGTAAACACATCAAGTGCCAGCTTGCGTTCTTGGAACAGGTCGAAGAATCGGCTCATATCGGTCAGGAACTCTGGCGCTTCCTGTACTTCCGGCACAGCGGGTGCGTCTGTTCCCGGCACAGGCGGATTTTCGGGCGATTCATGTCCGAAAATAACGACTTCCGGTTTTTCGACTGTCTTCTTTTTGGCAGCATCGGCAACTGCTTTCGCAGCGCTAAGTTCCGATGCTCCGGGAAGTCGAGGGCGCAGATCGTCAAACAGCAGCGATGGAATGTTGAAATCGAATGCGAACGACCCGAACTCGATGTGTCCGATCTGGTGGGTTGAGATTACCTTGAAGAAACCGAAGTTTTCATCTTTAGTTGTGTACCGGTTGATAACCGACGGCATGTAGATCGTCGTGCCTTCAGTTGTGGGTAGTTCGCCCTGGAACCAGCCGATATTCTTTTCCGCCAGTGCCTGCGCTGCCTGAACATCAATCTGATGCCCGGTCAATGCAAGACAGTACATCTGGATGATGTCTCGTACCCGCGATAATTCGATCGAGGACGACAGCGAGTCGAGCATCTCTTGGGAGCGCGGTGATTCGAGCCTGAAGTACGAGATTGCCGCCTCATCACTCTCCCGAGCCGTCTGGATGCCCTCGGACTGCCATTGACCCATCTGGTCGAACGTAACTCGCTCCAGCACGTCTGGAACTATTTTTAGAAATTCTGGTGCCGCGGGGGCAGATACGGCAGCGATGCCGTCGGTCATTTCGAGCAATCGGTCGCGGTTGTCGGCGGGCACGCGGTTAACCGTGTTCGCACCGTCTCTCAGCACACCTGCAGCATCGCTCACGCCGGTAATAACCAGACGGCGAGCAAGTGATATCAGCGGTGCGCGGTGGTTTGAGCCAAGTTCTACCAACGATGCAGTCGCAGAGTCGAAGAGCACAGCGGTCTCGCGCCACGACTTCTCAGCGACGATTTGTGCAAGGTTGATGAATCGATCGACATCGCCGGTGATTTTCGGGAACAGATCGATCCCGGCACCGAGTGCGTCTCCTGCCTGATCGTATGAACGGCGTGAGAGGATCTCCAGAAATTCACCAAAGTGGCAGAACTCTTCGAACGACAATGTTTCGAGCAGATCAGGAGTTGCCTCAAAGAGCCTGCAGGCAAGCGCCGATGACTTCCATGTTCCACGGTAGAGCGCGCGGCACACGTTTGCCCAGTCGTCGATGTAACGAGGGCGCAGCCTGAGCATCGCCTGTGGGGACGACTTGAAATAAGCAACTGCAAGCGACGGTGAATCTTCACAGAGTGAGGTGCCGGTCTTGGCCCATTTCAGGAATTGACCGGAGGGCAGTTGTCGTTGGACGGCTACTGACGCATCGAAGAATTCCGATGCCGCCTCCCACGATCTGACGGTTTTACGGGCGATCTCAAGCCCTTCGAGTGCCCATTGCTGGCACGTCTCGTCAGCGAGTCGGCCCTCGAGCTTCTCAAGCGCAATTTCGTAGCGTTCAAGAACCGGAGCAGGGAACTGCTCGAGCTCTTTTCTCGCCATCTCTACAGCCGTTTGTTTTGCGTCGTCAGAACTAGTCAATTCGGGCCCTTTGTCAGACTCTGTCATGCTGCGTTCATCACAATTTCTATAGCGTTGGCAATGATCCAGGCGGATGCACCCCAGATAATGCGATCTTCATATGCGAATGCGATCGTTTTTCGAGTTTTCCCGTTTCGGATTATCGTGATAGTCCGTTTGGAAACGTCATCGACGAATATTCGAACCGGTATGTTGACGACCTCGGCAACTTCGCCGGGCTCGGGAATAAGCGCTACGTGGTCAGTAACTCGTCCTGCGTAAGGCCAGACCTCAAAACCTGACGAGGTATTGACCGGCTTCATCCCACACCAGATATCTATATCGCCCGGGTTGATTCCGATTTCTTCTTTTGTTTCACGCAACGCTGTTGCCAGCGATGAGTCATCAGTCTCATCGATCTTCCCGCCCGGAAATGCCCACTCACCACTGTGGTGGCGCATATTTGCCGCACGCTTGATCATCAGGACACACGGCTCGCCTTCGTCCATGCTGAACAGCAGCGATACGGCCGCGGGAGGACTACTGCTCTCCGCTTCGTAGCCACCCTCGGGGCCAGCGTGCGATCTCAGAGTAGTTTCGAGCCGTTGTATCGTGAGATTTGATGTGTTCACGCGAAGATCGAAGTTACAACCTCGTCGATGCTGCGCTGTACCTGCGGATCGTCAGTGATACCCCAGGTAACGGATACCTGACATGCCCGACGGTTCGCTACGCCTTCTTTTATTAGGCGCCCCGCGTAGATAAGCATTCGTGTGCTTGCGCCTTCTTCAAGACCGTGCTCACGGAGGTTACGAATCTTGAGTCCGAGTCGTGCAAGACGTTCAGCAGTTTCAGTGTCGCATCCGGATTCGTGGGCGATGATCAGTGCTTCATGCTCCTCGTCCGGGAAGTCGAACTCGAGAGCGACGAATCGCTGTCGTGTGCTGTGCTTCAAGTCCTTGAGGGCGTTCTGGTAGCCAGGATTGTACGAAACGACCAGCAGGAAGCCGTCGGCAGCGTCGATCGTTGAGCCGAGCTTGTCGATGGTCAGTGAGCGACGGTGGTCGGTAAGCGGGTGAATGATGACAGTGGTGTCTTTTCGAGCCTCAACGATTTCGTCGAGGTAGCAAATTCCGCCGAATTTGACGGCGCGGGTTAGCGGACCATCGATCCAACGGGTTCCGTCGGCGTCGAGCAGGTATCGCCCCACTAGGTCACTGGCGGTCAGGTCTTCGTGACATGCAACTGTGATTAGCGGAAGCTTTTCGCCTGCGCCGTTCTGGCTGGCTTCGCCCGGGTTTCGGGATGCGAGGCCTTCGCTCAATCGCCACGCCATGTGCTCGACAAATCGGGTTTTACCGGTTCCGGTCGGGCCCTTTAGAAGAATAGGAACTCGCTGGCGATAGGCCGATTCAAAAATGTCGATCTCGTCAGAAGTCGGTACGTAATACGGCTCTTCCTCTACGTAGTACTCTTCGATATTCCGCTCGTTGTATTTCTGTTCTGTGGCCATTAGTACCTAAAGCCCTGAAGGCATTTCCTCACCGACTCATCGGTGAACTATTTCGGATTTACATCCGGTTTCAATTACTGGGAGATTGATTCCCAGAGTTTCACTATTTGGTTACGCAAATCTTCGAGTGTTGTGTTGTTTTCGATGACTGTGTCAGCCCTGTCGATACGTTCGTCTCGAGTCATCTGTGCGGCGATTCTCGCTTTGATGTCCGACTCACTTAGCCCAGATCTTTGCTCAACTCTTTTGACTATCTGCTCTTCGGGAGCCTCGATAGTCCAAACCGTGTCAGATAAATGATCCCAGCCGTTTTCATAAAGTTTTGCAACTTCGATCACAACAACTTTCGTCCCGTGCTTCTCTTCATCTTTGAGGGTGGTTTCAATCAGCTTGTGAGTAGCTGGCAAAACTAGTGCCTCTAAATCTTTGAGCCCCACGGGATCGGAGAAAACAATTTCCCCCAATACACTCCGGTCAATATCACCGGAATCACCCATCACCTGTTCACCGAACCGGCTGACTATCGCCTTGTGAGCTTCCGTTCTAGGCTCGTAAGAGTGATGTGCAACCTTGTCCGACTCGATCACCACGGCACCCAGTTCTCGAAGAACACGTGTAACTTCGGTTTTTCCGGTTCCAATACCGCCGGTAAGGCCGATGACTAACACTTGAGCTCCCAGTTGCGCCGGGTAACGAATGTGGCGAACCGAGTAATCTTACGCTCGCGCATGCCGTATCGCTGTGTTATTTCCAACTAGATTGCAGTTCAGCGGTAGTAAACTTTTGTTACTGCTGTTGCCCAGAAGTAATTTGGCGCAGTAACGGACCTGTAATTACCCGAGCGCACAACGCTGAGCGGGCGTGGCTGGGAGAGATTGATTGACCGAATCTGCATACCGATCGTTACCTTCGGTTGATGCACTACTTCAAGATGATGAAGTAGTGGCGCTCACCCGCGACTACTCGCACGATGCAGTGACTATGGTGGCGAGAGAGGTTCTGGCGAGCGCACGTTCGGAGATCAAAGACAACGGCAACGCTCCATCAATCAAGAATATGGTCGCCGAGATTGTCGACCGTGCTGACCGAGCATGGGGCGCGTGGCCAAAGTCGGTCGTAAACGCCACCGGAGTTGTACTGCACACGAATCTTGGCAGGGCTCCGTTGAGTGCAGGAGTCGCCAGGGCAGCGGCAGATTCAGCGTCGATTTACTCAGATCTCGAATTCGATCTTGGTACTGGGAAACGTGGATCTCGGAACGCGCATATCTCTGAACTGATCTCGCAGGTATCTGGTGCCGAAGCGGGAATGGCTGTGAACAACAACGCATCGGGAGTATTGCTGACTCTCGCCGCTGTGGTCGGGGCTGATCCCAACAAGAAAGAAATCATAGTTTCCAGGGGCGAGGCCGTCGAGATCGGTGGCGGGTTTCGGGTTCCCGATGTGATGCTGCAATCGGGTGCCACACTCGTAGAGATCGGCACGACAAACCGAACGTACGCTGCAGACTATGAAAACGCGATTACTCCGAACACCGCCGCTATTTTGAAAGTCCACCCGAGTAATTTTGTTGTTGAAGGTTTCACTCATGTTCCGGCGCTTTCGGACATGGTTGAAGTGGGAAACAAACACGGCATTCCGGTTATCAATGATCTGGGATCGGGCTGTTTGATCGATACCCGTAAATACGGCCTCGATCAGGAACCTCAGGTTCAGGATTCGATTTCCGATGGTTCAGCACTCACTCTGTTCTCTGGCGACAAGCTTCTGGGTGGTCCGCAGGCTGGCCTGATCGCCGGCGGGAAACAGTGGGTTGAGCTTGTTTCTAAGCACCCGCTGGCTCGTGCGGTGCGCATCGATAAGATGACGTTATCGGCGATCGCCGCAACGCTTGTCTCCTATTTGAAAGATGCCTTTGAGGAAGAAATTCCGATCTGGAACATGATCTCGATGACCGAAGCGCAAATTGCAGCACGCGCCGATAAATGGCAAGCAGAAATTGGAAGTGGGAGCGTCGAACGAGCCCGATCTGCCATTGGAGGTGGATCACTTCCCGGACAGACGTTACCGACGACGGTTCTCGTCATAGAGCCGACCGGTAGCGCAGACAGTTTTGTGGGCAAATTACGTCAAAGTCCGTCTGGCGCTGTAATTGCCAGAATCGACAATGAACGAGTACTGCTCGACCCGCGCACTGTGTTGCCAGATCAGGATTCAGCGGTGATCGAAGCCATTAAATTCGCACTGGGAGAATCTGCCTGATGAGTCCACGGCGTCGCAGGCGGCCTAAGCCTCCAGCTGAACAATCATGGGCTCCAAGTTCTTCCGGTGGTATTGACGCCGTAGAGATCGAAATCGATCTTCACGGCATGCGGGCGGGCGAGGCCGATTCGGCCATTAAAATCCACTTGCAACGTTGCCACAACTCACGGCTGCACATCGCCAAGATTAATCACGGTCACGGTACAGGCGTTCTCAAGCAGCTCACCCGCGACACCCTCAACAAGAGCGATCTTGTTGTGCGCCACTACCCTGCTTCGTACGGAGACGGCGGAGATGGCGTGACGATCGCCGAGATGAACTACGGTGGGCACAAAGCCTTCAACCGTAGGTCTAACAATTCGATCGTCCCGAATGCCCTTCCACGCAAATAGCCATCGGCACATTTGGCGACGTATTGACCGCGTGATGCGCGTCGGTTTGGCGTAAGCTGTGACCTGCATGGGCTGTGCCAAATTTTTCAATCGCCCCAAGATCACCAATGACGCTGTTTGACCACCGAAAGCAAGAGATTCAGGATCGCATCGCGCCGCTCGCTACTCGTATGCGACCTCGCAACCTAGACGAGTACGTTGGGCAAAAGCACATCCTGACGCCCGGCAAAGTTCTGCGTAGGGCAATCGATGAGGATCGACTTCCGTCGATGATCCTGTGGGGGCCACCCGGAAGCGGAAAGACCACGCTTGCTCGCCTTGTGGCCGGGGCAACCAACTCGCATTTCGAGCAGTTGAGCGCGGTGACATCTGGAATAAAAGATGTCAGAGCAGTGATGGCGCTGGCAGGTGATCGGCTTGGCCAGACGGGTCGACGTACGATCCTGTTTATCGATGAAATCCACCGCTTCTCAAAGTCGCAGCAAGACGGTCTGCTTCCCCACGTGGAAGACGGTACGGTCACGCTAATCGGCGCAACAACGGAAAATCCATCGTTTGAAGTTATATCTCCGTTATTGTCGAGAACCCGGGTCTACACGCTCCAGCCTTTGGAGGACGAAGACATTACGGAGATTATCGAACGGGCGATTTCCGACAACGATCACGGTCTCGGTCATGAAGGCGTTTCCCTGTCTGAAGACGCATTGCACTTCCTCCTGCGAGTCGCAAACGGCGATGCACGTTCTGCGCTTAACACGCTGGAACTTGCTGTGGAATCGACAGAGAAGAGCGAAGACGGAACCATCTCCGTCGAAGTGGAAACGATGGAAGAATCGGTGCAGCGCCAGTCTCGCTACGACCGTCTTGGCGATATGCACTACGACACGATTTCGGCGTTCATCAAGACGATTCGTGCCTCAGACCCCGACGCTGCGCTGTACTACCTTGCGAGGATGATCGACGCTGGTGAAGATCCGGTTTTCATCGCCAGGCGGCTCGTTATTTCAGCTGCGGAAGATATCGGACTCGCCAACCCGAACGGTCTAGCGGTGGCTATGGCGGCTCAGCAGGCAGTGAGCTTCGTTGGCATGCCGGAGGGGCGAATACCGTTAGCCGAAGCCACGATATATCTCGCTACCGCCCCGAAATCTAACTCGGCGTACAAGGCGATCGACAAGGCACTTGAACTGGTGCGGTCGTCACGCGATGAGCCGGTTCCGAATCACTTACGCAACGCACCGACTCGCCTCATGAAGGATCTCGGTTTCGGCGAGGGATACGAATACCCGCACGACAAGCCGGGTCATTTCTCGCAAGCCGACAATCTGCCCGACGCTATTCAAAACGAACGGTTTTACGAGCCGGGGGTGCTCGGCACTGAACAGGGCATACGAGAACGATTGCTCAAGTGGTGGGGCGAGCGCTACAAGTAGCCGGTTAGTTGACCTGCCTGAGTGCGTTCCAAACGAGTCGCAGGCTCATTCGCTGTCCGTAGAGCAGTAGTCCGGCTCGGAACACCCGTGCGCTCAGCCAGAGCAGGAAAACTCCCGCCAGCGCTGTGACTAGCAAGCCCAGTACCACCTCATACATTTTTTCGGTTCCACCGGCGATTCTCATCATCGATGCAGTCGGAGCCGTTAGAGGGAAGAATGTCAGCACTCTTGCGAGTCCGCCGTCAGGATTGGGAATGATGAGCGCAGAGGCGTAGATCGGGATGATAGCCGGGATCATGACGATCGCCGAAATCTGGCTCGCCTCCCGAACACTCGTCGAAGCCGCTCCGATCGATGCCATGAAGGCAGCGAATACGAAGTACCCAGCAAAATAAAATGCCAATAGCAGAACGACCAGCTCGGGCTTGAGGGAAAGTGATGCGAGGCCCGAGAACTGGTCGCTGATCTGTGGCACAGCCAGCGCTCCGACAGCGAGCCATATCGCTATTTGAAGTAATCCCGCGGCACCAAGTCCGAGAATTTTGCCAAGCATTATCGACATTGGAGAGGTCGAGGTGACAAGCATCTCGATCATGCGGTTTTCTTTTTCTTCGGTCACGCTTTGTAGCAGCGCACCCGCACCCACAAAAATCGATATTAGTAGCAACATTGCGAACACGAACGCCGGGGCCGCTCTGGCGATTTCGTCCTACTTGGTTCCGGATGAATCTGGTCTTCCTTGATCATCGACTTTGAACAGCGTGTAGGTCGCAGGCTGAAGTACGCGGGCCACCTGCTCATCTGAAAGTCCGTCGTCAGCTACCGCTGCTCTCAACACATTCTCGAATCCATCACTCGTGGTGTCATCTGACGTCAGTCCCGATCCCTTGCGATACCAGTCAACTTTGCCGGTCTCGACATAGTCTGCTGGGATCACGAACAACGCTTCGATCTTTTCGTCAACCAATGACTGGGTGCCAACATCGAGTCCACTCATGCGAATCAAACCCGGAATCTCAGTGAGTGAGTCGGTCACTCCGGAGTGATCGATGTAGCCGATTTTTTTGCCGTCATCGGTCGAGTCCCCGTCTCCTGAGAAAGTATCGATCAGCAGTGGAACCACGAAGGCGATGATAAGCATCACCAGCGGAACACCGACAGTAAATATTCGCCAGCCGATACGCCGGGTTTGTCGTTTGAATTCCTCTTCGAGGATGATGCGGGCGTTAGCTGTTCTTTCGAACATTGCTCACCTCCTCGATGAATATGTCGTTCAAGGACGGCAGCACCTGTTCGAATCTAGAAAGTACGATTCCGGCTGCAGCGTAAGTCTTGAGAATTACCTCGGGTGTGAGATCGTCGCTTAGGCGATACTCGACCACCCCGGCTGTACCTGCGTGCTGTTGTGCGGCAGGGAGTGTCCGGGTGCGAAGGCGCTTCTACGACGACCGCGTTCGCTCCTCTTGATCGTCGAATTTCTGCCAGATCGCCGTATAAGACGAGACGGCTGTCGGCGATCAATGCAACCCGCTCACACATCTCCTCGACGTCGGAAAGTACGTGGGTACTGAATATCACCGTCGCACCACGTGCCTGCTCGGCTGCGAGTATTTCTTTCATCAGCTGCACGTTAAGCGGGTCGAGACCGGAGAACGGTTCATCGAGAATAACCAGCTCTGGATGATGAATCAGAGCGACAACGAACTGGACGAGTTGGGTCATTCCGCGTGAGAGGCTTTCGACTTTTTTGTCGCGGTGCTCGTACAGCCCAACGCGGTGGAGTAACTCAAGTCCTCGATCGAGTGCTTCGTCCTTGCTCAAACCTCGTAGTCGCCCGAGGAAACGCAAAATGTTTGAGACTTTCTCCTTGCGAAGCAGCCCACGTTCCTCTGGCAGATACCCCACTCTTGGAAGGGCCTCGGAAGCAGGAAGGCCGTTGAGCAGCCGGATCACGCCTGAGTCGGGTCGCAGTATTCCCAGAGCCGTTCTGATGGTCGTTGTTTTGCCAGATCCGTTCGGACCCAGCAGGCCAAACATGTCGCCTGTCTCGACAGAAAAGGAGACGTCATTGACGACAGTCTTATCACCAAAACTTTTAGTTAGACCTTCTATTTCAAGCGCGTAGGTCATATCGACTTTCCACAGCCCATCACAACTACTGAGTCACCTAACGATTTGGAGAGTAAGTGATTTCTTTCATCACACGGTCGAGTGCAGAGATGGCGAATTCGTAATCTTCGCTCGAAACGCCGTAGTGAGTCACAATCCGCAGGGCGGAGTCACCGCCGTTGATGTAGACGCCTTCTTCTTTCATCCGAGCGGCTATCTGATCGCCCATGTGATCCGGGACGCCGAACCTGATGATGTTGGTCTGGATGTGCTCGGGATCAACTGAAATGCCCTTCATTTCGGCCATCTGGGAGGCGATGTTACGGGCGTGATCGTGGTCTTCCTGCATGCGGTCGACCATCGAGTCGAGTGCGACCAACCCGGCCGCAGCAATGACGCCGACCTGCCGCATGCCTGCACCAAGCATCTTGCGCCATCGATCGGCTTCTTCGATGAAGTCTTTAGAGCCGACAACAACTGATCCGATCGGACATGCAAGTCCTTTTGAGAGGCAGAACGTTGCGCTATCGACGTTTTCGGTGAGATCTGAAACAGGGACACCGAGCGCTACCGCTGCATTGAATATACGTGCGCCGTCGAGGTGAACACTGAGCCCGTTTTCGTGGCCAGCATCGGCCATTGCCTTCATCTGGTCTGCGTTCAGGGCACGACCGCTCGAGCCGTTGTGCGTGTTCTCGATGGTCAGCAGGCGGGTAGGCGGCTGGTGGTAGTCGCGCGGGTTCACAGCGGCTTTGATCAGGTCTGGCTCCAGGAATCCAAAATCGTCAGTCTTCACCGGGTACAGAACCACGCTGCCGAGCACCATCGTGCCGCCCGCTTCACTGCTCATGATGTGGCACTGATCGCCTACAAGAACTTCATCACCACGCTGGGCGTGTGCAAGTACAGAAACGAGATTTCCCTGTGTCCCGGAAGTCACGAATAACCCAGCTTCTTTGCCGAGTCGTTCCGCCGCTTTGTCTTGGAGTTCGTTGACGGTTGGGTCATCACCGTAGACATCGTCGCCTAGTTCGGCCTCGTACATCGCCCGACGCATCTCGGGGCTTGGGTGGGTGACTGTGTCACTACGCAGGTCGACTAGTTTCATGCCGGTGGTTCTCCAGATTGGAACAAGGGATATCGGACGTTTAGTTGGAATTCTATTTCGACCGGCGATTCTAACCGCCAAACGACTCCGCGCATACGGTCCGAACGTATACTCGAATAGCACTTTGTGGATCGATTTAACTCCGACGCAACCAATTGGGAACTTTTTCGACTGATTTGACTACCGAACCAACCGACTCTGGCACTGGCGTGAACTCTGGCGTGAATTCTGACGTGAACCTTGCTGACGGGGTGAACGTTCGCACTCACACGAGTAACCGTGTGAGCAATAGAGCGAAGCTACTTGATCCGCTACCGTGGTCGATCATGGTGATCGCTTTGGTGCTAGATCAGCTTACAAAGTGGCAGGTCATCGAGAGGCTCAGCGTCGGTGAATCGTGGCCATCGACCGGTCTCTTCAGGTTCACCCATGCGTGGAACACCGGCACGGCATTTTCCCTATTTCAGGGTCAGGGCGACATCCTGACGTGGGTGTCGTTAGGTGCAGTTGCTGTTCTAACGTGGATATACAAGTCGATCAACGATCCACCGTGGGTGCTACGCATTGCGTTTGGACTGCAATTTGGCGGTGCGATCGGCAATATCGTCGACAGGTTCAGACTCGGTCACGTGACCGACTTTATCGACGTGGGTGTGTGGCCGGTGTTCAACATCGCCGACTCTTCGATCGTGGTCGGCATCGGACTAATGATTTTCTACTTCTGGTTCATCGACAGCGGATCAGACAAAGAAGCGTCTGGCGAAAAAGAGTCCGACGCAACTGATATGCAAACCGTTGACAAGTCGTTCGTGTCGACGGTAACGAACGACCCAAAGACCGAATCGGAGCCTACTGCACCGATTCGGTCGAGCAGTGCCACAGATGATCAGCCGTCTAACTGAATTCACCGTCGATGACGAGAACGCCGGACAACGCCTCGATGTATTCCTGACAGGTCGGCTGGAGCACGCTGAGTCGCGTTCTGATGTTCAACGTTCGATTAAAGCTGGCGAGATTTCTATTGACGGACGCGTTGTCACAAGGGTTTCAACGAAGATCGGTGACGCTCAAACTATCGTCGTTACCCCTGCCACGGAAGCAGCGTCCGATTCGATCGTTCCGAGTGATATTCCTCTGACAGTCGCCTACGAAGACGACGACATTGCCGTAATCGACAAGCCTGTAGGCATGACAGTTCATCCCGGGGCAGGCCACACCGACGACACGCTGGCGAACGCAGCGGTCGCCCGATGGCCGCGCATCGCTAGCATCGGAGAATCGGACCGGCCGGGGATCGTGCATCGACTTGATCGTGATACGAGCGGGTTGATGGTCATTGCACTCAGCGAGCGAGCCTACGAACGGCTTTCCGAGATGGTCCGTGATCGCGAGATGACCCGAATCTACACAGCACTGGTTCATGGCATGCCCGATCCACGCGAAGGCGTAGTCGATGCGCCGATCGGTCGAGACACCCATCACCGCACCCGGCAGGCTGTGAGGGAAGACGGCCGACCATCACGTACGCATTACCGGGTCGACTTTGAAATCGGCGATTTTGCGTATCTTGAAGTTCGATTAGAAACCGGTCGCATGCACCAGATACGTGTTCATTTGGAAGCGATTGGTCATGCCGTTGTCGGCGATCAGGCTTACGGTAAGCGCGCTTCGTCTTCTATAAAAAACCTGAACCGCCAGTTTCTTCACGCATCGAAGCTTGAGTTCGCTCACCCGGTGTCTGGTGAGGCGATTTCGGTTACGTCGGAGCTGCCTAACGATCTCAAACGGATTCTCGAGTCGCTGGGCTGATCTGGGGAGCTGATCCGGCCTGAATTGACCACGCGTAAACGACCGCTCTCGTAGCGTGATTTATTTCTTCTCCGGTCAGTCGCTGCTAAAGTTTTTCTAATGACCAATCCAACAACTCCGGTTCGAGTGCGCTACGCACCCAGTCCGACCGGCATCCCACACATCGGAAACATCCGCACTGCCCTCTTTTGCTGGGTTCTCGCTCAGCAGACCAAGGGTCAGTTCATCGTTCGCATCGAAGACACCGACCGAAGTCGATACGATGCCGATGCTGAAAAGGCGATTTTCGAATCTTTGGACTGGCTTGGTCTTGGATTGGATGAAGGTCCCGGCAAGGGCGGTCCGCATGAGCCTTATGTGCAGTCTGAGCGACAACAGACTTATATCGACGCAGCGATGCAGCTGATCGAGTCGGGGCACGCTTACTTCGATGACACTACCCCTGAGCAGCTACACACTCTGCGAGAACGCCAGCGCGCCGCGAAGCAGCCACCGAGGTACGACGGACGTGGTCGACATCGCAGCGCTGACGAGATTGAAGAATCTCGTAAAGCTGGGTTGCCAATTACTGTTCGGCTAAAAGTTCCCGAATTCGGTGCCGTGTCGTTCATCGACGCGGTTCGTGGGAAAATCACTTTCGAGCTAAAAGAACTCGATGATTTCGTAATTCTGAAGTCAGACAACATGCCGACCTACCACCTCGCCCACATCCTCGATGATCAGGCAATGGGCATCACGCACGTCATACGTGGGGATGAGTGGATCTCGAGCACACCACGTCATCTACTGATTCATCAGGCGCTTGGAATCGAGCCGCCTGAGTATGTCCACGTCCCGCTGATTCTCGGCAAAGATAAGGCAAAGCTCAGTAAGCGTCATGGCGCTACTTCTGCACTTGAATACCGAGATATGGGATTTTTGCCCGACGCTGTGTTCAATTTCATGTGTCTGCTTGGCTGGTCGCCGGGCGATGACACTGAGGTGATGACTCGCGAAGAGATCGTTGAACGATTCTGCATCGATCGCATTAACGATTCGCCTGCCACGTTCGATTCAGAGAAGCTCGAATGGATGAACGGCGTCTACATTCGGAACATGGATGAAGATACTTTGATGGCGGAGCTGCTTCCGTTCATGGAGCGATCCGAAGCCGAGGGCGGACTCCCTGATTCTGTCGCACGTCCGATCGACCGTGACTATTTGAAACGGCTGTTACCGCTCGTGCATGAACGCTTGAAACTGTTGACCGAAGGTTCGGACACGCTGGATTTCTTCTTTGCCGACAATGTGAAACCTGCGGCTGAAGACCTGCCGGGTCGAAAGATGGACGTCGAGATGACTGACAAGGCGCTCGAAGCGGCGTTGGGACTTTGCAAGACGGTTTCACCGTTCGTGCCAGAACATCTGGAAGCTGAGTACCGTGCACTCGCCGAGCAGATCGAGATGAAGCCGGGCCAGCTATTCTCACCGATTCGTGTTGCCACCACTGGCAAGGCATTCGCTCCGCCGCTTTTCGACACGATGGCGGCAATTGGGCAGGACCGGTGCGTGGAGCGTATTGAGAACGCACTCGGGATTCTTCGTTCGGCCGCGGTAACTTCGGGCGAGTAGAAGCGCACTTTAAGACACTCCCACCGCCGCCCAACATCACCGAAGGTCTCTCCACTTCGCTTTGCTTCGGTCGAGAAGTCGGGTGGTTGCGATTGTTCGTGTGTCATGAATGCAGCAGTTCAGGGCGCAAACTCAGATTGACCTTGTGCCGGGCTACTACCTATACTGGAAGATAGTGCATCTGGATTTCAGATGAATTTTTCGTGGTCACGGTTTTCACGTGGCCTAAGCATGGATCAGGAACACCGTTGGTAGAACTACGAATCAACGAAGGCGAGAGCTTCGAAGGCTTCCTCCGACGCTTCACCAAGCGTGTGCAGCAGGAATCGATAATTTCCGAGGCACGACGTCGACAGCACTTCGAGCCGCCCTCCATTACTCGCAAGAAGACCGCCGCCGCAAAGCGACGCAAGAGCATCAAGGCGACAATGAAAAGCATGTAACCGGCTAGCCGGGTTTACTGCTTGTTTACGACTGCACCTCGGTTTTCCGGGGTGTTTTTGTTTTAACGACTTACGGTCAAGTCGGGCTCGACGATTAATTTCACATCCGGTTAACAATATTGCCTTGCCCTGCCGGTGATTTTCTTTTCGGGAGGGGTGACAATAAACTGACCGTTCGCGAAGCGAGTGATTTGTTCGCGTTCTAGTCCTCACGTTCTGGCCCAATAAAGGGAGCGCCTAATTTGAAGTTCGGGATTGTTGTGTTTCCGGGTACGTGGAGCGAGAAGGACACCCATCACGCAGTAAACGGCGTACTGGGGCAAGATGCCGAGTACATCTGGCACGGTGATGCGAAGCTTGACCAGTTCGACGCCATAGTGCTTCCGGGTGGCTTCTCCTACGGCGACTTCCTCAGGTGCGGGGCGATCGCACGGTTCTCCCCCGTAATGGAAGCGGTTATCGCCTTTGCCAACCGTGGCGGTCCTGTGATCGGAATCTGCAACGGGTTTCAGGTTCTCTGCGAATCGGGTCTTCTTCCGGGTGTCTTAATGCGAAACGACCATCTTGAGTTCCGCTGCATCTGGACTGATCTCAAGGTCGAAAATGACTCGACTATGTTCACTTCCGGTGCGACCCAAGGTCAGACGCTCCATATCCCGATGTCTCACGGCGAGGGTAACTATCAGGCCGATGAAGCGACCATAGACCGGCTCGAAGGCAATGGGCAGGTTGTGTTCAGGTACGCAGATGCTGCCGGGAACATAACGTCTGAGATCAACCCGAACGGCTCGATCAACAACATTGCCGGAATCGTCAACGAACGTGGGAACGTGATGGGCATGATGCCGCACCCCGAGAAGGCCAGTGAGAAGCTGATCGGTGGCGACGACGGGAATGTTATTTTCAAATCAATGATCGACAGCTTTGCTGGTTTTCTGGCATAGCGAATTACTCATCTACTAGCTCATCCAAATTTCAAAAAACGGAACAGAACACCCATATGCCGGCAAGCCAGGAAACACTCGACGAAATCGCTCTGAGCAGAGATGAGTACGAGGCGATCATCGATCGACTCGGTCGTGAACCGGAGCCGCTTGAGCTTGGGCTGTTCGGTGCATTGTGGTCGGAGCATTGCGGCTACAAGCACACCAAGGCTTTGCTGCGCACGCTGCCCTCGTCATCGCCACGCCTGCTGGTTGCACCCGGCGCTGAAAACGCCGGAGTGATCGACCTCGGTGACGGTCTTGCGGTCGCTTTCAAGATCGAGTCACACAATCATCCATCTGCGGTCGAGCCGTTCGAAGGCGCAGCAACCGGCGTTGGCGGAATCATCCGTGACATTTTTGCGATGGGTGCCCGACCTATCGCCCTGTTGAATTCGCTGCGGTTCGGGCAACCTGATGATGCCCGAACCCGCTATTTGCTGAACGGCGTAATCGGTGGGATTTCCTCGTACGGCAACTGCATCGGCATTCCCGACGTTGGTGGTGAGATATTTTTCTCGGACACCTACAAGGGCAACCCGCTCGTTAACGCCATGTGCGTCGGCCTGATCGAAGACGGCAAGATGGCGAGCGCTTCTGCCAAGGAGCCGGGCGATCTACTCCTACTGGTCGGCGCTGACACAGGACGTGACGGCATTCATGGGGCTTCAGGACTGGCTTCACGAGCATTTGAAGAGCAGGCGGAGATGCGTTCTGCCGTACAAGTCGGCAACCCCTTTTTGGAGAAAGTGCTTATCGAAGCGTGTATCGAATCGCTCGATCTTCCCGGTGTGGTTGGGCTTCAGGACTGTGGTGCCGCCGGAATCACTTCTGCCGCCATAGAAATGGCGGAGCGATCTGGCATGGGGCTGAAAATTCAAATCGATGCGGTGCCACGACGTGAAGAGGACATGACGCCATACGAGGTGATGCTGTCGGAATCACAGGAACGAATGCTTCTTGCAGTTACGCCCGGACTTGAGGGTCCGGTCTTCGAACTATTTGAAAAATGGGACCTCGACGCCACGGTAATCGGCGAGTTCCTGCTCGGCGAAGACGTTGTTATTTACGATCAGGGCGAAGTAGTAAGTTCGACTCCGGTCATCACGCTTACCGACGCCCCTGAGTACAAGTTCACAGGCGTCAAACCTGAATGGCTCACCAAGCTCCAGAACGCCGATCTTTCGGCGGTTCCCATGCCTTCAATGTCGCCTGTCGACACACTACTAAAGATGCTCGCCGCTCCGAACATTGCGTCACGCTTCCCGATCTACCGACAGTACGACTATCACGTGCAGACGAACACGGTGGTCGAACCGGGAGGAGACGCTGCCGTGCTGCGGCTGAAGGGCTCGAAGCGAGGAATAGCCGTTTCGACAGACTGCAACGGTCGCATTTGCTACCTCGACCCAGAAGTGGGCACAGCGATTGCGGTTGCCGAGGCCTGCCGCAACCTCTCCGTAACGGGTGCCGAGCCCGTGGCACTCACTGACGGCCTCAACTTTGGCAATCCCGAATCCGCCGACGTTCAGTTCCAGCTAACCGAGTCGATAGCCGGCATGAGCCGTGCTGCCGAGGCATTCGGCATTCCGATCGTTAGCGGAAACGCCAGCATGTACAACCAGTCTCAGGGCGTAGACATATTCCCCACGCCGATCATCGGGTCGCTGGGTCTGCTTGAAGACGTGGAAAAGCATTCGACAGCAGGATTCAAGTCTGAGGGCGATGTGATTGTGTTGCTGGGCACCGGCTCGACGTGGGACAGCATCGACGGGCTTGCTGGTAGCGAGTACCTGGATTTGATCCACGGAAAAATTGAGGGGCAACCAAAGCTTGATATGGATCTCGAAATTCGGACTCAGGCTGTTTGCCGGGAAGCGATAGAAAACGACCTTGTGGCGTCGGGACACGATGTGTCTGACGGCGGTGTTGCGGTTGCGATCGCTGAAAGTGCGATCATCGGCGAAATTGGTGCTTCAATAACAGAGGCTCCCGGCGATCGTTGGGACGCAGCGATGTTCGGTGAAACTCAATCACGGATACTACTAAGTGTTGATTCTGAGAATCTTGCTGCACTAGAAGCTCTGACGGCAGCACAGAACGTTCCCATGAACGTTATTGGCACTGTCGGCGGTGATTCGCTGACGTTTGGCGATTCTGTTTCAGTTCCGCTGGCAGACGTCGACGACGCATGGAAAAACGGGTTCCTTTTGGCGACTTCAGACTAACCATTGGCTCTACCAACTCGAACCGACATTTCATCGCTGATCGAGCGACATGACGCGCTGTTCTTCGATTCGTACGGTGTTCTGATTGACGGCGTTGATGCCCTGCCGGGGGCAGTCGAACTGGTCAGTCGGATGAACGACGATGGCGTGAACTACTTCGTGGTTACGAACGATGCGTCGGTCTCGCTTGCTGCGCGGATCGCAAAACTCAAGTCGCAGGGATTCGATATTCCTGTCGAGCGCATCGTCAATTCGGGATCGCTGATTACCGGCCACTACGAGCAGCACAATCTGCAAAACGCGGCAACTCTGGTGCTAGGGACTGAGGACTCCAGAGATTACGCGAGAACAGCGGGTGCGAAGTTTGTAGAGCTGGATGGTGACACGGAACCCGATGTCGTGATCGTCGGACACAGCGGCCCGCACGACTGGGAATCAACCCTCGAAAAGCTGCTTCTTTTTTTCAGTCGACGATTTACGGAAGGCAACCCCGTTCAACTGATCCTGCCGAATCCAGACTTTATTTATCCAAACGGCCCTCGCGTGTTCGGTTTCGGCGCTGCGGCCTTTGTAGATTTGCTCGAACAGGCGCTTGTTCGACTACATGGACCCCACGAGGCCCTAGTCGCAACCAAGTTGGGTAAGCCGTATGCCCCGATATTCGATGAGGCGGCAAAGCGAGCCGGTACGAACGATGCCGTGATGATCGGTGACCAACTGGAAACCGACATTAAGGGTGCAAATGGTGCCGGTATCGACTCTGCGGTCGTAACGACCGGAATCAACCGCCGAACTGAGCCCGAAGAGTTCGAAGATGTATCCGATGAGCTAACTCCCCGGTATATTCTTACTTCACTCGTATAAAATTAGAAGATAGACAACTTCCTGATATAGATAGAAACACACGCGAGTGCTTCATTTTTTGGCACTCGCGTTTGTGTGTGGTTCCAAACTTCAACAAAGATGCCAACTTACGTTTACAAGTGTGCTGACAACGGTCACATTTTCGAATTAGTCCAGAAATTCAGCGCTGATAACGGTGCCGAATGCCCTACCTGCGCCAGCGAGTCAAAGCGCCAGATTTCAGCACCGACCGTCATCTACAAAGGCTCAGGGTTCTACACGACCGACTACGGCTCTGGCTCCGGCTCGGCAACATCCAAGGCTGCCAACGGTAATAGCGAGTCCAGTTCGTCCGATTCCAAGTCCGATTCCAAGTCCGATTCCGATTCGTCTAGCTCATCGTCATCGAAGTCTGAAAGTAAATCTTCCGACAGCAATAGCAGTTCGAGTAGCGACAGCGGCGGATCCGATTCGAAGAGCAGCGGATCCCATTCGCACGGTGCCGGAAGCCACACCCACTAGCACTGGTATCCCGTTTCAATGCGAGCCGTAATTCAACGGGTCAACCGAGCGTCCGTAACCGTCGATAACCAGATAACCGGTTCCATCGAACGCGGTCTCTGTTTGCTGATCGGCATTACTCACGACGATACTGACGAGGATCTCCAGTACATCGTCGATAAGACACTGAACATGCGGATATTCCCGGACGAAGCTGGCGATTCAGGGTTCGACGAGTCGGTTAAAGATATTGCCGGTGGATTACTACTGGTGAGCCAGTTCACGTTGTATGCCTCTACTCGAAAAGGTCGACGTCCCGGTTTTACCGATGCAGCACGGCCCGAGCAGGCACGGCCGATGTTCGACCAAGTGGTCGATTCGTTCCGCTTGAAAAGCGGATTACAGGTGGAGACAGGCGTGTTCGGCGCTTCGATGACCGTAGAGATCGAGAACGCGGGGCCGGTGACGATCGTTCTGGATTCAGCAGATCGCAATACGCCACGAGCCGGGTAGGTTGCTGCTCACGTCCTGATCTTGTTTCCCGATCGGAGCAAAGCGGAGTAGAGGGATCTCGCGGGGCTTATCTTTCATTCCAGAGATGATCGCTATCCGCCGGTGCAAGTTGATTCTGAGCAAGTTATCTGTTGGCTCCGAGGTCCCTCGACTTCGCTTTGCTGCGCTCGGGAAATCTATTGTCGGGAGCTATCGCTAAGGTGCTGCGCTCGGGAAATCCGATGTGGTACTGGGATCGCTGGGGCGCTGCGCTATTGCGCTGACCAGCTGGCGATTGTGCCTCGGGCCACGCTGAATGGTTCATCTTCGCCGGAAGCGTCAATTACCCAGATATGCGAAGCAATCTCCGCTGGGAGATCAGCTGAGCCACCAGACTGCAACATTTTTTCTACGTCAAGAATCACCCCACTGATCACAATGCGGGAACTGTCGGGCGACCAGATGTTGTGCGATTCAGCGTATTGATCAAAGAAAGACTGGACGAACATAAATTGATCAGATCCCAGGTGTGTAACCAGGTTGGTTACATCGCCTGAATCAACGTCGATAACCAACCACGTGTGCGCCACGAAGATGTCGGTTGAGCGCTCGATAATTGCCAGCTTTGAACCATCTGGAGACCACCAGAACGCTTGTACTTCGCCTTCGTAGATAATCCGCTCTTCCTCGGCGACGACATCGTAAATCGACAACGCGCCGTAGGTGGTACCGTCTGATCTCCTGATGGCGATATTCTTGCCGTCTGGCGACCAGCCAAGAGCCACAAAATCATCGCCACTGGCGATGATTTTGTGGATAGCAAGATCGGAGAGATCGGTGATGACCACCGACGAGCCTCGCGGCAACGCCTCAATATGCGCAAACGATTTACCGTCGGGTGACCACGAAGGCGAGTTGAACGAAGCAGAGCCAACTCCGATCGTTACCGGTATCCTACTCGTCGAACGGTCTACCGAGATCAGGTAGAGACCGGCGCCCTGATGCATGAGTATCGAAGATCCATCCGGTGCCCAGTTGATATACAGCGGTGCACCAAAGCCGATGCTTTTTGGTTGTTCGCCTGAATGCGAGTCCACCAGCATCGATCCAATACCGAGCTCACGACCCGCTGTGACAGCAATTAGGTCGCCATTAGGAGACCAAGCTGAGAAGTGCGCCACACCGGGACCCACGCCGCCCTGAGAGGCGGGGTCGACGACGCCTTGAGAGGCGGGATCGACGGCGAGGGTGACAACCGGACCATTGCCATCTGCATCAGCTCTGTGGAGGGCGCTTTGGCTGAACGCGTTACCGATAATCAGGAACGATGAGAAAAGCACGCTGCCGCCGTCAGGTGACCAGACCGGGAACGTATAACGGCGCTCTCCACTAACCAACGAACCCTCGCCAACAATCCTAATATCGGTTCCGTCAGGATTCACAGTGAATATCGAACCGCTGTCGTCTTCGAAGGCAATACGATCTACCGAACCCGTGGCGATTGCCCTCTCGGGTACAGGTTCCTGAGTTGCGGTCGGTTTAACGGTGAGGACGACGATCGGGGTCGCATCAGACTCACGATCGCTCGGCACGGCAGACGGGGTTGTCGTTGGTTCAGTTGTGGGCGCAGATTGCTGTTCGGGCGTCGCAGTTGCCGAGGGCACCGTTGCCGTTGGGTTGGCGACGCTTTGCACCGGGGGTTTTTCGATGTTTTCCGAGCACCCAACCATCGCAAGAGCAACAAGGGCTCCAAATAAAACTACTGTGATCAGACGGCTGTGAATCGACAAAAAATTACTTTACGAACGCTGGTGTTGGGTTGTTCGTCACGTGCGCTACTACGTTAGTTAGCGTGGTTCAGGTTCATTGCAATTCACTAATCACGAAGAAGATCAGCGGAAAATTGTCGGAACCGACACGTGGTCCAGCCTATTTCGTTTCGTAGTCGAGAGAGATATCTAACGCTTGCACTGAGTGAGTCAGTGCACCGATTGAGATGATATCGACACCGCTGTTGGCAACGGCCGCTACGTTCGTCAGTGTGATGCCACCGGAAGCTTCTACAACGCAGTGTGCGGCAATTTTATCGACAGCCGTTGCCATATCTTCTGGGGACATGTTGTCGAGCATGACGACATCAGCACCGGCGTTCACGGCTGCGATAGCGGCCTCTATCGTTTCGACTTCAACTTCGATCTTTACAGTGTGCGGCGCTTTGGCTCTGGCTCGTTTGATTGCCTGCCCAAGATCTACCCCCTCGGCTTGCAGCGCGGCGAGGTGGTTGTCCTTGATGAGCACTCCATCGGCAAGGCTCATGCGGTGGTTGCGTCCGCCGCCGATCGAAACGGCATATTTATCGAGAAGCCTCAAACCGGGGGCGGTTTTTCGTGTGTCGGTTATCGATGCGGTCGTGCCCTCGATGGCTTGCACGTACTGGTCGGTGAGCGTGGCGATGCCACTCATCCGCTGCAGAAAATTCAGCGCAGTTCGCTCGGCAGTAAGGATAGAAGCCATCGATCCAGTGATCGTAGCGACGGTCTCATCACCTTCTACTCGATCGCCGTCTAGCAGTTGCTGCGTAAATACGAGATTCGGGTCGACCCTTCGAAACGTTGCAGCGGCCACTTCGAGTCCGGCGAGAATCCCGGGCTCTTTAGGAATGAGAAGCGCCCTTGCTGCAAGGTGCTGCGGAATCAGCGAATTAGTCGTGACATCGGCACTGGCCGAGTCCTCCTCCAACGCACGATCAATGAACAGGTCGAGGTTGCCAGGAGTTGGAAGCATGCAGATTCTCTAGAGGGTTGGTTCGTCAGGTCGAGCTGGGGTGCTGACGCGCTATTTGGAGATTTCGAGCATTCGCTCTAGTGCAACAAGTGCGTTGCGCCGCGTTTCAGGCTCTACTTCTATCCGGTTGATAGCGAGTCCAGCCATGATGCCTTCGAGAACCCACAGCACGTACGCCGGGTGGATTCGGTACATCGTGGCGCACGGGCAAACCACCGGATCAAGACAGAAGATGTCCTTATCGGGATTTTCTGCTGCGAGTCGCCGAACCATGCTGATTTCAGTGCCTACTCCCCACGATGATCCAGCAGGTGCGTCGGCAATCTTCTGAAGAATCATTTCTGTCGAGCCGTACATATCAGCAGCGGCTACGACTTCTTGCGTGCACTCGGGGTGAACGATGATCGTCGTTTCCGGGTTGCGTTCTCGCGCCGCCTCGATCTGGTCAACCGTAAAACGAGTGTGCACTGAGCAGTGACCCTGCCAGAGCAGGACCTTAGCGTCTTTGATCTCTTCTCCTGAGAGACCGCCCATTGGCAGGAAGGGGTTCCATACGGCCATATCGTCTTGCGATATGCCCTTTGCGATGGCGGTGTTTCGTCCAAGATGCTGGTCGGGCAGGAAGAGGATCTTCTCCCCGCGTTCCAGTGCCCAGTCGAATGCCTTGTCTGCGTTTGAAGACGTGCAGACAAGTCCGCCGTTCTTTCCGCAGTGGGCTTTGATAGCCGCGGCGGAGTTCATATAGGTGATCGGGATGATCTGATCGGTGGAGCCGAGTGCCGACTCGAGATCGTCCCAGCAATCGCTGACGTCCGAGGCAGTTGCCATATCGGCCATCGAGCAGCCTGCGGCCATGTTCGGCAGGAGGATGTTCTGATCAGTGGAGGTCAGGATGTCGGCCGTTTCGGCCATGAAGTGAACGCCACAGAAGATGATCCACTTGGCGTCTTTGGTCTCGGCAGCTTGCACCGACAGCTTGTAGGAGTCGCCAGTGAAGTCGGCGTACTTGATTACGTCGTCGCGCTGATAGTGGTGACCGAGAAGGACGACTTTCTCACCAATTTCGTTACGTGCGAACTCAATGCCTTTGGAAATTTCCTCGGGAGTCAGTTTCAAGTAGCGGGTGGGCACTTTTTGCCAGCGAACGCCAGCCTGAAACTCTTCTTCGAGAGTTTTTGTCCGCAGGTTGCCATCAGTTTGGCAGAAAGCCGACTGTTCCAGCTCCGTGATCGGAATGGTGGTCTGCTTTGTGAACGCAGTCGTCATACGACCGGTACCTTTTCCTTTTTCACCTTTGCTTGCACTTTCGGCAATTCTGCCTCTAGCGACCATGGTGAACTATCAGTTATCTCAACGCTAACAGTTTCACCCGGCTGTGGTTCAGGCGGGTTTACCCCATTTGGTGCGTTTAAGTACGTAAGTTTATCGCCTCGAGTGCGGCCGTGCAGTCTATCTCGCTTGTAGCCTTCTACGAGTACTTCGTACTGTAACCCGACCATTGTTGCGTTCTTTTTGCCCTGAATTACCTGCTGAAGCTCATCTACGGCTACTTTTCGAGCCTTCTTGACGGCTCGCTCAACATCATCTTGCATCTTCCGGGAGGCGTACGTGCCTTCTCGGTATGAGTATTCCGAGGTATGTACTTTTTCGAACTCAACCGCTCGGAGTATGTCCATCGAGCGCTCGAACTGTGCGTCTGTTTCGCCTGAGAAGCCGACGATTAGATCGGTCGTCAGGGTGACATCAGGGATGATCTCTTTGATCTGGGCGACCTTTTCGAGGTACTGACCAATCGTGTATCCCCTGCGCATGTTCGCAAGAACGGTGTCGTCACCGGCCTGGAACGGCAGGTTGATTATTTCGCATACTTTTGGTAGGTCGCGAATAGCTTCAAGAATGCGCCCCGACATGTCGTTCGGGTGCGAAGTTAGGAATCGTATTCGTTCGAGACCGTCAATTTCGTTCACTTGCGCCATCAGATCGGCGAGATCGACTCGTGGTCGTAAATCGTGACCATAAGAGTCGACGTTCTGCCCGAGCAGGGTTATGTCTTTCACTCCGCGGGCAACCATCATTTCGGCTTCGTGGACAATCTCGAATGCGGAGCGGCTGTTTTCACGGCCGCGGCGATAAGGAATGATGCAGAAAGTGCAAAATTTGTCGCAGCCGTGGACGATCGGAATGAACGAGGCTACGTTGGGGTTTTCCGGCACTGCCCCACTCAGGCAGCCCTCAGGATCTAATCCGTGCTTCATACCGGCAAGTTCGAGGATCGGGGCGAATTCTTGCGGTCGTGCCCAAACATTCACGTATGGGAAGCGTCGCTTGAGTTCCGATTGCTCTGGACCGACCATGCAGCCCATCACGGCGATCATTCGGTCGTCGTTGCCCTTCTTGCCCGTCATGCGCTTGCCGAGTCGCCCGAGCACCCCTGTAGCGGTGTCTTCTGCCGACTGGCGAACGACGCAGGTGTTCAGGACTACTACATCGGCGAAGGCCATGTCATCGGTCGAATCGAAGCCCATCTTGGAAAATCCGCTGGACAAGCGCTCAGAATCAGACGTATTCATCTGACATCCAACGGTCCAAACGTGATAGCTGGGCATTTTATAAGGGGTTCGCCGAGTAGTGCAGGAGTCGTGCCGAAAATAGAGTGTCCGCTCGATCAGAACACGACTGTGTGAGTGATTTATCCAGTCTCAGGCGGGTAAGCATATCTCGGTAAGCCACTGCGCACCAGAAAATAAGCTCGCTACAGCGCAGATAAGTGAGCCTGACGGTTATCATTTGTTTTCTTGAATGTGGCTGGATGGTCGAAGACCCAGCGTGATGCAGCGGTCGTGGGCACGAAACGGAGCAACGGAACTCGTGGCAGGAAAAAGCAACGTAAAAGTCGGTCTCATCGGCTGTGGTTCAATGGGATCCGAGTTAGCTCGCGCCGTGGTCAAAGGCGACGCCGGATCGGCTGAAATCGTCGGTCTGTTCGACGAATATGAACCCGGACGCAGCGCATTAGCCAAAGAGCTAAGTGCGTCGAACGGTCATGTTCCGGCCGAGGTTCAAACAGTTTCCGATCTTGTTGCACTTCCCGGTCTCGACCTCGTGATTGAGTGTGCGTCACAGGCCGCTGTCGTTGCTCACGCCGAGATAGTACTGACCGCCGGAAAGTCGATGTTGATTATGAGCTCGGGAGCGTTGACCTCGCCCGAGTTCATGCAAAAAGTTTCAGCAGCAGCCGAAATTTCAGGCGCATCGATTTACGTTCCGTCCGGAGCCGTGGGCGGCATCGACACTCTGAGAGCTGCGAAATCGTTGCTTGAAACGGTGACGATCGTGTCTACCAAACCTCCGATCGCATTATCGGGCGCGCCCGGGTTTGCGAAATGGGAGAACGTCGACATCACCGAGCCGACTATCATTTTCGAAGGATCGGCGACCGAAGCAGTGGCACTATTTCCTGCCAACGTGAACGTATCGGCGACAGTGAGCCTGGCGGGGATCGGGCCGGATGCCACCAAAGTGAAAGTTATCGCCGATCCGGATTCGCCGGGCAACGTTCATGAAATTAACGCTGTCTCGAAGGCTGGGAAGTTTTCGTTCAGGTTCGAGAACATGCCGCACGAGACGAATCCAAAGACGAGCTATCTTGCAGTTCTCGCCGCGATCGAAACGCTCCGATCGATCTGCGAACCGGGGATACGTATCGGGACGTAGGGTACGCGGGCATCGCCCACATCGCTGCATCTGCATCACAACGCCCCATCGTCATCCTGATCTAGCCTGTCCTGAGCAAGGTCGAATGGGATTCAGGATCTCGTTCGACGTGGCGTGAACGTAGTTGGCTGGAATGAACGACCCACTCTGGCAACGTGATTGCCACGTCGTCGAACTCCTCGCAATGACAGTTACGGGCGACGCACGACCAAGTTCACATCGGACATTTGGAGCCCACTGCTGGCTTCCCTCCTTCGGGAGGGACTGAGGGAGGGTCGATTGCAGCTAGCGACCAAGTCATCCGATGACGCCAGAGCTAAACGAGATTGCAGCTGGCGACCAAGTCGTCCGACGACGCCCGGAGCAATCACGAGAAAAAGTGGCGGAGGGTGCGGGATTCGAACCCGCGAGGAGGCTCAACACCCCCAACCCGCTTAGCAGGCGGGCGCACTAGGCCACTATGCGAACCCTCCGCGGAAGATGTGCCAGTGCGAACCTTCTAAATATAACTTCACTAACACCACTCGGCAAAGGAGTTCTGCATGAGTCTTTGTAGTTATTGAGGGAACGGCGGGCGATCAGGTGGCACGGCTCTTATGTCATTGCGAGGAGGAACGACGTGGCAATCACGATTGGTGGTGTGACGTTGCTCTTCTGGCGTCGACGTTAATACCGCGGCGTTCGAGATCCTGAATCAAGTTCAGAATGACGTAGAGGGATGACGCGGCGGGGCGACGTGACAACTCTTCTGTCATTGCGAGGAGGTACGACGCCTGCCCTGAGCGCAGCCGAACGGGTGGCAATCACGTTTGTTGGCGTGACTAAAGACTCCCGATGCCTACGTTGACTCCGCGCCGTTCGAGATCCTGAATCTAGTTCATGATGACGATCTGGGGCGATGGAACGAAGTACTAACCGCGCTAATTGATCAACTTCCGCCGCAATACGAATATCGCTATTGGCCACAGAACGGCCGTCAATGCGACGAGGTACAAAGCAGCCCACAGGTGCGTGATGTCCAGATTGGCAAGCGCGAATCCACGTCCGATGTGAACAGCCGATGTAAGCGGCATCGCCCATGCGATCGGCTCCACCCAATTAGGGAGGATCGAGATCGGGAAGAACGAACCAGAGAAGAAAAACATCGGCGTTGCGACAAGCGTGAAGACAAGAGTCAAAAATGTCGTATGCGGTGCGGTAGCCGAAAATAGGAATCCCAGTGTGCCGAAAGTGATGCCCACCATGATCGCCGGGATGAGTATCCCAACCGCTTCCCAGTTGTTCAACCACCCGAAAAGTGCGGCAACGATCGCCGTACCGGTCACCGTCATGATCGATCTTGTCACTGCCCACAGAATATCGCCCATGGCGATCTCGCTGATGGTAATCGGGGTGGTCAGCGCCGTTTCGTAAACGTCGTTGTCCATTCGGTTATAGGCGTTCCACGACGTCTCGAAAAGAGCATGGAACATGGCATTACCGACTATTAGACCGGGTGTCACGAACTCGGCGTAGGAAACCCCTTCCTCTACCGATCCAACCAGCTTCCCGACGCCAAATCCAACTGCGACCAGCATGATGACCGGCTCGATCAGCACCCACGTGATGACGAATTTCCAGTAGCGCACAAACGAAACTGCGTGACGCAGCCAGAGGCCGGTGATACTTCGGCGTCTGATGCCTAGAGTTGGTATTGCGAAGTTCATTATCCGTCTCTCAGTTCTCGGCCTGTTATGGCGAGGAACACGTCTTCAAGATTGCCGGCACGGTAGGAGGTTCTAATGCCTTCATCGCCGGAAAGTCCCGATAGGTCAGGACGGTCACCGTTCACGCCGACCACACTCACAAGTGCGCCAACTTCTCGGAAGGAAATATCACGTTCTGACAGGTACTCCCGGACCATCCTGAGGGACGCCGGGGCTACGCGAAGCTGTGCGACTTCTTTCGGGGCATGGCGTTCGATCATTTGATCAGGAGTGCCTTCGTCGAGGATTTTGCCGTTATCCATGATCGATAGGCGGTCGCACAGAATAGTCGCCTCTTCCATGTAATGAGTCGAAAGCAGCACGGTCACGCCGTTTTCTTTCAGAACAGCAAGTTCTTCCCACACGCGGTTACGACTCTGCGGATCGAGCCCCGTCGACGGTTCGTCCATGACGATCACTTTAGGGCTGGTCATCATCGAACGTGCGATAGCGAGGCGACGTTTCATGCCACCTGAAAGCTCATATGTGTTGTCTTTTGATCGGTCACGCAAGCCGAAGAATTCGAGCACTTCGTGGGCACGATTCTTGGAGTCTTTACGAGAAAGCCCGGCGAGGAAGCCGTGAAGGAACAGGTTCTGAAATACGGTCAATCCACTGTCGAGTCCATCGTGCTGGGTTACAACTCCCATCACTTCTCGAACGGCGCGATTGTCTTTTACGACGTCGATTCCTGCGACGTTGATGGAGCCCGTGTTTACCGGCGAGAGTCCACTGAGCATCCGCATGGTTGTGGTTTTGCCAGCGCCGTTAGGACCCAGCAGGCCGTACGTTTCACCGGGTTCAACGTTGAACGTTATGCCGTCGACAGCTGCGAGGTCGCCATAGAGCTTCCGGATATCAATTGCTTGAATTACGGAGCCGTCTGCATTTCGCGTCGCGGCATTATTTTGATTCGATTCTTCGGTCACGTTTCCTCTTCACGCCACACAATGTAGCGGTGCTCAAAAACCTTCATTTGAGATTCTTGACTTCCGTTATTCTTGGGCAGAATCCGTTGGACTACCTGCCCCGGGAGTTTCGCCGATCCACACTTCCCCGCCTTCGAACAGTTCTTTTTTCCATATCGGCACGACTTCCTTGAGCCTGTCGACGAAGTACAAAGCCGATTCGAAAGCCGGACGTCTGTGTGCCGATCCCACCGCAACCACCATGCTCGTTTCGCCGATATCGACTCGCCCCGTGCGGTGGGCGATGGCAATCTTGCCCAGTTCCCACTTACTGCGCATCTCGGAAATTAGCTCGGCGATTTTGTTTTCTGCCATTGGCTGGTACGCCTCGTAGTCGAGGTACTCGACCTTGCGTCCCTCGTTGTGATCACGCGTTACACCCAAGAACGTCACAACCGCACCGTCTACGCCCGTAGTAACAAATTCGGTTAGTGGCTCGGCAGCCAGCACATCTGGCGTGATGAACACCCAGTCACTATCGGTCTTGATATCCCCGGAACCTCCGCTCACTGGCGGAATAAGTGCGATTTCATCGCCCGCTTTCACCGGCTGATCGCCTTTTACGTATTCGCCGTTGAGAGCCAGCATCACCGTAGTCCCCGGTTGCGGGTCTTTTGGCGCAGCTTCCCTTGCGGCCAGAACCGCATCATCGACCGTCATGCCGTCGGTCGCAATGATGTCGACCGAGCGCGTACCCGCACGCTCGTGTAAGGCAGCAAAGAACAGGACATTTATTTGTTGGTCGTTAGTGGTCAAAGGAGCTTCGTCGCGTCGAACTACGTTTTCGATGGGCTTCAGGGTACTGCCGAACGAGCGCAACATGGGGACTGTGATGTCACCAGAAGTGGTTAGGTTTACGATTGAATTCGGGGATTTATGTTCACGATGCAACGAATCGGTGCAGGATTGAACTAGAACCCCTTTGACCAACCGCGCAGTTGCAAATACAATTTTAGGTCGATTGTGTTGAACTCTGGCGATTTAGCTGGAGTCTGACTTCTTCCTTATACCGTCGCACCCTAATAACGGCACGGAGTGATTTTCCGAATGGTTCGAATTCGTCTTAAACGCGTTGGTGGCAAGAAGCACCCTTTCTATCGAGTAGTAGTTGCCGACCAGCGAGCCGCCCGAGATGGCGCCTTCATTGAGCAGATCGGTACGTACGATCCCTTCCCAAACCCACCTGAGATCAAGCTCGATGAAGAGAAGGTCGCACAGTGGATTAAGAAGGGCGCACAGCCGTCTGAATCCGTTGTAAGCCTGCTCCAATCAACAGGCTTTCTCCCGAGGGTCAACACGCCGGCTCCGGTAAAGGAAGAGCCCAAGGCCGCAGCGAAAGCCGCACCTAAGGCTGCAGCTACGGCGACCGCAGTAGCGGAAGCTCCTGCTGAAGAAGCTGAAGAAACTCCTGCCGAGGAAGCTCCAGAAGCAGCGACCGAAGACGCCCCGGCTGAAGAAGCCGTAGCCGAGGATGCCCCATCTGACGAAGCTGCGACCGAAGAAGCTCCTGCCGAGGACGCCGAAAAGGAATCGACAAGTGGTTGATTCAGGCAACGAAGCTTCCTCATCCGACGAACGAGATGAGGGTGGGGACGATCTTGACGGCGATGACATGTCGCCGATCGACTCCATGCGAGAGATGATCGAATACATCGCCCGAGCGCTTGCCTCGAACCCCGACGCCGTTTCTGTCACTGAAGAGGACGACGGTGAACGCATTTTCCTTCACCTCTCTGTGGATGATCAGGACAAGGGCAAAGTTATCGGTCGCGATGGCCGAGTTGCCCAGTCGATGCGCTCCCTTCTCAGGGTTGCAGCAGTAAAAGCTGACACCCGTGTCAGCCTCGAAATCGACTAACTCGTTCTACCGGACACTAATGGCTAGCAGGCAGCACAGGCTCGTTTTTGGGGGACACCATGACCGGTTTTAATAATCAATCTGGACGTTCCGAAATTTCGTATGAAGATCTGGTTGTAGTCGGTCGCGTGCGCCGCCCCACTGGCATCAAGGGCACTGTTCTCGTAGAGGTCTACTCTGGCGATCCCCAGCGATTCGCAGTGGGCGATGTGGTGATCGCCGACAATACTGAGTACGAAATCACGGGCGTTGGGAAATCCGGCAGTTCTATGAAACTGACGTTTGCTGCAATCGACTCGATTGAGAAGGCGGCTGTTCTCAGAGATCTTGAGCTTTCGGTCCCTGCCGAGTCGCTTCCAGAGAATCCACCGGGCGTTTACTACCACTACGAGATACTCGGACTCGCCGTTGTTACGACCGAGGGGCAGGCTCTAGGCACCCTTTCAGAAATTCTCGAGACTGGCAGTAACGATGTGTTCATCGTGTCGCCAAAACGAGTTCAGGGCGAGAAAAAGCCGGCACAGATTCTTATACCGGTTCTCGATGGTGTCATCGTGGGCGTAGACCAAGAAACCAGCACAATAACCGTGGATATGCCTGACGGGATACTCTAGTCCCGCTAATTTCGGTAAACTTGGTCGGCAGATCACTGTGGCAACGTAGCAGGATGGAAGACTGAATGTCAGGTCACTCTAAATGGAGCACGATCAAGCACAAAAAAGGTGCTGCCGACGCTAAGCGCGGCCAGCTCTTTACGAAGCTTGCACGGGAAATCATGGTCGCGGCACGAAACGGCGACCCGAACCCAGATATGAACTTCCGTCTACGCCTTGCTGTAGACAATGCCAAATCGTTGAACATGCCGAAGGACAACATCGACCGTGCTGTCGCACGTGGATCCGGTGTCGGCGATGACTCAATCGTGCTCGAGGAGATCAGCTACGAGGCGTACGGCCCCGGTGGCGCTGGAATCATTGTTCAGGCGCTGACCGATAACAAGAACCGCACAGCTGCGGAAGTGCGTGCGCGGATTACCCGAGCCGGCGGGAACCTCGCTAGCTCTGGTGCTGTGTCCTGGAACTTCGAGAACAAGGGACTTATTACTGTCGAAGTTACCGATGGCGACCCCGACGATGTCGCCCTCGATATTGTTGATGCCGGTGCCGAAGACGTTGAAGTGGACGGCAATACGGTGCAGGTCACGGCTCCCTTCGAGGAGTTTCAGGCGATTAACTCGGCAGTCGAGTCCTTGAGTGGGATCAATATCGAAAGTGGCGAACTTGCACTTGTGCCGACCACGCTGGTGCCGCTCGATGACAAGGGTGCAATGCAGACGCTGCGTCTGCTTGACGCGCTCGAAGAGCTCGATGATGTTTCGAAGGTCTACTCGAACGGTGATTTCCCCGACGCTGTCCTCGAAAAATACGCTGAAGACAGCTAGCCCTTAGCGTTTATCTGGTTCGCTCATTTTTCATGCGACTCACGATGACGATTTCACGCGCCCCACATTGATTTGTGTTGCGAACAGTGGTACGGCCGGCATACATTTCAATTGATCGGATTTCTGCAGTTGTAACAACCAGTTTGTTTCGAACGGGGCTTTCACACGATGGCGGCAGCGATTAGCACGACGGACCTGACGAAGTTCTACGGTGAGCATCGGGGCGTTCTGGATGTGTCTCTCGATATCAACGAGGGCGAAGTGTTCGGTCTTCTTGGTCCAAACGGTGCGGGCAAAACCACGTGCATTCGGATGTTCCTGGACTTCATTCACCCAACTTCTGGATCAGCGACCGTTCTCGGGCTTGATTCACGAAAAAACTCGGTGGAAATTCGCCGAAAAGTCGGTTATTTACCGGGTGATTTCGTCACGTACGAGAAGCTGACAGCGCACGAGCTACTCGAATATTTTGCAAATCTTCGCGGTGACAATCTCATCAGGGCTCGCACGCTTTCCGACCGCTTCAATCTCGATCTGACACGCAAGATCGGCGAGCTATCTCGCGGCAATCGCCAGAAGGTCGGGCTTGTTCAGGCGTTCATGAGCGATCCAGAACTATTGATTCTCGATGAACCAACGACCGGCCTCGACCCGCTTCTCCAGCAGGAGTTCCATGCGCTTGTACTGGAAGAGACGAAAGCCGGGAAGACGCTGTTCATTTCTTCTCATGTGCTGTCCGAGGTCGAAATAATTTGCGACAGAGTCGGCATCATCCGAGAAGGTTCACTGGTAACGGTGGAAGAGGTCGATGTACTGCGCGAGCGTGCGCTGACACGTGTAGAAATCGAGTTTGGTGATACGGTCTCGGCGATTGATTTCGAGGGAGTCGAGGGTGTTACCGACGTAGAGGTCAGCGATCATCTGTTTACCTGCAACGTCACCGGTAGCGTCGACTCGCTCATCAAAGCGGCTGCCAAGCACACAGTGATAAAGATTCAGTCGGGGCAACCGGGACTCGAAGAGGTGTTCCTGGCGTACTACAACAGCTCAGGCGGCAATGGCGAGAGCGAGAATGCCACGGCCAAGGCCAAGGGGACATCTGATGCTGCGTAACGTCTACCTGAAGACTCTCAGGGACTCCAAGCGGTCAATTCTCTACTACTCGATCGGTTCGATCGCGCTGGGGCTCTACGTCACCCTTTTCTACCCAACGATTCGTGATGCAACCGGATTCGCTGATTTCCTCGAACAACTGCCCGAAACGTTGCAGTCGATCATCGGCGACGCCGAAACTTACACAACGGCTGAAGGATTCCTGAATGCCGAGGTGTTCAGCTTCATGGGTCCGATGGTATTCGGGGTGTTTGCAATCATGGCGGGCACGGCTGCGATAGCGGGCGAAGAGGAATCGCACACGCTCGATCAGCTTCTAGCGAACCCGATATCTCGCAGGAGCGTTTTGTTGCAAAAAGCCGGGTCCATGATGACCAGCATGGCGGTACTTTCGGTCGCACTCTGGGTAGGACTCGTGGGCGGATCAAAGATCGCCGGGTTCGATCTTTCGTTGACCGGTACGACACAGGCGATAATTAGCCTCTATCTACTGGGAATCACGCTCGGCCTGATCGCACTGGCAATCGGAGCTTCGACCGGTCGAAAAGGATTGGCCGGGGGGATCGCCGCGGCCGTTGGAGTGGTCGGATTCCTGCTGGATACGTTCCTCTCGGTGGTCGATGCTCTCGACCCGGCACGGTTCATTTCGCTGTTCTACTACTTCAACAGCAACGATGTGATCATCAATGGCATCAACCCCGTGCACTTCCTAACGCTCGTTGCCATAGCCTTGATTGCGGTGATTATTTCGATCTGGCGATTCGAGGGAAGAGATCTCGCGAGCTAGATGAGCCTATCGTCCGATGAATCCTGTTACGTTCGAGTAGCGGTAGCAGTACAATTCTAGGATTGTATTGCCGTTTTTTATGGGACAGATCGGACGCGAAAGCTAGATGTGCAGATCGACTGCAGCGCCTTTGATGGCGATGATGGGTATTGCAGGGACAGCAGCCGGGGTTGGCCTGGCCGTAATTCGCGAACGGATGGACCGTCGTGCCGACGCACGTGCTTCCAAAGAAGCGGCTGAGGAACGTGAATCTTCAGATTCAAGCGACACGTCCGATTCGACTTCAGGGAGCGAAGACTAGTTCAGCTGTTCGATCAGCTCAGCTGCTGAAGTAACGGGCAGCATGCAGGCGTAGTTCTCACAGACGTACGCGGTAGCCTTGCCATTGATCTGCTCACGCGCTTTCAGCAAAGGCGACTTCGCGTCGTTGCCCGGATCCTCATTCGACCCGGCCAAAACTGTGTTTGGCGAGAAGGTTTTTCGCACTTCACGCTTCATGTCGATAATCGCCGAATCGTCATGTTTGCCTATCAGCACCACTTCTTGAGATCCCGACTTCAAGAAATCGACAGCAGCCAACCACGAACTGACAGCCGATGGCGCCTGTTCCATGTGCGGAACCAATGGCTTCATTGATGCTTCCGCTTTGGCTGCGTATTGGGTATCGCCCGTAAACACGCTTAGTCGTTGAAGTGCCATCGCTGCGATCGCACCGCCGGATGGGACTGCGTTGTCGAGAACGTCGCGTGGTCTGACCAGTAGTTTCGAGTGTTCAAGCGAGGTGTCGTAAAAAACTTCCCAATCGGGATCCCAGAATCGAGCGGTCATCTGGTCTGCCAGCAACTGTGCCTCGTCGACGTATGAGTAGTCGAATGTTGCTTCGTAGAGCGTTAGGAGAGCGTCGATGAGATAAGCGTGGTCGTCGAGGTAGCCGAGAATTCTGGCGTCGCCATTAGTGTCGCTAGTCGCCTTCCATGTGTGGAGCAATCGGCCTTCGTCGTCTTTGACTTGATCCAGCAATAACCGGGCGTTTTTCTGAGCAACGGCGATCCAATCGGCGTTTTCAAGAACCGCTCCGGCCTCGGCGAATGCCTTCAGCATTAGCGCGTTCCACGAAGTGAGGATTTTGTCGTCGATACCGGGCGCAACGCGCTTCGAGCGTTCTTCAAGGAGCAGGCCGCGAATGCGCTCGATATCAGCGATCAGGTCGGCTGGTTCCTGCGCTGATCGACTCAGGAACTCTTCACGCGACATCGGAAGATGGAGGATGTTCGAGTCTTCGAAGTTGCCTTCTTCAGTTACACCCCAGTAGATCTTCGCCAGTTCAGCGTCGGACGTGCTTAGTGCTGCATCGATTTCAGCTGAAGTCCATACGAAGAACTTGCCTTCGACTCCCTCGGAATCGGCATCTGAAGCCGAGTAGAAGCCTCCTGCGGAGTGGGTCATCTCCCGGGTCACATACTCAAGGGTTTCTTCGACGATTCGTTTGAACAGCGGCTTGCCTGTTGCCTGGTAGGCGTGGAGGTAAAGCGACACAAGCTGGGCGTTGTCGTAGAGCATCTTCTCGAAGTGGGGGACGAGCCATATTTCATCGACCGAGTAGCGAGCGAACCCGCCGCCGATCTGATCGTAGATCCCGCCGTGTGCCATCTTTTCAAGTGTGAGCGTGACGATGCCGAGCACCTGCGAACTTCCAGTGCGCTTCCAATACCGGAGTAGCAGTTCGTAGATCATCGGTTGAGGGAATTTTGGGGCTCCCTGCGTACCACCATTTTCGGGATCGGCGCTGCCGACCAGATGAGTGAAGCTGCCGAATATCAACGACTCTTCAACAGCGCCGTCGGTTTTCTGGGGGGTCGATTGCTCGCGAATGGCACCGACAATTTTCTCTGAGTTCGAAAGCAGCTCTTCTCGTTTGTTGGTGTAGGCGTCAGCAACCGCAGCAAGGATTCTCGGGAACCCGGCCCTGTTTTCGTGATCGACGGGTGGGAAGTATGTTCCACCAAAAAACGGTTGTCCGTCGGGTGTAATGAAAACCGTTAGGGGCCAGCCGCCCGAGCCGGTCATCGCCTGAACTGCGGTCATGTAGATCGAATCGACGTCGGGCAGTTCTTCTCGGTCGACCTTGATGTTTACGAAGTTGGCGTTCATGACCGCGGCGATGTCTTCGTTTTCGAACGATTCATGGGCCATCACGTGGCACCAGTGGCAGGACGAGTAGCCGATAGACAGCATGATCGGCCTGTCGAGCAGCTTGGCGGTTCCTAGCGCCTCATCACCCCACGGATACCAGTCGACCGGGTTGTCCTTGTGCTGGAGCAGGTACGGGCTTGTTTCTTTGGCGAGTCGGTTAGGCATGGTGATTCTTGTGCTTACTATTACGGATGGAGGGGTTATAGGATGCTGCTGTAGCTCTACTCGATGCCTGTTTTTAGAGACCTTTGAGATTGAGCGAATAGACCTCGCCGGTGTCGAGTTCGTAGACCATGACCCGGTGATTGTTCGTGTCGGCGATGTATATCTGGTCGCCAATGATCGCCAGATCAGCAGGTTCGTTGAATCTTGCGATTGACGCAGCACCTTCGCGGGTTCCGGGTTCGCCGTAGCCGGCCACGGTTTTCACTTCGAGTGATCCTATGGCTATCGATTTGATCTTGTTGTTGTAGGTGTCGGCAATGTAAATCATGTCGTTGTGCACGATCAGACCCTGTGGGTGTTGCAAGAGTGCTTCTTTGCCTACACCGTTGTGGTCCCCGAAGTCGAACAGACCGGTGCCGACCAGCGTCACAACCCTGCCCTCTTCCGCAATCGCTGCGACTCGAATCGAGCTTGTTTCGCTGTCCACGAAAAAGACTGCGTTGTTCGAAACTTCAACGCCGTACGGCTGGGCGAGACGCGCTTCGTTTTTTAGACCGTCGACGATATCTTCACCACCGTCACCGGCGAACGGTGCAACGGTTCGTTCTGCCAGATCCATCGTCCAGAGTTGGTGAAATCCTGCCATCGCTATGTACAGCGTTCCATCGTCAAGCGACAGGTCGTATGGCGAATTGAGCGGAACCTTGAGGGCGTCGCCCCCGGCGTGCCGGTACAGCGACTGCTCACCGGTTCCTGCGATAGTTTCGGCGAGTCCTGAGATAAGGCTTACTTTGACGATGGTGTGGGTACCGGCATCGGCGACGTACAGAGTGTCGCCATCGATGACCGCTCCCTGTGGGTTGTCGAACAGAGGGTCAGTGAATTTTCTAGCGCCGTAGACGCCGAGTTTGTCTCCAACCGCTAGCGGTGACTCGCCGTTACCGATGATCGCTTCTACGTGGATGTCTGATGCCTTTGGCTTGACGTCCCCAGACAGTAGCACTCGATGGTGATTCGAGTCGGATATAACCAACCATTCACGCTCTGCGTCTGCCGTAATTTTGCCAGGGAATGAAAGATCCTCAGTGGAGTTCGATTCTGGCGCCAGAGCGAACGGACCCCGTTTGATCAACCCCTCAGGTTCGTGTTCTTCGATCATCCCGGCGATAACTCCGTCGAGCGCATCGAAGGGGAATTCGCCCTCGTGACGCCCGATTACTTTGCCGGACGGATCGAGGAACATGAGAGTTGGCCACGCTCGCGCTGCGTACGACTTCCAGATTTCGAAATCGACGTCGTTTACTACCGGACTCTGAATGTCGTACCGAAGCACAGCTTCGCGAACGCTTTCCGATGATTTCTCGGCGTTGAACTTTGCCGAGTGCACTCCGATGACGGTCAGAACGTCGGCGTACTTTTCTTCCAGCTTCCGCAACTGCGGAAGTATATGCATGCAGTTAATTCAGCAATATGTCCAGAAGTGGAGAATTACGAATCGACCAGCGAGATCGGCAAGCGTTACCGGCGACTCGGTGTTGAACCATTCGAGATTTTCTGGAAATTGCGGGGCGTGGATCGTGCCCTGATATTGCGTTGCCATTCGTTGCGCCTGAGCCCCCGGTTCGCCGATCAATCAGAAAATTCGCCTGCGGTGATTATTTCACGACAGGCAAGTTGATGTTGAATGTGTCCGTGGCATTCGATGGTGGTGCAGCCGATGTTACGTTCCCTGCGGAGCCCTCGATTTCCCGAGGCCGCCGAGGAATCTGGTGTGGGGTAGCGCGTCGTCCGTCACCCGGACACCCACCACACCCATCCACCGAAGGTCCCTCCATTCCACTTCGTTACGGTCGGGACATGGTGCTAGTGAAGTTACTCGGAATCGACGAACACTGGCTGAGTCCACGCACGCGTGCCACGAGACGAATAGACCGTGGCTCGAACGTAGTCATCAAGTCGGGTGGGCTTGTATGACGGCGACAGGCTGGTTGACTCGTGGAGGACGACCCCGTTCGAGCCGGTGAACGATGTTGTGTATTTCGCCTGAATGCCGTCGCTGGGAGTTGTTTCTGGATCGATATCGATCTTGATTTCCCGCGTATTCGAAACCATATCGCCGATAGTCACGCCGGTCGAAGCGTAGAAATCGCCGTCCGACATCGCCCCAAAAATATCCTGCTGACTGAGTCTCTCCGCCTTCACCTGAATCCATCCCCGACCGGGGTTAGACAGGTTTGCGTTGAACTCGGCAACGTAGTGGTGCGAATCATCGACAGCGATGCCCCACACGCGCCGACCGTTGCTTAAGAGTCGATCCCATATTCCCGCGGTGCTCGCTTTGCCGCCGCCGCCTGCATTGTGGGTTTCAGGGTGGCCGTTGAAGACCTCCATGAACTTGTAGCCCTCGACCTGCATCATTGCACCGTGGTCGAACGCCCAGCGGAAGTTGGGGTGATTGATCGACGCCATACCGCCCGCAGCGATAATTGCATCAACGTTCTCACGCATCGCCGTAACGATGTCCGTCGAGTCCGATGCCTCAACGACCTCGGTCACTCCGTAGCCGTTGACATGGACGGGTCCGGTGGACTCACGTGAAGTGACTTCTTCACCACGTACAAGAAGCGGCCATTTTGCTTTCTCAGCGTCGCTACCTTCGAGGATGGTCAGGTGGTTGTGGTCCGAAAGGCACAACCAGTCGTACCCATGTTCGTGGTACCACTCCGCAACGTGCTCGGGCGATTCGTCGCCGTCGCTGTTGGTTGTGTGGGTATGGAGATTGCCTTTTAGCCAGCTTTTTGTAGTCATTCGAAGATATTACAGATCATTTGGGTCGGTTGAGTCGGTGTTCGCCGTTGAATATCGTTGACAGGCGGCAAACATGGCGAGAAACTCCGGCAATGTCGCAAGATTCCACAGCAAATAGTCCGCAGCTTCGCACGCTCTTCCCCGATTACTGGAGAATCGACAGTATGGTACGGGCTGAAGTCGCTGAGCTTTCGGAAGAGGTTCTTAGTTGGACTTCCAAAGAGTGGGGCTGGTCTGAGTGGTCTATCAAGCAGCAGGTAAGCCACATGGCTTCGGTGCCTCTTAGATGGCTGATCGGCAACTGGGGCGATCAGCTTTACGGTGATGATTGCCCCGTTTCGGCCGAGCGCTATGCACAGTTGACCTCGCAGGAGTTTGACCGGCGACTGGACGATCGCGTTTTCTCGACCATTGACGAAATACTGGTCGGCATGGACGAGGAGATCGCTGTTTGCCGCGAGGTTCTTTCTAAAACGACGGTTGGTCGAGCTCGCTCGATTCTGGTCCAGCGGAGAATGACTCCGCAGTGGCCAGCGATGCGCACCGTTCACCCGGACGGTATTTCGACGAATCCCGAGACAGGCGAAGAGACCGGGATGGATCTCGTCGCTACGTTCAGGCATATTTTGAACGAGTTCTACACGCACCTGTTCAACGTCCAGCGAGCGAAGATGGCACTTGGAATTGCACCGATCGTGAAGCTCCCCGACGCCGGGTATCATCTGGCCGACGGCTGGGATTCCGATCTCCCCGAGTTTGGTGCGGCAAAATCAGATATCGAATAGTCCGTTAGTAAACATTAGGAGTAATTGAAGATGGCGAAACGAAAAGTGCTTATGACCGGTGCGAGCGGGTACATCGCGTCGCTGATGCTGCCCACGATGCGGGAACATTTCGATATGACGCTCGCTGATATTTCAGACACAGGCCGAGACGGGAAAAAGATCGAGGGCGTGCAGATCGCTAACTTCCTCGATACGGATCGAACGAAGTACGCGCACCTGTTCGAAGGCGTCGACGCTGTCATTCACCTGGCGTTCAAGCCCCACACTACTCGGGGTGAGGACGTTGAGAAGGCACCGATCGATCGCTTCGACAATGAGCACGAAAACGTTCAGATGGCGAATAATATTTATCGTTCTGCGTTCGACTCTGGGGTTCGACGCGTTGCGATCGCCAGTTCGAACCACGCGGCGGACTGGTACGAGCACTCGCTGATCCACGATCGCAAGATGGACATGGTTCGCCCTTCCGATCTCCCGGTGTCGGATAATTTTTACGGCTGGGCGAAGGCGGCATACGAGCTTCTGGCGTTCCCGTACGCGTGTGGCATTTTCGGCAGGAAGCTCGAAACGGTGATGATACGAATCGGCTTCACTCGACCGATCGTGAGTTCGGACTACACCTCTTCAGATTCCATGTCGGAACAAACTGCTGGTGGAATGGCCGAGTTCAAGCGGAATCTTGGTGCTTACATCAGCCCACGTGACATCACACAGCTCTTCACCAAGGCGGTAGAGGCTCCAAACATCGAGAACGAGCACGGAGTTCCGTTCGTGGTGGCGTACGGCACCAGCGACAACACCAGACGGTTCTGGTCGCTGGAGACGGGTCGGAAGTTCCTCGACTACCAACCGGAGGACGATACCGAGGTTATGCACGCGGCTGAGATTGCTGAGCTGATTACGGGCGCTGGGACCGACGTGCGCGGCGGGAAGGTCGGGATTTAGGGCTAGGGGGCGATCTCTCTCAACGCGTCCCGAGCGGAGTCCTCGTAGCCGAGGGATCTGGTGTGGGGACGCGCGTTCGTTGGCTGGAATGATCGCTAATTCCGCCGAGGTCCCTCTACTTCACTTCGTTACGATCGGGAAATCCAGAGTTCGCGACGGTGGTGACGCGTACGTTGTTTGCAACTTGCGATTGATCCTGAAAATGAATTCAGGATGACAATGTTGAGATTGTGAGACCGGTGGCCGTTTCGCCTAATAGAACGAGAACTGACGGCGGATCATCTTGTCTTCACCGATCTTGGCAACAATCTGCTCGTGCAGCTCGAAGTCCCATTCGCCGATGAAGCTGATTGCCGTGCCACGCTTGCCCATGCGAGCAGTACGTCCGATTCGGTGAACGTACTCTTCGATATTTTCCGGCATGTCGTAATTGATGACGTGCGAGATCGTTGGGATGTCCAAACCTCGTGCCGCCAGGTTTGTGGCAACCAGCATTCTCAGGCTGCCATCGCGGAACGCGTTCATTACTCGGTTTCGTTCCGACTGCGACATCCCGCCGTGGATTCCTTTGATTCCGAATCCTTCACCGGCGAGCCCTTTCGACAGCCTATCGACACCGACCTGCATCTTGCGGAATATTAATATCTGAGAACCTTGCGTGACGTCGTCGAGGATCTCCATAATTCCGTCGGCTTTGTCTTGAGATGCAACATCGTAGAAGATCTGATCGACCTCATCGACGGTCTCAAGTCCCTTGGAAGACGACACCAGCTGAATCCAGCGAGGATCATCGAGATACTTGCGAATCAGTCCCCGAATGAACCCGGGAATCGTGGCCGAGAACAGTGCCGTTTGGCGAGTACTCGGGGTGTGCCTGAGGATGAATTCCATGTCGTCAGCGAATCCGATATCCAGCATTTCGTCTGCTTCATCGAGAACGGCAAAACGCACGTAGCCAAGATCGAGGATTCGGCGATTCATCAGATCTTTCAGGCGTCCCGGCGTGCCAACGACGATCGACATGCCACGTTCGAGCGCTTTGATCTGCTTTGCGATTGGTTCGCCACCATAAACGGCGACAACACCAATGCCACGATCACGCCCAATTAGAGAAATCTCTCGCTGTACTTGCTGTGCCAGTTCACGAGTTGGTACCAGGACAAGTCCTTGCACGTCGCGGGAATCTGGATCGACAAGGTTGGCCATTGGAATACCGAATGCAGCGGTTTTTCCACTACCTGTTACCGCCTGAGCGACCACATCGCGTTCCTGGAGAAGCCATGGAATTGACTCTTCTTGAATCTCGGAAGGCGTTTCGTATCCCATGTTCGTTATCGAGTTGATGATCGACTTTTCAAGTTCGAGCCCGCCCCACTCTGCCGTACCCTGGAGATCGGTAGGCGTCTCCGCTCGTACTTCGGGTTCTGGCTCGAGATCACGACGTCTTACAGGTCGACCGCGAACTGGCGTTCGGTCTTTCTTAGGTTCATCACGGTTTTCGCGATATTCGTGACGAGCGTAGCGTTCTTCTTTCGGTGCACGATCGTCGCCGCGATCCGCCTCGTATGACGATTCATCCCGGCTTCTCTGCTGCGGACGGTCGTCACGTCGGTCTCGGAAGTCGTCACGCTGGCCTCGGTCGCTCCGGTTATTGCCGCGGTTCGACCCCTCGGTTTCGTTTCGCGGACCACGCCCGCTGTCGTTTCGGTGGTCTCTTTGATCTCGGGCGCCTCGGGAGTCTCGATCGTCCCGCGGTTGGGAGTCACGTCGAGATTCGGCTCGCGGCGTGTCGCGTTGCTCGGAACGCCGATTGTCGGATTGCCGTACGTCGGATCGACGGTTGTCGGGTCGATCATCTCGTCGTGATCGATTATCCCGGCGTCGCCCATCGCCACGCTGATCACGGTCATCGTGATCATTGCGGTCGGGCGATCGACGCACGTCTCGATCACCACGTGGTGATTCGCTTCGACGTGCGCTGTTCGATGGTCCCGAGCTTTGCTGTGAACGTCGCTTTCGCTTACGTGGACGATCTTCAGAGTTCGAGCTAGTGGATTCGGGGGAGTTTTGAGTGCGGTTGGCGGCTGTACGTTTGCTAATTCGTGAATTCGAGTCAGATATTGATTCGTCGTTCTGATCGCCGCGACCGATAAGACTTTTCAGTCGGCCTAGAGTGCCCAGTGTTCTGGTGCCCTTCTGATGGTAGGAATACTTTTCGTGAATATTTTTATTACTTATTTCTAGTGTACGACTTCACAGCAGATTTACGACCCCAAACTTCTGTACTACAGGTATTTGATCAAACTTCGTTCAACCGCAAACAGGTAGTCAACTCGGGTTTTTAGCTACGGTTGGCAAATGAAAACAAGCCGCTCCACCAATCCGCCCCCCTCTCTCGATTCAAGCATCAATCCACGGCTCAAACTGTTTTGGCAGGTGTTCACTGACAGTTGGATCGGCTACTCGGCGACTTTGATCATAGGAATCGTTGCCGTGTTGTCGGTCTCCGTGCTGATCGGATCCGTCATGGTCACGGCGTCGTTGTCGGTTGCCCTGGTGATTGGCGTAACTGCACTCCACATAGCAATGACGGAACGAAATCGGAATGCTGTTATCGATGTTTTGACGCTAGAGGGCCGACTAGCAAGCGAGGTCAGTTCCACTCGAATACTGAACGGTATCAGGCAACTGAACGGTTCCAGTTCGCTCAGTGCTGACGCCAGGTTGGCTTCGGCTGCTCGTATGGCGACCGAGTATCCGGCTTCGGTCATATTTAATTTACGAGACGCACATGGTGTTCTGGCTCCGTCGAGCTGGAACTACGAAGGTCAGCTTTCTCAGATCAGGGATGAGTTCGAGGCTATCGACGGCGAGGCGCCCGGCGCTGTGGCTGCTCGGCAGGGATCGGCGATCGTGTTATCGAGTACTGACGGGAACTACTCGGCTTTGCCTGAGTGGGCAGAGCATGCCGGTTTCACGCAGGGAATAGTTACGCCGATCACGCGAGGGCTCGACACCATTGGGGTCGTTTACGCGCTCAATAAGTCCAATTCGCTTCCTACGTTGAATGAAATCGAACAACTAGAGCTCATCGTCAGCTTCAGCTCTAATCGAACTAGTACGTCTACGTCAGGCAACGATTTATCCGGCACTCATAGTCAGCCGTTCAGGGTGATTGAAAAATCTCCGAACGCCTCGAGCCAAATTGAGATATCTACGACTCCTATCAGGATGGCGGGATTTGCTTTGGATCCAGAATTCGAGCGGATGGAGATGGACGAAACGACGATCTCACTGTCGCCGACCGAGTTCCTGTTGATTCACACGCTGGCATCATCGCCAGACAAGCCTGTTTCGCCCGTTGAACTTATGGATCGTTGCTGGGCCAGGGACTCTCGTCCTGCGGACAATGCGGTCGATGTAGCGATATTCCGTCTTCGCAAAAAACTGAGTAAGACGGTTTCAGGCAAAGGTTTGATCAAGACGGTCAGGGGCAACGGGTACATGTTCGTGTCGCCTACTGTTGATGCCAGTTCGCCTGTGATTGCGGACTAGGATTGCTGATTTCTTTGCTCCGATTTCCCGAGTTCGATCGAGGGATCTCGGTGGAATCTACGGCTACATAGAGAAGAATTCTGGACGGTAGCGCACGTCTCTAGCTAACAGGTCATCGGTTGGCTCCGAGGTCCCTCAACTTCACTTCGTTGCGTTCGGGAAATCCGATGTTGGCTTTGATCGTAGACTCCTGATTTTTCGTTAAAAGTAAACGCCGCACCGAGGGCTTTGGTGCAGCGATTACGTCTGCCGGTCATTAGACCGGGTCCGCCAGAAAATATTGCTTAGCCAGCCGGCAACAGCATAGGACCGCTCTTACGAGAAGACTCGGGCGTATCGAAAATCGAAACGCTCGGTATCGAGTCACGATCAGTGTTGTCGACAAGCGGGGTCATGTTCGCCGACGGATCGGAACGTTGTCCTACTCCAGCCAGTACAAGCGTCACCTTGATGTTTTGCCCCAGGGCAGCGTTGCGTTCGCTGGTTATATGAACCTCGGCATGACGACCGATTCTCGCCCGAACTGCAGTCACGGCCTCTGCGACCTGTCCCAGCGACAGCCCGATGCCACCCTGAACATGAATCACAGCGGTCTTTACGTCCGAGATCGCCATTGCAGCACCATCGAACGCGTGAGCGACGGCAACATCACCCGCGTGCAATCCGATTGCTGAACCCGCAAGCACCGCTGAAGATCCAGAGTTCCTGAGGGATTGGGTTACCATTTCGAAGCGGTCGAGCGAGTCCTCCAAGACTGTGGAGACGGCGTGAACCGTATCGACCATGTACTGGTCGGCAGCCTGAAAAGCATCGCTCAACGACATACCAGCGTTTCCAAGCTTCGAGAGATCGTCGTTACGTCTTGCGATCACAACGTCTGCCGACTCCTTAAGACGATCCAGAGAGTCGTTGGCTGATTGCATTCGGAACCGTCCCTCAAATTCGAACGGCATATTCACAGAGGCAATGGTCAGCGCACCTGACTTTCTGGCTATCTCAGCGATCCGAGGCGATATTCCGGATCCGGTGCCACGTCCAAGTCCAGCAAGAATAATCACGACGTCAGCATCACCCACAAAACTACTCACGTGTGTTTCTACTTCAAGAAACTGTGTAATTGCCGATTCGACGTCTCCGCCGCTTCCGAAACCATTGCCAAGCGATACCGCGTCGACCTGCCCACGGTTGTGAAGATCATGAGCGGCTGATCCTGTATCAATTGCCAGTAGAGCAAGCTTCGAAGAAACGCTGTCGGCGAGTCGACTCAATGACGAGCAACCTGCCGCGCCTACCCCTATCACCCGAATGTCGAGAGCTTTCGCTGGGTGCACTTCACTGAGTTTCATCATCGTTTTCATCCTTCTGTTTCTTGGTGCTGTTTGGGGCGTTTGCGCCGCCACCGTACCTGACCGGATGAATAAATTAGCACACCTGTTCTATTAATTGGAAGGGGTTTAGAACACTTATTCTGAACACTTGTTCTAATTCACTCGTTTACAGGTAGCTGACAGTTTGGTTTTGAGTTCTTTGGCGTAGTTGCGATGATTTGGTTTTCGCAGATATCAGAGAAATTCATGGCTACTTCTATCGAGATTCCGGGCAAATCTGAGGCGTTCGACAACTTTAAAAACGGTAACGATACCGAACTGACTTATGCGCTTAAGTGGGCGGCGTGGAAGTGGATGTGGGAGGTGGCGGATTGCCGGTTGATTGGATTTGAGGTACGGCTTGAGGGTCCGTTTGGACGGATTGCTGACGTCGTTGGGCTCGGACCTGAAAACAGGGTGTTTTTAGTCGAGGTGAAGTCGAGCAGGGCCGATCTTAAGCGTGACGACAATAACGACCGAACACAGAAGAAATTGATCGACAAATCGAAATCGATCGATGCAGCGGCCGAGCTTACGAAGGCCGTTCTGGCTGAAGCCCGGGCAGGATACGATTCGGGATCGGTCGGTAGTTCGAGAGCTGTGGCGATCGCTCAGTCAGATGCTGCGGCAACAGTGAAGAAGTCTGAATCGACGAAGCGCAGGATCGAAACGTTATCGACCAAGTTTCATGACCCAGTTTATCTACGTTGTGCCGACTTCCACTACATCATGACTTCGCACCGGATGATCCGTACGACCGAGCTTCCGGACCAGTGGGGATTGATCAACGAGCGTGCCGAAACCGTGGGTGAGGCGCCGTTGAAGCAGGTGAAACGGGTTACGCAGCACGTGCTACGGGCGATTGCGAAGGCAAACACCCGGGATCTGATGAAGGCGTGCGAGGTGGAAGTTCAGCGAGTGCCTTAGCTGGGACTCACTACCGGTACTAGACCAACTCAGAGACTCGATTTCCCGAGCGAAGTCATCGGAGCCGAGGGATCTGGTGGGGTGTCGCGCGGTTGTCGCCTGGAGTGATCGTTGAATCCGTCGAGGTCCCTCTACTTCGCTTCGCTGCGATCGGGAAATCGATTGTTGGATGGCAACG